>Ga0335397_10001546_pt1 | contig 31414 bp, 21 predicted proteins | sample MAT04_FD_205740 | JGI IMG/M metagenome (GOLD analysis project Ga0335397, IMG submission 205740) | Freshwater microbial communities from Lake Fryxell liftoff mats and glacier meltwater in Antarctica - MAT-04 (spades assembly) (version 2) ... | reverse complement strand
GATCGCCGCTCGCTATGCGTACTACGAGTTCAGCGACTCCGACCTGGACGCGACGGAACTCGGCTTCGCGGTCAACTACTACATCGACGGGCACGCCGACAAGGTGACGCTCGACGTGTCGATGCTCACGAGCGACGGCATCAACGCGCTCGCGGACACGTATGCTGGCTACTCGCCGTCGTTCGACAGCGACGCGATCCTGATCCGTTTGCAGTGGCAGCTCGCCCTCTGAGGATCGAGCAGTTTCTGCGTTCCGCGACGCCCGGCCGAGCTTCGGCCGGGCGTCGCTTTTTTGACGCGACCCCGTCATTCTCCCGGCGCGCCGCGTCCCCGGACGGGAGGTCTCCGTCCGAGGCGGGGACGCGGAGGCGGCCGTGCGGTACCTTCCGGGGATGGACACGCTGCTCGTCACCGGCGGAGCCGGGTTCATCGGCTCGAACGTCGTGCGCGTCGCGCTCGCCGCGCAGCCCTGGCGCGTCGTCGTCCTCGACGCCCTCACCTACGCAGGCCACCGCGAGAGCCTCGCCGACCTCGAGGGGGACCCGCGGTTCGCGTTCGTCCTCGGCGACATCGCCGACCCCGCCGCCGTCGCCGCCACGTTCGCCCGGTTCGACCCACGGTACGTGCTCCACCTCGCCGCCGAGTCCCACGTGGACCGGTCCATCGACGGCCCGCGCGAGTTCGTCCGAACGAACGTCGTCGGGACCCACGAGATGCTCCTCGGCGCACGCGCCCACGCCGAGAGCCTCCCCCCCACGGAACGCGCCCGCTTCCGCTTCGTGCACGTCTCGACCGACGAGGTCTTCGGCTCGCTCGGCGCCGAGGGACGGTTCGACGAGCGGTCCCCGCACGCGCCCCGCTCGCCGTACGCCGCCAGCAAGGCCGCCGCCGACCACCTCGCCGCCGCCTACAAGGAAACCTACGACCTCCACGTCGTCGTCACGAACTGCTCGAACAACTACGGGCCGTACCAGTTCCCCGAGAAGCTCGTCCCGCTGATGACGCTCAACGCCCTCGAGGGAAAGCCGCTCCCCGTCTACGGCGACGGTCGGCAGGTGCGCGACTGGCTCCACGTCGAAGACCACGCCCGCGGGCTGCTCCTCGCGCTCGCGCACGGTCGCGCCGGCGAGCGCTACCTCTTCGGCGGCGACGCGGAGCGCACGAACCTCCAGGTCGTCGAGGCGATCTGCGCCGCGCTGGAGCGACGGCTGCCCCGCCCCGGCGGCGCCCGCTACCTCGACCTCGTCCGCCACGTGACCGACCGGCCCGGGCACGACCGGCGCTACGCCGTGGACGCGCGCCGGGCCCACGCGGAGCTCGGCTGGGCCCCGACCCACACGTTCGAACAGGGGATCGACGCGACCGTCGCGTGGTACCTCGACCACCGCGCGTGGTGCGCAGCGGTGCAGGCCAAGGGCTACGGCCGCGAACGCCTGGGCGTCCTGCCGTCGGGAGCGCGTCGATGAAGGGGATCCTGCTCGCGGGCGGGGCCGGGACCCGGCTGCACCCGATCACGAAGGCCGTCAGCAAACAACTGCTGCCGGTCTACGACAAGCCGCTCGTCTACTACCCGCTGTCGGCGCTGATGCTCGCGGGCATCCGGGACGTGCTGCTGATCACGACGCCCCACGAGCAGGAGGCCTTCCGCCGGCTGCTCGGCGACGGCGCCGACTTCGGGCTGCGCCTCACGTGGACGACCCAGCCGAAGCCCGAGGGGATCGCCCAGGCGCTCCTCCTCGGCCGCGAATTCCTGGCCGGCGGCCCGTGCACGCTCGCCCTCGGCGACAACCTGTTCTACGGGCACGGGCTGCCCGAGGTGCTCGCGAAGGCCGTCCGTGGCGGCCCCGGCGCGACCGTCTTCGCGTACCAAGTGCGCGACCCCGAGCGCTACGGCGTCGTCGAGTTCGACGCCGCGGGCCACGCCGTGTCGCTCGAGGAGAAGCCGAAGGCGCCGCGCTCGCGGTGGGCCGTGACCGGACTCTACGTCTACGACGGCGACGCGCCCGCCATCGCGGCGGCGCTCCGTCCGTCGGCGCGCGGCGAACTGGAGATCACCGACGTGAACCGCGCGTACCTGCGCCGCGGGACCCTGCGCGTGCAAAAGCTCGGCCGCGGCTACGCGTGGCTCGACACCGGGACCACGGAGTCGATGCTCCAGGCGGCCCAGTTCGTCCACGCGCTCGAAGAGCGCACCGGTCTCAAGGTGGCGTGCCTCGAGGAGATCGCGTGGCAGCAGGGCTGGCTCGGCGAGGCCGACGTCCGCCGCGCGGCCGAGGCCATGGGCAAGAGCGCGTACGGGGAGTACCTCCGGCGGCGCCTCGAAGAGGGGCCGCAAACGTGAAGGTGACCTCGACCCCGATCGAAGGCGTGCTCCTCGTCGAGCCGCGGGTGCTCCGGGACGGCCGGGGCTTCTTTGTCGAGACGTGGCACGCGCAACGCTATGCCAACGTCGGGATCCCGGGCCCGTTCGTCCAGGACAACCGCTCGCGCAGCGTCCGCGGCACGCTGCGCGGACTGCACGCGCAGCGCGCACGGCCCCAGGGCAAGCTCGTCTCGGTGGTCGCGGGCGAGATCTGGGACGTCGCCGTCGACCTCCGCCCGGGGTCGCCGACGTACGGGCGCTGGTTCGGGGCCACGCTCACCGCGGAACCGCCGCTCCAGCTGTGGATCCCGCCGGGCCTCGCGCACGGCTTCTGCGTGCTCTCCGAGACCGCGGACGTCGAGTACAAGGTCACGACGCCGTACGACCCGGCGGACGAGGTCCGCATCGCATGGGACGACCCGGACCTCGCGATCCCGTGGCCGGTGACCGACCCCGCGATCTCGCCGAAGGACGCCGCCGCGGAGCCGCTCACCGCGCAGGGCTTTCCGCCGGTCCCGCCGCGCCGCTGAGCACGCTTCCGGCGGACGGTGCGCGCCGGAAACCGCGCGAAGGCGACTCCTTCACGCGGTCGGACCGGTCAGGACGAAGCGCTGCCGTAGGCCCGCAGGCCGCGGCCCCAGAGCCAGACGGCGACGGCCCACGCGCCGACCGCCGCCGCCACGATGTGCAAGACGAGCCCCGGCCGCGGCCCCTCGAACACCACGCGCGCCGGGTACGACGCGATGACCGCCAGCGGGATCACCGTCGTCAGCAGCCGCCGCAGGTAGCCCTTGTAAATGCCGTCGGGCCGGAAGCCGTAGTTCACGGCCGACCAGAACACGTCGCGCAGCCCTTTCGACGACTGCGTCCAGAACTGCGGCACGAGGAAGAGCAGGTGCAACGCGGCGTGGATCGCCAGGCCGAACGGCAGCATCGCCACGAAGACGAGGAGCGTCGGCAGCGGGACTTCGCCCGGGTAGGTCGCGAGGGCCCACGTGAGCACGCCCACGGCCATGAGCAGGTTCACGAACGACGACGCCGAGATCTCGCGGGCCGTGACGAAGAAGAGCGTCGAAACGGGCCGGACGAGGTGGTAGTCGAGGTCGCCCCGGTTGATGGCCTGCGGGAGGTTCCACATGCCGTTGGCGACGAACGTCATCTGGAGCGCGTCCACGACGAACAGCGTGCCCGTGAACACGCGGACCTGGTGCACGTCCCAGCCGCCGAGCGACGTCGTGGTCCCGCCGACGACGGCGAAGAACACGAGGTAGTGCCCGTACCAGAGCGTGTCCATCAGGATCCGGAAGCCGAAGTCGAGGCGGAACTGCGCCGAGCGCGCGAACGTGAAGCGGAGGAAGTGGGCGTAGAGGCGCAGGTAGCGGGTCACGGTCAGATCCCCGGGCCGGCGTAGCGGCGCCGCCCGACGGTGAAGAGAACCTGCCCCAGGAGCGAGAGCGCGACGCACCAGCCGAGGGCGGCGGCCAGGTCGCCGGCCCACGCGGCCGGGTCGCGGCGGCCGAGCAGCGTCTCGACGGGCTCCGCGTACAGGTGGCGGAACGGCAGCGCCTCGTGCCACGGTCGCGTCCAGGCCGGGAACGCGCCGAGGGGGATCATGACGCCGCCGAGCAGGTCGCCCACGAAGCGCACCGCGAGCACGAGCGTCCAGACGCCCTCGGCCCAGAACGCGACGCAGTGCACCGGGAACAGGAGCAGCCAGCAGAGGAGGTTCGCCACCGCGAGCGACACGACACCCATGGCGAGGCTCGCGGGGCTCACGGGCGCGTCCGGCGTCGCGAGGAGGAGCAGGAACGGCACGCCGAACAGGACCAGTTGCAGGACCGACGGCACGAGCCCGCCCACGTGTTCGGCGTACTTGAGCCCACGGTACGACGCCGGGTAGAGCAGGTAGCGGGTGAGCCCGCCCTCGAACACGTCGGACGAGACCGCGGCGTCGCCGAGGTCGGCGCCGCGCACGAGCTTTGCCGCGAGCAGCACCGTCACGACGTAGAGGACCATCCCACGCCGGTCAAACCCGGCGATGCGCTCGGCGCCCGTCGCGTCGAAGACCGCGTTCCACAGCGACCATGCGACGCCGAGCGACACGAAGAACACCACCGCGGCCTCGACCCAGAAGTCGACGCGGTAGGTCAAGGAGCGGCGCGCCTGCGTCGCCGCGGCGTCGAGGTAGAGGCGGAGGCTCACGGGCCGGGCTTCCCGCGCTCGGTGAAGATCCGCTCGATGATCGTCGCGATGTCCACCTCCTCGATGAGGAGGTCGGCCACGGGGAGCCGCCGGAGGAGTTCGCCGGCCGCGGCGGCGACGCGGTCGCGCGGGATGCGGAGCTTGACGGTGGCGGCGGACGACTCGAGCACCTGCCCGAGCCCCTCGAGGAGGCGCGGGTCGACGGGCGCCGCGCTCGCCGGGTCGAGGGCGACGGTGACGACCTTGTCGTCGCCGTACCGCGCGACGACTTCCGCGAGCCCGCCGTCGTAGACGAGCCCGCCGTCCTTGAGGATGAGGATGCGCGCGCACAGCCGCTCGATGTCGTCCATGGAGTGGCTCGTCAGCACGATCGCGGGCCGGTGGCGCTCGCGGTAGCGCAGGAGGAAGTCGCGCACGGCGCGCTGGGCCGTCACGTCGAGCCCGATGGTCGGCTCGTCGAGGAAGACGACGCGCGGGCGGTGCAGCAGCGCCGCGACCAACTCGGCCTTCATGCGCTGGCCGAGCGACAGCTTGCGCACCGGCGTGCGCATTTCGGGCCCGAGCCCGAGGACGGTCGTGAGTTCGTCGAGCGTCTCGCGGTACTGCGCGTCCGGGAGCCGGTAGATCTCCTTGAGCAGCAGCAGCGAGTCGGCCGGCGGCAGGTCCCACCAGAGCTGGGCCTTCTGGCCCATGACGAGCGCGATCTGCGAGCGAAACCGGTCGTCGCGGGACCACGGGTCGAACCCGAGGACCGACGCACGCCCGCCCGACGGGTGGACGATTCCCGCGAGCATCTTCACGAGGGTCGTCTTGCCGGCGCCGTTCGCACCGATGAGGCCGACGATCTCGCCCTCGGCGACGCGGAACGACACGTCGCGCACCGCGACCACCTCGGCCGTCTCGCGCCGGAACATGGACCGCAGGGACCCGACGAAGCCCGGGTCCTTCCGCGCCACGCGGAAGGTCTTGGAAAGGTGCTCGACGTCGATCACGGGCGAGGGGGGGTCCCGGCGGTCCGTCCCACCGCGGGCGGCCGTCGGAGGAGCCTACCCGGCCCGGGCCGCCCGGGTCACCGCGGCGAGGACGCGCTCACGTCGTGCCGCCCGCCGCAGGCTTCCGCGGCAACCCGGACGAGCGCAAGCTCCGACGCGGTGCCCTTCACGAGGATCCGCAGCATCGCCCCGGGCGCGGCGACGCGAGGCCCGCGCGCCGCCGCGACGCCCGCACCCGCGGCCGGGGCCGGGACCGCAGCCGGGGCCGGAGTCGGCGCCGGCGTGCGCTCGATGAAGAGCTGGTGGAGGGTCGTGACCGCGGCATCGCGGAGCTCGAGCGTCTCGAAGGCGTAGACGTCGAGGCGCGGTTCGTCGGGACGCTGCGCCCCGCGGCCGGCCTTCATCGCCTGAATCGCCCGGTACACCGCGACGGCCTGCGGCGCGAAATCCGTCACGAGGAACGCCCGGGCCTGGGGCAACTCGGTCACGGCGCCGACGTTGTTGCCGGTGACCAGGCGCTGCAACGCGGTGCGGGCCTCGCGCAGGTCGTCGACGGGCGCCGGGATCACCGCGCTCACGAACAACCCCGAGCGGTGCTCGAGGTCCCGGGCGCGGTCGTCGTCGAGGACGACGGGCACGGCGTACTGCCGGAGCACGAACTGGGTGGCGGCGCTCCGGAGGTCGACGGCGAACCAGACGGGTCGATCCGGCGGGCCGACCGGGATCAGGACGACGTCCTGGGTCGCGATCAGGTCGCGAACGGCCCCGAACAACTCGTCGGCGCGGAGGCGCAGCCGCGTGCTGCCCTTGAACTGCCGCCCCATCGCGCGGTCCTGGTCGTTCCAGACGATGGACCGGCCGGTGGTGACCGAGACCGTCTTCAGGAGGTCGCCGAGGGTCGGCCCGTCGCCGATCACCAGGTCGATCGTCCCCGGCTCCGGCGCGTCCGCCCGCGGCGACGGCGGCGCGACCTCCGGTCGCCCGGCGTCGTGCGGCGCCGCCTCGCGCGGGGCCAGCGCCGGCGCGTCCTGCGCTTCCACCGGCGCGGCGGCACCGCCGATCGCCATCGCCAGGACCATCGCTGCGGCCGTCCACCGAGCCTTCGTCGTGCGCATCTTCGGTCCCTCCAGAAAACGGCCGGTCATGGCCCGAGGGACGCGGCCCCCAAGAGCCGGGGACGACGGTCCTCCGCACGTTGGACGACCCAGCGGGCGTTTTCGTCCTCCCACCGGATCGACCTCGTACGGTCCCACCGTACCATCGCCGCCTTCCTCGCGCGCCCCCGGCGGTGGCCGCGCAACGGAGGCGTCCCATGGCGAACGATCCCCAGCACCGGTGGCGCTTCTGGCGGGCCGGCGGCGTCGACCAGGTCCGGCTCGACCGCGGCGCCGACCTCGTCCACCTCGACCAGCTCGACCAGAAGCTCTGGGTGGCGCTCTCGTGCCCGGTGAAGGGCCTCGAGTTCGACGAGCGCACGCTCGCCCTGCTCGACACCGACGCCGACGGGCGCGTGCGGGCCCCCGAGGTGATCGCGGCGTCGCGCTGGCTCGGTCGCGTCCTCAAGGACCCCGAGACCCTCGTGACGGGTGCCGACGCGGTGTCCCTCTCGAACCTGAATGCAGCGACGCCGGAGGGGAAGCGGCTGCTCGACGGAGCGCAGCATGTGCTCGAGGGCCTCGGCAAGACCGCGGCCGGTGCGATCTCGGTCGACGACGCGGCCCGGACCGCCGACCTGTTCGCCCAGGCCCGCCTGAACGGGGACGGCGTCGTGCCCCCCGACACGGTGAAGGACCCGGCGGCCCGCACCGTGGCCGAGGAACTCGTCGCATGCCTCGGCGGGCTCCCCGACCGCAGCGGCAAGATCGGCTTCGACGGCGCGAAGGTCGACGCCTTCTTCGCGGCGTGCGCGGCCTTCGCCGCCTGGCACGACGCGGGCGAGAAGGACGCCAAGAGGATCCACCCGCTCGGCGCCGCGACGGCCGCGGCCTGCGCGGCGGTGGAGGTCGTGCGGACGAAGGTCGAGGACTACTTCCTCCGATGCCGGATCGCCGCGTACGACGCCCGCGCGCAGGCCGCGCTTGCCCGCACCACCGAGGACTACTATGCCCTCGCCGCGAAGGACCTCGCGATCACCTCGGCCGAGGTGACGGGCCTGCCCGTCGCGCTCGCCGAGCCGGGCAAGCCCCTCGCCCTCACGGCCCACGTCAACCCGGCCTGGGCCGATGCGATCGCGACGTTCCACGCCACGGCGGTGACGCCGCTCCTCGGCGAGGACAAGACGACCCTCACGGAAGCCGACTGGGCGAAGGTGACGTCGGCGCTCGCGCCACACCGGGCCTGGGCGGCGGGCAAGGCGGGCGTGGAGGTCGAAAGGCTCGGCGCCGCGCGCCTCCAGGCGATCCTCGCCGGCGGGACGCGGGACGTGCTCGCGAAGGCGGTCGCCGAGGACCTCTCCGTCGCGCCGCAGGTGGACACGCTCACCGACCTCGAGAAGCTCGCCCGCTGGCACCGCGACTTCCACCGGCTCGCGAACAACTTCGTCGCGTTCACCGACTTCTACGCCCGTCGCAAGGCGACGTTCCAGGCCGGGACGCTGTTCGTCGACGGCCGCTCCTGCGACCTCTGCGTCCGCGTCCTCGACGCCGGCAAACACGGGACGCTCGCGGTGATGGCGAGGTCGTACCTCGTCTACGCCGACTGCACGCGGCCCGGCGGCGAGAAGATGACCATCGCCGCCGCCATGACGGCCGGCGACAGCGACAACCTCTTCGTAGGGCGCAACGGCCTGTTCTACGACCGCAAGGGGCGCGACTGGGACGCCACCATCGCGAAGATCGTCGACAACCCCATCAGCATCCGCCAGGCCTTCTGGGCCCCCTACAAGAAGGTCCTCCGCTACATCGAGGAGTCGGTGGCCAAGCGGGCGGCCGCGGCCGACGAGGCGTCGACGGCGAAGCTCCAGGCGAGCGCGACGTCGGTCACGGACGCCGGGAAGCCCGGCGCGCCGGCGCCGGCGGCGCCGAAGATGGACCTCGGGATCATCGCGGTGCTCTCCGTCGCCATCGGGAGCGTGATGGCCGGCATGTCGGCGCTCTTCGCCTCGTTGTTCGGCCTCGGCCCCTGGATGCCCCTCGGCTTCGTCGGCCTGCTGCTCCTCATCTCCGGCCCGTCCATGCTGATCGCGTGGATGAAGCTGCGCCGCCGCAACCTCGGCCCGATCCTCGACGCGAACGGCTGGGCCGTGAACACCCTCACGAAGGTGAACGTGCCGCTGGGCCGGTCGCTCACCGACGTCGCCACGCTGCCGCCGGGCTCGGAACGCTCCATGGCCGACCCGTACGCCGAGCAGCCCGCCCGCTGGCCGAAGGTGCTGGCGGTGCTCCTCGTGCTCGCCGGGGCCGGGTTCGTCCTGTGGAAGGTCGGCCTCGTCTCGAAGTGGGTGCCGCAGGTCCCGCAGCCGGAGCACGTCTGGTTCCGCGAGGCGCCGAAGGCCGACGCCGCGACGCCGGGCGCGACGCCCGCCACGCCGACCTCGCCCGCGATGGGCGACGGGAAGTAGCGTCCCGCACGCGAGGCCCGGCGCGCGCCGGGCCTCGCGTGCACGTCAGAGCAGGTCGCGCCTTCACAGCAGGTCGCGCCTTCACAGCAGGTCGCGCCTTCACAGCAGGTCGCGACAGAGCAGCCAGGCGAGGCGGGCCAGGGGGTCCGTGAGGGCCGGCAGGTCGGCGGACGACCGGATCCGCGTCGCCGACCCGAGGTCGGCCTCGAAGACCTCGTGCAACCGCCGCGCGGTCCGTGACCCCAACACGTTCACCACGACTTCGTGTTCGAGGCGGTGCGACCGCGGGTGGAGGTTGTACGACCCCACCTGCGCGAACACGCCGTCGATGGCGGCGAACTTCGAGTGGAGCGTGCGGCCCCGCCACAGCCACACCTCGACGCCGGCGTCGGCGAGCGGCCCGACCGACCGCAAGATCGCCTGCGCGACGATGGGCTCGTCGCAGCTCTCGAGGGAATTCGTGAGCACGCGGACCCGGACGTTGCGGGCCACCGCCGCCGCGAGCGCGCGCTCCACCGACGGGATCCTCACGACGTACGCGTTCTCGAGATCGACCGCGCGCTGCGCGCCGTCGATCGCCTTCAGGAGCGACCGCAGGATGGGGTCGTCGTCGCCGGGCGCGTGGGTCACGACCGCCACGCGCTCGCTCCCGTCGGGCACCGGAGTCCCGGCGAACGCGAAGGTCGGGTCGGCGGGGACGCTCGCGCGGGCCGCCGCGTCCCCGAAGCGGGTCGCGAACGCCCCCCGCGCCGCCTCGACCGCGGGCCCGCGCACGACCACGTCGGTGTCGCGCCAGCCCTGGGCGGGCGGGCGCTCCTTGTGGCTGTAGGCGTCGCCGAAGTTCATCCCCCCGAGGACCATCGTGTCGCCGACGAGCAGCAGTTTCCAATGCATGCCGTCGAACGGGCGCGCGGGATCGCGCCATGCCGTGACCTCGACGGGCAGGTGCCGCCGGCGGGCCTCCGACCCGAGCCGCGCGACCTCGCCGTCGTACGGCGGCAACGTGGCCGTCTGCCCGTCCACGACCCAGCGGACCCGCGCGCCCGCGGCGGCCCTCGCCAGCAGCGTGTCCACGACCTCGCGCCCCGTGCGGTCGTCGTAGACGGCCCACGACGCGCCCAGCACCTCGATGGTCGCGTCGCGGAGCATCGGCTCGCGGACCGCCCACGACGCCGGGCCGTCCACGAGCACCTCCACGACGCCCCGCGCGAACGGGGGGCCGCCCCCGATCTCGAAGAGCTCCCGCTCGAAGCGGGGGTTCGCCAGGGACCGCTCGGCGCGCGGGACGTAGGAGGCGTCGAGGAACGCCGCGTGCTCCCGCGCGAGGTCGTCCCACGACGTCACCGCCGACGACGGGATCGTCGGGTGGCGTCCGTTCAGCCAGAGCTGGGCGCCGACGAAGGCCAGGACGCGGTCCACGTCGGTCACCCGCATCGCGAGCGCGGGGCGCGACACCAGGACGCGGGACGCCAGCACCTCGAGCGCGGCGCGGAGACGCCCCTCCGCGAACCTCCGCTCGACGAGTTGCCGAGCCTCGGGCGCCGCCGCGTCCGAAGCGACGGCCGCGTCGAGCACCCGTTCGAGCTCGACGGCGTCGGCCGCGGCGACGGGGTCCGTCCGTGCCACGCCGACCTCGGGCGGGCAGGGCGTACACGGGGCCGTACACGGGCAGGCGCACCCGGCGAGCAGGAGCGACGACGCGAGGCCGACGGTGCGCAGGCTCATGGCGCCACCGATCGTAGCGCCCGCACCGCCCGTTCCGCCGTCGCGTCGTCGGGCCACGCGACGTAGGCCGCGCGCAGCCACGCGAACCGCCCGTCCTCGTTCACCCAGGGCCCGCCGTCCCCGCCACGGCCACGCGTCGCGCGACGCTCGGCCCATCCGTCGCCGTCTCCGTCCGTGAGGACGAGGTCGGCCTCGCCGTCGAGGTCGGTGTCGTACGCGGCGGCCCGCGCGCCGTCGGGAAGGAAGTGGAACCGGTACGGCGGCCGGAGCACGCCGGTCGCGAGAACCTGCGTGACGGCCGCCGTGTCGGGGAGCGCGGGCAGCGCGCCCCGCGGGTCCACCGCCACGACGTCGACGACGGCGCCGCCCGAGAACACCAGGTCGCGACCCGCCCCGTCGGGCGAAGAGGCGAGGGTCGTGACGCGAGGCCCGGCGATCCACGTGCCGGGGTCGGTGTCGGCGCGCCGCCGCGCCGCAGGTCCGGTCGCGGTCGCGGTCCCCTCGGGGAACGCAGGCACGCGCGCGGGGCCCCACGCGGTGGTCCACGCATACGCGCGGAGTTCGGCGGGACCGACGTCGGACGATGCGGGCGACCGGACGCCGTCCCGCGACGGGAACGCGTACGCAGCCAGCAGCTCGCCGAGCGCGCCCCGCGCGCCGGGGGCCCGCGCGCGCGAGGACGCGGCCTCGAGCGGCGGCGCGGCGAGCCAGCGCAGATCCACCGGCGGCGCCGCCGCGGCGGCCGGCACCGCGATCGCGAGGAGGCGCTCGACACCGAGGGTCGTGTCGGTCACGAACGCTTCGATCCTCGGGAAGGCGGCGCCCGGCGCGAGTCGCGGGGCCACCCCGCCGCCCGGCGCAAGCACCGTGACCCCGTACGCGGCGTCGAGGAGGAAGAGCCAGGCGTCCACCGTGCGCGCGCCCTCGTTGCGGACATCGACCCGGAGCACGTCGCCCGGCCGGAGCGTCCCCCGCTCGAGCACCGGCGCCTCGCCCCGGGGCCCCACCGCGGAGAGCGTCACCGCCAGGCCCGACGTCGTCGCCGTGGTCTGCGCCGCCGCGAGCCGGATCAGATTCTCGACGCGCGCGACCTGCTCGAGGGCCGCGATCACCGCCTCGTTCTCCGGGCCGACCCGGAACGTGCGGTCGGGCCCGTCGGACAGCGCCGCGGGGCGGAGCCCGAAGCCAAGGCGCGGGTCGCGGACGAGGAGCCAGTCCGCGTCCTGCGGCCCCCCATTCGTCGGAAACCTGGGATCGGCGAGCGCCGGGCCTCGCGTCCCGAGGGAGGCGCCCGTCTCGTCCACGCACGCGATCCGAAGGCGCGGGTCGGGCGGGGCGAGCGCCGGCAGGTCGCGCGGCAGGGGCGCCGGCGCGCCCGGGCCCGCCGGCGAGAGTGACCCGTCGCCCTCCGTGGACGGCGACGCGCCGTGGAACCCGGCGGCGTCGTACGCGGCCGCGAGGCGCCCGTCGAGTGCGCGGAGGTCGCCCGCGCCCTTCGTGCGCCGGAGGTCCTCGACGAGGGCGTACGAGAGGAGGCCCCGCCAGCTCGCGTCGGCGGCGGCGCGCGGCAGCCGCATTTCGGCGGCTCGCTGCTCGGCGCCCACGGCGTACGTGGCGGCGATCCCGCGCAGGTCGTCGCCTTCCATCGCCCCCGCGGCGCCGTCGCGCGCGCCGCGCGCCACGACGTCGGGCACGCCGAGGAGGTCGCCGGGCAGCCGCCGCACGCGCATCGCACCATCGCCCCCGCGCACCATCGTGCCCGCATGGCAGCAGTCGAAGATCGCCCAGACGGAGGCGCCGGCGTCGCGGATCGCCCGCAGGCCGACGCCGACCTCGTCGTCGAGGATCGCGCCCGGGACCCGCCGTCCGTCGGGCTCCCACGCGCGGACGTCGGCGGGCAGCAGCACCTCGTCGCGTCCGTCGGCCTCGTCGCCCGAGACGTCGGGGACGCGGCTCCCGTGACCGGCGAAGAGGAACACCACGCGGTCGCCCGCCGCCACCGCGCGCGACAGCCGCACGAGGCCGCGGAGCACGTTGTCGCGGGTCGGGTTGCGCAGCGGAGCCGCGTCGTCCCAGCCCGCCAGCGCGGTGACGTTCGCCCGCGGGACCCCGAGCGTCGTGACGAGCACGTCCTCGAACGCGGCCACGTCGGCGGCGGGGCCGCGCAGGCGCACCTTCGCGTCGTACGTCGCGGCGTCGAACGTGCGCGCCAGGAATGGGTACTCCGTGCACCCCACGAGCAGGGCGAAGGTCCGCGGCGCGTCGGCGACCGTCGCGCGCGCCGCGCCGAGCAGGAGCAGCGCGCCCAGACCGAGGCGCGCCGCGCGGCTCACTTCGGCGGCCCTTCGAGGCGCCAGTAGGGCAGGCCGCGGAGCGCGCGCACGACGACGCCCGGGCCCGCCGTCCGCTTCGCGCGGCGCAGGAGGAGCGCGCCGAGGTCGTCGAGCACGCGGCCGTTGTTGCCGATGTAGGAGTGGCTGCTCGACACCTCGGACACGTCCACGGTCTCGAGCCCCGGCACCACGACGAGCCCGTCGCCCGCCTCCCCCGCGCGCGGGTAGCCGTGGACCCTGCGCGAGAGTTGGAGGGCGGCGTCGCGCGACGACGCATAGAGCGTGACGCGCGCGGCCGTGGGCAGGAGCGCCGGCGCAAGGTCGTCGCGAAACGTGTCGGCGTCGACATCGGGGGCCGCGAGCACGATCTCGTGGAAGAGCGTCTCGCCGGGCTGCACCGTCGTCCGCAGGCGCTGCAGCGTCTCCGTGAGCGCACGGTTGCCCATGCTGTGGGCGATCAGGTGGATGCGCGCCGCGCCCGACCGCGCGCGGAGCGCGACCAGGAACCGCTCGAGGTGCGGCGTCGCCCACCGGACGTTGGCCTCGTCCACCGTGTACTCGGCGAGCCCGCCCTGGGACGGCCATGAGAAGCAGATCGGCGCGCCGCGGAACTTCAGGTCGTAGGCGATCTGCGCGGTCCGCAGCAGCGCCTCCTCGAAGGTCACGTTGTAGCCGTGCACGAACACGAAAGCGTCTTGCGCGTCACTCCCCGCGACCAGGTCGCGCAGCGTCTCGAACCACGCGCCCTCCTCCTGCGGCACCACCCCGTGCACGACCATGTGCGCCTGCGGGTCCTCGAAGAGGTCGCCCTTCCAGATCGACGGCCGCTCCACCTCGCCGACGACGTGCGCCGGCGGGATGCTCACCTGCGCGACCCCGGTCTCGACGGGCAGGCCCGGGCGGCTCCCGACGTCGAGCCGGGTGTCGCCGTACAGCACGGCGAGGCGCGCCGACCGCCGTTCCATCCGCAGCGCCCGCAGGCCCCCGTCGGCCGCGAGCCCAGCCGTCCCGACGACCGCGATCCACGTGACCACCCGGGCCCGCCACGCGTATCGCTCGCGCAACATGCGCCGCATGCGGGCCGCGAGGGCGAGCCCAACGACGAGCGCGAGGCCCGCCGGTAGGAACCGCCGGGCGTACCACGCGGTATCGGGGACGAACCGGCCGCGGTCGGTCGCGTAGAGCACCGTGACGCTGTCGGGGACGCGCTCCCCCTCCGGCGCCACGGTCGTCGGGGGCGTCGTATTCGGGGGCGTCGTATTCGGGGGCGTCGTCTTCGAAGGCGTCGGCGGCGGCAGGTCGCGGGATACGACGTCGGGCGACGGCGCGGGCGCGCGCTCGCCTCCGCACCCCGACGCGAGGCCCGCGCCGGCGCACGCCCCGAGCACGACGAGGGTCGCCGAGAGAAGCCGGGGCGGGCGACGACGGCTCATGGGCCCAACCTCACGAAGACCTCGCGGACCGCCTCCGCGGGCGGCTTCGCCGTCGGGTCGCGCAACACGACCACCACGAGGCCTGCGGGGCCGGCCGCCTGCAACGCCGCGACGAGATCGGCCGGCGTGCCCACGGGCCTCGCGTCGTCGCCCCCGTCCGCCGCGAGCACCCGGATCTCGACCACCCGCTCGCCGACCCGGACCCCCATCCATGCGGCCGGGGTGCCGGGCACGACCGCCACGACGCGGGCGCCGTCCGGCGCGGTCTCGGTGGTCAGGCCGAGGCGCCGCGGCGACGACGGGATGCGGCCGGCGGCCGGGAGGGCGAGGTCGCCGAACACGTGGGGCGTCTGGCCCTGGACGGCCTGCCCGCGGACGGCGAGGCCCCGCGGGTGGAGCATCGCGAAGGTGTCGCGGGTGCCGACGCGGAGCGCGTCCACCGCCTCGCCCCACGTGACGATGCCGTCGCGGTCGGCGTCGAGCGTCTCGCGCGCGCTGCCGGTGAGGAGCCGCGTGAGGGCCTGGGTGAACACGCCGCCCAACGCCTTGTCGCCCACCGCGACCTGGCCGCGCGCGGCCGCCGTGACGTCGACGAGCCCGCGGTGGCGGAAGAAGAGGTCGCGCGCCGTGTCGGGGTCCACGCGCGGGGGCGCGAACAGGAACGTGCCGCCGACGTAGGTACTGCAGCAGTCGGTGAGCACGATCGTGAGGCCCGCGCCGCGGGCGCGCAGCGCGGCGATCAGGTCGGCGCGCGGCAGGACCTGCCCCTTCGGGCGCAGGTACGCCCCCGCGTCGGCCCAGGCGCCGTGGCCCGCGTAGTAGAGGAGGAGGGCGTCGGCGGGGCCGACGTCGAGCGCGGCGACGGTCGCGAGGAGGCGCGCGGGGGCGGCGTCGGCGCCGGTGCGCTCCGTCACCGCGAGGCGGGCCGACGGGACGCACAGTTCGAGCGCGACGCGGACTTGGCGGAGGTCGGTCGCGACGCTCTCGCCGATCTCCGGGTCGTCGGTGTCGGCGACGAGGAGCGCGACGAGCCGCTCGGCGTCGCCGACGGCGGGCGGCCCGTCCGCCGCCCCGATCGACCCTGTCGCGAGGACGCCCCAGGCCCCGAAAACGCTGAAGGTCGCGACCCGCCCGAGCGCGCGACGGACGGGGTGCGCCCAGGACGCCGAGGACGTCCGGGAGGCAACGGACGGGGCCGACGAACGCGGACGCATGGAACCTCGGCGACATCGTACCTCAGCGGTCCCGCTCCCGCTCCACCGGTCGCCGCTCCACCGGTCGCCGCGCCACCGGTCGCCGCGCCACCGGTCGCCGCGCCACCGGTCGCCGCCGGGTCAACGCGGCGCGTCGAGCGTCTCCCGCACCATCCGGGCGAGCGACGCTTGCGTCAGCGGCTTCTCGAGCAGGCGGACGCCGGGCTCGAGGACGCCTTGCCGGGCGATCACGTCGCTCGTGTACCCGGACATGTAGACCACCCGCAACTGCGGCCAGCGCGCCAGGAGTCGCTCGGAAGTCTCCCGCCCGCTCATCCGCGGCATCACGACGTCCGTGAGCACGAGGTCCACCGGCCGACGCAACCGATCGACGACCTCGAGGGCATCGACGCCGTCCTTCGCGACGACCACCGCATAGCCCAACCCCTCGAGCCACGCCCGCACCAGCTCGCGCACGCCGTCCTGGTCCTCGACCACGAGCACCGTCTCGTGCCCCCCGAACGGCCGGAGGTCGACCGGCTCGGCGATCAGACCCTCGGCGACCCCGGCGAACCGGGGCAGGTAGACGGAGATGGTCGTGCCCTCCCCGAGGGCGCTGCGGACGTCCACGTGGCCGCCACTCTGCCGCACGATGCCCTGCACCGTCGCCAGGCCGAGGCCGGTGCCCTGCCCGGTGGGCTTCGTGGTGAAGAACGGCTCGAAGAGCCGGCCGAGCGTGGCGTCGTCCATGCCGGTGCCGTCGTCCTCGACGTCGAGCACCACCCACGGGCCCGGCTCGACGGCGTCCCCGAAGAGCTCGAGGGGATTCACGACGTCCACCGCGTGCGTCGAGAGCGTCACGCGCCCTCCGTTCGGCATCGCGTCGCGCGCGTTCACCGTGAGATTGAGGATCACCTGCTCCAGTTGCCCCGGGTCGACGAGCACGACCGCCGACGGGGCGTCGAATCGCGTAACGAGCTCGACGTCCTCGCCGATGAGTCGACGCAGCATCTTCTCGAAGCCCCGCACGACCTCGTGCAGGTCCACGACGCGGGGCTGCAGGATCTGCCGTCGACTGTAGGCGAGCAACTGGCGGGTGAGCCCCTCGGCGCGAGTCGCGGCCGCGACCACCTGCTCGAGCTTGCCGGCCTCGGGGTGGTCCGTGCCGAGCGTGGTCGCCACCATCTGGGCGTAGCCGAGGATGACGCAGAGGAGGTTGTTGAAGTCGTGGGCCACGCCGCCGGCGAGGCGCCCGACGGCCTCGAGCTTCTGGGCCTGGAGGAACCTCGTCTCGGCGCCGACTGCGCGCGCCTCCATCGCCCGGCGGTCCGTCAGGTCCTCCTTCACGGCGACGAAGTGCGTGATGGCGCCCGAGCCGTCGAAGACCGGGGCGATGGTGGACATTTCGGCGAACTCCTGCCCGTCCTTGCGTCGGTTGCTCAGCTCGCCGCGCCACGTCCCCCCCGCGAGCACGGTGCTCCACATCTTCGCGTAGACGGTTCCGGACGTTCGGCCCGACTTGAGGATGCGCGGGTTCCGGCCGAGCACCTCCTCGGCGGCGTAGCCAGACGCACGGCAGAAGTTCGGGTTCACGTACTCGATTCGCCCCTCGCGATCGGTGATCACGATGGACACGGGGCTCTGCTCGACCGCGCGCACGAGCGTTTGCGTGACCACCTCGGCGCGACGGCGCGCGGTGAGATCCTCGATGAGGACCAGCCGGGCCGGCCGCCCGAGGAACTCGATCGAACTGCAGACGGTCGAGACCGGGAAGATCGTCCCGTCCTTCCGGAGGTGCTGCCACTCGACCGGGCGCTCGTGGTCGGCGATCTCCGACGCGGCGTAGGCGAGGAAACGCGCGCGGTCCTCCGCCGGGCGCAGTTCGACCGCCGACATCGCATGGAACTCGGCGCGGGACCAGCCGTACTGCGCGACGGCCGCGTCGTTCACGCGAAGGATGCGGTACGTCGCGCGGTCGTAGACCCACATCGGCGACGGGTTCGCCTCGAACAGCAGTCGGTGCACGGCGTCGCTCGCCCGGAGGCGCTCTACGGCGTCGCGCTCGGCCGCCCGCGCCGCGATCCGGTCCAGCGCCGCCGTCAGGTCGGCCGCGATCGAGGTCGCGACGTCGAGGACGTCCCCGGCGAACGCGCCCACGTCCGCTGCGTGCAGCACGAACACGGCCGGCATCGCGCCTCCGGGCGTGCCTCCGAACGGGACCGCCACCACCGACCGGACCCCCGCCGCCTGCGCCGCCGTGACCCAGTCGCCGCAGTGGGCATCCGCTGCGACGTCGTCGACCGCGACGGGGTGCCCCTGCGCCACCGCGCGGCCGATCGCGCCCAAGCCTCGGGGTGTCCCGGCTGCGAATGCCGACACAAGGGTCGTCGCGACGGGGTCCGCGACGGCGGACGCGATCGGCACGAGCCTCGGGCCGCCCGGATCCTGCCCGTCCGTTTCCCCGTCGCCGACGGTCCCATCGGACGCGGCCGCTCCGACCCACGCGACGCGGATCCCCCCCTGCTCGATCGCGAGGTTGCAGACGACGGCGAACGCGGTGGCGCGGTCGGCGGCGGCGAGGAGGGCGTGAGAGATGCTCGACCGCATGCGCAGCAGGCGGTTGAGCGCCTGCAGCCGTTCGTCGGTCCGCCGGCGCTCCGTGATGTCGCGCACCCGCACGATCGCGTGAATGTCGCCGCCGTCGTCGAGGCCCTGGTGCGAGAGCTCGACGGGCAGCTCGCGCCCGTCCGCGCGGACGTGGAGCGTCTCTTCCACGCGGATGCCGACGGACGGCGCCGTCCTGACCGGACCCGCGCGGAGCCGGTCGGGGCGCAGCCCCACGAGCGAGCGCCCGACGAGCGCGGCCGCGTCCATGCCGTAGACCTGCCGCACGGCGCCGCGAGCCTCCCCGACCGTGCCGTCGGCCCGCAGGAACAAGGCGACGTCGTCACCGCGGTCGAGCGCGAGCTGGAGTCGCCCCGCGGTCGCGAGGTTCCGCGCGCGCTCCGAGGCCGCACGATGCTGCTGGAGCCCGACGATCGCGAGGACGAGGCCGAGGATCGCCGCGACGCCCCCGAGCGCGAGGGACAGCCGCTCGGCACGGTCGGCGCCGGCGACCTCCGCGCGCAGGACCGTGCCCACCAGCGTCCACGGCGCGGAGCGGAGTCGCCCGTGGGCCACGAGGACGTCGCGCCCCGCGAGATCCGTCCCCGACTCGCTGTGGTCGGCGTCACCGTCCCCCTCCGCGAGATTCACTGACGGCGCCCGGAACGCCTCGGGCCCGCCGACGACGGCGGTGGGCGGTGGCGGCGAGAGTACGCGGACGCCGTCGGGCGTGCGGGCGACGAGGAGCAGGTCGATCGCGACCGCCCCCCGTTCTCGGCGGCGGATCGCCGCAAACAATCGGACGTTCGCGTCCTCGCGGACGACGACGGCGGCGACCCGCGGCGAGGACGGCGCGTCCGCGTGGATCGCCGCGGCGTACCGCACGGTCCCGGACCCCGCCTCGTAGGAGAGCGCGAGGGCGACCTCGCCCGTCGCGATCGCACGCTGCGCGACCTCGAGGTCGTCGGGCGACGCGACCACGCCCGGCGTCGCGGCAAGCAACGCGCCGCTCGGCGCCACGGCGACCGCGGAGAGGTAGCCGCCCTCGCGACACAGGTCCACGAGCAAGTGCGCGAGATGGCTCGCGGGACCGTCGGCCGCGGGGAACGGCCTCGGCGAGCCGGTCCGTCCCTCCGCGAGGTACAGCGCCGTCGGGTACCCAGCGGCGAGACGTGCGGTCATCCGCCCGGCGTCGAGGCGCGCGTCGATCAGCATGCGGGACTCGTCGCGCGTCTGCTCGAGCGCCCGGACCCAGGTCGCGAGCGTCACCGCCTCGGCGTGGCGGAGGGCATACACGACGCCCGCGATCGCGAGGACGACGCCCAGCGCGGGGGTCCAGATCGCCCAGCGCTTCAGGCCGCGCAACCGCATTGCCGCACCCCCATCTTCGGAGTCTAGCCCCCGAGCCACGCCGAGTTCGCCGGAAACGCGGCGTTCACCCCCCGGTCGAGGCAAGCACGCGCCGCAGGCAGTCCGGGCAGACCCCGTGACTGAACGAGGCTTGGGTCCGTTCCGCGACGAACTGATCGAGCCGGGTCCATCCCCCCCCCTCGTCGCGAATCCGCTGGCAGTAGCTGCAGATGGGCAGGATCCCCCGCAGGACCTTCACCTCGGACAACGTGCGTTGGAGGTCGGCGAGCAACCGGACTCGTTCCGTCTCGGCAGCGGCGACCCGCGTGACGTCGGTCCACACGACGACCGCGCCGCGCACCGCGCCGTCCGGTCCCCGGAGCGTCCGGGCGTTCGTCTCGAGCAACACCTCGTCCGACACTCCGGCGATCGACCGACACCGCAGCCGCGTCCGGTCGCTCTCGAGACCTCGCAGCGCGCGACGCACCGGGAGCTCGTCCGGCGGGAACGGTTCGGTCCCGTCGGGTCGGAGCACCACGATCCCGTCGCCCTCGCCCTGCGCCGACGCGCACCCCGAGGCGACCCACGCGGCCGGGAGCCGTTCGGCGGCGCGGTTGTGAAGGTCGGGGTGCCCCTCGACGTCGCACACGACGATCGCCTCCACCATCGTGTCGAGGACGTCCTGCAGGTGCGCGCGCTGGCGCGAGATCGTCGCGACGGCGCCGGCGAGCGCACGGCCCCGGCCATCGAGCCCACGGGCCAGCCCCTCGAGCCGCCCGGTCAGGATGGCGGCGCCGATGGTCAACACGCTCGTGAGCGCGAGAAAAACCTGGACGAGGCGCACCCGCTCGATGTCCGACGCCGCGGCCGCGGCGAACGGCCCGGAGCCCGCCGCGGTGCCGGAAACGACGATCACTGCGATCACGGCGGTCGCGACCCGTGCGCCGCGCACCCCGGCGCGCAAGGCCACCCAGAGGCACGGCGGCAACATCCAGTGCGGGGACTGGAGGACCGTCGGGAGGCGCGCCCAGAGGGGCCCGAACCCCACGCCCGCGCTCGCCGCCGTGAGGAGGAGCGCGATCCACCGCTCGCCCGCACGGCCGGCGACGCGGGGCCGACCTGTGCGGCGCCGCAGCGCCGTGACGGCGAGCGGCGCCAGCACGAGGATGCCCGTGGCATCCGCCGCCCACCGCGCGACGACGCCATCGAACCCGCCGGGCGCCACGCCCGCCGCGTGGAGGATCGCGACGCCCGCCAGGTTCGCCCCGAACGGCGCGAGCAGCACGCCCACGAGGAAGAACCGCACCAGTTCGCGCAGCGAGCGGAACTCGAGCCGCGTCGCGCCCACGCGCCGCAGCGCGAGGCCCACCGCGAGCGCCTGCGCGCCGACGACCCCCGCCGCGAGCACCGACGCGACCACCGGACGGCCCGCGACACCGACCTCGAAGACCACGTTCGCCGCCGCCGCCGCGCCGAGGTGAACGAGCGCGGTCCGATGGGGCAAGGCCACGGCCACGCCGACGAGTACGCCCGCCATCGGCGCGAGCGCGACCGCGGTGCCGGCGGAGAGCGCTCCCGCCGTCGCCCAGGCGAGCGCGAACCACGCGACGCCGAACGCGACGACGGCCAGGCCGCTCGCCGCCGCGGCGGGGCGCACGGGACCAGGCAAGCGGACCGACATGGGCCTCCGGTGGGTGGGACCCCGCCCCTCCCTCATCGTCCGGGTCGCGGCCCGTCGCGACGGAAACCGCCGCCCCGGCCGCGTGCAACGCTTTCGTCGCGCGCCCACGGGCCTCGCGTCGGTGCCTGCGCGTGCCGTTCGGCGCACGCCCCCGTCGACCCGAGTCATCGGCGTCAGGCCACCCCGCCCGCCCGGAAGACCCCGTCCACCAGCGTGCGGGCCTCGTCCTGGAGACGGTGGAGGTGCGCGACGCCCTGGAAGCTCTCGGCGTAGAGTTTGTAGACGTTCTCGGTGCCCGAGGGACGCACGGCGAACCACCCGTTCGCCGTGGCCACCTTGAGGCCGCCGATCGGTGCGTCGTTGCCCGGAGCCCGCGTCAGGCGACTCGTGACGGGGTCGCCCGCGAGCGTCGTCGCGGCGACGTCGGCCGCCGTGAGGCGCCCGAGGAGCGCCTTCTGCGCCAGCGTCGCGGGCGCGTCGAGGCGCTGGTACGTCGGCTCGCCGAGTTCGCGCGCGAGGTCGCGGTAGAGTTGACCGGGGTCGCGCCCGGTCACCGCCGTCATCTCCGCCGCGAGCAAGCCGAGCGCGATCCCGTCCTTGTCGGTGGTCCACACGGTGCCGTCGCGGCGCAGGAGCGAGGCGCCCGCGCTCTCCTCGCCCGCGAAGCCGAGCGTGCCCGCGAGGAGCCCGTCCACGAACCACTTGAAGCCCACGGGCACCTCGAGCAGCCGCCGCCCGAGGCGCGCGACCGCGCGGTCGATCAGGCTGCTGCTCACGACCGTCTTGCCAACGCCGACGTCCGGGCCCCACGCGGGCCGGTGCGCGAAGAGGTACGACGCGGCCACCGCGAGGAAATGGTTCGGGTCGAGGAGGCCCGCGCTGCGCGCGACGATGCCGTGCCGGTCGTGGTCGGTGTCGCACGCCCACGCGACGTCGAAGGCGTCCTTCATCGCGACGAGCCGCCGCATGGCGAACGGCGACGAGCAGTCCATGCGGATGCGCCCGTCGCCGTCCAGCGTCATGAACCGGAACGTCGGGTCCACCTCCGCGCTCACCACCGTCAACGGCAGGTGGTGCCGCTCCGCGATCCGCCCCCAGTACGCGACGCCCGCGCCGCCGAGCGGGTCCACGCCGAGGCGCGGGCCGGCCCGCCGCACGGCCTCGAGGTCGACGACCGCGCCGAGATCATCGACGTAGCCGGTGACGTAGTCGAACCGCTGCGTCGTCGCGGCGCACCGCGCGCGCTCGAACGGCACGCGGGGCGCCGCCGGGCGCGTCCCGTCGAGGACCGCGTTCGCGTGGGCCTCGATGGCCTTCGTCGTCGCGGCGTCGGCGGGGCCCCCGTGGGGCGGGTTGTACTTGATGCCGCCGTCCTCGGGCGGGTTGTGCGACGGCGTGATCACGAGGCCGTCAGCGAGGCCGCGCGTGCGCCCGCGGTTGAACCCGAGGATCGCGTGCGAGACCACCGGCGTCGGCGTGTAGCCGTCGTCGGCGTCGACGCGCACCGTCACGCCGTGGGCCGCGAGCACCTCGAGCACGCTGGCGTACGCGGGCGCCGAGAGCGCATGCGTGTCGATGCCGAGGTGGAGCGGGCCGTCGACGCCGGCGGCCTTGCGATGGACGCAGACGGCGTCGGTGATCGCGAGGAGGTGGGCCTCGTTGAACGAGCCCTGGAGCGACGAGCCGCGGTGGCCCGACGTGCCGAACGCGACGCGCTCGCGCGCGATGGAGGGGTCGGGCCTCCGCGCGTAGTAGGCGGTCACGAGCCGCGGGACGTCGACGAGGTCCTCGGGCTCGGCCGGCAGCCCGGCCCGCGGATGTACGCGATCGGCACCCATGGCCACCCTGTAGCACGCGGGAGGCGGATCCGCGCCCCCCGCCGCCGGCGCGACAGGGCGCGCCCGTCAGGCGCCCACGCGCTCCGGCCCCGTGTAGACGTTCAGGGCGCCGGGGCGCGTGAAGCCGACGAGCGTGAGCCCGTACGTCGACGCGACGTCGATCGCCATCGACGACGGCGCCCCCACCGCCACCAGGATCGGCGCCCCCGCCACCACCGCCTTCTGCGCGAGCTCGAACGAGATGCGGCCCGACACGACGAGCACGTGCCCCGTCAGCGGCAGCCGGCCGTCGATCAGCGCGGCGCCGACGACCTTGTCGACCGCGTTGTGCCGCCCCACGTCCTCGCGCAGCGCCACGAGCGCGCCGTCGGCCGTGAACAGCCCGCACGCGTGGACGCCGCCCGTGCGCGCGAACGTCGCCTGCGCCGCGCGCATCCGCGCCGGCAAGGACGCGAGCACGGCCCGCGGGACGCGAGGCCCGGGCGGCAACACCGCCGCGCGGACCGTGAGCGACGCGATGGAGCGCTTCCCGCACGCGCCGCAGCTGGACGAGCTGTAGAGCGGGCGGTCGAGCTCGACCCCGGCGAGGGCCGGCACCAACGTCACGTCGACGACGTTCCCGATCTCGGCGGCGGCCCGTCCGTCGGGACGCGTGATCCGCACGATGTCCGCCGCGCTCGAGAGCAGGCCCTCGGCAAGCAGGAACCCGTGGACCAGCGCCTCGTCGTCGCCCGGCGTCCGCAGGAGCACCGTCGCGGCGACGCCCGCGAACCGGACCTCGAGCGGCGCCTCGACCGCCACGTCGTCCGGGCCCTCGCGATCGTCCCCGCCGACGGTCAGGTGTCGGACCGGCAGCGACACCATCGGCGCGGCGGGGTCGCGGGAGGCGCCGGACGACGGGGGGACGGGCTCGGGACGACGATCCACCATGGGGCGGATCATGCCATCGCGGCCCCCGGGGGGCTGCGGGACCTGGGGACCGTCGGGGACCTACAGACCGCCGAGGCGACCGCAAGAGCCCCCCCGGTACGGGATGCGGTGGGAATCCGGGGGCCCCCGGGCCTTGCGTCCCGAGCGAGGGGTTGCCCTTCCCCCGGTGGATCGGTCGATTCGCTTTCGTGCCCCCCCGGTAAAGCCGATCCCCGGGGAGGTGCAGGCGCGCTCGCGGGCGCTACGCTATGTGGCTGTTCCAAGGACGCTCATGACGCCGACCGCCCCCCCCGCGCTCCCGCCCGACGTGACCGCCGCGGTCGAGCGGGCGATCGCCGCCCACGTCGGCCGACCGGGGGCCCTGCTCCCGATCCTGCACGCCGTCCAGGACGCGCTCGGGTTCGTCCCGCCGGACGCGCTCCCCCGCATCGCCCACGCCCTCAACCTCTCGCGCGCCGACGTCCACGGCGTCGTGACCTTCTATCACGACTTCCGCAACGCCCCGCCGGGCCGGCACGTCGTGAAACTGTGTCGCGCCGAAGCGTGCCAGGCCGTGGGGTCGGAGGAGGTCGTCCGCGACGTGTGCGAGCGTTTCGGCACGAAAATGGGCACCACCCGGGCGGACGGCGCGCTCACGGTGGAGCCCGTCTACTGCCTCGGCAACTGCGCGCTCGGCCCGTCGGCGCTGCTCGACGGCGCGCTGCGCGGGCGCGTGAGCGCGTCTGGCCTCGCCGCCGAGCTCCCCGATGTGATCGGCGCGGGAGGTGCATCGTGAGCGCCCCGGTCCGCGTGTTCGTGCCGCGGGACGCGGCCGCGCGCTCCCTGGGCGCCGACGCCGTCGTGTGCGCGCTCGAGGCCGAGGCCGCGCGGCGCGGGACGCCGGTGACGATCGTGCGCAACGGCTCGCGCGGGATGCTCTGGCTCGAGCCCCTCGTCGAGGTCGAGACCGCGGCCGGTCGCGTGGCCTACGGGCCCGTGCGCGCGTCCGACGTGCCGAGGCTGTTCGCGCAGGGGATGCTCACGGGCGGGACGCACCCGCTGCGCGTCGGCCGCCCCGAGGCCCACCCGTTCCTCGCACGCCAGCAGCGGCTCGTGTTCGAGCGCTGCGGCGTGACGGACCCGACGAGCCTCGCCGACTACGAGGCCCACGGCGGCTGGAAGGGCCTGCGCGCCGCGCTCGACCTCTCCGGCGCCCAGAGCGTCGAGGCCGTCACGACGTCGGGGCTGCGGGGCCGCGGCGGCGCGGGCTTCCCCACGGGCATCAAGTGGAAGACGGTCCTCGACACGCCGGCGGACCGGAAGTACGTCGTCTGCAACGCCGACGAGGGCGACTCGGGCACGTTCTCCGACCGCATGGTCATGGAGGGCGACCCCTACCTGCTGCTCGAGGGCATGGCGATCGCGGGCGTCGCGCTCGGCGCCACGATGGGCTACATCTACCTGCGCTCGGAGTACCCCGACGCGGAGCGCGTGCTGACGGAGGCGATCGCAAGGGCCCGCGCGGCGGGCTTCCTCGGCGAGCGGGTCCTCGGCGGGACGAAGGCGTTCGACGTCGAGCTGCGCCGCGGCGCAGGGGCATACGTCTGCGGCGAGGAGACGGCGCTCCTCGAGAGCCTCGAGGGCAAGCGGGGCATCGTGCGCTACCGCCCGCCGGTCCCCGCGGTGGCGGGCCTGTGGGGCAAGCCCACGGCGCTCAACAACGTGGTGACGCTCGCGTCGGTGCCGTGGATCTTCGCCCACGGCGGCGCGGCGTACCGCGAGTTCGGCACCGGCCGCTCGCGCGGCACGCTGCCGTTCCAGCTCGCGGGCAACGTGAAGCAGGGCGGGCTCGTGGAGGTCCCCTTCGGGCTCACGCTCCGCCAGCTCGTCGAGGACTTCGGCGGCGGGACCCGCTCGGGGCTCCCGGTGAAGGCGGTGCAGGTGGGCGGCCCCCTCGGCGCGTACCTGCCCGACGCCGACCTCGACGTGCCCCTCGACTACGAGGCGCTGACGGCGAAGGACGCGATTCTGGGCCACGGCGGCGTGGTCGTCTTCGACGAGACGTGCGACATGGCGGCGCTCGCGCGCTACGCCATGGAGTTCTGCGCCGTGGAGTCGTGCGGCAAGTGCACTCCGTGCCGGATCGGGTCCACCCGCGGCGTCGAGGTGATCGACCGCATCGTGGCGGGGAGCCAGCGCGCGAAGAACGTCGCGCTCCTCGAGGACCTCTGCGAGACCCTCACCCACGCGTCGCTCTGCGCGCTCGGCGGCCTGACGCCGCTGCCTGTGAAGAGCGCGCTCAAGCATTTCCCCGAAGACTTCGGGCTCGAGCGCGCGGTCGCCGCGCGCCCGGGCGCCGGGAGGCCCTGACCCATGCGTTGCGCCGACGAACACGACCTCGGGACCCCCGCCCGCACCGACGGCAAGCCCGTGACGGTGGAGGTGGACGGCGTCCCGGTGACCGTCCCCGAGGGGACGAGCGTGATGCGGGCCGCCGCGGAGGCGGGCGTCTCGATCCCGAAGCTCTGCGCCACGGACGCCCTGGAGGCCTTCGGCTCCTGTCGGCTCTGCCTCGTGGAGGTCGAGGGCCGGCGCGGGTATCCAGCATCGTGCACGACGCTGGTCGCCCCGGGCATGAAGGTGAGGACGCAGTCGAAGAAGCTGGCCGAGCTCCGCCGCGGCGTGATGGAGCTGTACATCTCCGACCACCCGCTCGACTGCCTCACGTGCCCCGCCAACGGGCACTGCGAGCTGCAAGACATGGCGGGCGCCGTCGGGCTGCGCGAGGTGCGCTATGGCACCACCGGGGCGGACCACCTCGAGCAGGCGCAGGACGCGTCGAACCCCTACTTCACGTTCGACCCGACCAAGTGCATCGTCTGCTCGCGGTGCGTGCGGGCGTGCGACGAGGTGCAGGGGACCTTCGCGCTCACGATCGAGGGCCGAGGCTTCGGCTCGGCGGTCTCCGCCGGCGGCACGCCGTTCATGGACAGCGAGTGCGTGTCGTGCGGCGCGTGCGTGCAGGCGTGCCCGACGTCGACGCTCATGGAGAAGTCGCTGATCGAGCACGGGCAGCCCGACCACAGCGTGGTGACCACCTGCGCCTACTGCGGCGTCGGCTGCTCGTTCCGCGCCGAGATGCAGGGCGCCGAGGTGGTGCGGATGGTCCCCAACGCCGACGGCGGGGCCAACCACGGCCACTCGTGCGTGAAGGGGCGCTTCGCGTGGGGCTACGCCACCCACCCCGACCGCATCACGAAGCCCATGATCCGCCGGTCCATCGACGACCCCTGGCGGGAGGTGACGTGGGACGAGGCGGTCGACCACGCGGCAAGCGAGTTCAAGCGCATCCAGGCGGCCCACGGCCGCGGCGCCGTCGGCGGGATCACGTCGTCCCGCTGCACGAACGAGGAGGTCTACCTCGTCCAGAAGCTCGTGCGCGCGGCCTTCGGCAACAACAACGTCGACACGTGCGCGCGCGTGTGCCACTCGCCGACGGGCTACGGGCTCAAGCAGACGCTCGGCGAGTCCGCGGGCACCCAGGACTTCGACTCCGTCGAGGACGCCGACGTGGTGATGCTCATCGGAGCCAACCCGACCGACGCGCACCCCGTGTTCGCGTCGCAGATGAAACAGCGGCTCCGCGAGGGCGCACAGCTGATCGTCGTAGACCCCCGCGTCATCGACCTCGTCCGCACGCCCCACGTGGAGGCGGCGGTCCACGTCGCGCTCCGCCCCGGGACCAACGTCGCGGTCGCGAACGCGCTCGCCCACGTGATCGTCACGGAGGGCCTCGCCAAGGAGGACTTCGTCCGCGCGCGCTGCGAGGCGCCGGCCTACGCGCAGTGGAAGGCCTTCATCACCGACCCGAAGAACTCCCCCGAGACGCTGGCCGACGCCATCGGCGTCCCGGCCGAGAGGCTGCGCGACGCGGCCCGCCTCTACGCCGGCGCGCGCAACGCGGCGATCTACTACGGCCTCGGCGTCACCGAGCACAGCCAGGGGTCCACGATGGTCATCGCCATCGCGAACCTCGCCATGGTGACGGGCAACCTCGGCCGCCGCGGCGTCGGCGTCAACCCGCTGCGCGGGCAGAACAACGTGCAGGGCTCGTGCGACATGGGCTCGTTCCCCCACGAACTGCCGGGCTACCGCCACGTGTCCGACCCGGCGGTGCGTGCGCTGTTCGAGTCGGCGTGGGACGTGAAGCTCCACGCCGAGCCGGGCCTCCGGATCCCGAACATGTTCGACGCGGCCCTGGACGGGAGCTTCCGGGGCCTCTACGTCCAGGGCGAGGACATCGCGCAGTCCGACCCCGACACCGAACACGTCGAGGCGGCGCTGCGGGCCATGGAGTGCATCGTCGTCCAGGACCTGTTCATGAACGAGACGGCGCGGTTCGCCCACGTCTTCCTGCCGGGCTCGAGTTTCCTCGAGAAGGACGGGACGTTCACGAACGCCGAGCGCCGGATCTCCCGCGTCCGCAAGGTCATGCCGCCGCGCGCGGGGCTCTCCGAGTGGGAGGCCACCGCCGCCCTGTCCGAAGCCCTCGGCTATCCCATGCGCTACGCGCACCCGTCCGAGATCATGGACGAGATCGCGCGCCTCACGCCCACGTTCCACGGGGTGTCGTATGCGAAGCTCGACCGCCTCGGCAGCCTCCAGTGGCCCTGCAACGACGCCGCCCCCGAGGGCACGCCCACCATGCACGTCGACGAGTTCGTCCGCGGCAAGGGCAAGTTTCTCCTCACGGAGTACGTGCCCACGGAGGAGCGCGCGACCGCCCGCTTCCCGCTCCTGCTCACGACGGGCCGGATCCTCTCGCAGTACAACGTCGGCGCGCAGACGCGCCGCACGGAGAACTCGCGCTGGCACGAGGAGGACCTCCTCGAGCTCCACCCGCACGACGCCGAGCAGCGCGGCATCCGCGACGGCGACCGCGTCAGCGTGACGAGCCGGGCCGGCGAGACGGTCCTGGGGGCCCGCCTCGCCGAGCGCATGCAGCCCGGCGTGGTCTACACCACGTTCCATCACCCGATGTCCGGCGCGAACGTCGTCACCACGGAGAACTCGGACTGGGCGACGAACTGCCCCGAGTACAAGGTGACGGCCGTGCAGGTGGCGCTCGCGTCGAGCCCGGCCGCGTGGCAGGCGCGCTTCGCCGAATTCCGCGACCAGCAGGCGTCGCTCCTGCCGGGCGCGACGCCGGCGCCCGCCCCGGCCGCCCCGGCCGCCCCGCCCGCCCCGGCACGGACGGGGGCGCGGTAGTCGCCATGGAGCCGATGAAGCTCGTCAAGATGGCCAACGAGATCGCCGCCTTCTTCAGCGCCGACCCGGATCGCGCCGCGGCGCTTGAGGGCGTGGCGCAGCACCTCAAGCGTTTCTGGGACCCGCGGATGCGCACCGAGTTGCTCGTGTGGGTCGACCAGCACGGCGGCGCGGGCCTCGTGCCGCTCGCGCTCGACGCCGTGCGCGCCCGGCGAACCGACCTGACGCCCCGGTAGAGGCGTCCCCGCCGCCATGACCGCCCCGCGTCCGGCGTCGGCGTCTCTGCGTCGTGGCGCGGCCCTGTCGCTCCTGTCCGCCGCGCTGTTCGGCGTCAGCGCGCCCTGGAGCAAGCGACTGCTCCCGGACGCCGGCCCGCTGTCGATCGCCGGCACCCTCTACCTCGCGGGCGGCCTCGGCCTCCTGCTCCTGCCCGCGCTCGTCCGCCCGATGCGCCGGCGGGCCGAGGCCCCGCTCACGCGGCGCGACGTCCCGACGCTCGCCGGCGTGGTCCTCCTCGGCGGCGTCGTCGCGCCGGTGCTGTTGCTCGTCGGCCTCGGGCGCGTCTCGGGCGTCGTCGGATCGCTGCTCCTCAACCTCGAGGCTCCGCTGACGATCCTGGTGGCGGTTGCCGCGTTCGGCGAGCACCTTGGCACCCGCGGCGTCGCATGCGTCGCGCTGATCCTCGCGGGCTCCGTCGTCCTCACGCTCGGCCCGGCCGACGGGACGACGGACCCGCTGGGCGCGCTCGCCATCGCCGGCGCGTGCCTCCTGTGGGCGCTCGACAACAACCTCACGCAGCGGCTGTCCGGCAAGGACCCGGTCGCGGTGACGCGCGTGAAATGCCTCGTTGCCGGCGCGACGAACCTCGGCCTGGCCGTCCTGCTCGGTCACCCGCTCCCCGACGCCGGCAGCGCCCTCGCCGCGGCGCTCCTCGGCTTCTTCGCGTTCGGCGTCGGCCTCGTCCTCGCGACGCTGGCGATGCGGACGCTGGGCGCCGCGCGCCACGCCGTCCTGTTCGCGACCGCGCCGTTCGTCGGCGCCTGGGCCGCGGTGCCGCTCCTGGGCGAGACGCCGCGCGCCCTCGACCTCGTCGGCATGGGGCTGATGGCGGCCGGCGTCGCGATCCTGCTCCGCGAGCGCCACGACCACGCGCACGCCCACGACGCCCGGGTCCACGACCATCTGCATGGGCACGACGACCACCACGACCACGTGCACGGCCCGGACGACCCCGCCGCCGCGCCGCACGCGCACCCGCACCACCATGTCCCCCGGGTCCACGCCCACGTCCACGCGTCGGACCTCCACCACCGGCACGACCACCCGGCCTGACGCCCGGGCCGCGCGCAACCGGCGCCGCGCCGGCCGTCAGGCGTCGCCGGTTCGAGGCGGCGGCGGCGCCGGGAGCGTCACGGTGAAACGCGTGCCGTCGCCCGGCGCCGACGTGAACGCGACGGTCCCCTTCAGGTACCGCTCCGTGAACAGCCGCACGCTGTAGGTCCCGGTGCCGCGGCCGGGCCCCTTCGTGGAGAAGTTCCGCCGGAAGACCTGCGGCTGCTGGGCCGAGGGGATCGCGCCCGGGTTGTGACACCAGAACGCGCACGCGCCGTCCGTGACGCCCGCGCCGAGGGTGACGACGCCCTCCGGTGGCGTCGCCTCCAGCGCGTTCTTCACGAGGTTGCCGAGCACGCGCGCGAGGATCGTGGGGTCGGTCTCGAGCGGGGCGTCGATGAACCCCGCGTCCAGCACGATCCGCCGACCGTCCGCGACCGGGTGGTGCGCGTACAGGTGCTGGACGTCCTCGAGTACCCGCCGGGTGCTCGTCGCGGTGAGCGCGGCGACCAGCTCACCTTGCTCCGCGGAGAGGAGCATCCGCTGACACTTGATCTCGTTGATCAACAGCATCGACGACGTGAGCAGGTCGCCGCGGAACGCCTCGTACGCGGTCGCGTCGGCGGCGATCAG
>Ga0335397_10001539_pt1 | contig 31480 bp, 26 predicted proteins | sample MAT04_FD_205740 | JGI IMG/M metagenome (GOLD analysis project Ga0335397, IMG submission 205740) | Freshwater microbial communities from Lake Fryxell liftoff mats and glacier meltwater in Antarctica - MAT-04 (spades assembly) (version 2) ... | reverse complement strand
TCCCGAAGACGTGTGAGACCTGCCACACGTCGACCACGGCGTGGACCCCGGCGACGTTCAATCACTCACAGTTCTGGCCGCTCACCGGCCAGCACACCGCGACCCCCTGCGAGTCGTGTCACGCCGGCGGTGTCTATGCCGGCACGCCGACGACCTGTGTCGGCTGTCATCGGCCTGACTACAACGCTTCGACCAACCCGTCGCACGTGACGCTCAACCTGCCGACGACCTGCGAGACCTGCCACACGACCAACAACTGGGACACGACGACGTTCCCTGGGCACAACGCGTTGTTCCCGATCACGACCGGCAAACATCGGAACTTCCAGTGTCAGGATTGCCACAAGGCGCCCGAGGACTGGGGCGAATTCACCTGTACCGGCTGCCACACCGGCGAACACGCGCTCGCGCGGATGAACAACAAGCACAGCGACGTCGGCAACTACCAGGCAACGCTCAACAATCTCGGCATCGAGCCGGCGTGCCTGCACTGCCACCCGACCGGACAATCGAACTGAGCTCCGCTCGGAAGGCACCAACGTTGACGGCGTGTTCGGCGAAGCCCCAAGTTGCTCGCATGCTGATCACATCCATTCCGGCACCGCTCCTATTGCTCGTCACGCTCGCGCTCGGATGTGGCTCCTCGGACGATCCACGCGACGGCGCGACGGACAGCGCCGGCGAGACCGACAGCCTCGAACCCTGTGGTGGTTGCCCGGATGCCAAGACGTGTTGTCCGAGCCGCTTCAATGGCGACATCGCGCGCTGCGTCGACGGCACCTTGAACCCCGAGAACTGCGGCACGTGTGGCACCTTCTGCACTGGTGCCTGTCGGGACGGGGCGTGTATCGACGCACCTGCGTGTGCTGTCGATGGCGCGTGCGCGAACGGGCTCAGCTGCTCGGGCGGGGACGGCCTGGCGCGGTGCTGCCCAACCGGCACGACCTTCATCGCGAGTCCGGCCGACTTCTTTGGGTGCTGTCCTGACGGTGACATCTGCGGCTGTCGCGAAGGTGAGTGCCCGATCTCGGTGCGCGCCGCCAAGACCGACATCCGCTATCTCGACGCCGCTGGGCTCGCGGCGCTCGGAGACGAGCTCCTGTCGACGCGCCTTGCGACGTATCGCTACAACGGTGCTGCCTCCGAGCGTCGGCAGCTCGGCTTCATCATCGATGATGGCGCGCCGGCCCACGGCATCGCGGCCGATGCGCGCCACGTCGATCTCTATGGCTACGTCTCGCTCGCCGTGGCGACGCTACAGACCCAGGCACACGAACTGGCTGAGCTGCGCCGCGAGCTCGACGAGCTACGCGCGCGTCTCGACACAGCGACGCTGAACGCGGCGCCCCGATAGCCGTGTGCCTACCGTCGCCCCACGGGCGACAACGCGCGACAGCCTGGCTACTGCCGTTCGAGCTCGAGTTCGAGACCCCGTGTCCCTGTCTGAACCGGGTCCGGCAACGCGGCACGGAGATCGTCGGGGCCGTGGGTGCGTGCGTCCCCGTCGACATCGAGCCGCGCTTCGATCGTGATGTCGCCGCCAAAGACCATGCCCTGCAGCATCATGTCTTCGGGTCCGATGGAGAACGCGCGCGGGAAGGTGGGGTTGATGATCTTGCGCGTCGCCAGCGGAGGTCCGGTCGTGACGCCAGCGGTGCGCGCGATGAGGAACAGGGTCGCGCCCGGTGGCGCGGTCACGTCGCTGGCGATCGTTATCGTGCCCGCGATGGCGCTCGCCGCGTTGGCTGCCGCGAGGTTCGAGGGTGCCGGAGCGTTCGGCGGGGCACCCATGCCATTCGCGTGCGGCTTGGGTGCAGGCGCGTTCTCGAAGCCGGCGATGGTCGCGTCGACGGCGGCGCTGTCGCCGCTGGCGCGGGCGCGACGCCAGTAGTCGCTCTGGCCCTCGGTGTCGCCCGAGAGCTGTGCAATGCGCCCACGCCACACGAGCGCCTGGGTGTGCTCCGGCTTCGTCGCGAGGACTTTATCCAGCAGCTCCGTGGCCTGCTGGCGTTGGCCCATCGCGAGCTGCACCGGCGCCGCCAGGGCAAGCGCCTCGGGGTCGTCGGGCTGTGCTTGGACGAGCGTCTCGACCAGGCGGAACACCTCGATCCAGCCTTTGGACTCGACCAGTGCCCAGCCGAGCGCGATCTTTGCGTCGCGCGAGTCCGGGTGGGCGGCGACCACCTCGCGCGCGGCGTCGAGGCGTGGTGATGGGATCGGCGCGAGCGAGGGGGCAGCGCGCTCCGCCATCGCGCCTGGCTGCTCGGCCGATTGTTCGTCATCTCGTTCATCAGGCGCCATCGCGGGCTGCCCCGCGATCGTACCGCCGGTCATCCCCATGCCTTCGCCGCGTGGACCCGAGCCGTCGCGCAGCGCGAGATACAGGATGAACGCGACGCCGACGAGCGCGCCACCTTTCAGGGCGCCGACGAGCTGCGGTGAGATCCCGTGCGATACCGGCTGGTTGGGCTCGGGAGCGACGGCGGGCTCGGCCAGCGGGCTCGCAGGAATCGATGCCGCGGCTACCGACTCCATCGGGGGCGGCGCTGACGTTCCTTCGAGCGACGCGAGCTCGCGCATCACCTTGGCGGCGTCGAGTTCGACCTTCACCCGGGTCGGGTCGTCGGGTCCAAGGGCGCGCAGCTCGTCCAGGAGTCGCGTCTTCTGTGCGCGCAGCTCCGTCGTACGGGCGGCACCGGCGGCCACGCGCGGCGATTTCTTCCGCTTCGTGAGCGCGAGCATCGCGTAGCCGCCGACGAGCCCACCCGCCACCACCGACATCGGAATCAACCAGCTCGCTTCACTCATGACCGCCTCCTGCTTCGCGCCGTACTTTCTCGATCCATGGGTCGAGCCCGGCGTTCGCGTCCGCCGCGCGCGCCGCCTTGCGGCTGCGTTGCACGACCGCGATGACGACCCCCAAGCCGAGCAGCAACAGCAGCGCCGGCAGGATCCACACAATCAGGTTCAAGCCCTCGGCGCGTGGCGATAGGCGTATGAACTCGCCATAGCGTCCCTCGAGCCAGGTCAGGATCTGCTCGTCCGAGTAGCCGGCGGCCAGCATGGCGCGCACCTGCTCCTTCATGTGGCGGGCGGACTCGGCCGGCGAGTCGACGATCGCCTGGCCTTGGCAGACCGGGCAGCGGATCTCGCTCGACAGCACCGCCAGCCGCCGCTCGAGCGCATCGCCACTGAGCGCGATGCCTGCCGGCGCACCGACCGCGTCATTCAATTCGGGCCCGAGCACCGGGCCCGCATTGGCCCCCAACAGCATCGTCAACGCGACCGCGAGACTGGTGATCATGGCATCGCCTCCAAAGTGTCGCGGATGCGCCCGAGGTCGACCGGCCCTTTCACCTTTTCGCGGATGACTCCGCTCGCATCGATGAAGAAGGTCTCCGGCACGCCATAGACGCCGTATGCGATAGCGGTCTGGCCGCCGGGATCGATTAGTGTAGGAAAGCCGCTGCCTTGCACCCAGGCGCGCATCGCCTCGGGCTCGTCCTCGTAGATGACGTTGACGACGCTCGCGCTAGCGCCGAGCTGACGCGCGGCCATCACCAGCTCGCCATGCTCCTGGCGGCACGGCACGCACCAGGTGGCCGAGAAGTTCAGGATGAGCGGCCGCCCGCGAAGCGTCGCGAGCGACACGCGCGAGCCGTCGAGTGCCTCGAGCGCGAACACCGGGGCAGGCTTACCGACAAGCGGTGACGCGACATCTTTCGGGTCGAAGCCCAGGCCACGCACGAACAGATAGAGGAGCGGCACCACCACCACCAGGCCGACCAACAAGACCGGCCACGAGATGCGGGAGCGCGCGCTCATGTAGCCACCACCACGACGGGACGCACGCGCCGCTCGGGCACGACCGCGATGGCGCAGCCGAGCAACATCACGCCGGCACCGATCCAGAGCCAGGCCATGCCGGGGTTGATGAACGCGCGCACGCCGACCTCGTTGTCGTCGAGGTGCATGATCGACAGATACAAATCGTGGCTCGCGCTGGTGCGCACAGCCGGGGTGCCGATCGCGTTCATCGCTGCGGAGTAGCGGTTCATCGCGGGCGACATGACGCCGAGCTCGTCAGTGCCTTCGACGACGACGAAGTCGGCGAAGTGGCGCTCACGGTGGGGCTCCGAGACGACGCGCGCGCCGGTGTACTGCAGCCAGTAGTCGCCGATGACGAAGCTGTCCTTGTCGTGCAGGACGGCTTCGACCATCTTCTGGTCGGCCGACGAGATGGCGATCGCGCCGCCGAGGAGCGTGACCCCGAGGTGCACGATGTGACCGCCGAGTCGGCGCCGACCATGCCGGAACGTGCCGGCCACGGCCGCGAAGACCGACTCGCCGTGGGCCTTGATGCGGGCACGCACGGGCGCCGCGAGCTCGCGCAATGAGACGGCGGCGGCAAAGCCACAGGCCCCGAGCGCCGTCAACGCCCAGCCATGGGTGACGCCCCCGAGCACGAACGCGACGACCACCAATCCACCCATTCCAAGTGGCACGACCAGCGCGCGCAGCGCCTCACGCGGGGTGGCGGCACCCCAGGGCAGAGCGGGGCCGATCCCCATGAGGAACAAGATTGCAATGCCGATTGGCACGACGAAGTCAGAGAAGAATGGACCGCCAACCGAGACCTTTATCCCGCGTACCGCTTCGGCAACCAATGGGTAGGCGGTGCCGAGCAGGACGGTAAAGGTAAAGCTCACGAACAGGAGGTTCTGGAAGACGAAGGCCGCTTCACGCGAAAGTGCCGAGCGCATCGGGCGACCTGGCTCGAGGCGATGGAGCCGCAGCGACAAGAGCACCACCGAGCCGAGCACGACGACCGCGAGGAACGCGAGGAAGGTCGGGCCAATCGGGCTCTGGGTGAAGGCATGCACCGAATTGAAGACGCCCGAGCGGGTCATGAATGTGCCGAGCACGGTGAGCGCGAAGGTCACGAGCACCAGCGTGAAGGTCCATCCCTTGTAGAGGCCGCGCCGCTCTTCGAGCATCGAGACGTGCAGGAACGCCGTCGCGGCAAGCCACGGCAGGAGCGAGGCGTTCTCGACCGGGTCCCAGCCCCACCAGCCGCCCCAGCCGAGAACCTCGTAGGCCCACCAGCCGCCGAGCACGATGCCGGCGGTGAGAAAGCCCCAGGGCACCATCATCCAGCGGCGCATCGAGCGCATCCAGTCGGGATCGGTGCGCCCGACGAGCAGCGCGCCGATGGCCATCGCGAACGGGATCGTCATGCCGACATAGCCGAGGTAGAGCATCGGCGGGTGGATGATCATCAGCGCGTGGTTCTGGAGGAGAGGGTTCGGGCCGTTGCCGTCGGTAGGGATCGGCAGCGGTGTGGCGAGGAAGGGATTTGCGACGGCGGAGATGAGGAGCGCGAAGAAGGCGCCGACGACGAGGATGATGCCGAGGCTGTAGGCCGAGCGTGGGTCGGCTTCGCGGCCGCGCTGGGCGCGCAAAAAGAACAGTGAGTAGATGGAGAGCACCGCCGCCCAGAACAGGATGGAGCCTTCGAGCGACGACCAGAGGCTGACGATGGTGATGTGCAGCGGTGTCGCGAGCGAGCCGACGTGCGCGACGTAACTAATCGAGAAGTCGTGACGGACCAGACCGATGATCATCCACAAGGTCGCCAAGATGAAGGCACCGGCGAAGCCGTAGCCGAGGCGCCGCGACAGCTTGAGGCGGGCGGTATCGCCGCGGGCGGCAAACGCGAGCAACGCGCCCGAGGCGGCGCACGCGAGCGCGACGTAGATGAGGAGACGCCCGATGAGCGCTGTCACGTGCCCACCTCCATGCCGGCTGGCGGCTTCTCGCCCGGTGCGGGCGCGCGGTACTCGTTGCCGTGCTTGACCATGATGCGCTCGCTCTGGAAGACGCCGCTGGCATCGAGCACGCCCTCGACGATGACCCCGATGCCTTCACGGAACATCTGGGGAGGCACGGCGCTCGAGTGCACCTTGACCTCGTTCGTGCCGTCGCTGACGACGAAGTCGACCTGGGAACCGCCGCCCTTGCGGTCGACTGTCCCGACCTTCACCTGACCGCCGAGGCGCACGGTCGCGGTGGTTGTGCCGGCTGCGCGCAGCTCCGTCGGGGTCCAGTAGTAGACGAGGTTGTCGCCGAGCCCGCCGAGCGCCAACCACACGAGCGCCCCCGCTGCGACCGCCAGGGCAATGATGGTGAAGCCCTTGCCGGACCTCCAACCGCGCGACTTCGAGTTCGTCTTCGGACTGGTCATGTTCACTCCTTCCGGTCCCGGGTCTGACGAAGTCTCACCTGGAGCACGACGGCGTAGCTCACGAGCAGGCTGAGGCTGATGCCCCAGGCCGCCGCCACCCACTCCCAACCGCCTTGAATTACGCCGTCCATACCGAATCTCCCTCAATCTCCGGCGACGAGCCGTGAGGGCTCGGGCGCCGCGGTCTCGTGGACCCTGCGCAGGTGACGGGCGAGCCGCGCCCGACGGATGACGAGCCACGCGCCGATACACAGGAGCGCCACGGCGTTGATGCGCAGCGGCCAGACCATCGAGCCTGCGACCGTCTCCGGGCTCGAGAAGGGCTGGTGCAACGTGCGCCACCACTTGATCGAAAAGTACACGAGCGGCACATCGAGAAAGCCGATGATGGTGCCGACCGCGGTCCAGCGTGCGCGCCGCGGCGGGTCCTTGATGAAGGCGCGCATCGCGAGCACGCCGACAAAGCTCAAGAGCATGATGGCGCTGGTCGTGAGACGCGGGTCCCAGGTCCAGAACACGCCCCAGGTCGGGCGCGCCCAGATCGAACCCTGGATGAGCAACATCGCCGCGAACAGGACCCCGACTTCGACGAGGCCTACGAGCACGTCGTCCCACACGAGGCTGCGCGAGCGCAGCGAGGCGATCGCGAACCCGAAGCCGACCGTGAACGCGAGCAGACCTATCCAGGCGGTCGGCACATGCACGTAGAGGATGCGGCCGACCTCACCCATGTAGCGCTCGGGCGGGGCCTCGACGAGGCCCATCCATGAGCCGACGGCGAAGAGCACGAGCCCGAAGAGGCCCAGGAAGTGTTCGCGCGGAAAAGGCTTTTTCATCGCTCCACCACCGCTGAGAAGACCAGAGGACAGACGCTCCAGTAGACGAGGTCGAAGACCGCGAGCACGCCGAGCCAGGACGACGCCTGCCCCATCGGGTCACCAGCGAGCGCCAGGCCGCTGCCTTTCACGACCGCCAGCACGACGGGCACGACCAACGGAAAAAGCAGGAGCGGCAGCAATACTTCGCGCCCTCGCACCTGCGAGGTCATCGCCGAATAGAGGGTGCCGGGCGCGGCCAGACCCGCCACGCCGAGCACGATGAAGGCCGCGAGCTGGAGCCACGAACCGTCGACGCCGACATTGTAGAGGACAGCGGCGATCGGCATGAGCATCAGCGCCAGCACGGTCAGTGCGCCTGTGCGCGCGAGCGCCTTGCCGAGGAAGATGGCGCGCGGGTCGACCGGCAGCAGCAAGAGCCCGTCGAGCGCGTCATCCTCGGTCTCGATGCGAAACGCGTCCGCCAGCGAGAGCACCGAGCCGAGCAGCAAGGCCAGCCAGAAGTAGCCCGCCGCGTGCGTCGTGAGCGTCTTCGTGTCGGCCGCGGCCGCGAACGAGAAGAGCAGCAGCACCGTGCCCGCGAACCCGAGGATGGCGGCGGTGCGGGCACGTCCGCGCCACTCGATGCGAGCGTCCTTGGCGGCGACGGCGAGCGTTTGGGAGAGCACCGTCATGCTGCCTTCACCTGACCGAGTGCGGCCGGCACCTCAGCGGCGGGGCCGACCCAGGCCATGCGCCCGTGGTCGAGCACGAGGCCGTGGTGGAGGAGATGTGCTGCGCGATCAAAGAGATGCGTCGACATGACCAGCGACTTGCCGCGCACAAGCAGGTCCTTCACGACCACGTCGACCAGCGCGCTGCCATCCGCGTCGAGCTCGCCATAGGGCTCGTCGAGCAGCACGATCGCCGGGTCCTGCAGGACGAGGCGGGCGAGCGCCAGGCGCTTACGCATGCCAGCCGAGAAGTCTCCGACCGGACCGTTGCCACGATCGCCCAGGCCGAAGCGCACGAGCAGCGCTTCGGCGCCGACGAGATCGAGCGGGCGGCCGAGCAGGCGCGCATCGAAGCGCAGCGTCTCGCGCGCCGAGAGGTCCAGCCAGTGGCCGCCACGATGGCCGACCATACCGACGGGACCTGCGCGCAGGACCTCGCCGCACGAGGGGCGCAAGAGCCCCGCGAGCAACCGCAGGAGTGTCGTCTTACCGGCGCCGTTGTGACCTGCGAGCAGCAGCGAGCGGCCCGGAGCGAGACGCACGTTGACGCCCGAGACGGCCCAGCGATCGCCGTAGCGACGGCCGAGGTTGTTGGCGACGACCATCGGCGCTGCCCCGGTCATGGCGCCTCCGGCGTTGAGAGAAGACATGCCAGTGCTCGATCGGACACGGCGGCCGCGGCCCAACCACGCAATCCGGAGCACGCATCCCCGCGACATGTCGTGAGCACGAGTCGCGCTATCCGCGCGGCATCGTCGGGCGGCAGTCGGCGCAGGGAGGTGATCGCGACCAGCGGCACCGCCTCGAGCTCGGCCACCCGAGTCGCGGCCGCACCGACGCCAGCGTAGGTCTCGTCGCGCCTGCGTGCGATCGCTTCCAGCTCCTGCTTCGCCGCGGTGAGCTCGCCACCGGTCGCCTTGGCGAGCTCCTGAGCGCGCAGAGCGTCCGCGGCGACCGCGGCCTGCGCGGTGTCTTGGGCCGCCTTCAGCGCCGCGCGCGCGACCGTGAGCTCGCCGTCGAGCCGGCCGAGCGCTGGCAGTGCCTGCTCGAGCGCCGTCGCGTGGCAGGCGCCATCAGTGCCGCAGGCGCGCAAACGTCCGAGCACCGCAACCATCGCGGGCTCATCGGGGATCGTCCGGAGCATCTGCGATGGGCTCGCGCGCAGCTCTGCCTCCCACGCCGCGAGCTTGTCGACCGGCAGCGCGAACGCCAGGGCGCGGCTGAACGCCGCCCGGGCCGCCCCTTTCTCGGCCGCGACGCGCGCTTCGAGCGGCGCCACGACGGTCACCCCGCCCACAAGCGCCAGCCCGATCGCAAGCTCTGCCTCAGCCGGCGCCTTGGCGACCAGTCCCTCGAGCTCCGCGCCAGCGCCCGAGTGCGCGACAATCGCGGCCGCCAACGCGCGCAGCTCCGGTGTGCCACCCTCGCGCAGCCAGGCTGCCCGAGCCGTGGCCACCACCTCCGGTTGGCCGATGCACCACATCGCGAGCAACGCCGCGTGACTGCCTGCGGCGGCCCGCTCGGCGAGCGGCACCTGCGTCGGATCGGCGAGCGCCGGCATGCGCCCGAGCGCGTGCAGGGCCAGCGCGGAATGCTCGGACGCGACGTTCGCGCGACTCGCGAGCCCACTCAGGGCCACCGCGGCGCGCACGCGCTCCGGCTCGGATACACCCGCCCAGTCGACCCCGGCCAACAACGCGAGCGCCGATACCATGGTCGGTCCCTCGTCCCCGACCTCACGCGCGAGCGTCGCAATCCAGCGCGCGGGCGGAGCCACCGCGAGCGCCGCCGCCAGAAGCTCGGAGTGCCGCGCCGCGAGCGACTGGTCCGCGAGCGCCGCACGCAGCTCCGGCTCAGCCGCCGCGAGCTTCCATTCTGTCACCTGCGCCGCCGCCACGACCACCGTCTCGCCGCGCCCGAGCGAGCGCCGCACCGCCAGCTCAGCCTCGGGGCTGCGACCGAGCGCCAGCAACGTCGCGAGCACATCCGCCTCGAGATTCGCATCGTTCAAGTGTGCGAGCAGCGAAGCACGCGCCCCGACGCAGCGGTTCTTGGCGAGCTCGCCGATCGCCGTCGACGCCTCGGTCCCTTCGTCGAGCTTACGCTGCCACAGCTCGCAACTACCGCGGTCCTCCCAGCAGCCGCCGAGCACCGCGACGACTGCAACGATCCCCCATCTTGCCGGCTCAGCGAGTCCCAAACTTGCGCTCCATTGTGATGCCCGCCTGGCTCAAGAGCCCGGTCGGCAGGATGCCACCGATCAACACGAAGACCTGATCGTTCTGCACGCGGATCTCCGCGTCGCCTTGCCGCAGGACGACCTCGCCCGCGGCGATCGACACAACCTCGGACGACACCAACGCGCGCACGCGCCCGGCCTCGACCGCCTCTGCAAAGCGCTTCTGGTTCTTGGGTTTGGCGCGGAAGAAGGTATCGCCGCGATAGCTCAAGGTGACCTCGGTGCCTGGCACTTCAGCGAGCGTCATCGCCGCCTCCAGCGCGCTATCGCCGCCACCCACCACGAGCAGCTTGCCGCCCGCCCAGGCGTCGGCCTCGCTCAGCGAGTAGGCCACTTTGGACAGCTCTTCACCCGGCGCCTCGAGCTTTCGCGGCGTGCCGCGCCGACCGATCGCCAAGAGCACGTGTTGCGCACGGAGCACGCCTCGACTCGTGCGCACGACGATCTCGTCCCCATTGCGGCTGATGTCCTCGTAGCGCTCGCCGAAGCGCACGACCAGTCCGACCCGCTCGACCGCCTCCTTCCAGATTGTAATGAGCTCCTCTTTGCTCAGCTCGCGCTGCTTGATGCGTCCCCAACCAGGCAGCTCGAAGGTGCCGGTCAGGATGATCTTGTTCCGAGGATAATGGGCGATGGTGCCACCGATATTGGCCTCCTGATCGATGACCGCGTAGCGCAGGCCTCGCTCGTGCGCGAAGAGGCCCGCCGCGAGGCCGGCCGGTCCGGCGCCGACGATGATCACGTCGAGCACCTCGGGGTTCTTGGATCGCGCGCGCCGCGCGATATGCTCCATCGCCTGCACGCCCTGCGCGACCGCGTTGCGGATGAGGCCCATGCCGCCGAGCTCGCCGGCGATGTAGACGCCCTTCACATTGGTCTCGAAGCTCGGTGTCACGTGCGGGATCTCGACCCCGCGCTCGACCGTGCCGAACACCAGGCTGATGGCGCCGACCGGACACTCGCGTGCGCAGGCACCATGGCCAATGCAGGCCTCGGGATTCACGAGGTGCGCATAGCCGTCGTGCAGTGCCAGGATCTTGCCTTCGGGGCACGAAGCGACACAGGCCCCACTGCCCATGCACTTGTTCGGATCGATCACCGGGTGCAGCGAGACCGGCAGGCGCTTCTTCAAGTCGGCTGGTAACTCGTCGATCTCGATCGACTCGAAGACGCCGGTCCTGCGGCGCGCGCGCACGAACCATGCGGCGCCCAGCGCGACCAGCGCGGCGGCGATTCCGGATACCAACCAGGGAAGGGGGCTCACTGTGGGCTGCTCCTGCAAGCGACCGGCCGTCGCTCTCCGACAAGCCTGTGCGGCACCTCAGGGTCGACTTCGTGCGATCCTGCTCATCGCTATCGTGTGTATCCGCGCGCCCGTCGAGTGCCTCGAACAAAAGGATTTTCCATTGAAAATCCTGCTTGCTTGGGGCGCCCGATCGCACGAGCATGGCTACGCACGCGGCCTACCGATTGCCACACCCGATTGAGGCGCGGCAATCCGTCGGCGCCAGCGACAAACCGGAGTGGCAAGGCATGTTCAACGCGCCGACGAGACGGGCGCAGCTCCTCCGCTGGAGCATGACGTTGGCGTTGGCGCTGATTGCGCCTGCCGCGTTAGCGCAGTGGATAAGCCCCGGCCCGCTCGCCGAGGGCCACGCAAAGATCGACGACGTCGCCTCGTGCGAGAAGTGCCATGCCCCCGGCAAGCGGGTCGAAGCCACCCGCTGCCTCGCGTGTCACACCGAAGTCGGGATCCCGCTGATGCTCGGTCGCGGCTACCATGCACGCCTCATCCGTGAGAGCGGCAAGACCTGCGAGTCGTGTCACAGCGATCATCACGGGCGCAGCTATCCACTCATTCGCTGGTCGCCGCCGGCCGGCTTCGACCACGGCAAGGAGATTGGCTTTGCCCTCACGGGCGCGCACGCGAGCATCGCCTGCGAGAGCTGTCACAAGAACCGCCCCCGCTACATGGGCGAGAAGACGGCTTGCGTAGCGTGTCATAAGGACGTGCACGGCAACGAGCTGGGCGTCGCCTGCGAGAGCTGCCATGACACCACCGCCTTCAAGCCGGCGTCGCGCTTCGATCACGGCAAGACGAAGTTCCCGCTAGAGAACCGCCACGTCGGTGTCGCCTGCGAGAGCTGCCACAAGCCAAGCGCCCAGGGCACGGTGCGCTTCGAAGTAAAGAACGCCGATCGCTGCTCGAGCTGCCATGGCGATCCCCACGGCGGTCGCACGGCGCTGTCGCCCTGCACGAGCTGTCACACGACGCGCGGCTGGAAGGAGGTCTCGAACGTGCCACCGGCCCATAGCCCGGCTGGCTGGCCGCTCGTCGGCAAGCACGACGGCGTCGCTTGCACCGACTGCCACGGCCCGAGCCTCACCGCCAAGGTCAGCAAGACCTGCGCGAGCTGCCACGAAGACGTGCACGCCGGCCGCTTCGGCAACAAGTGCGAGAGCTGCCACGACGAGGGCGGCTGGAAGCAGGTGAAGCTCAGCGGCTTCGATCACGGCAAGACGCGCTACCCGCTCGAGGGTCGCCACCAACAGGTGCGATGCGAGAAGTGCCATCGCGCGGTCGGCGGCAAGACCACCTGGAAGGGCGTCGCCTTCGATCGTTGCGATCGCTGCCATCGCCCCTGGCACGAGGAGACCTTCGCCGGACCCGCCCGCGCGACCGAGTGCGAGGCCTGTCACACGGTCCAAGGCTTCTCACCATCGACCTTCACCAGCAGCGAGCACCAGCACGCCCGCTTTCACCTCGACGGCTCCCACCTCGCGGTGCCGTGCGAGTCGTGTCACGTGCGCGCACCCCCAAAACCGACCCCACTCGCTATTGGCGTCAAGAGCTGCGCGGACTGCCACAAAGATCCCCACGCCGGCCAGTTCGATGCACAGATGGTCGACGGCAAGAGCTGCGCCGCCTGCCACTCCACCGCCGGCTGGGCGAAGGACGCGTTCGATCACGACGCGACCGCCTTCCCGCTGCGCGGTGTTCACGCCGCCGCCGCGTGCGACTCGTGCCACGTCGGCGACCCGGTCCAATACAAAGGGCTGCCGACGACCTGCGAAGGCTGCCACCGCGACCCGCACCTCGGCCAGCTCGCCGCGCGGGCCTGCACGACCTGCCACAACGAGGCAGCCTGGGCGATAAAGCCGTTCGACCACGCCGGCCTGACCACCTTCGCGCTCGACGGACGCCACGCCCCGCTCGCCTGCGAGGCCTGTCACGATACGCGCACGCTGGCCGACGGCACGACCGTGACCCACTACAATCTCGGCTATCAGGCGTGCGCCGACTGCCATGCCAATCCGCATCGCGGCAAGCGCTCCCATGCCAATCCGAATGCCAAGGTCCCCGACATCGGCGGCGCCTGCGAGACCTGTCACACCCCGAGCGACTGGCGCGTGTTGCCCGCCAAGGTCGCGTTCGACCACGCGCTAACCGGCTTCGCGCTCGATGGGCGTCATGCCAGCGCGACCTGCACCGACTGCCACGGCAAGGCGCTGAAGACGGGCGACACGCGTTCGGCGTGCACGAGCTGTCACGAAGACGAGCACCGGGGCGAACTCGGCAAGAGCTGCGAGAGCTGTCACGACGCCCGCTCGTGGGACCCGAGCGCCATCCTCGTGAACCATCGCGCGACCGCATTCCCATTGGTCGGCGCCCACGCCGCCGCCGACTGTACCGCCTGTCACGACACCACCCGCCAGGACCGTTGGACTCGCCCCGCGGCCGACTGCTACTCGTGCCACGCGCGCGACTATCAGCGAAACGACATCCACCCCAATCACGTCGCCGCTGGCTTCAGTCGCAACTGCGACACCTGCCATGCACAGGACTCGTTCTCGCCAGCGCGCGTCCACCACGACATCTTCTGGCCGCTGCGTGGCGCCCACGCCAGCGCGGAGTGCTTCCAGTGCCACGTTGGCGAGCGCTACGGCAACACGCCACGCGCCTGCGTCGGCTGCCATCAGGACGACTACCTCGCGGCAGCCGATCCACCCCACGCGGCGTTCGCAATCAGCGAGCGCTGCGAGAGCTGCCACACCGAGATCGCCTGGCCCTCGGTGAAGCCGACATGGCACGACCGGCTGTTCCCGATTTCCCACGGCAACCACGCCCGATTCAGCTGCGGCGACTGCCACTTCGGCCAGACCCAGCCGCCCGCCAACTTCACGTGCATCGGCTGCCACGGGCAGAGCGAGACGAGCCGCCATCACGGCGACGTCTCGGCCTTCGTCTGGGAGAACTTCGCCTGCTACGCCTGCCACCCGGGAGGGACCGCGGATTGACCACTCACTCCCGTCGCGCTCGGCCCTTCGTCTCCCGCATCGCGCGCGCGCTCGGGACGACGCTCGCCGTGACGACCTTGGCGACAAGCGCGATTGCCGCGCCACCGACCGGCTCGGTGCGCAGCATCCGGCGCGACCTCGTCTACGTCGACCTCGGTCGCGTGCACGGCGTCGCGGCGGGTGACCTGCTCGGCGTCGAGGGCTCGCCCGTCCAGCTCGAGGTGGTCCACCTCGGCGAAAAGCAGCTCGCAGCAAAGAAGCTCGGCACCGGCGAGGTGCAGGTCGGGGCCCACGTCACCTCGCCGCACGAGCCCGGCCAGGCGAGTTCCCAACGCCCGGTCGTGCACCTGACGACGCCTCGGCGCGATCAGGTCGAGCTACCCTGGTCGGGCGACCCAACCCGCCGTGCCACGCTGGTCGCGACCCCGGAGAGTCCGACCACCGCCACCAAACGTCGATCGGTGCGTGGCGACCTGCGGGTGTCCTATGTCGGCCTGCTCGACTCGGGCGAAAACAACCTCGATCTCCACCAGACCGAGGTGCGCAGTAAGCTCGCGGTCGACCTCGGTGACGGCCTCGCGTACGTGCACGACGTCAGCGGCCGCATCGAGCTCGGCCCCGCACTCGACGAGCGTCACGGCAGCGACTCGCGGCCGTTTTATCGCATCCGCCAGCTCGCCCTGAGCTGGCACTCGCCCGGCTGGGGCGCCCCCAACGACGACCACGCCGGCGGGTCGGTTGACGCCGCGCTCGGCCGCATTCAGCTCTGGCAATCTCCTTCAAGCGGCCTCGTCGATGGCCTGCGCGCCGACCTCGGACTCGGCGCCGGCTTCACCGCCGGGCTCTATGGCGGGCTCGTACCGGCGCTATTCGACACCGCGCCCTCGACCGCCGAGGCCATCGTCGGCGGCCACGCGAGCTGGGTCCGGCAGGAGACTGGTGACACATGGCGGGCTCGCGCCTCGCTCTCGACCGCGACCTCGTTCTGGCACGGCGCCCTGAACCGGCTCGACCTCGGGATCAACGGCTCGCTCGCGCGCGCCCGGGACTTCGATGTGTATGCGCTCGTCGTGGCGACCCTCGTCGACGCCTCGCTCATGCCCGACGCGCAGAGCGCTTTCAGCCTGAGCCGCGCCTTCGTCGGCACCCGCGTGCGGCCGCTCGAATGGCTGACCATCGACGCCCACTACGCCCACGACCAGTTCGTCATCGACCGCGAGACGCTCGCCCTGCTCGGGGCCTCGCGCCTGCTCACCGATCCAAGAGAGTCCGGCTGGCTACAGGTTCGCTTCGACCCGCTGCCGGACGTGTCGGTCTCCGTGTCGGGCACGCTCGGCTACGGCAGCACCAGCGCCTACTACCGGGGTGCCGGTGCGCGTCTTGGCCTGCGCAACGTCTTCGTGCGCGACCTGCGCGTCGGCCTCGCCTACCAGCTCGGCCTCGGCCCGGACAGCGAGACTCACAACCCGAGCATCGACCTCAGCCTGCCGCTCGGCCGGACCGTCGAGCTCGGCCTCGGCTACGGCTTTGCGACCTTCCGCTCGCGCCTCCTCGATGAGCGCCAGGATGAGCACCGCCTCGACGCGGGGCTCGATCTGTTGCTCACCGGCCCCTGGCGCCTGCATGTGCGCGGCTCGTACGCCTTTGGCAGCCAGCCCTCCCAGGTCGGCATCCTGAGCCAGATCATCTGGAGGTTTTGATGACCCGCAGTCCAGGCCTCGCCATCCCTGCGAAGACGCGCGCCCGCGCGCTGACGGCCTTCTTCATCGCCCTGGCGATCGGCACCACGATAGCCCTCTGGCTCAAAGGCTCTGACTTCTACCTGACCCACCCGTGGGATCGTTCGGCCCATCCCGACTTCGACGCGCTCCGCTCCAGCGGCAGTTGGGGGCACGGCATCGGCATCGCGGGTACGGCGCTCATCCTCTTGAACCTCACGTTCATGGCGCGTCGCCGCCTGCGTTCGATGCGTCGCTTCGGGGCCTTGCGCCTGTGGATGAACATGCACGTCGTGACGGGCCTGCTCGGCCCGCTCATCGTCGTCTTCCACACCGCGTTCGAGCCGCGCACCGCGGTCGCCACCATCGCGCTCGCGTCGCTCGGTGTGCTGGTCCTGACGGGCGTGCTCGGTCGCTTCATCTACGCGATGATCCCGCACACGGTCGCGGGCGCCGAGATGGGCCGCCAGGAGCTCGAACTGAGGCTCGTCGAAGCGCGCAACGAGCTCGCCTCGGTAGCGCCCCCCGACGACCCGCTGTGGCAGACGATCGAGCGTCTCTCGCAAGCGCCGCTGCTGGTGCCGCGCTCGAGCATCGGCTGTCTCTTCCTGCTGCCTTATTCGGTCATGTCGAACAGCTGGCTCCGCCTGCGCCTCACGTTCATCGGACGCTCACGCAACGACGCGAACTGGAGCGGTGTGCACCACAGCGTGACCGACGTCGTGCTCATCCGGCGCCGACTACAGACGCTGGCGCTCTACCGCAAGCTGCTCGCCTGGTGGCGTGGGCTCCATCGCTTCTCGGCATTGGTGATGCTCATCACCATGACCATCCACGTCGTGGTCTTGCTCTATATGGGCTACGGTCCGGGAGGCGGCACATGACGCGGGCCATCCCCCTGTTCACCGTCGCGCTGGTCATCGCCCAGATCATCTTCGCCGGCTGCGCCGACTATCCCAAGAACCCACCCCCGGGGACCTGCGCGCCTCAGGATCTCATCTGCTATTCGGAGCCGATCAGCGGTCGCGAGCTCGCACTGCGCTGTAACGACGGCGAGGTTCAGGGCGCTATCTGGCTCGTCGACGACGTCTGCGTGGACGGCGAGACGTGCGATGCTGGTGTGTGCGTGCCGCCTTAGCCGCCTGGTTCTCCCACCGGATAAGCGCTCGGGCGAACGCCTTGCGTATGCCGTTCGAGCCGCGAGTTTCGTCGTGGCTTTGGCGTGAGGCGCGCTGCATACTCTCTGCGGAGCCCACCATGCACGACCGATCAAACCTTCTCCCGCTTGCGGCCTTCGTCCTCGCCTTCGCTGCGACTGCCTGCATCGAAGACGAACTGGCACAAACCTGCACCGTCGCCGGGGTCGAGCACGCCGTTGGCGACACGTTCCCTGCCACCGATGGCTGCAACACCTGCTCGTGCGGACAGGACGGCGAGGTGAGCTGTACGCTCATGGGCTGCATCGAGACGTGTACTTACGACGGGGTCGTGCACCAGTCCGGCGCGACCTTCCCCTCGACTGACGGATGCAACACCTGCAACTGCGCCAACGGCGGGCAGGTGTCGTGTACCGAGATCGCGTGTCCTCCGACGACCTGCACCTACAACGGGGTCACCCATCAAGTCGGCGACACCTTCCCGGCTGGCGACGGCTGCAACGATTGCACCTGCGGCAGTGACGGCCAGGTGTTGTGCACCGCGCGCCCCTGCGTCTCGGGGTGCACGTACGAAGGTCAGAGCTACTCCGTCGGTGACGAGTTCCCGGCCAGCGACGGCTGCAACACATGCCAGTGCCAGGCCGACAGGAGCGTCACCTGCACGCTCATCGGCTGCGCCGACACCTGCACTTACGACCGCCGGACCTGGAACGTCGGCGACACGTTCCCGGCGATTGATGGCTGCAACACTTGCACCTGCGTGGCCGGTGGTCAGCTCGCGTGTACCGACCTCGCTTGCCAGACTTGCGACGCCGCGACCGATTGGTGGCGCCAATACTACGGGCACAGCAGCGAAGAGTGTGCGGCAATTACCTTTGCGTGCCTCGAAGGCGTCCAGCGTTTCGAGAACGACTGCGGCTGTGGCTGCGAGCAACCCGCCGAGTGCGAGCGTGAGATCGACTGCTTCTACCCCGAGTGTGACGCGGGCATCGTCGCCGTGAGCTGTCCCTACTCGACGATCGATTCGAGCCGCGATTGCTCGGCCGAGCTCGCTTGCCCGCCCAACGACGGCCAGTGCAGCTTTCCCGGGCAGGACCTCGGCTGCGGCATCTGCTTCCGGCCCGAGGACGGGACGTGCATGACCGACGCGGAGTGCTCGACCGGCACCATCTGCGAGCCCCTGCGCTGCGCCTGCGAGCCTGCAAACGTGTGCGTGCCGGGCTGCACCGCGGCCACCGACTGCGGCGAGGGCCGGGTCTGCGGTGACGGGGGACGGTGCGTCGCAACGGCCTGTGCCGGCGCGGCCGACTGCCCGGCCAACTTCCGCTGCGATGGCGGTGGCTGTCTGCGCGAGCAATGCACCGCCAGCGCGTCCTGCGCCGGCACTTGCGTGCTCGGGCAGTGCTATTCGGAGCCCGGGACCTGCTCGTTCCCGGTGCCCTGAATTCTGGTTGCTCTCGCCTCGCCACGGCTTCGCCTGCTCGGCGAATTCGTTCCTTCCCGGTGCCCTGAATTCGTTCGCGAAGGCCTTGCCGAGCTTCAGTCGTCGTTGCAGGCGCAGACCCGGGGGAGGTCCCCGTTGGGCCCGCTGCTCGTGCAATTGGCAGATTCGCAGTCGCTGGCGAATTCGCAGCGGGAGCCCTGAGGACGCGTCGTCTTGCAGGTGCCGCCATCGCATTGGTAGTCGCCGCGGCAATAGCCGGCCGGACACGGCTCGCCGAGGGTCGACAGACGCGCGAGTCATCGCACCAGAGCTCGGCCAGGCACGCGCCGTCGGCGTCGCAGGTGCCACCGAGTCCGGCGCGCCGCACGCATCGGCCGTCCTTGCAAGCGAGGCCGCTGAACCAGGCGCAGGCATTGTCGGCGTCGCAGACCTCGCCCAGCTCCGCGCCCTCGAAACCCAGGGCGCACTTGCTCCCGTAGCAGCCCATCGGCGGGGCGCACTCCGGACCAAACTCGCTGCAGCTCTCGCCAGCGCCCTTGGGCGCGCGACATTGCCCCTGGTCGAGGTCGCACCAGGCGGAGCTCACGCAACCTTCGGAGCTGCTGCAGCTCTCTCCGAGCCCCGCGAGCACAGCACACGTGGCGGCGCCGCAGTAAAGTCCCAGCGCGCATTCAGTGGACACTTGGCAGACCGCGCCGACGGCGCCCGTCTGCGCGCACGTTCCGAGCGCTGGCGTCGGGCAGCCGCTGATGTAGTTGCCTTCCCCAGCGCCGACGCAGCGCCCGCGGCCCCTGCAGTCGGAAGACGACGCGCAGGCGCCGCCGGGCTCGACGACGCCGACGATGGCCTCGGCGCAGGCTGGGTGCTCGAAGGCGTTGACGCTGCCGCACGGTACACCGGCGATGGCCGTGCGACATGCCTCGGCTTTGGTCGGGTCGATGCGCAAGCGACCCGCAAGGACGGACGCCTCGCGTGACGGGTCGGTCGCGGGGCCGCTCGTGGCGGGGCCGATGAGCGAGTTGCGCGCCAACATCGTCTCGCGGCAGTCGGCGCGCTGAGCCTCGGCCAGGGCGCCACACGCGATGTCGCGCGCGCAGACCGCGTCGGCGAACGCCGCGCGCAGGGCTGCCCACGACGCTGCCACCTCGGACTCCTGCACGTCGGACGCGAGCGTGTCGATCACCGTGGTAGCCGAGTCCCCCTGGGCGTCGGAGGTCTCAGTCTTGTTGTTGCATGCGGACGTGAAGACAAGGGTACAGGCGACGACGAGACGGTATCCCACGCGGACCTCCATGATGGGTCACCTTACCACTGCACCAAGCGCAATACGTTGGAATTACAAGGTAATCTCTACATTCAGCGGCGCTCGTGCTGGAGGGTCGAACTTTCGCACAGCGACTTTTTCGCTTGTGGCAGGCTCCGGTGTCCGAAGGTCATGGGTGCGACGGACGCGCCCGCCGGCAGGAGAAGTTCATGAGCAGGATGATCTGGATCGGTTGGGTGGCGGCTCTCTCGGCGTCCTCGACGCTCGCGGGCTGCGAGACCTCGGGAGAGGCGACGGGCCCGAAGACGACGACTACGATTGGCGGGCTCGAGCCCGGAGAGGCGGAGGACGCCTGCTATTCCGCCTACGAGGCATGCTACGACGCGACCGGCGACGCCATCGCGTGCAAAGAGCGTTACACGGTCTGCGTCGGCAGCACCACGACGACCAGTGACGAGCCGCCGCCGCCGGCGCCGATGGGTGACGCGGTCGCGCAGTGCCACGACGGGTTCAAGCTGTGCCTCGACGCGGGCGAGGACATCGAGGTGTGCCGCGCCAAGCTCGAGTCGTGCCTGGGCGTCGTGTTCCCGGAGCCGGGCAGTGACCCGTCGGCCGGGGTGCCGCCCGAGGAATACTGCATGCGCTATTGGGAAGAGTGTCGCGCGGCGGGTGGTGACGAGCTTGCGTGCAAGGAGCGCTACAATGCGTGCGTCGGCAATTCGTATCCGACGCCGCCGCCCGAGCCGCCGCCGGCCGACGACCCGTTCGTCATGTGCAAGCTCGTGTTCGAGGCATGTCTTGGGAGCGGCGAACAGCCCGAGAAGTGCGAGGGCGAGCTCAACCGGTGCATCCAGGCGGCCGTGCCGCCCGCGCAGCCGAGCCCCGAGAACGTGTGCCTTCGGGTCTACGACGAGTGCGTCGCGCAAAGTGGTGACGTGGTCGGCTGCAAGGAGCGCTACATCGGCTGCCTCGACTCGTGGTCGCCGCCAGGCGAGCCCGGCGATCCGGTCGACCCGGGACAGCCGGGTGGGGACCCGAAGGAGCAGTGCCGGCAAGCCTTTGACGGCTGCCTCGCGAGCGCCAACCCGCCCGAGGTCTGCGAGGACAAGCTGCGCTACTGCATCGACGCCGTGCCGACCCCGACCGATCCCGCGCCGCCGGGCGACGGCTACCCGGGTGGTCCCTGCCGCGCTGGGCTCGACTCGTGCCTGCGCTTCGCTACGACCGACGGTCAGGTGACGGCGTGCAAGGTCGGCTTCGAAGCCTGCCTGCAGGCGTCGCCGGAATCGTTCGGCGCGAACTGAGCCGGCGCTCGGGACTTGGGAGCACCGCCCCGTGGCAACGATGTGTCCGGCAAGCCTGCCGTTGCAGGCCCCTCGCCGGGGCTCGACGTGGCGGTGCTCTATCGTCAATTCGGCGCGCTCGTCCTGCGACGGGCGCGCCGCCTGGTCGGGGATGCCGACGCTGAAGAGATTGCCCACGAGGTATTCCTGCGCGCGCTCGAGCACGGCGACGCCTTTCGCGGCGAGAGCTCGCCTTCGAGCTGGCTCTATCGCGTCACAACCCACCTCGGCCTCAATCGCCTGCGCGATGCGCGGCGCCGCGCCGACCTGCTCGAACGCAATGGTGCGACGGTTTGGGACGCCAACGACAGTGGACAGCGCCCCGAGGCACGCGCGTTCCTCGGACAACTCTGGCAGACGCTCGACGAGGAGCTCGCGATGATAGGTCTTCTCCACTACGTCGATGGCATGACGACGGCAGAGATCGGCCGCGTGCTCGGTGTGTCGGACCGGACCATCGCCAATCGGCTGCGCGTCCTGACCGAGGCAGCCAGGACGGCGGCCGGGGAAGGGCCATGATGGCATCCGACTCCGACCTGTTCGATCGCAGTGGCCACCTGCTCGAGCTGACGCTCGACCGCTATCGTTTCGATCCTCCCGAACCGGCTCTGCATGCGGTCGTGACGGCGCATCTCGCGACGTGCGAGCCGTGTCGCGCAGCGCTCGACGCGCTGGTCCTCGCAGATGCACAGGTGAGCCTGGCGCCGCCCGCGAGGTCGGCGGTCGTCATCGCGCTGGCGGCAGCAGCAGTCAAAGGCGATACGTTGGCGCCTCCGAAGTCCAGCGCAACCCGGCGCAAAAAACAGGCGTGGCTCGGCGGTGGCGTGGTGCTCGCCCTGGCGGCGCTGGTGCTGTTCGCAACACGCCCCTGGCAGCCCGCCGATGAGGTCATCACCTTGAAGGGCAGCCCCATCGACTTCGAAATCCACGTCCACGACGGCGAGCGCAGCCGCCCCGTGCTCAGCGGCGATGTCGTTCACCCGGGCGAGCGCATGGGCTTTCGCGTGCATGTCCGGGAGGCCGGCTATCTCGCGATCTTCGGACGCGATGATCGGGGCGCGAGCTACCCATGTTATCCTCTCGCCGATGGCGATAGCCCGTCCGGCGCGCCAGTCGCCGCGAACCTCGAGGCGGTCGCGCTCGCGCGCACGGAAGCTCCTCTCACCTTGCCGGTGGCCATGCGTTTCGACGACATCCTCGGCGACGAGCACATCACCGCGGTCTTCTGCGAGGCCCCCTTCGCGCTCGGTGCGGAGCCGATCGCAATGGCCGCCGAGCTCGCCCAGGGCGGCTGTCATGTGCGCGAGGTGACCTTGCACAAAGCGCCCGCCGGGGCGGGACCTTGACGCCGCGCGCCCGGGGGACGCACTGGTTGGCGCGACTCACCGGCCTGTTTTTGGTCGCATCGCTCACGCTCGTCGCGTCCGCCGCGGTCGCCAATGAACGCTTCGCGCTCGTGGTCGGCGCGAACATCGGCGACGCCGACGATACCCCGCTCGCATTCGCCGAGCGCGATGCGTCGCGCATGGCCGACGTGCTGACCCGCTTTGGCGGCGTGCCGCCCGAGAACCTGCTGCTCCTGCTCGGGCCGGACGGCGCCTCGCTCGGCCGCGCCATCGATGCCTTTGCCGGTCGCATCGCGGATACGACGCCCACGCGCGACCCGGGCGGCAACGTGATCTTCATCTACTTCAGCGGCCACGCCGACGCGCAAGCCTTGCACCTCAAAGGCACGCGCTTCGCGTTTCGCGATCTGAAGGCGCGCGTCGCACGGCTCGCCGCCGAGGTGTCGGTCTTCATCGTCGACGCGTGCCGCTCGGGCGGGCTTGTGCGCATCAAGGGCGCCACTCCCGCCGAGCCGTTCGAGATCAAGGCCGACGACCAGCTCCTCTCCGAGGGCCTCGTCATCATCACGAGCTCGTCCGAGAACGAAGACGCACAGGAGTCCGAGCGGTTGGGCGGCGGAGTCTTCACCCATCACCTCATCACCGGCCTCGTTGGCGCGGCCGATACCTCCGGCGACCAGCGCGTGACGCTGTCGGAGGCGTACCGTTACGCGTACACGCAGACGCTCAACGCGACGAGTGTCACCGCTGTCGTACAGCACCCGACCTTCTCGTTCGACCTGCAGGGCGAACGTGAGCTGGTGCTCACACGCATGGAGAACAGCGCCGGCTTTGGCCGCCTGCGCCTCGCCGCTGCCGGCCACTACATCGTGTTCGAGCGCTTCGGGGGGCACGACGTCGCGGCCGATCTCGACGCTGTGGCCGACACCGAGCTGGTGCTCTCGCCCGGCAGCTACCTCGTGCGCCGGCGCGAGTCCTCGGCAGTGCGCGAGCTCGAGGTGCAGGTGCGACCCGACGATCGGACCACCGTCGTGCTCGCGGACCTGGTGCGCATCCCGTTCCGCCATGTGGTCCGCAAGGGCTACGGCCAGGCCGAGCGCAGCGCCTTCTCGCTCGGCGCCGACCTCGACGTCACCGGCGCGGTGCTGCCCGACACCGGGGCGTTCGTGCTCGTCGCCGTCGCCGCCCAGCTCGATCTCGCGGACCTCGCGATTCGCCTACGCCTGCGCTACGGCCAGGATGTCGGCGACAACAGCTCGGCGCCGCTCGGGCTCGTCGTGTCACAGTCGCTGTTCGGCCTCGACCTCGGTCTCTTCAAGCTGTTCGACCTCGGTCCGCATGGCCTCGGCTTCGGCCTACGCGGCGGCATCGACTGGCTCGCCCAGCGCTTCGAGACGCGCGGCGACGCGCCCGACCGTGACCAGCTCGTGGGGCGCATCGGCTCGCTCGTGCGCGCCGAATTTGCGCTCGCGCCGACGGTCGCGCTGACCCTCGATGCGGGCGCCGAGGCCTGGCTCATGGAGGTCGCGCGGCCAGATGGCAGCGCGCTCGAAGCCCGGGTCGTCCCGATCGTCTCGCTCGGATTTGGAGTGCTGTTGCCATGACGCGTGCCCACTTCTGTGCCTTGCTGGTCTGCGCGTCGCTTGTCGGCTGCGGCGATGCGCTCGTCGATGGCGCCTACCGCGGCCGCGAGCTGTTCGTCGTCGAAGGCTGGGTGCGGCTCGACGGGGACAGCGCGGGCATCTCTATCGATCCAGATGCCGCTGCGGCAGCCGCCGATTCAGCCATCGGCAAAACGCGCCCGGGCCCTTTACGGGTGGCACTCTTCTGGGCACCGGCCAAGGGCAGCGGCTTTCACTTCGAGGGCGCGGTCGAGCAGGACGTGGCGACCGACGGCCTCTTCCCGGCTCGCTTTCGGCTCGCCTTGTTCGCGCCGCCCGAGGCCGAGCTCGTGAAGCCCGTCAGCGATGGCAAAGGCGACCTCGCGGTCGCGGTCGTGCTCGCCTACCTCGACGACGATCGCGATCAGCGCTGGGACCGTGACAGCGAGCGGGTCGTTGGCGGCGCGCCCGACAGCCTGCTGGTCTACACGCCACTTGGCATCGCCAGCCGCCTCTATGGGACTCTCGCTGCGGGCTTTCATCGCCTCGTCCCCATCCAGGACTGCGTCGCGCGGCCTGACGGCTCGGGCTTCGAGACGCGTTATGCGACCGCCACGAGCGACGTCGACCTGTTCGTGTCGGCGAGCTTCCCAATAGAGCTCTTCGTCGACGCGGACTGCGACGGAAAGTCGGACGAGTGGACGGGCGTGTGCCCACCGCTCGGCAGCGTGCGCGCGCTCTGCCGCAGCGGGCACGTGCTCGAAACCCCCGCCGACATCACCTTGTGCGGCGCGTGCGGACCGCTCTTGTCACCAGATGGCGCCAGCGCCGAAAAGTGCGAAGGCTGGTTTGGCTCGTGCCTCTACACCGCGCCGCCCGACGAGTGCGAGGCGGAGCGCAAGGTGTGCCTCGGTGAGCTGCCGACCGATCCGGGCTGCGTCGCGCTCGACTGCGTGTGCCTGCGCGTCTACAACGAATGCCTCGCCAACACGGGCGACCAGGTCGGTTGCAAGGGCAAGTACAACGACTGCATGGCCCGATAACCGTGCTCTTTTATACGAGCAGCAGCTCAGTCGGCTGGCAGACCTACGAGGCGCGGCTCGAGCGCGCCAGCAAGCCGGTGAGCCTGCAGGACTGGCCCGGCACGGTGCACTTGCTCGGCATCACACATTCGGCCGAGGGCAGCGTGCAAGGCTACATCGACGGCGCGGCGTTCGGTGCGCCGGCCGAACGCGGCTACAACGCAAATGCGAATGCATGGAGTCGCATCGGCGCCGGCGGCTATGTCTCGACCGACTTCAATGGCTATGTCGGTACGCTCGGCGCCGTCATCATCGCACCCGCCGCCGTCGACGCCGCGACCGCCGCGCGCGTGCACGACTGGGCGGTCGGGCGCTTCGGCGTGCCCTGCGCGCGGCTCATCGTCGTCGGCCACCCACGTCGACCACGAACACGAGCGCTTCGTTCGGCTCAGCCGAGAGTGGTGAGCCAACGATGGAGAAGCGAATGCGTCAGTCCGGGGCTCAGCGAATCAACTCACGGCTCGAGCTGCGACTATCGCCGCGTCGCTGGAGAAATTCGGCCACCAGGGCGCTTCCAGCGTCGCAGGGGAGCGTGCCGCGGCGAACGCCTTCAGCGCCTCCTTGACGCCGATGCGATCGAACGCGCCATACGACCAGCCAGGCGAGCGCGGTCAAGAGGTAATTGGGAACTGTGTTTGCGCGCACTTCGATCAGGTCGAGCAGCGCGTATTCGAGCAGATATCTGGCCATATCTTGTGGTCACTCAGGTGGCAAGTGCCTCTGTAACTCATTGTTTGGAAACGCCTTGTGCGGTGCGAAGAGATCGTGGATGCTGCGCGCCTCATGACTACCCGGGTCCGCCATAGCTCGCCCATCGATGTGCTCGAAGCCGCCCATCGACTCTCGCCGACCCTCGCTGGTTGGATCGCCGACCTGACGGAACACTCGACCGCGCTCGACCAGGGCTGCGGTGTATTGACCGTCGTGCAGCGTCTCGATGTTGGGTGCGTCACGCCGATCGGGGTCGCGGCACGGGGGCCTGAGTGGTTGCCGGCGTTCTCCGCGATGGTCTCGGGCAGCGCCTCCGAGCGCATGCTGGCTGAGCTGCGGCGGCGACTCATCTTCGCGGGCAGCCTGCGCTCGATCTTCGCGGACATGCCACGCCCGGACTTCGAGAGGTTCTTCGATATGGTCGCGGCTTTCGGGGTGCAGGACATATGGGGGCTGGCGGCACAGGACGGGGGCGGAGCGCTCCTGTCAATCACGTGGCCAGCCGCCCATCGGGGCGCCTCGGACGACGACAAGGCGATGGACCTCTGGCAAGCGTTGGTCTCGGGGCGTTGGACCCTGACGGATGTCGAAGACAGCGACGGCAAGCGGCTCGTGATGGCCTTTCCAGCCCCGCTCGACTTCGAGTCTCCCTGGCGTCTCACCGAGCGTGAGGCATCGATCGTGCGGTGGGTGCTCGATGGCGCCCAGAACAAGGAGATCGCGTACGCGATGGGGATCGCGACCAGCACCGTGTCGTCCCATCTGGTCGGCGCGATGCGCAAGCTGCGGGTGCGCAACCGGGCCGAGCTCAAGGTGCTCGCGGTGCGCACGCTCAAGCTCGAGGCGACGGGCGCGCACCAACTCAGCAGCGAGCTCGCCACAACTGAGCTCGACGGCGCCCTGCAGGCGCAGCTCACGCGCACCCAGCGCGAGCTGCTCGCGCACCTCGCGGCCGGGCGGACCAACGCCGAGATTGCCGCGCTGCGACAGACTTCCGTCTTGACAGTGCGAAACCTGGTGCAGCGACTCATGCACAAGCTCGGAGCTGGCGCGACTGGCGGTCGGATCAGGCTGAGGACCAAGAGGAACGCGTCCGGACGGGGCGGACGCTGCGATTGCGCGGAAACCAGCGGTACTTCTTGCGTCGCACGCCTCCCGGCCCTACCGCGTGATACCCTTTCGTGCCATAGGAGGCTCGCTGAACGGCCTATAGCCGGGAGTGGGTTGGGGTGGAAACCTCAAGACGCACGTGACCTGCGAATGACACGCTAGGAGTAGTACCCGACATGAGCGCGCTGGATATCGTCTATTTCGTTCTGGGCCTGGTCGCGCTCGTGGCCGGCGCGGAGGCCCTCGTGCGTGGTGCCTCTCGGTTGGCCCTGGCGGTCGGCGTGAGCCCGCTCGTGGTCGGCCTCACGATCGTCGCCTACGGCACCAGCGCACCCGAGATCGCGGTCTCGGTCGACGGCGTGTTGGGCGGCCGCAGCGACATCGCCATCGGCAACGTCGTCGGCTCGAACATCTTCAATATCCTGTTCATCCTCGGCATCTCCGCGCTCATTCGTCCGCTGATTGTGCACCGACAGATCATCCGGCAGGAGGTCCCGATCATGTTCGGTGCCAGCGTGCTGTTTGTCCTGTTCGCATTGGACGGCGGCATCCAGCGCTACGAGGCCGGGATGCTGCTGGCCCTGCTTGTCGGCTACACCTTCTTCCTCGTCCGCCAGTCGCGCGCCGAGACCAAAGCAGGCACGGCCGACGACAGCGACCTTCCCAGGCCCACATCGACCTGGGATCGTCACTGGTCGGTCCAGACGCTCCTGATCCTCGCCGGCCTCGGGCTCCTGATCCTGGGCTCGCACCTGCTGGTCGAGGCGGCCACCTCGATCGCCCGCGCGTTCGGCGTCAGCGACCTCATCATCGGCCTCACCATCGTGGCCGCCGGCACGTCCCTGCCCGAGGTCGCGACATCGATCACAGCCGCCCTCCGCGGCCAGCGCGACATCGCCGTAGGCAACGTCATCGGGTCGAGCACGTTCAACATCCTGGGCGGCCTCGGCGCCTCCGGCCTCGTCGCAACCAGCGGACTGAACGTCGCGCCATCGGTCCTCGCGTTCGACATATGGTTCATGGTCGCGGTCGCCGTTACGACGCTCCCGATCTTCATCCCAGGGCAGGAAATCACGCGATGGAACGGCGCCCTCCTCTTCTTCTATTACCTCGTCTACACGGTCTACCTCGTGCTCAAATCGACTGACCACGACGGGCTCGCAACTTTCTCGACGGTCATGTTGAGCTTCATCGCGCCGCTCACGGTCATCACGCTCGTAGCTTCGTTGATCCGCGCAAAGCCCTTAGCCACGACATGACGCTGCATGTCCTCGCCGCGCTCCCGTTCGTAGCGGCAGCGGCTATTGGGCTCATGCCCGCCACCGCCCGCCGAGCCATCGCGTGGCTGGCTGGACTCGTTGCGCTGATCGCCTTGGCCCTCACGGTCAGCCTCACGCATGAAGTGCTCGCGGGCGAGGTCGTACGCCACGCCATCGATTGGATACCCGGTCTCGGCGTCGACCTCGGCTTTCGCGTGGACGGGCTGGCGCTCACGTTCCTGTTCTTGATCACCGGCATCGGCGCGTTGGTCGTCCTCTATGCCGCTTACTACCTCGACCCCAAGGACTCGGCCCCGCGCTTCTTCGCATCGCTCATGGCATTCATGGGCGCAATGGTCGGGGTTGTCATGGCCGACAACCTGATCCTGCTCGTCGTCTTCTGGGAGCTCACGAGCCTGACCTCGTTCCTCTTGATCGGCTTTTGGAGCGACGACCAAGCGGCCCGCCGCGGCGCGCGCATGGCCCTCACCATCACTGGGCTCGGTGGCCTGGCGCTGCTCGGCGGCGTGCTGATCGTGGGCCACATCGTCGGCTCGTTCGACCTCGCTGTCGTGCTCGCCTCGGGCGCGAAGATCCAGGCCCACCCGCTGTTCCCGGTTGCGCTTGTCCTGGTCTTGACCGGCGCCTTCACGAAATCGGCGCAATTCCCATTTCACATCTGGCTTCCGCGCGCCATGGCCGCGCCAACTCCGGTCTCGGCCTATCTTCATTCCGCGACCATGGTAAAGGCCGGTGTTTTCCTGCTCGGCCGTCTCTACCCAGCGCTCGGAGGCAACGAACTCTGGTTTTATCTTGTCACATTCACGGGATTGACAACGTTGCTCGTCGGCGCCTGGTTCGCCATGCGCGCCCAGGATCTCAAGGGGCTGCTCGCCTATTCGACGATCAGCCACCTCGGCCTCATCACGATGCTCTTCGGCCTCGAAGCAAGCGGGCCAACCCCCGGCCACGAGTCCGAGCAGCTCGCGATCGTCGCCGCCCTCTTCCACATCATCAATCACGCGACCTTCAAGGCATCGCTCTTCATGGCTGCCGGCATCATCGATCACGAGACTGGCACCCGCGACATGCGTCGCCTGTCCGGCCTCTTGCGCGCACTGCCATGGACCGGCCCGCTGGCCATCGTCGCGGCCGCCGCGATGGCTGGCGTTCCGCTCTTGAATGGGTTCATTTCAAAGGAGATGTTCTTCGCCGAGACGCTGGCCCTCGAAGGTCATCAGCTCGCGCGTTGGCTCATTCCGATCGGTGCCGTCGTCGCCGCCATCCTGAGCGTGGCCTACAGCGCACGCTTCATTCACGGGGTCTTTTTCGGCCGGGTATTCGTGCCGTCCGGCGAAGAGCGCGCGCCCCACGAGCCGCCGACGTTCATGCGCATTCCGACGGACCTGCTCGTGCTCTTGTGCGTGGCCGTCGGCATTGTCCCTCAGCTCATCATCGGCCCGTTGCTGGCGGTCGCCTCCGAAGCGGCGCTCGGCTCGACGCCCCCGGCCTATAGCTTGTCCTTGTGGCACGGCTTCAATCTGCCGCTGGCGATGAGCGCCATGGCGCTGGTGGGCGGCATAATCTGGTATCTCGTGCGTCGCCGGCGGGCGACTGGCGCAGCCGAACCCGTCGGTCCGGTCGCTGGCGAACTCTACTTCCTCGTCGCCCTGCGCGCGCTCAGCAGCGTCGCCCGCCGCATCACGGCCCGACTCGAGTCTGGCAAGCTCGAAAGTTACTTGACCCTCCTGGTGGCGCTCATCCTGACCGTTGCCCTGGTTCCGCTCCTCACCCCAGCCAGCGGTGGCGAGCCCGTTCGCTACGTCGACACGCCACTGGAGCCGATGCTCGCGGTCGCATGGACCATAGGAATCGTCGCCGCGATCGGTACCGTGCTCTCTTACCATCGGCGGCTGACGGCGCTCGTCTTGCTCGGCGCGGTTGGCCTCGTGATGAGCCTGACCTTCGTCTATCTCTCGGCGCCCGACCTCGCGCTCACACAAGTCATCGTCGAGGTGGTGACGATCGTGCTCATGATGTTGGCCCTGCGCTGGCTCCCGAACGAAGGTCCGCCCGAGCCGCTACGCCTGCGCTTTCCACCCTTGAAGGTCGCGCTCGGCGCCCTGTCGGGAGTGGCCGCGAGCGCGCTCGCCTACCCGCTGTTACGGCGCGCCCAGACAGCATCCGGCGACATCGTATCGGCGCACGGGCTCCCTTCGATCGCCCCCTTCTACCTCGACAAGACCTTGCCCGAAGGGGGTGGCGCCAACGCCGTCAACGTCATCATCGTGGACTTTCGCGGCCTCGACACCCTCGGAGAAATAGCCGTGCTCGGCCTGGCAGGCGTCATCATCTACGGGCTGTTGTCACATTCGCGCAATTCTACCCGGCCGGCCCTCACGGAGCCCCAGCCGCTGATGCTGCGCATGGTTACGCGCCTGGTCGTGCCGACCGCGTTGTTGATCGCGATTTATTTGTTCCTTCGCGGGCATTCGCAGCCGGGAGGTGGTTTCGTGGCTGGCCTGGTGCTCGCCGTCGCCATCTTTCTCTTGTACGTCGCGCACGGTAGGTCGTGGGTAAATGACAGAATGAGCGACGACTTCCGACCTTGGATAGGCTGGGGTCTGCTCGTCGCTTGTCTCACCGGCATCGCATCCTGGTTTTTCCAGGCACCGTTTTTGACCTCGAGCTGGTTTTCGCCCGAACTGCCGCTGGTCGGCGCGGTGCCACTCGCGTCCGCGTCGCTCTTCGACCTCGGCGTCTTCTTGACGGTCGTTGGAGCAACGCTCGTCGCGCTCATCCGCATCGCCGACTACGCGAGGGAGACGCCATGAGCCTCGAGCTGCTCGTAACAATCGCCATTGGCAGCCTGTCCGGGACCGGGGTGTTCCTCATTCTGCGCACGCGAACGTTCGACGTCATCTTGGGTCTCACGTTGTTGTCGTACGCTGTAAACCTCTTCATCTTCGCGATGGGCAAGCTCACGATCGGCAAAGCCCCGCTCGTCGACGGGCGTCGGCCCGCCGATTTGACGGCGTATGCCGACCCACTGCCACAGGCGCTGGCGCTCACGGCCATCGTCATTGCGTTCGCAATGACGGCGTTGCTCCTGGT
>Ga0335397_10001536_pt1 | contig 31484 bp, 29 predicted proteins | sample MAT04_FD_205740 | JGI IMG/M metagenome (GOLD analysis project Ga0335397, IMG submission 205740) | Freshwater microbial communities from Lake Fryxell liftoff mats and glacier meltwater in Antarctica - MAT-04 (spades assembly) (version 2) ... | reverse complement strand
GGCCGGCATCACCTCTGGCCTACCAACTTCGGATTACGCTCAGGTTGGCGCTATCGGTGGCGGCGGTGACAACAGTGGTAGCGGCACCATCACCTATGCGCCCGATGCGGGCCACACTAGCTGCACCATCATTTATACGGAAGCCGGTGTTGCTGGCCAATACAACGTTAATGCCACCAACGTGACGGCGGGAAATTGCGCCTAAGTTTGGGACGGCCAGAATTAGTGATATACGGCGTGAACGACGCCACATGTGGTACGGTGGATTGTTGCTAGAGTGTTAGCATGGATTGTCTCTAAAAAGGTATAAGCAATGGAAAAGCGCATATCCGGTTTTACCTTGGTCGAGTTGGTGGTGGTGATCGTCATCCTCGGCATACTTTCCGCCGTGGCGCTGCCGCGCTTTATCAATGTGACCACGGATGCGCGTACTGCGGCGGTTCAAGGTATTGCCGGTGGTTTGCGCTCTGCGGTGGCTTTGTCGCAGGCGCGCTACTACGCCACGGGCACCAATACATCGCCGGTGACCTTTGCCGATGGTACGACGGTGGCAGTGGGTGTTGCTGGCGCTGCGGGCGGCGTGCCGACCAACGTGCTGGGCGGTATTGGTAACGCCATGCGTTGTGAGTCGGCGACGGCTTGCCAGGGTGTGACGATAGACCTGACTGCGACGCCCAGTACCTGGCGCCCGTCGGGCGGCGGCGCGACGTGTCAGGCGACTTATGCGCCAGCCACCGGCGCCGTGGTAGTAACGACCACCGGATGTTGAGGATGCAAGATTAGCGTTGGCATCTGAATTTACTTTAATGCGTTAGCTTCTTCGAGGAGAACAAGATGGACAAGAAACAAGCGGGTTTTACCTTAGTCGAGTTGGTGGTGGTGATCGTCATCCTCGGCATACTTTCCGCCGTGGCGCTGCCGCGCTTTATTAACGTCACTGTCGATGCACGTATTGCGGCGGTGCAAGGGATTGCAGGTGGATTGCGCTCTGCGGTGGCTTTGTCGCAGGCGCGCTATTACGCCACGGGCACCAATACCTCGCCGGTGACCTTTGCCGATGGTACGACGGTGGCGGTGGGCGTTGCTGGCGCTGCGGGCGGCGTGCCGACCAATGTGCTGGGCGGTATTGGTAACGCCATGCGTTGTGAGTCGGCGACGGCTTGCCAGGGTGTGGTGATAGACCTTGCGGTGACACCGAGCACTTGGCGCCCGTCAGGCGGCAGCGCTACATGCCAAGCCACCTACGATCCGGCCACCGGTACGGTAGCCACCATCATCACCACCTGCTAATAGGCGCATGAGCCGCAGGTGGCTCATGGCACAAACAGGGCGACCGGAGCGTGCGAGCGTTCTTGTCGCCCTGTTGCTTTGCGTGATCGTATGAGCATGTCCCGGGCCTCGACGCTTAACCGCCTAGCCGGCTTCACCCTGGTGGAGCTGATTGTGACCATGGTGATTGTGGGCGTGCTGGCGGCGGTGGTCATGCCGCGTTTCATGGGGCGGGAAGGCTTCGAGTCGCGCGGGTTTTTCGATCAGGCGCAGTCCGTCGTGCGCTATGCACAGAAAACCGCCATCGCGCAGCACCGCAACGCGCTGTTTGTGGTTATCACGGCGAGCAATGTCAGCGCCTGTTATGACGCCGCCTGCACCTTACCGGTGATTCATCCCTCGACCGGGGCGGCGCTTACGGCGACCGCACCCACCCCCGTCAGTATGGCGCCGGCGCTGACTTTCAGTTACAACGCGCTGGGGCAGCCTTCCTTTGCTGTCGATCAGACGATAACCTTGACCACCACATCGCCGGGTGATGTCAATCGGATATTCAACATCGCGCGTGAAACCGGCTATGTTTCGCATCCGTAATTTCGCTGCGGCTAATTTGGCCACTTTGCAACGTGGGCTGACGCTGGTCGAGCTGGTGATTTCCATCGCGGTCATCGGCGTGGGTGTGGCCGGCATATTACTGACGCTCAATGTTACTTCGCGTAACAGCGCGGATCCGCTTTTGCAGAAGCAGGCCTTGGCCATCGCTGAGGCCTTGCTCGAAGAAATCGAATTGATGCCCGTGACGTTCTGCGATCCGGACGATGCGCAAGCCTCGACGGCAACGGGCGCAGTGGTTGGCCTGCCCGGCGTCGGCTGCACGGCGGCCGCAACAGTAGAAAACCTCGGGCCCGAGACTATCGGCGGCGTGACCGAGAACCGTTTTGGCGGCGCTGCAAGCAATAGCCAGTTCGACAACGTCAGCGATTACCACGGCTACAACTCGGCGGCGGAAGCACCGTCGGGCATCAAGGCCATCACCAATGGCGCAGCCGCGGTGGCCGGTTTGGCTGCTTACAACGCCAGCGTCGCCATCACGCCGACGGCTCTGGGCGGTATTGCTGCGGCGGATTCTTTGCGTATCGCCGTGACCGTGACCGGCCCCGGCAACACCGTCGTTATTTTGGAAGGTTTTCGTACACGCTATGCGCCACGCGCCGTTCCCTGATCGCTCCTGCATGCGTATTGCATGTCGGGAGCTGGGCTTTTCGCTCATCGAGACGATAGCCGTCATCGCCATCACGGCGGTGATAGGCGCTGTGGTGTCGATCTTTGTGCGCGGCCCGGTGATGGGCTATGTGGATACCGCGCGGCGTGCCGAGCTGACCGATCAAGCGGATACCGCCTTGCGGCGCATGGCGCGTGATATACGCCTGGCCGTACCGAACAGCGTCCGCGTGGACCCTACCGGTCTGGCGGTTGAGTTCTTGCTGACCAGCGGTGGCGGGCGCTATCGCGCCGGCTGCATCAATGCGGCCACCGGCAACCCGCTGATATTCGGCGACGCCAGCGCCTACCCTTGTGAGCCCGTCGATAATGGCAGTTTTGAAGTGCTGGGGCCGCCCGTCACTGTCGCCGCCACCGATTCCATCGTGATTTTCAATCTGGGCATACCCGGCGCCGACGCCTACGCCGGCGATACGCGGCGGGGCGTCAATGGCACCAGCGGTGCGGTCAATACGATTGCATACTCGGGCGGCGCCTTCCCGTTCACTTCGCCCGCCAACCGCTTTCAAATCGTCCAGACGCCGGTGTCGTATGTTTGCAATATTGCGGCACGCACGCTGACGCGCTACTGGGGGTACGCGCCCACTGCGGGCCAAGTGGTTCCGCCGGTAGGGGCCGGTTTGGCCAGCGCCCTGGTGGCGCGTGATGTCTCGGCCTGCGCCTTCACTTATGACGCTTTTGTGGTGACGCAACGCGAAGGGCTCGTCACCATGCGCTTGCAATTGCAGCGCGCCGGCGACACCGATGCCGTCACGCTTTACCATGAGGTGCATGTCAATAATGTGCCCTGATCGCATTCGTCGCTTGCAAAGCGGTTTTTCGCTGGTGACGGCGATTTTCCTGGTGGTCGTGCTGGCTTCTATTGCCGCTTTCATCGTCACCGTGTCCGGCTTGATGAGCAGCGCCACCACGCTCGATGTGCGCGGTTCGCGTGCCTACCAGGCCGCGCGCGCTGGCGTCGAGTGGGGCGCCTCCCAGCTTTTGACGCCCGCCGCCCCGCCGGCGTGCTTTGCCACCCAAAATCTTGGTTTCGCCGGTACTGGATTGGCCGATTTCACCACCACGGTGACATGCGCCCAAACGCTGCCCGTTCCTACCGACGGCGGCGGTCCAGTGTCCGTCTATCAACTTCGCGCAACAGCCTGTAACCAGCCTCTGGCCGGCGCTTGCCCCGGTACCGCTGCTACAAATTATGTCGAGCGACAGATTTCGGTCACCTTTGCGAGATAGGTTTTTGATTCGAGCGGCAAAGGCATGTGAGCTTGAGCAAATAACGAATGAGCATGACATTGCGCGCTAGGCTATTTTTTTTGTTTTTAGGCATGGCCGTATTGGGCCATGCCCCATCTGCGCTTGCCGCCGTATGCAACTCCACGGGCACGAGCAATTGGAGCAACGCCGCGAACTGGAGCTGCGGCGTTGTGCCCGCAGCGGGCGATAGCGTCACGATCACGCTGGGCAATACAGTGACGCTCGACACCAACACCGCCAGCTTGGCCAGCCTGACCGTTGCAGGCACCCTTAGTATCGGTAGCAACGCGACGGGGCGTACACTTACCGTTGCTGGAGATATCACGGTCAGCGGGACTATAACGACCGGCGCCACCAATGCCACCCACACCCTGTTGGCGGGCGGCAATATCAGCAATAGCGGCACCATCAATCTTCGGCCCAGCGCCACCCGCGTCTGCAATGTCACCTTCAATCGCAACGGCAGTCAGACCGTGAGCGGGGCAGGCGCTTACACCTTCAATCTCATCACCCTCAACATGGGGGCGACGAGAGCCAATGTGCTGGATATGCAGTCGGTCATGACCGTGCCCAGCCCTTTCCTCACCATTACGAATGGCACCTACAAACATTCCAACACCAGCAACATCACGCCCTGGACGGCGGACCCCAACATTTCGGCGACCGGCGGTTTCTGGCTCAACGCGGCGGCGACGGTGACCACCACGGGCTTCAACGTGACAGTCAACGGCGGCCAGTTCCGGATCAGCGCCGGCACCATGAGTATCGGCAATGCCAACACCACGCTGTTGGTGCTGGGAAATGTTGCGAGCACCTTGTTTCAGATGGATGGTGGTGCGCTGAGCGTGACTGGCGGCATCAACAGCTCCGCCAATACGGCCACCGGCACTTTCACCATGAGTGGCGGCACGATTACGCTGATGTCGTTGAGTGCCGGGACGGTCTATTCCTTACTGTTGGGTAGCGCCACGACTTTGAACTGGTCGGGAGGCACCATCGTTGCGGTCATCGGTAACAACACGACAGATGATGTGGATATCCGTTCCGCGCCACAAAACGTCACGGGCGGCACCTTGCAGATCGGCAGTGTCGCGACGAGCGGGACGAACCAGATATCACTAATTAATGGCGCAGGGGGCGCATTGAATGTCTGGAATCTGGTGCTGGCGTCGGGCATCGTCAAGTCTCTTTTGCTGCGCTCGACGATCAATGTCTTAAATGACTTGACGATACAGGCGAACAACACGCTGGATAACTCCGCAGGCAACGCGATCAATATCGGCGGCGGAAACGTGGGGGGCACTTGGAGCAACAATGGCGCTTACACACAGGGCGCCAGCACCGTGACTTTTACCGGCAGTTTCGCCACGCCGGCGATAGCCGGCACCACCACCACGACCTTCAACAACCTCACCATCAACAAGGCCTCGAACAATCTGACCATCAATACGAGCCCGACAGTAAACGGCACGCTGACTTTCACCAACGGCGATATCGTGACCGGCGCCAACCGGGTGATCCTCGGCACGGCGGCGACGATTGCCACAGCTAGCGCGAGCAGCTACGTCGTGGGGTCCCTGCAGAAAAACTATAACGCCGGCGCGGTACTCAGCTACTTTGCTGGAAACGATTTTCCTGTCGGTGATGCGGCTAATTACACGCCGGTGAATATCAGTGCCGGCACGACCACCACTGCCGGTAGCTTGACGATTTCTGCCTTGACGCCGGACCACCCGCAAGTGACGACGCCGATTGCGTCGACGGGTATCGACGCCACCAAGAGCGTTAACCGTTATTGGCGATTCAACAATTCAGGGCTCACGGTCGGCACCGCTCTGACCTCGACGTTCACGTTTGTTGCGGGAGACATCGATACCGGCGCGACGACCGCGAACTTTATCGTCCAGCGCTATGACGGCAGCAACTGGAATCCGACATCGCTGGTGACAGCCAATCCGCTCAATACGCAGGCGTCCAATATCACACCGTTGGCAGCAGGCAACAACGACTTTGCCGTCGGCGAGCCGCTTGCCGGTGTTAGCGGTAGTGCCGGTGCCTTCAACGTGTTCGAGGCCAGCACGCCGGCTAACGCCATACTGGGACGGATTTATACCAAGATTGTCGGGACTGCGATTACCCTACAAGTGGTCGCAGTAAATGCTGGGCGTACGGGCGTCAATGTTGCATACAACACCAATCCCATCACGGTCGAGTTGTTGGATGCGCGCAACAATACCGGTGCGATTGCGGCAGCGACCGCTTGCCGCTCGACTTGGACCACGGTTATCTCGACCCAGTCCCTCTCGCCCGTGTGGACGAGCGGCAGGAGCGCAACGATAACCATCACCGCACCCGTCAATGCCTGGCGCGATGTACGTGCGCGTGTGACGCAAGGCGCGAACATTGGTTGTTCGACCGACCGCTTTGCTATCCGGCCAACCGCTTTTAGCAGCGTCACCTCGACCATGAACAACAATGGCACGTCAGGCGCCCCCAGCCTCAAGACCGGACAGAATTTCACCGTCAGTGCGCTCACCGGGTTGACTGGCTATGACAACGGCTCCGGGGCGACGCTCGCCAGTCCGGCGCTTATTCCGCTCATAGACAATCTTCAGGTGGTGGGGAGTCCGACTGCCGGCGCCTTAGGCGGTTCGTTCAACGCGGCATCCAACGGCACTGCAACGGGAGCAGCGTTTTTTTACAGCGAGGTTGGTAATTTTGGCCTCAACGCCAACGCCATTTACGACAATGTATTTACGGTCGTCGATCAGCCTGGAGATTGCACGGCGGATTTTTCCAACGCCTTGGTAGGCGGCCAGTACGGCTGCAAATTCGGCAGTACCGCGGTGGCTCAAACAACGGGCGTCAGCGGCTTTGGACGCTTTGTGCCCGACAATTTTGATGTAAGCTTCAATGCTGCGGCGTTTGGTGCGGCCTGTGTGGGCGGCGCGTTTAGCTACGTCGGGCAGGCGTTCAGCTATTCGACCGCGCCGGTGATGACCGTGACTGCAAGGAATGGCACGACGAACGGCCTGACCAACACCACCACGACGAATTATGCGGGTGCGTACATGAAAATCACCAACGCCACGCTGACGCCGAACACCATCGCAGCGCGCTATTCCCGGTTTGACGCCTTGGGCGGCGGCACAACGCCCGCGCTCGACACCAGTAATGTGCCCGGCGCGCCGGGTGTCGCGAGCGATCCGGTGATCGGGGCATTTGCCGCTGGCGTCGGTAGCTTGACGTTTGGGTCTGGCGCCGGACTGAAATTTATACGCAGCACGACCACGCCCAGTGCGTCATTCGCCGCCGACATGGCGCTGGCGCTAAACGTCATCGATGCCGACGGGGTTGCGTATGGCAGCAACCCGGCGCAATTCGGCGCGGCAGCGGCAGGCAACGGCATGGCCTTCGCGGGTGGTAAAGAAATGCGTTATGGTCGGCTCAAATTGAGCAATGCCGTGGGTTCCGAACTGCTCGATCTACCCGTCCAACTTGAGGCGCAATATTGGAGCGCCGCCGGTTTCATCACGAATGCCAGCGACAGTTGCACGACCATCGCCGCGGGGAACATCAAGCTCGGCACCTACAACCCGGCCGGCTTCAGCGCCAATGTGCCGGCGGCCAACGTCAGCATCAGCGGCGCACTGGTCGCGGGGCGCGGAAATTTGAAATTGCTTAAGCCTAGCCCGGCGACAAGAGGGTCGCTGCAACTATGCGTCGATCTTGATGCCGGCGCCGGTGGCGATGTCGCCTGCCAAGCGACGACGCCGGCCAACATGGGCTATCTGCAAGGTGCCTGGACATCGGGTTCCGGTTACATCAAGGACCCATCGGCGCGGGTGGGTTTTGCCGTCTACAAGGGCGCGGATCAGTTCATTTACATGCGAGAGGACTACTGAGTGTGTTGCTAAGCATGAGACGAAGCATGTTTTCACAGTGCGTTGCCTGGTTGCTGCGGCGCTTGACCGGCGCGTGCAGCGTGATGCGGTTTCGCCTGTTGCTGGCGGTGTTGCTCACAGGCGGCGCGTACAACATGGCCATGGCCGCAGCGGCTTTTCAAGCGGCGGGCACAGCGCAGAGTGGCACGGGTGCAGTGAGCCCGGCTTGGCCGGCACATGCGGTGAACGATATCGCGCTGCTATTCGTCGAGAGCGCCGGCGGTGAGCCGGCGACACTATCCACGGCAGCGGGATTTGTGGCGGTGGCCAACAGTCCGCAGAGCACGGGTGCCGGCACGGCAGGGACGCGGATCACGGTGTTCTGGGCGCGCGCGACTTCGACCTCGATGGCGACGCCCACGGTCGCCGACCTGGGCAATCACGTCTATGCGCAAATCATTACTTACCGTGGCGTGGTCAACACGGGCGACCCCTGGGATGTGACCGGGGGCGGCGTCAAGGCGGTGGCCAGCACGGCGGTCACCGTGACGAGTGTTGCCACCACCGTAGTGGATACGCTCATCGTTCAGGCCGTTGCGCGGGACGACGATTCGAATTTGGCAGAGTTCAGCGCCCAGGCCAACGCGGCCTTGACCGGTATCGCCGTGCGTTCCGACGCCGGCACGACATCAGGCAACGGTGGCGGCTTCGCCGTGTGGGACGGCGTCAAAGCCACAGCTGGAGCGACGGGTAACACCACCGCGACAGTGCTCAACTCCATCAATGCCTTCCTGACGATTGCGCTGAAGCCGTCGCCGCCCGTAGTTTCTTCCATCAACCGTGCCAGCACGAACCCGACTGCGCCAGCCACGACGGTTTCATGGACCGTGACCTTCAGCAAGTCGGTGAGTGGGGTAGATGCGGCGGACTTCTCGCTGGTTCTGGGCGGGGGGGCTGCGGGCGCAGCCATTACCTCGGTAACAGGCGCTGGTACAAGCTGGACCGTGACGGCAAATACCGGCGCCAGCGGAGGTACGCTGGGGCTCAATCTGGTCGACAACGATACGATTATCGATGTGGGCGGCACGCGGCTCGGTGGTGTCGGGGCGGGTAACGGCAATTTCACTGGCCAGGTCTATACGATTTTTTCCTGTACGCCGCCATCCAACACGCCCGTTGGTGTGACGCTCACCTGCGTTTGCGACACCTTTAACCGTGCGACGTTAAATCCATCCACGATCTTCAGTGCCAACTGGTCGGTGTCGAGCAGCGATGGCTTAGGTATTCCGCCCTATATCAACGGCACAACGGGGCTCCTGCGCCTGACCGAGAATACGGGTAGCAACGCCAAGGCCGCCACCGTACCGAGTATTTTTCCTGCGGCCGGCAACTATATCTCAGTGGAGTTCAACCACTACGCTTACAACGGCACAGGCGCAGATGGTATCGCGGTGACGCTCTCCGATTCTTCCATACCGGCGGTGCCCGGCGCTTTCGGTGGTTCCTTGGGTTACGCACAGCGCACGGGTGTCGTGGGTTTCGCCGGCGGCTGGGTGGGGATCGCCCTGGATGAATTTGGAAACTACCAGAACCCGACGGAAGGCCGCGTGCTTGGCTCGGGCTTCATCACTCAGTCAGTCGGCGTGCGCGGTCCGGGTACCGGGGCCAACGGTTATCGCTGGATGGGCGGCACCGGCAGCAATTCCGGCGGTTTGAGCATAGATGATCGCACCTCCATCACCCCGTCGCCCGGATACATGTACCAAGTCATTGTTGATGCGCGCAACTATGCGACGAGCACGGTCAACGTCATGGTGAATCGCGATGCCACCACCAAAGATGGCAGCAACTACAATTCGCTGTTTGGCCCCTTCAATGCCTACACCGAGGCTAACTACGCGTTGGGTCAAGGCTGGATAGCCCAGTTGGTGCCGGACTACTGGAAGATTTCTTTTACGGGGTCGACCGGGGGCTCTACCAATATTCACGAAATCGGCAGCCTGCGTGTCTGTGCGCAAACGATTTATCCGCCCACCGGCGGCACGGCGAGCGGCTTTTCGGCCATTGACGAGGCCTATCCCATAGCCCCTCCGACGGCCATTCCGGCCTACCCGAACTTTCAGACCGGCGATATTTTCATGAAGCTCACCGGTGTGCCGTTCAGGCTGTGGGTGGCAGCGCTCACCGGCACCGGTATTTCCACCGGCTATTCGGTGACCAATAAGTTCGTACAAGTGAAGTTGGTCGACAACAGCGACAACGTCTGCGGGCTGGATACGGCGCGGACCTGCAACGCCGGCTGTACGGGCAAGGTGGCGGTGGAGGGCGGCGCTACGCAGATAGTGGGTTACGTGTCGAGCGATAAGGGCGCCAAGCTGTCACCTTCCTTCACACTCAATACCGCATGGAAGAATCTCATTGCCATCATGAAGGAATGTACCGACGCGACCTGTGCGAGCTTCACGGCCACCGCGCCGGCCTGCTCGGCGGATTCGTTCTCGGTGCGGCCGACGGGAATTACCTCGGTGACTTCGTCCAATGCCACCAATGTCGGTACGGCGGGAACGCCCATCTTCAAAGCCGGCAGCGACAACTTTTCACTTACTGCGACAACAAGCGGCATCGTCGGCAGCCCCAGTGGGTATACGGGGCAATTGAAGATCAACAATGCGGCCCTGCTCGCTGTGGCCCCGGCGTCTTTTGCTGGGACGGCGACCGGCAGTTTCCCCGCCGCCACTTCCGGCACGCCTTCTTCGACAGCCACTGGTAACAATTTCACCTACAGTGAAGTTGGCGGCTTTTTGTTGCCCGGCTATTTGCCTTCGGTCACTGGTGTTCCGGGCAACGATACATCGCCTCGAGCGGTCTTCGATGGCGTGGCAACGGCGAGCGAATGTACTTCACCCGGTCTTACCACGGCACAGTGCGACTTGCTGCGTGCAGCGACATGGACCGGACTCGATAGCGTCAGCACCAAGGGAGATTGTGTGCTCGACAATTACGCCAACGTTAAAAATGCGAGCGGTAAATACGGCTGTAATTTCGGCCTGATGACCAACACGGCCACCATCGGGCGCTTTGTGCCGGATCATTTCGCGCTGACCACCATCACCGTCAACAACCGCAGCGACATCGCCTGCGTGCCGCCTTCGCCCTTCACGTACATGGACGAACCGATGAGCTTGCAATTCACGCTCACGGCGCAGAACGCCGCCAATGGCACCACGAAAAACTACACCGGTGCGTTCGCCAAGCTGCCCTTGAGCACGCCTACGGCGACGCTGAGTAGCTACGGCCTGGGCGCGCAAGACAGCTATCCGGTGTCCTCCGCTGTCTCCATTACGCAGATCACCAAGGCCAATCCGGGGGTCGTCACGACCGCCGCTGCGCACGGCTACATCACAGGCGACAAGGTCTATATCAGCGACGTGCAGGGCATGGTGGAGGCGAATAACCAGCTGTACATTGTGGCCGTGACCGACGCGACGCATTTTTCTATTGTGAACACCAGCGGCTATACGGCTTATGTCGCCGCTGGCACTGTACGCAAGAAGGCCCCCAGCGGCACCGATCTGAGCGGGCGCATTTCCCTGCTCAGCAGCAGTGGTACCTGGCCTAGCGACGGCATCAACAATGGCGTCGCCAGCGACATTTTGCTCAACTTCATCGTTACGCGTCTGGCCGCGCCGGATGGGCCTTACGTCGCGGAATTCGGCTTGGCGCCGGTGGATAGCGATGGCGTCAAGCTCTCCGCCTATGACATGGATATTGTTTTGCCGGCTGGCAACGATCACACGTCGGTTGCCGTTAGCGCCATGCGCTTCGGCCGTCTCAAGCTCAATAATGCGCTGGGTTCCGAACAACTCCCGTTGCCGCTTGGCTTCGCCTTCCAGTATTGGAATCCCGCTAGCGGCGGATTTATCACCAACAGCCAGGATAGTTGCACCAGCTTCGGCCCCGCCAATATCGGGCTGGGTAATTTCAACAAGGACTTGCAGGCGACCGAGACTTCGGTGAGCGCCGTGACCTTGGGCACGGGCGCTAATACGGGTACAGGCACCATCACCTTCGCCAAGCCTTCCGGCGGCGATGGCAAGTATTTTGGGTCGTTCGATTTGGTGGTGAATCTGGGCGCTACCACCACACCGCAGCCATGTGGGGCGCTGACACCGGCGCCTACGCCAGCCGGAAAGAACTTCAGCTACCTGCGCGGCGCGTGGGGCAGTTGTGGCGCAACGTATACCCGCGACCCAACTGCCCGTGCGGCGTTTGGCGTGTATAAAAGCCCGAACGAATTTATCTACATCCGCGAGAACTATTGAATTGGTGGGGAAAGAGGCACTAAATCACGATTTCCCCTGATGGATTAATGTATTATCCTCGGTCATTCGAGTGGACTATTGTCGCCTGACCTAAGCAACTATGGCCTTTCTAAGCGGCGCGTACAACAGTAAAGACTGGGTGGTGATCGCGCTGCATGCGGATCGCGTCGACCTCGCTTGCGTAAAGCGCAAGCCGGGCGGCCGTCCCGAAGTTGCGCTGCTTGATTCCTATCGCAAGGAAAGTGGTGAAAAGGAAGCCTTGGCGCGCTTGCGCAAGGGCTTGCGTCTCGCCAACTATCGCTGTGCCACCTTGCTGGCTCAGGGCGAATATCAGATGCTGCAAGTGGAAACACCCGCAGTGGCGGCGGCCGAAGTGAAAGAGGCTGTGCGCTGGCGCATCAAGGATATGCTCGATTTTCCGCCCGACGTGGCAACGCTGGACGTGCTGAATATTCCGACGGATAGCACCGGCAAGTCGCGCCAGATCTTCGTCGTGGCCGCCAACAACGCTCTTATCGGCGCGCGCATGGCGTTGTTCGATGAAGCCAAGATTCCCCTCGAAGTCATCGATATTCAAGAGAGCGCGCAGCGCAATATCGCGGCGTTGTTCGAAGTGCCGAATCGCGGCCTGGCACTGCTGGCTTTCGACGAGAGCGGCGGTCTCTTGACGTTCACCTACAAGGGCGAGTTGTACCTGTCGCGCCGCATCGAGGTGACGCTATCGCAACTGACGCAAGCCGACGCCGACCGCCGACAGCAGCTTTTCGAGCGCATCGGCCTTGAGTTGCAGCGCTCGCTGGACCACTTTGATCGTCAGTTCAGCTTTATCTCCTTGGCCAAGCTACTGGTGGCGCCCATCGCCGGCGTGCCGGAATTTTTCGATTATCTGCGCGGCAATTTATACGTACCCATCGAGCCGCTCGATCTGGCCCAGGTGCTGGATTTTCCCGCTATCCCGGAACTGAAAAATTCAGCGCGTCAGGCGCAGTGTTTGCACATCATCGGCGCGGCCTTGCGCGATGAGGTCATGGCATGAGTCAGCAGATCAACCTATTCAATCCGACGTTGCGCAAGCAGCGTGCTCGCCTTAATTCGAATAATCTCGGATTGGCCGTGGCTGGCGCGTTGGTGCTGTTGATCGCTGTCACCGTCTTCGCCGGATGGCAGGCCGACAAGCTCAACGCCCAAGCGCAGGCGCTGGATGCACAATTGAAAAGCGAGCAAGCCAGGCTGGCTGCGCTGTCTCATCAAGTGGCCGAGCTGAAGCCTAATGCGAAGACTGCGGCGGAGTTGGCGCAGGCGGAGGGACTGCTCGCTGCGCGCAAAGAAGTTATCTCGGTGCTGCGAGCGGGCGTCATAGGCAAGACTGAAGGTTATTCCGAAAACATGCGGGCTTTTGCGCGACAATCGGTCTCTGGCTTGTGGTTGACCGGCTTTACGATTTCAGGTGGCGGCAACGACATCGAAATTCATGGCCGCACACTCAACGCCGAATTGGTGCCGACCTATATCCGACGACTCAACGCTGAAAAGGTTTTCAACGGTCGTGGCTTTGCCGCACTCGAAATGAAGCGTGTCGTCGAGGAAACGGCCAAGCCGGTGGCTGAGACGCCTTCAAAGGCCATGCCGCCCGCGCTGCCGCCCTACATCGAATTCAGCTTGTCCAGCGCCGAATCGGAGCGCAAGCCATGAAACAACTCTGGAAAAAATACGCTGCCAAATTCGATGCAATGAGCCAACGCGAGCGCCTGCTTATCGCTATGGCGATACTCGCTGTGCTGCTGCTCGGTGGCGAAACCGCCTTCGTCGAGCCGCTATGGGTAAAGCAGAAAAGCGCACGACACCAGATCGAACAGCAAACTGCCGAGCTGCGCACGGTGCAGGAACAATTGGCGGTACTTGAACCACGCTTGAAAAATCCCGACGCGGCGAATCACGCAGCGTTAGAGCGCGTGCGTGCGGACATGGCCGTCATTGACGGCCGGCTCAAAGGCATGGAGCAGACGCTGGTGGCGCCCAGCCAAATGGCCGTCCTGCTGGAAGATATGCTTAAGCACAACCAGAGTCTGCGGCTGGTGTCGTTGCGCACCTTGCCGGCCAGCCTGCTCATCGAGCATAAAGATACCAAAGCCGAGAAACCGAAAGAGGCTGGAACTACGGCAAGCGCACCGGTCGCGCCGTTAGCCCCAGAGGCCGGCATATTCAAGCACGGGGTGGAGATCTCCGTACAAGGAAGCTACGGTGAGCTATTGGGCTACCTAGCGCAAGTGGAAAAGCTGCCGCAGCGCATGTTCTGGAGCCACGTGCGCCTGAAAGTGGATGAATACCCGCGCGCCACGCTGACACTGACGGTTTATACCTTGAGTTTGGACAAGACATGGTTGGTTGTATGACATCGCTCGTTCGCCTGCTACCACTCACGCTTATCCTGTTGATGAGTGTTGCCCGGAGTGCAGAACCCTTGCAGGACCCGACGCGTCCGCCGGCGGGTTGGGCGGTCGGGCAGACGGGGTTGCCGGGTGGGGAGCAGGCCGCCAACACCAGTGGGCTGCAAACCATCGTGCTGCCCAAGTTGGGCAAACCCTGGGCGGTCATTAACGGCGAGCGCGTGCTACTAGGCGGGAAAGTTGGCGAGGCGAGGGTGGTAAAGATCACGGAATCGGAAGTGGTGCTGAAAGGCGCCGACGGGCTGCAGACGCTTAAAATGATTCCCAGTGCGGAGAAAGTGCTCGTCGCCAGGAAAATCAAGAAGAGCAAAGCGGCGCAGCAAAAGGAGTAGCCATGACCGGCTTGACGAGGGTGACCCCGATAATGACCAAACTCAAATTTTCATTGTGCATGGCCGCTGTGTTTTTGCTGTCCGCCTGCACGACATCGCAAACCAAGCCAGGCACGGTTTTCGACAGTATTACTGGCGAGCTCAAACAGGCGAATACGGCACCGCGCAACGCAACTGGGCGGCCTGAGGCCGTTGATAAAGCGCTCTTGCAACCTTTGCAAGTGGAGTTGCCCAAGGCGGCTGCGGCCGAGCCGCGCTTCGATCTGGTGGTGAACAACGCGCCGGCCAATCAGGTGTTCATGGCACTGGTGTCCGGAACGCGCTACAGCATGCTGGTGCATCCGGAAGTGGCTGGCAGCATCACCGTCAATCTGAAAGACGTGACGGTGCGTGAAGCGCTGGATACCATCCGCGAGCTTTACGGTTACGAATACAAGGTAACGGGCACGCGCATTTTCATCCAGCCGCTGGTGCTGCAATCGCGCATCTTCCAAATCAATTATCTGGCGAGCAAGCGACTCGGTCAGACCGACACGCGCGTGACCTCTGGGTCGATCTCCAACGCCCAAATCAACAATTCCGGCGCCACCGGCAACACTGCCAGCACGACGCCTACGCAAGGCGGTGCCGGCAACAATCAGCGCGCCAGTGATAGCAGCCGCATCGTCACCACCTCGGATACCGATTTCTGGACGGATCTGGGCAATTCTTTGCGCGCCATTATTAGCGTGGAAGCCGGGCGTCAGGTCATTCTCAATCCCATGTCCGGCGTGATTGTCGTGCGTGCATTTCCCTCCGAATTACGTGCAATAGAAAATTTTCTACGGGCGACGCAGTTGGTGGTCGAACGTCAGGTGATGATCGAAGCGAAGATCATTGAAGTGGAATTGAAAGATGGCTACCAGTCGGGTATCAACTGGTCGCTTTTTGGTCGCGGCAATAACTCGGCGGGTAATGTCGGCGTGTTCGGACCAGGGAGCGTACTGCAATCTGGCGTGCCTGGTAGCCAGCCGATGACGGCATCGACGTTGGCGATAGGTACCGGTGATAGCACCATCGATACGCTGCCAGGCAGAAACATAGTGGGCGGGGCTGGTTTGGCTGCGGGTGTGTTTGGCTTGGCTTTTCAGACGCGTAATTTCGCGGCCTTGCTTTCCTTCCTAGAATCCCAAGGCAATGTGCAGGTACTGTCCAGCCCGCGCATTGCATCGATCAACAATCAGAAGGCGGTGCTGAAGGTGGGTACCGACGACTTCTTTGTTACCAGCATCACAACAAATTCCACCACCAGCGCGACTGGCACCACCAATTCGCCGACCATTACCGTACAGCCGTTCTTCTCCGGCATAGCGCTGGATGTTACGCCGCAGATTGATGACGATAACAATATTATTTTGCACGTCCATCCTTCCGTCAGCGTGGTCACGGAAAAGGCCAAAACGTTGAACCTCGGTACGCTAGGCACCTACAGCCTTCCGCTCGCATCAAGCAACGTGAATGAGAGTGATAGCATCGTGCGCGTGCAGGACGGCAATATCGTGGCCATCGGCGGCCTCATGAAGCAGGCGCAGTCGGATGACCGTTCCGGCCTGCCCGGCACGGGCGGCGTTCCCGTGGTGGAAGCGCTTTTTGGCCAGCGCAGCAAGAGTTATCTCAAGCGCGAGTTGGTGATACTACTTAAGCCGACCATAGTTCAGGGCGACAAAAATTGGCAGCAGGATTTGGCGGAGGTGCAAGGGCGCTTTCCGCAGTACGACCCTCGCCTGACGCCGACGCAGTAAGTCGCGCCAAGCGCCACCAGCCGTGTCGCAGACTTTATATCTTACCCATTTCGGCTTGAGCGAAGCGCCCTTCGGCATCACGCCGGACACCAGCTTTGTTTTTTCCGGCGCGGCGCATCAGGAAGCCCTTAATACCTTGCTGGTTGCCGCACGCGGCGGTGAGGGTTTCATGAAGATCACCGGCGAAGTGGGCACGGGCAAGACCCTGCTGTGCCGGCGTTTCCTTGCTACTTTGGGTGAGGGCTTCGTGACGGCCTATCTGCCCAACCCCTATCTTGAACCGCGCACCTTGTTGCTGGCCTTGGCCGAGGAATTGGGCGTGGCGCTCGACAAAGACGCCGACCAATATCATCTTTTGAAGGCGCTTAATCTGGCGCTGCTGAATTTTGCGCGGCAAAAAAAGGCCGTGCTGCTGTGTCTCGACGAAGCGCAAGCCATGCCCTTGGAGACGATGGAGACGCTGCGCCTGCTTTCCAATCTCGAGACGGAAAAGCGCAAGTTGTTGCAGCTCGTCCTCTTCGGTCAGCCCGAGTTGGACGACAAACTTGCCAACCCTTCCATACGCCAACTGCGTCAGCGCATCACCTTTCACTATCGCCTGCGCGGCTTGAAGCGCAATGAGTTGGAGCATTACCTGGCGCATCGTCTGCGTGTAGCGGGGCATCGCGGCACTCAGGTGTTTTCGTCGGCGGCCATACGCAGCATGCATCGCGCCAGCGTGGGCACACCCCGGCTGGTGAATATCCTGGCGCACAAGGCTATGATGTCCGTCTTCGGGGAGGGCGGGCAGCAAGTGTTGCCACGCCATGTGCATGTCGCGGTTAACGATACCGAGGGCGTGAGCCTGCCGCTGTGGCGCTTTTGGTAGGGATATTGGATGAGTCTGATCAATCAGATGTTGCAGGACCTTGAAGACCGCCACGCGGACACCGCGCAGCCAGCGAATTACGTTCGTCCCCTGCCGTCGGAAAGGCACACCCCGTGGTCGCGCATTGCCACCGGCACTATCGTCGCAGGGCTGTTGGTAGCGGGAATCATCCTGTGGTTGCGCGCGAGTGAGCAGGCGCAGTTGATGGCAGTCGCGGTGCCAACACCCGCCGCGGTTACGCCCATATCGCCGGCTGCGCATGATAAGACAAACGTTGGCGCGCCGACCTCCGCCCTCACATCCAAGCCTTCGAAGCCCGGTTTACTCAGTGCTGACAAGTCCGACGCGCCGGCACCACAACCGGTAAAAGGCCAGCCGTTAGCCGCATCGCCCGGGTCATCGGTGGGTATACATCTCAAGGTCACCAACTCGCTGTCGTTGCCTGGCAACGCGGTAGCGCCAGTCGCCGTCAAGGCTGTGTCAGTTGCGGCGGCCCCGGCGCCGCCAGCCCAGCCGGCATCGCGCAGCGTCGAGATGCCGCCGAGTATCGAAAAACAGCTACGTTTACCAGCGGCGAGCGACCGGGCGGAGCACGAATATCGCAAAGCGGTGACCTTGTTGAATCAGGGGCGCGTAAGCGACGCGATAGCTGGCTTTCGCGCTGCCCTGCAGGAAGACGCCAGCCACCTCAACGCCCGCCTCACGCTGGTCGGCGTGCTGGTCGAACAAAAGAAACTGGAAGAGGCGCAAGCGCTGCTGCAAGAGCCGTTGAGCGCCAATCCGACACAGCCGCAGTTGGCGTTGCGCCTGGCGCGCATACAGGTTGAGCGCGGCGATGCGCGAGCCGCCGCCGACACACTGCAAAAAGCCGGCCCGGCGAGTGGCAACGCTGAGTTTCACGGCTACTATGCCGCTGTGCTACAGCGCCTCAGTCGTCACAAGGATGCCATTGAGGAATATAAAATGGCGTTACGCTTGATGGCCCAGTCGGGCGTGTGGTGGATGGGGCTGGGCATCTCTCTCGAGGCTGAAGGGCTTGCGAGCGATGCGCGCGAGGCCTTTCAGCGGGCGCGGGCGACGAATTCGCTCTCCGCCGAGCTCGACCGCTTCGTCGAGCAAAAACTCAAGGCGGCCGAGTAAACCTAAAAACCGCATTTAACGCAGAGATCGCAGAGATCGCAGAGATCGCAGAGAAGAGCGGAGAGAACACAGAGTATTCCGGCGCAAGCGCCATTCCCCCAGCTGGTGAAGACCTGTTTTTCCTCTGCGCCCTCTGCGTCTCTGCGATCTCGGCGTTGAAAGAGGTTCCAACTGCGGTTTCTAGGGTAAAGGCTCTTTGCAACTCTTTGCGTTACTGCTTTAGCGTACGCGCCACCACGTAGTTGATGACGCGTGCAGCGCCGTGCTTTTTCAAGGTGCGGGCCAACTCGTTCAAGGTCGTACCGGTGGTCATTACGTCGTCGACAACGGCGACTGTTTTGCCAGTGAGATCGATCTGGCAATGAAAAGCGTCGCGCACGTTCTTGCCGCGCGCCTTCCACGGCAGGCTAGTCTGCGGCACCGTGTGGCGCTCGCGCAGGCAGGCCTCCCAGAGTAGCGGCACAGCCAGCGCGTTTGCCAGTGGGCGGGCGATCTCCATCGCCTGGTTATAGCCACGCTGTTTCAAGCGCAGGGCATGCAGCGGCAAGGGCATGATGCAATCGACCCCAAGCGGTGCTTGCTCCGATTGTTCTGTTTTTTCCTTAAGGCGCTTCAACAGCGCTAGCGCGAACCAGGCGGCGAGCGGCAAGCGGCTTTGGTATTTCAAGGCCTGCACGAGATGTTCGATGGGAAACGCATAAACGAAAGGCGCTACGGTGGCATCGTAATGCGGCGGGTCTTTGAGACACTGGCCACAGGTGGCGCCATCCGTGGTGGGCAGGGCGCAGACCGGGCAGCAGGCGGTGGGCAGACGCGGCAAGGCGGACGCGCAGGCTGCGCATAGCGGCGCATTGCCGTCGTTGCCGCACTGATCGCCGCAGACATAGCAATCCTGCGCCAGCAAGGCGGTAGCGACACGTGTGACTGTGGAAAACGTGGTGGCGAAAATTGACAAGTTTGCCTCCTTCCCCGATGATGCGCGCTCAATTCTAACTGACCATTCCCTCATCATGACCCCAGATATCGCCGAGCGCCGGCGCACTGAAACGCCGACACGGCGGAGCTGGACCGTCGCGGAAATCGAGGCACTATTCGCCCTGCCGTTCAACGACCTTATGTATCTTGCGCAGCAAGAGCATCGCGTACATTTCGATGCCAATGCCGTTCAGCGCTCCACGCTGCTTTCCATCAAGACCGGCGGTTGCGCTGAGGATTGCGGTTACTGTCCGCAGGCCGCGCGTTATGACACAGGCGTGGAAGCGGAGCGTTTGATGGATGTCGACGCCGTGGTGACGGCGGCCAAGGCGGCCAAGGCGCAGGGCGCCACGCGATTCTGTATGGGCGCTGCCTGGCGCAGCCCCAAGCAGCGCGATCTCGAGCGCGTGACCGAAATGGTGCGCGAAGTGAAAGCGCTGGGTCTGGAAACCTGCGTGACGCTGGGTATGCTGGATGAAGGTCAGGCCGAGCAGCTCAAGGACGCCGGCCTCGATTATTACAATCACAACATCGACACCGCGCCGGAGTTTTACGGCGAAATCATTAGCACGCGCAGCCAGGATGATCGCTTCGATACGCTACATAAAGTGCGCGAGGCCGGCATTCATGTCTGCTGCGGCGGCATCGTCGGTATGGGCGAAACGCGCCGCAGTCGCGCGGCGCTGATCGCCGAACTGGCGAACATGACACCGCCGCCAGAATCGGTGCCGATCAATAATCTGGTGCGCGTGCCCGGCACGCCTCTGGCCGATGCGCCCGCTATCGATCCATTGGAGTTCGTGCGCACCATCGCTTGCGCTCGCATCACCATGCCCACCAGCATGGTGCGTTTGTCCGCCGGCAGGCAGGATATGTCGGACGAGTTACAAGCCCTGTGCTTTCTTGCCGGCGCGAATTCGGTTTTTTATGGCGACAAGTTACTGACCACCGGCAACCCCGAAGCGCAACGGGACGAGCAACTTTTCGGGCGGCTTGGTCTCACTAGCTTCTGATGCGCTTGTAATGCCCCTGCCTGCCGAGTACCGCATCGAAGCCGCACGCGTTCGGCGCAGCTTCGATAAGGCGGCAGCGGGCTACGATGCCTCAGCCGTTCTGCAGCGCGAAGTGGCGCGGCGGATGGCCGAGCGACTCGATCTCGTCAAACTTGCGCCCACGCGCGTACTCGATGTGGGCTGCGGCACGGGCGCGGATCTGCGCCTGTTGGCGCGACGCTATCCGGCGGCGCAGCGCTTAGGACTCGATTTTTCTCACGCCATGTTGCAGAACACTCGCGGCAGGGCCTCTTGGCTTGCGCGGCTACTACCGCCTCTCGCCGCCCGCGAGGCCAGCGCAGTGTGCGCCGATGCGCAACATCTGCCGCTGGCCGCCGACCGCATGGGTCTCGTCTGGTCTAACTTCATGCTGCACTGGCTGGACGATCCGCTGCCTGCGCTGAAGGAAATGCATCGCGTGCTACAAGTCGATGGCTTGCTGATGTTCGCCACCTTGGGGCCGGATACACTGAAGGAGTTGCGTGCGGTTTTTGCGGCGACGGACGATGCGCCGCATGTGCAGCGCTTTATCGACATGCATGACCTTGGTGACATGTTGGTGGCGAGCGGTTACACCGATCCAGTGATGGATATGGAATATCTGACGCTGACCTATGCAGGGCCGGAAGAGTTTTTACGTGACTTGCGCGCGGCCGGTTCTATTAATGCCCTGAGCGGGCGAAATCGCGGCCTCATGGGCCGTTTGGCATGGCAGCGTTTGCGTGAAGCGCTTGCCGCCAAAATGCGCGATGGCCGGCTCTCTATCAGTTTTGAGATTGTCTACGGCCATGCCTGGAAGGCGCAGCCGCGTGTTGCCGCAGATGGTCGGCAAATCATCCGCTTCGACACATCGGGCAAGCCGTGATGTCCGGTTATGAGCGGGCGTTGGGGTCGGCGGCCAATTGACGCTGCTTTTCCCGCGCCAGACGCAGGGCACGGTAGCCGAGCAAGATACCCAGTAGCACCGCATACAACAGCGGTTGGGTAATGTCTTTTTTCACCAGCCACCAGTAATGCACCACGCCAAGTATGGCAATGGCGTAAATACTCCGGTGCAGGCGCGTCCACTTCCGCCCGCCGAGGCGTTTCATCATGCCCTTGGTGGATGTGATCGCCAGGGGTGTCATCAACACGATTGCGGCGAACCCAACCGTGATGAAGGGGCGCTTGACGATATCCTTGGCGATGGCCGACCACTCAAAGAACTGATCCAGCCACAGATAGGTGAGCAGGTGCAGGAAGCCGTAGAAAAAAGCGTACAGCCCCAGCATGCGACGCAGACGTAACAACCAATGCAGGCCGGTGACATGGCGCAGCGGCGTGACCAGCAAGGTGATGAGCAGGAAGTTCAAGGTCCACGTGCCCAGCGCCCTTGTGATGAACTCGATGGGGTTGGCCCCCAACTCGTCGCGCCAGGCGTTGAGCAGCAGATGCGCCAACGGAATCAGACAGAGTAGAAAGAGTACGATTTTCAGCGCTGCGATTTGGCGCGCTGCCGGTTGCCTGAAGTTCATTAGAAATATTTTTTCATATCCATGCCGGTATAGAGTTGACCGACTTGATCGGCGTAGCCGTTGAACATGAGCGTCTTGCGCTTGAGGAAGTCGCCGATGCGGCGTTCGCTGGCCTGGCTCCAGCGCGGGTGGTCCACCTGCGGGTTAACGTTCGAATAGAAGCCGTATTCGCTCGGTGCGGCGCGCATCCAGGCTGTTTCCGGCTCAAAGGTGACAAAGCGGATTTTGACGATGGACTTGATGCCTTTGAAGCCGTATTTCCATGGCACCACCAGCCGCAGCGGGGCGCCGTTTTGATTGGGTAATTCTTCACCGTAGAGACCGACTGCCATGATGGTGAGCGGGTGCATGGCCTCATCCAGCCGCAAACCTTCACGATATGGCCAGTTGAGCACCGACGATCTGATGCCTGGCATCATGCGCGCGTCATCAAGGGTGGTGAACTCAACATACTTGGCGCCGCCTAGCGGCTCGACTTGTTTAAGCAGCGTGGCCAGCGGGAAACCCACCCAGGGAATCACCATGGACCAGCCTTCCACGCAGCGCATGCGGTAGAGGCGCTCTTCCAGCGGGGCGAGCTTGAGGATGTCCTCGATGCCGAATTGGCGTGGCGTTTTGACCAGGCCTTCGATGCTCACGGTCCATGGTCGAGTTTTCAGCGTGTGGGCGCTTTGCGCAGGCGAGGCCTTGTCGGTGCCGAACTCGTAGAAATTGTTGTAGGTGGTGACGTCTTTGAGCGGTGTGAGCTTTTCGTCCGTACCGTAAGGGCCTTTGCGCAGATCGGCAAAGCGCGTGGCCGCGCTCGCCGTGTGGGGCAAACCCAGCATGCCGGCGGCACCGGCAATAGAGCCCAACCCGGCCAGCTTAATGAACTCGCGGCGGCGGTGAAAAAGTGCCGATGAAGTGATTTCCGACGGGGCGATGTCGCTAGCGCGTTTGATGAGCATGATGTCTCCTGTGCTGATTGTATCGAGTAGACCGGCCGCACTCGCTAAAGCTTACTGATTTATTTGCTGGTAAACGACAGTGGCAATGGGTAGCAACGCCGCCTTGTCGATTTCGCCTGAAAGTGCATAGCCCAGCTTGCCGTCCAGCCAGTAGAAGACGCTGACCTTACCCTCTTCGGTATAGCGGAAAGCCGTCGCTGCGCTTGCCGTTGCATCCTGGCGCACATAGAGGGTGAGCCGTAGTCCCTTGCTATCCTGGTACATGAACTGTGCGACCGGACCAGCTTCGCCTGGCAACAAACGACCACCGATCAAATCAAAGCCTTGCGCGGCGAGATGGGGCGGCTTCAGCGCCGTGCCCAGACGCTTCGACAGCCATGCAACGAGGTGGTTCTCCTCGCTTGCACCGACCTCGACCGGGTGACGTACTTCGGGGCTATATACGGTATGGGCAATCGCTGCCTGGCGCGGCAGGGCGGTGAGACGGGCAACTGGCGGCGCGTCTGGTTCGACGTGCCCACGCAGCATGAAACCGATGATGCCGCCCAATGCCAGCCAGGTGACGACGGCCGCGAGGCGCAGTGGCATGTGACGCCTCGGTACGCGAACCTCTCCGAGTAGTCGTGCGGGTAGGGGCTCGTTCAATACTTCGTCATAAACGGTATGGAATTTCGCATTCTGCATGCGCCAATCCGCCACGGCTTGACACAATTCCGGACGCTGGGCGAGCATGGCTTCCACCTCGGCGCGCCGTGCCGCGTCGAGGCGGTGATCGGCGTAGGCGTGCAGTTCGTCTTCACAGAGCGGAGGGTGGTTCATTTGACAACCTTCAATTGCGCTTCGGGCAGTTCGCTGCCAGCGAGCAGAGCGCGCAGACGTTCGCGTCCGCGCGATAGACGCGACATGACGGTACCTATGGGCACACCGATGATCGTCGCCGCTTCTTCGTAGGAGAGATCTTCCAGCCCGATCAGCAGTAACACCTCACGTTGCTCTGTCGGCAGGCGCGCCAAGGAGCGCGCCAGATCGCGCATTTCCAAGGAATCGGCCTGGGTTGCGCGCACGGGGAGTTCGGGCGGGGCGTCATCTTTGGCGAGCGGCGGCGCAGCGCGCACCTGATTGACATAGACGTTATGCATGATAGTGAACAGCCAGGCGCGCAGATTGCCTGGCCGCCACAGTGTGAAGCGAGACAACGCACGCTCTACGGTGTCTTGCACCAAGTCGTCGGAGAGCGCCGTGTCGTGGGTCAGCGCACGCGCGTAGCGGCGCAGGCGCGGCAGTTCGTTGACGATGTCCTGATGTTGTAGCACGAGCAAACTGTGGCGGCATCCCCGCTTGCGCGGCGATGCCGCTGCGATCAGGGTTTGACAGCGTGCCAGACGTTATTTACGCCTTCACCAGTCTGGTCGCCGGACTTTTGATCCTTGCTCCAGAAATAGAGCGCCTTGCCTTTGTAAGCCCATTGCTTGCTGCCATCGTCGCGTGTGACGATGCTGTGGTCGCCCGTGGGGTGATCGCCGTCAGCAGCCTTGAGCGGCGGCCAATTGCTGGCGCAGGGACCGTTGCAAACGCTCTTGCCGCTGCCGGCCACGTCTTTGTCAAAGACATAGAGCGTCATGCCGTTGCTACCGACCAGCACACCATTCTCAACACGTGTAGGGGCGGCGCCCGGTTTGGCATCCGGGGTGGCGGAAATGCAGAGGGGGCTGGTTAGCAAGGCGCCGACTAGCAGTGCCGGCACGTAGAGTTATGGCATGCATGATTTCTCCTAAGCAGGTTGAAAGGGTGCTGCGTTGAGTAAACACGCCGGCCCCAGAATTTATTCTGTCAGCGCAAAAAAAAGGCGGCTCGCGCCGCCTTTTTAATTCGCCCCGTCCGATCAGCGCAGGCCGGCGACGTAATCAGCGACCGCCTTGATCTCTGCGTCGGTCATTTTCAATGCGATGGTGCGCATGGCACCGTTGGCATCGTTGGCACGTTCGCCAGAGCGGAAGGCCTTCAACTGGGCTTCGGTGTAGTCGGCGAACTGGCCGCCGATACGCGGATACTGAACCGGAATACCAGCACCGGCCGGACCGTGGCAGCCCGCGCACGCCGACAGACCCTTGGCCGCATTGCCAGCGCGATAGAGCTTCTTACCAAGTTCCATGCTTTGCGGGTTCTTCGCGACTTCGCCTTTCTGTTGCTGACTGGCATAGAAAGCAGCGACATTTTTCATGTCCTCATCCGACAGGGCGGCGACCATGCCGTTCATGATCGGGTTGGCGCGCTCAGCCGGCTTGGCGCCAACAGCTTTGAAATTGGTGAGCTGCTTGTAGAGGTAGTCCGCGCTTTGACCGGCTAGCTTGGGATTGATCGCAATCACGCTATTACCATCAGGGGTATGGCACGCCGCACACACTTGCGCAGCGATTTGCTGGCCCTTGGCCGGGTCGGCCTTTGCCGCGGCCGGTTTGGCAGCGGCATGTTCGGCCGGCTTTTCAGCTGACGTTTCAGAAGCTTGCACTGCCATGGCGGTGGCGAGAGCGAGCGATAACACGAGAACGCGTTTAAGCATTTAGACTACTCCTCAAGAGCTTAGGATGCCAAAAAGCTGTTATTCTAAACCACTTACCTTGGCTAGGCCAAACGCTTGCCCGCGCTTTGAACTGCCTTGCTTGTCTCTAATCTGTCCTCTCCATGTCCCTGTTTGCTAACGCGGTTTTTCATGTCTCCGGCGCGCGCTTGTCCGATCTGCCGCCGCCCATGGGGGCGGAAATCGCCTTCGCCGGACGTTCCAATGCCGGCAAATCCAGTGCCATCAACACCTTGGTGGGCCACACGCGCCTGGCGTTCGTCAGCAAGACGCCGGGCCGCACCCAACTCATCAATTTCTTTCGGCTGGCAAGCGACGCCTATCTCGTCGATCTGCCTGGTTATGGCTACGCCGATGTGCCCGAGCCGGTCAGGCGCGAATGGCAGGCCATGTTGGAAAGCTATCTTACGCGGCGCACCAGTGTGTTTGGGCTGGTCATTATCATGGATGCGCGCCGGCCGTTGACCGATCTGGACAGACAAATGCTCGATTGGTTTGCACCCAGCGGCAAGCCTATTCACGTTTTGTTGACGAAGGCCGACAAACTCAATCGCAGCGAGGCTATGCAAGCGCTATTGACGACGCGTCAGGGGCTCAAAGCCTGGGGCGAGCAGCTCACCGCGCAATTGTTCTCGAGCTTGAAAAAGACCGGTATCGAAGAGGCGGAGCAAATACTAGGCGGCTGGTTGGGCTACGCAGAACCCGTTGCGCCACCTCGCGCAATAAAATCGCCGGAAAAAAAGAAAAGCCCCCGGCTAAAAGGGGAGAAAAACCGGGGGCGCAAACAGCCTTAACTAGATTAAGGCACCCGCTCAGGGAGGTGAAGCGGGAGACGGCTCAACACCATCTACAGCTTATGAGCGAAAATGAAGGCAGGAAGTTCCGACGATTGTTAATTTTGTTTTCTTGAAGAAGCCATGAGTCTATTGGGTGCTTTCCCTACCACCAGGCTGCGTCGTATGCGTCGCGATGATTTCTCGCGGCGCCTGGCGTGCGAACATCGTTTGACCACCGACGATTTGATCTACCCGGTTTTCGTGCTCGAGGGCAGCCATATCTCGGCGCCCGTTGCCTCCATGCCGGGTGTATTTCGCCACTCGCTCGATCACTTGCGTGATGTGGCGCGCACAGCGGTGGAACTGGGCGTGCCGGCGTTGGCGCTGTTTCCTGTCATCGAGCAAAAGCTGAAAACGGAAAAGGCGGAAGAGGCTTACAACGCGGACGGTTTGGTGCCGCGCGTAGTGCGCGCACTGAAGGCGGAATTTCCGGAGCTCGGTATCATCACCGACATCGCACTCGATCCTTACACCAGTCATGGACAGGATGGACTGATCGACGCCTCGGGTTATGTGTTAAACGACGAGACGCTGGAGGTGCTGACCAAGCAGGCGCTCACGCATGCAGCGGCGGGCGTCGATGTGGTGGCGCCCTCGGACATGATGGATGGCCGCATCGGCCGCATACGTGCGGCCTTGGATGCCGAGCGCCACATCCATACGCGTATCCTTGCCTATTCGGCGAAGTATGCATCGAGTTTTTATGGACCCTTTCGAGATGCGGTGGGTTCCTCGGGCAGTCTCGGCAAAGGCAATAAATACACCTACCAGATGGACCCGGCCAATGGCGATGAGGCGCTGCGTGAAGTGGCGCTGGATATCGCCGAGGGCGCGGATATGGTGATGGTGAAGCCGGGCTTGCCCTACTTGGACATCGTTCGGCGGGTGAAGGACGAATTCAAAGTGCCTACCTGCGTTTATCAGGTGAGCGGCGAATACGCCATGCTTAAAGCGGCCAGCGCGAATGGTTGGCTCGATGAAAAAGCCTGTGTACTGGAGAGTCTGTTGGCCATGAAGCGCGCCGGGGCCGACGCGATTCTCACCTACTTCGCGCTTGATGTGGCGCGTTGGCTGGCCGAAGAAAAGTAAGGGCTATCCGACCGGTTCAGACAGACAACCGGCCAGCAGCATCGGCCACTGCTGCGGCCATTGCGCCAGCGGCTCGCGTGTAAAGCCGCTTTTCACAAATTGCTGCCAGCGACCAATGACATAGCACAGGCAAAGATTCGCTGCGGCGCTGATGTCCTCGCCTTGCACCAGTTGATTGTTGGTGGCGGCGATACGCAGGCTCTGCTTGAAGGCCGCTTCGATGCGGTCCAACATTTGGTTGATATGCGCCTGTAAGCGCTCATGCTCATGCACCAGCGCGTCACCGACCAATACGCGCGTCAGGCCGCGATTGCGTTGAGCAAAGCCCAGTAGCAGCGATACCATCAACTCCAGTTGTTTGACGCCGGATTGTTCCTCACCGCCGATTTTATTGATGACAGAAAACAGGCTAGTCTCGATGAATTCGATCAACCCTTCGTACATTTGCGCTTTGCTCGCGAAATGACGATAGAGCGCGGCTTCCGAGACGTCGAGCTTCTTCGCCAGCAACGCGGTGGTGATCTTCTCCCCTTTTGGATCTTGCAGCATCTCCGCGATGGTTTGCAGGATTTGTAACTTGCGTTCCCCCGGTTTGGTCGCCATGCCGTCCTCTTCTTATGATTGAACCGCGTGCCAACGAGGCGCGGCTCGGTTTTATTTGGATTTGATCATCGTGCCCACGCCGTGATCCGTGAGGATCTCCAGCAGCAGGGCGTGTTCGACGCGGCCGTCGATGATATGCACTCCCTTCACCCCATTACGTGCCGCATCCAGCGCCGAGGCGATCTTGGGCAGCATGCCGCCGGAAAGTGTGCCTTCTGCCACCAGGTCGTCGATTTGCCGCGGCGTCAGTCCGGTCAGGAGCTTGCCGTTTTTGTCGAGTACGCCCGGTGTGTTGGTGAGCAGCACAAGTTTCTCGGCCTTGAGGATTTCCGCCAGCTTGCCCGCCACCACGTCGGCATTGATGTTGTAGGACTCCCCCTCGCTACCGACGCCTATGGGTGCGATGACCGGAATGAAATCGCCGGAATCGAGGAAGGAGATCAGGCTAGGGTCGACGCTGGTGATCTCGCCGACCAGGCCGATATCGAGTAAATCTTCGGGCTTGTCCTGGCTCGGAACCATCAGCTTTCGGGCGCGGATAAAGCTACCATCCTTGCCTGTGAGGCCCACGGCTTTGCCGCCATTCTGATTGATGAGATTGACGATTTCCTTGTTCACCTGACCACCCAGCACCATCTCGACAATTTCCATGGTTTCGCGGTCGGTGACGCGCATGCCCTGCACGAAATGGCCCTGCTTGCCGACGCGCTTCAACATATCGTCGATCTGCGGGCCGCCGCCATGCACCACCACCGGGTTCATGCCGACCAGCTTGAGTTGCACCACGTCACGGGCGAAACATTGTTTCAAGTGCTCGTCTGTCATGGCGTTTCCGCCGTATTTGACGACGATGGTCTTGCCGTGGAAACGGCGTATATAGGGCAGCGCCTCGGAAAGAACGCCCGCTTTGACGATGGGGGATAGGACTGCGCTCATAGAGCCTCGGAACCGGTTGAAGCCCGAATTCTATCTGTCAAGACCATAAATAAAAAGCGGGAAGCTTACATAGCCTGCCGCTGCGGGTGAGTGTAGCTTCACTTAAGAGCTTGCCTACCGCCGTCCGTTTAGATCAACCGACGCCTATAATGCCGACATGCCAGACCAATACACTCGGAATTATTGCCCCGCTTGTAAAAGTGAATTTACCTGCGGCGCACAGACTGGATTACCGCGTTGCTGGTGTCAGGACCTGCCGGCGCTAAAGAGCCCGCCGCAAGCCTGCACAGGCTGTTACTGCCCGGAATGCCTTAATCGGCTATTGCGCCATGAATCCGCGGCAACATGAGGATGGCGTCACGGTTGCTCCAGGAGAACACTTGGTCGGCCGCGTCGCGCCACGGTAGCCAGACATAGCGCGCATGCTCGTCCGGTGTAACGGTGATAGGCGCGACAGCCGGTAATTGCAGACTAAAGACACGTTCGGCATTGTGGCTGACGCCCGGTGCGTAACGGTGGCGCCATTGCGGAAATATCTCAAAACGGTTGATAAGGCCCCAGTCACGCAGCGCCGACGCCAGTGCGTCAATGCCGGTTTCTTCACGCGTTTCGCGTAGCGCGGTGGTGGGTAGCGCTTCGGTGTCCTCGCGGCTGCCAGTGACGGACTGCCAGTAGCCGGGGTTTGCGGCACGCTCAAGCAGCAACACTTGCAGCGCGGCGGTGTGTATGAGCACCAGCACCGAGATCGGTTGCTTGTGTTTATCTGTCATTATCAGTGCCGAAGACGCCCGCCTATAGCGGCTTAGCGGGCAGAGGTATAGCCTGGCGCTGCGGCATTGGGCAAGCGAGGCGGGCGGTTATGTTAGGCATTGTCCGCCCGCATTGTGGCGAAATCAGCAAGCTTGCGCCAGCCCGCCCGCCGAACTCAGGCGCGTCCTGGCGTGATGCCGTAACGGATCAGCATGTTGTGGAAATACTCCGACATGGCGCCGATCCGTGGGTTGGCCGGGTCGCCCTGGCGCGCCACATCGATGAGTCTGCGTGCCTGCTTGGCGAATTTGTCGTTCCAGCCCCGATGGTCGATAAAGATGAGCAACGCCAGCGCGGCGTTGAGCCCGACCTGGATATTGCCAGGCATTTTGCGCACCGCCTGTAGCATGAAGTCGACAGAGCCTTCGTAGTCGCCGGCTTGGGCCTGCTTGGCGCCCGCCGAGACGAGGTCTACGACTTCCTGTTTGGCGCGCAAGGCAAGTTCTTCAGCCATGGATTTGAAGCCGGCCTTCTCGAACACCAGCTTGGCTTTGTTCAGTGCCGCATCATCAGAGGCATTGCGCATGACTTCTGACATCATGTCGACGGCGGCTTGCTGCTGGTCATTATCCAGGCAGGTTTGCACCAGATCGAGTTTGACAGCGTCGGACAGCCCGATATCGTCTTTCGTGGCGGCTACTGCGCGATTGAGCGCTTCGACGGCTTTGTCCTTTTCGCCTGCTTGAGTGAATACCATGGCCGAAGAGAGCGCGCTGCAGACCTCGGTTTTAGGCATGCCCTGCATACTGCGATCCAGATCGCGGATGGTTTTTTCCGCCTGACTGCGGTCGCCTTTGGCGACGAACACTTTGACCAGTTTGACGTGATCCTCCGGATCGCGAAAATCCGAGTACTTTCCCTTGCGCACCACTTCGGAGATGGTGCGCTCGGCCATCGACATGTCGCCGTTGTCTATGGCGATGTCGCCGAGCTTTTTCAGCCGACGCAGCGTGTGGGGCGAGAACGCAACGGCTTCTTCCAGCGTGCGTTGGGCGGCTTGAAGTTGCCCCGAGGCTTCGCGGGTGCGCGCCAGCCAATCGTAGGCATCCAGATATTGTTTGTTCTCTTCGACGAGACTTGCCAGCGCTTCTTCCGCCTGTGAGTATTGTTTTTGTAAGAACATGGTCTTGGCCAGCCCCAGTTTGGCCCAGGGTACGGCGCGTGCTTCGATGACGAGCAGATAGATTGCATGCGCCTGTTCCGGGCGACCCAGAGCGACCAGCAACTCGGCCCGCAGGCGCAGAAAGTCAACGGCATAGTGCGGAAACATCTGCTCGCCATCGACACAGCCGGCGACGGCCGCATCGAGGTTGCCGATCTCGATGAGCTGATAGGTCTTGAGAAAGGCGTCGCGCTTGTCGAATGCCCGCGAAATTCGCTGAAAGAGTATCTCGGCGGCGAACGGCTTGAGTATGTAGTCATTCGGGGCCAGCTCCACGGCGCTGACGACGCGCTCATAGCTGCTTTCGCCGGTCACCATGATGAATACCGTCGCCAGAGAGATGAGCCGGTGGATACGCATGTCTTCGAGGAGGTGTTGGCCATCCTGGCCTTCGCCGAGATGGTATT
>Ga0335397_10001535_pt1 | contig 31487 bp, 24 predicted proteins | sample MAT04_FD_205740 | JGI IMG/M metagenome (GOLD analysis project Ga0335397, IMG submission 205740) | Freshwater microbial communities from Lake Fryxell liftoff mats and glacier meltwater in Antarctica - MAT-04 (spades assembly) (version 2) ... | reverse complement strand
TATGAGCGCTGGCGACCATAGCGGTTGCGGTACTGGACCTTGATGCGCCCACCCGACGCGCCGGTGCCGAACAGCAGGAGCTTCTGGTGCTTCTTGGCCAACCGGGCGAACGGCACATCCATGTCGATGTCGTGGGCGGCGCACACCGACTCGAGCAGGCGACCGAAGTACTGGGTGCGGGCGGTGGCCCACGGGGCCAGCGCGCCCTGGCCCACGGTGAGGTCGGTGTTCGGTACGACGAGCTCGGGATCGACTTCGAACCGCGTGCCCAGGCCGTCGCAGTGCTCGCACGCGCCGTACGGCGAGTTGAACGAGAAGTTGCGCGGCGCCAGCTCTTCGAACGACAGCCCGCACACCGGGCACCCGAGGTGCTGGCTGAACGTGAGGACCTCGTCGTCGAGGCCGCTGTCGTCGTGGCGGCCGACGATCTGTACCTCGGCCACCCCTTCGGCGATGCGCAGCGCGGTCTCGAGCGAGTCGGTGAGCCGGCGGTCGATGCCGTCGCGACGAACCAGCCGGTCGACCACCACCTGGATGGTGTGCTGTTCGTAGCGGGCCAGCTCGACGGTGTCGGTGAGCTCGTGGAGCTCGCCGTCGACGATGGCCCGGGCGAACCCCTGTGAGGCCAGGTCGGCCAACAGCGTGTCGTAGGTGCCCTTACGGCCCCTCACCACCGGGGCCAGGACCTGGAAGCGGGTGCCCTCGTCGAGCTGGAGGATGCGATCGACGATCTGCTGCGGGGTCTGGCGGGTGATGACGGCACCGTCGGTGGGGCAATGGGGAACACCGATACGGGCGTACAGCAGTCGCAGGTAGTCGTAGACCTCGGTGATGGTGCCCACCGTGGAGCGCGGGTTACGCGACGCGCTCTTCTGGTCGATCGAGATGGCCGGCGACAGCCCCTCGATGAAGTCGACGTCGGGCTTGTCCATCTGGCCGAGGAACTGGCGGGCGTAGGACGAGAGCGACTCGACGTAGCGGCGCTGGCCCTCGGCGTAGATGGTGTCGAAGGCGAGCGACGACTTGCCGGAACCGGACAGACCGGTGAAGACGATCAGCTGATCGCGCGGGAGATCGACGGAGATGTTGCGGAGGTTGTGCTCACGAGCACCACGAACGACGAGCCGATCCACCCCGAGAGCATACCGGCAGCACCAACCTCCAGAACGGACGTTCGATCGAGTTCAGCCGTCGCTAGCGTAGACCGCCGCGCCGTAACCCTTGGTGGTCATGGTCTTCGACACCAACGACCACCCTTCGGGGTCGGCCAGTTCATAGCCCGGGACGATCGTCACCGTGACGGCCTCGACCCCCGCCTCGTTCAGTCGACGGAAAGCTTCGTTCTGCTCGATCGGCAGGGTCAGGTCGTCCTCCTCCACCAGAAGCCAGCGGCCCGACGGGAGGTCCCGCCAGGCCAGGCGAGCGACGGCCGGCGTCGTGGAGATGACGACGGGAGACCCCCCGTCACCCGCAGGCGTCCGCGCCGCCACTTCGGCCACCGTCGTGACGACCTGCTCGGTCAGCTCGTGGGCATTCCGAAGCGTCGCCGTCGCCAGACCGGCCAGGATCAGACTCATCCCGACGATGGTGGTCACGAGGATCCGGCCGGTTTCCGGCGTCGTCGCTCGGGTCCTCGACAAGGCGACGACAGCCACCGGGACCAGGATCGGCAGGCCCATCGCGAAGAACCGACCACCCCACTCACCCGCACCCCCGACGCCGTACTGAGCAGCGAGCACACCGAGGGCGAACACGGAGAAGACCGCGAGTCCGACGCCAGGACTTCCCTTCACGTCGTCCTTCACCACGAGCAGCAACCCCGCCACGAGGATCGGCGTGACCAGCAACAGGCCGGGCACATTCCCCAACGGCTGGAGGACGGCAGAGACCAAGGTGAGGACCATAGCGGTGACCCCCAGACCGGCGACCACGAGTGTCGACGCAACTCGACGTCGGATCAGCATTGCCGCCAGGGCGAGAACGAGCGCAGCCAAGAGGAGAAGGTTGTGCTCCCCTGATCGGATCGTGGTTGCCACCAGCCCGCTCCAGCGACTGGCGAGGAAGCCCGCCTCCTCGCCGAGCGACGGAGGACGCAGGTCACCACCCCCGTCGAGGATGCGCGAGTACCAAACCCGGTTCACGAGGAACATCGCCAGAGCCGGGACGACAACGGCGAGCGCGGCAGCGAAGAGACGTCGATCGCTTCGCCTCCAGGCCAGAACGCAGAAGACGAACGTCGCGGCGGCGACCATGAGGACGGCTTCGTTACGAACGGCGATGGCGACCACCACTGCGCCCGCCACGAGGAGAAGCCACGGCGCTCGGCCGGAGCGGCACCACCGTTGACACCCGACCGCCGCCAGTCCCACCACGGCCGCACCGATGGAATGAGCGATGACGGAGTACGCGTAGAAGAACAACGGCGTGGCCAGACCCACCGCCCACATCGTCGATCGTCGAGCCCCAGGGGAGGACCCTGACACCAGCAACGCGGCGCACACGGCGGCCACGAGCGTCCCGGCCACGCCGAGAAGAACGACACCCGGCAATCCGAGCGAGCCGAGCAGAACGCTCACCACGACCGGGTACAGGGGAAGCTTGGCGTAGGAAACCCACTGCCCGTCGGCCGCGCGCTCGGAAAGATGAATCGGAAACCACTCCCCTTGCGGGTCGACTTCTGGAAACGGCACCGGGAACCGCCATCCCCCACCGTCAGCGAGCTGCTGCGCCTGAGCGAGCACCGCGCCCTCGTCTGCGGACCACTGCCAGTGCACGTCCAAAACGGGGAGCATCACGAGGAGAACGACCAGCAACGTGAGCACGTGTGCCCACAGGGGCGCGCCCCACATCCGTCTGACCGCCCGGAGAACCATCACGCTGCCATCATTGCCGACGAAGGGCGTGACGCCGGCACCACCAAAGCCATAGAAGAGCGGGTTTCTCACCGGTCGAGGAGCACGACGCGACCGCCGCTCGCCGCGAACGCCGATGGCGTCACGTCGACCCCGGGCAACGTCACGTGAACCGATCTCGCGGTGGCGACGGCGACGGGGCCGTCCGTGGCATCGCGGATGGTCTGGGCGACCTGTGACAGCTCCGCCCGCTCGGCGAGAACCCAGCTCGTACCGTCGTCCTCCCAAGCCACCTTCGGCAGGTAGGACTGGTCCGTCACCACGGTGGCCACGTCGAGCGCCCGGAATTCGTCGATGAGCGCACGCGACTCCCGATTGATGCTTCCGACCACGACCAGGGCCACGATGACCGAAGACACCGCCAGCGCGGCCACCGCGCCCCGAACGCCAGAACCGAGTCGGTGCGAAGCACCGCCCTCCCCGAGCTGCCACCCTCCCAGACAAGCGAGCGGGACGATCGCCGCGGAGAAGAACCGACCGCCCCATTGGATGGCGCCACCGTCGGGGTACTGCGAGGCGAGCACTCCGACCACCAGTAGTCCGAGGAACACCAGCACCACTCGTGCGGGCCCCGGGCAACGACGACGCCAGAGACCACCGACCACGAATGCCGCCACGGGCCACGCCGGGAAGAAGCCACTCACGAGATCGTTCGAGCTGATCCAGGCCCGACCAGAGGTGAGAAGAGCCGAAGCGAGCAACGCGATCAGGACGATTCCTCGATCACCCCGAGACCCTGCGGCGGAACGGACGCCCGCCCATCCGGCGAGAACCATCGCCACGACACCCATGATGATCAACGTCGTGCTCTGACGAGTCGGGAGGAACGCCGGCTCGAGCAGGGAGTGCCAGAGGCCGTCGAGTCGGCCGGCAAGATAGGACTCACCACCGGTTCGGTCGGTCAGCAACGACCGGGAGCCACCAGTGATGCTCTCGACCCACATCCGCTGGACGACGACCGCGATCGCGGTCGCCCCCACCACACTCGCCCCGGCCACGATCGATGGCAACCGTCTCGTGGACCACTGTGCCGCCACCACCGCCCCAGCCAGGGCCATCGCCACCACCAACCCGTCCGAACGCAGGAGCGCGGCGACGACGCCCGCGAGCGCCACTGCGGCAACCGCAAGCCACCCAGAGGATCGCTCGGAGCCTCGGCGATGCCAGGCGAGAGCCCCGGCGACCCCGAGCCCGGCCACGGCCGTCATGAGTGCGTGCCCCCACAGGATCCAACCATTCACCAGGACCGGGCTGGAGGCGCACAACCAGAAGGCCGATCGACGCGCCGTGGGCCCGGCCCAACCCGCAACGGCCCAGGCGGCGACGCACGCCAGAACCACCGCCAAGAGCGGAACCGCTTCGAGCCCATTCGATCCGAGCAGCGACCAACCCGCGGCGAGGACGACGATGAACAATGGTTGCCGGGCGTAGGGAAAGACCCCGTTCGGACCCTGTTCGACCCCAGCGAGCGGATACCAGTCGGCCCCCGGATCTACTGACGAGTACCGCCATCCGGCGTCCCAGCTCCCCTCGGCCACCGCACGAGCCTGGGTGCCGTACAGGCCCTCATCGACGGTGATGACGCCATGAAGACCGACGAACCAGGTCGCGGCGAACAGTGCCGCGCAGAGAACCAGGACATGAACCCAGAGGGGCGAAGCCCAGGCCGAGCGGGCCCACGTGATCAGGACGGGTCCGGGCGGCGCTCCCGCGACAACGACATCGTCCATCGTCATCGCCGATACCCCGCCACCGAGAGCCGGGGGACCGCAGTCGTCAGGCCCACGACGATTCTCACGAAAGTGGACCCGTTCGCCATCCTTCTCATCATGACCCATCAGCGCAGCCGTTCGGCCGAAGGTCGCTCTCTCAACCGACTTCGCGAAGCTCCCGTTTCAGATCCTTGATCTCGTCGCGGAGACGGGCGGCGTACTCGAAGCGCAGATCAGCCGACGCCTCGTGCATCTCCTCTTCGAGGGTGCGGACGAGCCGCTCGAGCTCGGCGGCGGGCAACTCGGCGAAGTCGGTGCGGGGGCGGTCGCGCCGGGTGGAGCGCTGATCCTTGCCCGGCATCGGTGCCTTCGCCGCCGGGCGCAGGTACGCCAGGATGTCGGTGACGGCTTTGCGAATGGTCTGGGGGTTGATGCCGTGCTCGAGGTTGTACGCCTCCTGCAGTTCGCGCCGGCGATTGGTCTCCGACAGCGCCCGCTGCATCGAGTTGGTCACCCGGTCGGCGTACATGATCACCTGCCCGTCGACGTTTCGGGCGGCTCGGCCGATGGTCTGGATGAGCGCCGTCTCCGAACGTAGGAAGCCCTCCTTGTCGGCGTCGAGGATGGCGACCATCGACACTTCCGGGAGGTCGAGTCCCTCGCGCAGCAGGTTGATGCCCACGAGGACGTCGAACTCTCCGAGGCGTAGATCGCGGAGGATCTCGATGCGCTCGATGGTGTCGACCTCGCTGTGGAGGTACCGGACCTTGACGCCCAGCTCGAGGAGGTAGTCGGTGAGGTCCTCGGCCATCTTCTTGGTGAGGGTGGTCACCAGGACCCGATCACCCTTGATGACGGTGGCGTTGATGTTCTCGATGAGGTCGTCGATCTGACCCTTGGTGGGCTTCACCACCACCTCGGGATCGATGAGGCCGGTGGGCCGCACGACCTGCTCGACGATCTCGGCCGAGTGCTGACGCTCGTAGGGCCCCGGGGTGGCCGACAGGAACACGGCCTGACCGATGCGCTCGGTGAACTCCTCGAACCGCAGCGGACGGTTGTCAGCCGCCGAGGGCAGGCGGAACCCATGCTCGATCAAGGTGGCCTTGCGCGACCGATCGCCCTCGTACTGGCCGTGGAGCTGGGGCACGGTGACGTGGCTCTCGTCGAGCACGACCAGGAAGTCGTCGGGGAAGTAGTCGATCAGCGTGTAGGGGGGCTGACCGGCGGAACGACCGTCGATCGGGCCGGAGTAGTTCTCGATCCCGTTGCAGTACCCCACCTCGGCCATCATCTCGAGGTCGTACTGGGTGCGCATGCGCAGACGCTGGGCCTCGAGCAGCTTCCCCTCCTTCTCGAAGGTGGCCAACTGCTGTTGCAGCTCGACCTCGATGCGCGCCATGGCCTTGGTGAGCCGCTCCTCGCCGGTGACGTAGTGCGTGGCCGGGAACACGATGAGCTCCTCGAGCTCGGTGACCTTCTCGCCGGTGAGCGGATCGACCACGGTGATGCGCTCGACCTCGTCGCCGAAGAGCTCGATGCGCACTGCCGTCTCGTCGTAGGCCGGGTGGACCTCGATGGTGTCGCCCCGGACCCGGAACTTGCCGCGCACCAGGTTCATGTCGTTGCGCTCGTACTGCAGGTCGACCAGGCGGCGCAGCACGTCGCGCTGCTCGTGGTTCTCCCCGACGCGCACCACGAGCAACTGGTCCTTGTACTCGAGCGGCGAACCCAGGCCGTAGATGCACGAGACCGACGCCACCACGATGGTGTCGCGCCGGGTGAGCAGGGCCGACGTGGCGGAGTGGCGGAGCCGGTCGATCTCGTCGTTCACCGACGAGTCCTTCTCGATGTAGGTGTCGGAGGCCGGCATGTAGGCCTCGGGCTGGTAGTAGTCGTAATAGGAGACGAAGTACTCGACGCGGTTCTCGGGGAAGAACTCCCGGAACTCGTTGGCCAGCTGCGCGGCCAACGACTTGTTGGGGGCCATCACCAGCGTCGGCCGCTGGAGCTGCTCGATGGTCCAGGCGATGGTGGCGCTCTTGCCCGAACCGGTGATGCCGAGCAGTGTCTGATAGCGATTGCCGTTGCTGATGCTGTCGACCAGCTCGGCGATGGCCCGAGGTTGATCGCCCGCCGGCGCGAAATCGGAGACCAGGCGGAACGGGGGCATGGAAGCGAGTCTACGAGGGGGCTGCGACAGCCCTCCTCGACCGCCGGTCCACGGGGCCCCACCGGACGGGCAGTGGCGCCCCGTGATGCGTCACCCGATCCGGGACGACGGACAACTAGGATCCACGGTCCACTCGACACGGGATGGATGACAGATGCGGGACGCCTTGGGCGCAGTGCAGTCGGTGCTCGTTCTCGGCGGCACCTCGGACATCGCCCTGGCCACCGTTCGGGTGCTGATCGCCGACCGGTGCCGAACGGTGGTGCTCGCCGTCAGGGACCCTGATGCGTCCACCACCATCACCACCATTGCCGCCCTCCGCCAAGCCGGGGCCACGACGATCGAGGCCGTGTCCTTCGACGCCACGGAGCCCGCCACCCACCAGGCGGTCATCGACGACTGCTTCGATCGCTTCGGTGACATCGACCTGGTCCTCTCCGCCTTCGGTGTCCTCGGCGATCAGACGACCTTCGACCGAGACGTCGAGGTCGCGGCTCGCGCCGCGACCGTGAACTACGTGGGTGCCGTCTCCAGCGGCCTCGCCGTGGCCGAGGGACTGCGTCGACAAGGCCATGGCACGCTCGTCGTCATCTCCTCCGTCGCCGGAGTGCGCGCCCGGCGCGACAACTACGTCTATGGATCCTCGAAGGCCGGTGTCGACGCATTCACCCAGGGCCTCGGTGATGCCCTCATCGGTACGGGGGCCCGGACCGTCGTCGTGCGGCCGGGCTTCGTCCACACCAAGATGACCGAAGGCATGGCGGCGGCACCGTTCTCGACCACACCCGAGAAGGTGGCCGAGGCCATCGTCGAGGGCCTGGCCAAAGGTCGAGAAGTCATCTGGGCGCCCCCGATCCTGCGCTACGTCTTCGGTGTGCTGGGCCACCTCCCCCGGCCGCTCTGGCGCATCGTCAGCCGTCGCTGAAATGACCACCGACGCCGACCCGTCGGCGATGTCCACCATGTCGCAAGCCACCGGCATCCTCCGGTCTCTGCGACCCCGGCAATGGGCCAAGAACGTCCTCGTCTTCGCCGCACCTGTCGCGGCCAGCGTCATCGACGAGCGCGATGCGCTCCTGCACACCGCGGCGGCGTTCGTGTGCTTCTGTGCGGCGGCGAGCGCCACGTACCTCCTCAACGATGCACGCGACGTCGAGGCCGACCGCCGCCACCCGACCAAGCGCAACCGACCCATTGCCGCCGGCGTGGTGTCCGTTGGTCTGGCTCGGGCGCTCGCCGTGGTCCTGCTCGTCGCCTCGGTGGTCGGCGCCTTCGCCACCGCCGTCGACTTCGGCTGGGTGCTGGTCGGCTACCTGGCCCTCACCACCGCCTACACCTACCGGCTCAAGGCCGTACCCGTCCTCGACATCGTCGCCGTCGCCGCCGGTTTCGTGCTGCGGGCGATCGGTGGTGCGGCCGCCGCAGGGGTGCCGATCTCCGAGTGGTTCTTCATCGTCACCTCCTTCGGCGCCCTCTTCATGGTGGCCGGCAAGCGCGAGGGGGAGGCCACCGACCTGGCCGGCGACGCCGTGGCCGTCCGACCGGCGCTCGATGCCTACACCCCGACGTTCCTCGCCTACCTGCGCGCCGTCTTCTCGGGCGGCACCCTCGTCGCCTACTGCCTCTGGGCGTTCTCCTCCGCGGAGGCCAAGCCCGACGGGGCGTTCCTCTTCCAGTTGTCGATCGTCCCGTTCGCCGTGGCCATCCTGCGCTACGCCCTCCTCCTCGATCAGGGCAAGGGCGCCGAACCCGAGAAACTCATCATGTCCGACCGCATCGTCATCGGTGCCGGGGTCGGGTGGGCCATCATCTACGCCAGTGCCGTCTACACCGCCTGAACCGAACGCTCCCGACCGCAACCCACCCCGCGAGCTCGCGGGGTGGGGGCGAACGGCACCCACTGCGGCCGACGTGCGCCGCCCGACCTCGGCGACCGAGCTCGCCCGGGCCCTACCTCACCGAGGCGGGCGGGGGCTGATCGCCCGGGGCCTCGGACGAAGCTACGGCGATGCTGCCCAGAATGCCGGTGGACGGGTGATCGAAACGATCGACGTCGACGCCTTCACCGTGGACGAAATCCACGACGACCACCTCCTCGTCACGGCGGAAGCCGGAGCCACCATCGACCGGCTGCTGCACGCCCTCGTCCCCCAGGGGGCCTTCGTCCCGGTGACGCCAGGCACCCGTTACGTAACCGTCGGGGGCGCGATCGCCGCCGACATCCACGGCAAGAACCATCACCACCGCGGATCGTGGTGCGACCACGTCCGCTCGATACGCCTCCAGCTCCCCTCCGGCGAGGTGGTCGACGTAGGACCCGATCGCGACGCCGACCTGTTCTGGGCCACGGCTGGAGGGATGGGACTCACCGGCACGGTGCTCGATGCCACCTTCACCTGCCCCCGCATCGGATCGAGTCGGCTGCTCGTCGACACCGACCGCACGACCGACCTCGACGAAGTGATGACCCTGATGACCGAGGGTGACGACGCCTACGAATACTCCGTGGCGTGGATCGACCTGATGGCCACCGGCGCGTCGATGGGTCGGTCGGTGCTGACCCGGGGCCGCTTCGCCACCGCCGACGAGGTCGCCGGCGGCCCCGGGGCCCCACCACCGGACTACCGGGCCGGTGTCCTGGTCTCGGCACCACCCATCGTGCCCAACGGGCTGCTGAACCGACTCAGCGTGAAGGCCTTCAACGAGTTGTGGTTTCGCAAGTCACCGACCCACCGCCGCGACGAGTTGCAGACCATCCCCACCTTCTTCCACCCGCTCGACCTGCTCGGCGGTTGGAACCGGATGTACGGGTCACGAGGGTTCCTTCAGTGGCAGTTCGTGGTTCCGGCGGCCGCAGAGGACGAGCTGCGCCGCATCGTCTCCGTCCTGAGCGCCGCCCGGTGCACATCCTTTCTCGCCGTGCTCAAGCGGTTCGGACCGGGCAACCCCGGGCCGTTGTCGTTCCCGATGGAGGGTTGGACCCTGGCCCTCGACATCCCCACGGCCGTCTCCGGTCTCGGTCCGCTGCTCGATCGCCTCGACCACCTCGTGGTCGAAGCGGGCGGTCGGGTCTACCTGGCCAAGGACAGCCGCCTCCTCGCCGCCCGGCTCGGCGAGATGTACCCCCGCCTCGCCGAATGGCGGTCGGTGCGCGAGCGCGTCGACCCCGAACAACAGCTCCAGAGCGACCTGGCCCGACGCCTCGGGCTCTAGCACCCCCGGGCTCTAGCGCCCCGCGGCCGCCTCGGAGCGCGACTCGATCCAGCGCCACAGCCGGTCGATCTCGCCGTCGAGGGCCGCTCGATCGCCGTCGTTGACCACGACGAAGTCGGCGCGGGCCCGCCGTTCGTCGCGTGAAGCCTGGCGGGCCATCCGGGCCCGCGCGTCGACCTCGTCGAACCCTCGGAGGGTGACGAGGCGGTGCACGGCGAGGTCGGCGTCGGTGTCGACCACCACGATCACATCGACGGAAACGGCGTCGTTCTCCACCAGGAGGGGTACGTCGAGCACCACCAACGCGCCCGTGGCCTCGGCGGTCGCCAGCCGCTGCACGATCTCGGCGCCGACGGCGGGGTGCACGATGGCGTTGAGGGCCCCGAGCGCCTCGGTGTCGGTGAACACCCGGTCGGCCACCGCCTGGCGATCGAGGGTGCCGTCGGGATGGAGAATCGCGGGACCGAAGTGCTCGACCATCGCGCCCAGCACCGGCTGCCCCGGCGCCTGCAGTTCACGGACCACGGCGTCGGCGTCGATCACCGCCGCGCCCCGCTCGGCCAGCGCGGCAGAAACCGTCGACTTCCCCGACCCGATACCCCCGGTCAGACCAATTCGCACGGGCTGACCGTACACCGGTCGCATCCGACGGCACGGGCCCGATCCCGCAGACCGACCCCGGCTTCAAGGTTTCGTGCCAACGGCCGACAATGGGAGGGTGTCCGAAGCGATCGACAACAGCAGCTGGCGAGAGCGCGTCCAGCAGCTGTCCGAAACCACCGACGGCTCGACCGCCGTCGACGGGATCGGTCTGACCCAGACCGTCGATCGAGTGGCCGCCTTCGGACCCGCCATCCTGGCCATTCGGTGGGCGATCACGATCACCTCCCTTGCTCTGGCCACCCAGCGCTACCTCGACGCGCCGGTGGCCACCGCGATCTGGGCGGGCATCCTGCTCGTCTACGCGATCGCGCGGACCGTCCGCCCCATCCGCTACACCGGGGACGTCCGCAGCCTGGTCCAGGTCTTGACCGAGGTGGCGGTCTACGTCGCCTGCCTCGCCACCACCGGCTTCTGGGACTCTCCGTTCATCCTCACGCTCCTCACGGCGGTGTCGCTGGCCGGGTTCGCCCGAGGCTTCGCCTTCGCCCTACGGATCAGCATCGTGTCGGCTCTGGCCGTGAGCCTGCCCTACATCCTCGAGTCCCCGGATCCATCGCGGATCATCCAGTCCGGGCAGTGGACGCTGGTCCTGCTCCTCGTCGCTCTCATCGCCGGCTATGGGCGGCGCATCTCCGGAGAGGCCGACCGCCAGCACGTCCTCGCCCTCGACCGCCTGGGCCGGCTGGCCGACGCCAACGCGCTGTTGTACAGCCTCCACCGGGTCACCCAGACCCTGCCCGCTTCACTCGATCTCGACGACGTCCTCCAGACCACATTCACCCGCCTCCGGGGGCTCCTCGATGTGGATACCGCCGTGATCCTCGCGCTCGACGAGACCGATGGCTATTGGAGCGTGCTGCGCCGAGAGGGCGGCCGACCGCTTCCCGCCCGACTGGAGTTCGACGACCTCCCGCTTCCGTTGCGGAGGGTCTTCAAGGAAGGCGGGGTGTTGTCGGCGCCAAACCTCGTGCGGTTCAACTGGCCGGGGTTGTCGCCCCGCTCGACGTCGGGCGTCTACTGCGTCCTCATCGCGAGAGGGTCGGTGATCGGCCTGCTCGCCGTCGAGCACGAGCGCGAGGACCACTTCACCGAGCGGGACGTCGAGCTCCTTCGGGGGTTCGTGGAACCCGTTGCTCTCGCCATCGACAACGCCCGCTGGTTCAGTCGCCTCCGCACCGTCGGCGCCGACGAGGAGCGGACCCGCATCGCTCGAGACCTGCATGATCGCATCGGACAGTCGCTCGCCTACCTGGCCTTCGAGCTCGACCGCATCGTGAGCGTCGAGGCCAAGGGTGACCATGTGGGCCCCGCCCTCGATCAGCTGCGCAGCGACGTGCGAGGGGTCATCAGGGAGGTTCGGGACACCCTCTACGACCTGCGCACCGACGTCTCCGACAGCAGCGACATGGCCGAGACGCTCGAGGCCTATGCGGCTCGCATCCGCGAACGCAGCAACCTCAAGGTCCAACTCCATACCGATCGCGACGCCCGCCTGCCACTGCTCCAGGAGCGCGAGATGTGGCGTATCGCTCAAGAAGCGCTAACGAACGTCGAACGCCATGCCGCGGCCACAGAGGCGCGGGTGCTGTGGCGGTGCAACGGCGAAGCCGCGGCACTGGAAGTCGCCGACAACGGCCGGGGTTTTCCGATGGGCCGGGCCGGCCGTCTCGACTCGTACGGCCTCATGGGGATGCGGGAACGGGCGTCGAGCATCGGCGCCACGCTCGAGGTGATGAGCGAGGAGGGGAAGGGAACCCGGGTGCGGTGCAGCTTGCAACGGGCCGATGAGCCCCCCGCTCCGAAGCCACCGAAGATCCAACCGGCCACGCTCTAGGCTGAGCGGGCCGATCACGAGCTCACCAGTCGCGGTGGCTCACCGGTCACGACGAAGGGACAGCCCAGTGACGATCCGATTGATGTTGGCGGACGACCACCGAATGCTGCGAGAGGGACTTCGGCGGTCGATGGTGGAGCAGGGATTCGACGTCGTGGGCGAAGCCAGCAACGGCGACGAGGCGGTCCGCTTGGCCGAGCAGCTCCAGCCTGATCTCGTGCTCATGGACGTCACCATGCCGGAGATGGACGGCGTGGAAGCGACACGGCAACTTCACATCGTCGCCCCCAACGTGAAGGTGGTCATGCTCACCATGCACGCCGAGCAGGGGGTGCTCGCCGAAGCCATCCGGGCGGGGGCGTGCGGGTACCTCGTGAAGGACTGCTCGACCGAGGAGATCGCCGACGCCGTTCGCCTCGCGGTGAGCGGTGAGACCGCGCTCTCGCCCCAGCTCGCTGCCTCGATGCTCGCCGAGGTCCGTCGTCTCGGCCAGGAAGACGCCTTCGGTACACCGCCAGCGGCACGCATCGTGAGCCGGCGCGAGGAGGAGGTTCTCCAGCTCATCGCGGACGGGTGCTCTACTCCCGAGGTGGCCGAGCGTCTCTACATCAGCCAGAAGACCGTGAAGAACCACTTGGCGTCGATCTACCAGAAGCTCGACGCCCGGGATCGCACTCAGGCGGTGCTGCAGGCCGTGCGCATGGGGATCGTGCACCTCGGCTGAGACAGGGCGAAAATAGGTCGATCGACCCATACGGATCGGCGGCAGTACGGCCGATCATTCTCCTGACGGGTCCGGAGCCACCGGGCCTTCCATAAGCACTACCAAACCAGGGAGACCCCTTCATGCTCACTTCATACGAATTCGCCAGCGCCTGGCTCCAGGCCCGTTGCAAGACCGATCGTGGCGCCTCGCTCGTCGAGTACGCCCTGCTCGTGTCGCTCATCGCCGTGGTCTGCATCGTTGCCCTCGTCCTCATCGGCAACCGGGCCTCCACCACCCTCTCTCGCGTCGGTACCGCGCTCTGAGGCAAAGCCGTCCCTGAGAACTCAGAAGGGGCGGGCCCAGCGAGGCCCCGCCCCTTCTTGTTCTACGAACCGCCCACGACCCACAGGGGGACCAATGAAGCAGACCCTTCAGGAATCAGTATCCCCGAGAGCGACGGGCGACAGTGGGGCGAGCTTGGTGGAGTACTCCCTTCTCGTCAGCCTCATCGCCGTGGTCTGCTTCGTCGCCATCGTTTTCTTCGGGACGCAAGTCGATACCAGCTTCTCCCGCAGCGGATCCGCGATGAGCAGTGTCGGGTTCTGAGTACTGACCCCGCTGCCCGAGCGTGGTGCGAGCGCGTGGACAAAACGCGCGGTGCCCATGCCCGTTCCTGGACTCAGGGGCGTCGGGCGATGACCACCCACCCGTCGTCGACATACTCGATTCTCCACGCGGGATCCTCGCCCAGAAGCGAAGTCAGCGGGTCGGTTCTCGGCCAGATCAGCTGGTCGATGTCGTAGCGCTCGAGCACCTGTTCCCAACCCGGTTGGCCGCCGCGTAGACGGAGAAAGTCCGCAACGATGGCGGCCGGGTACATGTCCAGACGATCGTCCAGGAACACGGCCGCCTCAGGACCGTAGAGGAGCTCGAGATAGTTGCCCGTGATGTCGTTCGACGCGGTGCGGAGCCCCGATGCTTCTCCCAACCGGTCCCGTTGGGCGAGGTAGGCGACAGCGTCAACCGGGAAGGCCTTCAGGTCGTAACTGGGCCCCGACAGCTGAGACCCTCCGACCACCAGCGTCAACGCAACCATGGCGGCAACGCCGGCTCTCGCCGCGCGCGACGATCGGAGTCCGTCGAGCCTTCCGACCCCGGCCAATCCGGCCAACAGGGGAAGGAAGACGAGCGAAGCCACCACCACGTTGCGCGCCGCCAGGAGCGCAGCAACCAGGAACACGACGAATGGGATCGCGTTCCGCCAGGAAGGACGCCGCACCAGCGACGCGACGACGAGGCCGACCAGTACCAGGAAGAGTCGCGCCCAGATCGCGTCGAACGACGGGGACTTCCACTCCAGAATCTCTCTCAGAAGGTCTTGGCGACCCAGCAGGTGCACCGGGAAGGAAAGCACTTGGAGGCCAAGGGGATTGATGACCCCCAACGCCGTCCCGCCGGCCGCCCACGCCAGGACGCGCAACTCTTGCGTCGGTCGCTCGCCGTCCAACCTGCGGCCGAGGGCCAGACAGGCCACGACAACGAGACCGAGCGGGAATGATCCGTGGACGTTCACCCACAACCAGAACACCCCGAGCAACAGGGGTGGCGGTACCCGGCGCTCGGCTGCCAACAACGTCACGCCCAAGAAGACGAGACCGAGCAGGAGGGGGCGGCTGGACCACATGGCCGTCCCGATCGCGACCACGAGAGCCGTCGCGGCGATGCGGACCACCAACCCTCGCGCCGGTCGGGTGAGGGTCCAGGCGATGACCGCCACTGTCGCAGCCGTGAGGCCCATGAACGCCCGGATGGCCTCGGCACCACCGGCTCGTTCGACGGCGCCGTAGATCAACGAAGCCAGCCAGCTCTGCACCACCCAAGGCGCGCCGGCCGCCGTGAACGAGTACGGATCCTGGGTGGGAACGCCGCTCGTCTCGAGGATCAGGCGACCGGTGGCGAGATGGGTCAGGAAACCGTTGTCCGACAGCGCGGCGGCGCCGATGAACACACCCCAGGCCGCGAACGCACCGCCGATGACTGCACTGAGGGTCCAAGGCCCAGGCCGAGAAACGGGCCGAGAGGCCGCCGCTGCCTCCGGCGACGGAGCTTTGGCGTGCTCAACCTCACCTGCTGGCTTCACCCGCCTGACGCTAACCGAGGGCGTCGGCGATGTTGATGATGGCAGGGCCGATCACCACCACGAACAGAGCCGGGAAGATGCAGAAGACCATCGGGATCAACATCTTCACTGGGGCCTTGCCCGCCCGCTCCTGGGCCAGTTGGCGGCGCTTGACCCGCATCTCGTCGGCCTGGGCGCGTAGCACCCTTCCGATCGAGACGCCGAAGGTGTCGGCCTGGAGAATGGCCAGCACGAACGATCGGACCTCAGGCACATTGGTGCGCTGCTCGAGGGCCCGCATGGCCTCCGCTCGACTCGCACCCGCCCGGACCTCACCGAGCATCCGTGCGAACTCCTCGGAGAGCGCCCCGGGGACTGCCGAGATCGTTCGATCAAGGGCCTGTTCGAAACCGAGGCCTGCCTCCACCGAAATGGTGAGGAGGTCGAGGATGTCGGGGAGCTTGCGCTGGAGCTGGGCCTGGCGTTCATCGACTCGTCGACTGAGGATGGCATCAGGACCAAGGATCAAGACCAGGCACAACAGGCCGCCCGCACCCCACTGCGACAAACCCTCCAACCCGACCGGATTCCAGAGGAACACCACGAACAGCACCACCGGGACGAACGCCACGGTGAGAACACGAACGGCGAGAAACCGGTCAATCGCGTCAACTCGAGGTTCTCCGGCGTAGACGAACTTCTGGCGAACGTTGTCGATGTACCCGGTCGGCGTGAATCGCCGTCCGATGTTGGAGAGGCCCGACATGACCGGCGCGACGGCACGGTCCGTGATGGGAACAAGAAGCTCCTGGTCACGCACGTTCTCGACCTCGTACCCCTGCAACTGACGCAGAGAGCTGCGGACGACGGCCTTCTCGTCCGCTTGGGCCCCGATCACGTAGACGATCAGCACGATCGCCGCGCCGAGCAGCAGCAACCCGACTAGGAGCAGCATCGGTTCCTCAGATCTCGATGTTGATGATCTTCCTCATCCAGGCGAACCCGATGAGCATGGACAGGAGGGCCACGCCGAGCATGATGTTGCCGACAGTTGTCTCGATGAGCTGCCCCGTATAGGTGGGGTTGATGACGAACATGACCCCTCCGAGACCGATGGGCAGCATCAGGAGCACGAACGCGCTCACTCGACCCTCCGCGGTGAGCGTCTGAACGTCGCGCCGCAGCCGCTCCCGCTCGACCATGGTCTCCGACACCGTCATCAGCAGCTCGGCAAGGTTGCCACCGACCTCACGCTGGATCCGGATCGCCATGACGGCCCAGGCAAAGTCCGCACTGGCCATGCGTTCCGCCGTGCCGTCGAGAGCCTCCTCCAGCGGTCGCCCCAAACGCGCTTCGGTGACCACCCTCCGCAACTCGAAGCCCATCGGCTCCGACACCTCGTCCGACACCGCTTCGACGCCCTGCATGAGTGAGTAGCCAGCGCGAAGGGTGCCAGAAAGCAGAGAAAGAGTGTCGGGCAGGAGGCTCATGAACCGCTTCCGCCGCCGTGCGGCGAGGAAGTTCACCGTCGAAACCGGAGCCAGCGCCGCGAGGACGCCGAGAATCAACCCGATGAGCAGACTCCCGCTGAGCGCCAACGCGGCGACAGTGACCAGAACGACGATCGCCGCATAGAAGAGCAACGCCTCCGCCGCTCGCAGCGGCAGATTGGCCCGCTCGAGCGCATTCTCGACCCTGATGAGTACGCCCCGGTCCTGCGCGACCTGCTCCGTGATCTGCACGGCCCGTTGCATGATCGCCGTGCGCGCCATCGACTTGTCCTCGCCGTCGGCATCGGTCCCACCGGTCGTCGTGTCGTAGGGGCTGAGCACGGTGGCCAACCGGTCGTCCCGCACGAACAGCATGAAGACTGCGTAGGCGAGCATGCCGACGGCAAACAGGGCGACCACGATGAGAAGGAGCAGCCCGAGGTTGCCCTGCAGGAAGGTCACGCCCCCGCTTGCCGGGATCACCGTTGGGTTCAGCGCCTCCGCTCCCTGCACGTCCGATCCCACGACGACCGAAGCCGGCCTGGTTTGGCCACCCACCTGGAGCTGGAAGTCCGCGATCGAACCCAGGTCAACCGTCGACGCGAACCTCGTCTCGTACTGCTGGGAACCGATTGCCGTCCCCATGTCGTCGACGAGCTGGCCGAACTGGCTCCCCTCGCCGGTGGTGAGGACGAAGCCACCGCTGGCCTTCACGAGGGCGTCGAGCGATTGGGTGCTCAGGCCGGCGCCGGTCAGCTCGGCGGCGAAGATCGCGGCACCAGATGAACGGACCGCCCCACTCGCGCCGCTGCGCTCGGACGCTCCCGAAACTGAGTCGTTGGTGCCGGTCATGACGACGATGTTCGGCTGCGCGTTGCGTTCGTCGAGGCCGTTGGCGGCCTGACGGATGGCCGACCAGAGCGCAGACTTCTCCCGCGCCGCCTCGGTGGCCGGCGGAGCGACACGATCGATGGCCTCGACGATGCGGCTCGTGTCAGAGGTGTACCCCTGGATCTGTACGGCCGTGTCGGAGGCGGCGTAGACGGCAAACACCTGGCTGTCGAGCTGAGAACCGGAGCGGCTGCGCACCCACTGCTTCGCCGCGTCCTTGGCCTCCACCAGGGCCCCCGACGTGTCCATGGCCGCAGCGGTGTCGAAGATGAGGGCCACCGCCATGGGGGTGGCCGCGGGCAGCGGCCGGGTCTCGGTTGGGGCGACACCGGAGCCGTTCTCCGAGAGTTGGGCACCGGTGGCATCGCTCGAGGAGCCGGTGTAGACGAACTGAAGGAATGACTGAGCGGGCTGAACGGTGTCGACCCGGCGCAGGACGAGGGCGGAGGAGTCCTGGGCCGAGACCACGCTCGCCGAAGATGCGAGCGTTGCGACCACGACAGCGAGCAGAAGTACGAACGACCCAGCCGCGACGAGCCGAGATTTCGGAAGCGAACGAGACCGGGGCATCGTCGTCACCGTCACACCGAGGCCCGACGGGCGAAGCCTTCGGGTTGGAACACTTCCTGGCCGAGGCGGATACCGAGGTCGGCCAGCTTCTCGGCGAACTTCGGACGCACCCCGGTGGCCTTCAGATACCCCAAGAACTGACCCTGCTCGTCGACGCCCATGCCGTAGTCGAAGAGGAAGATGTCCTGGAGGGTGATCACGTCACCCTCCATGCCCTCGACCTCGGTGATGTGGGTGATCCGACGGGTTCCGTCACGGAGGCGACTGATGTGCACGATCAGGTCGAGGGCCGAAGCGACCTGCTCGCGAATGGCCCGCACCGGCAGGTCGAAGCCGGCCATGAGAACCAGGGTCTCGAGGCGGGCGAGCGTGTCACGTGGGCTGTTCGAGTGCACGGTGGTGAGCGATCCGTCGTGGCCGGTGTTCATGGCCTGGAGCATGTCGAGGGCCTCTCCGCTGCGACACTCCCCGATGACGATGCGGTCGGGACGCATACGGAGGCAGTTCTTGACGAGGTCACGGATCGTGACCTCGCCGCGTCCTTCGATGTTCGAAGGTCGGGCCTCCAACGACAGCACGTGCTCCTGGTGCATCTGGAGCTCCTTGGCGTCCTCCACCGTGATGATGCGCTCGGTCTCGGGGATGAACGACGACAACACGTTCAGGGTGGTGGTCTTCCCCGTTCCGGTTCCCCCGGAGACCATCACGTTGAGGCGCCCGACGACACAGGCCTGGAGGAAGCGGGCCGAATGGGCGTTGAGGGTCCCGAAGCGGATCAGGTCGTCGATCTGGAGCTTCTCCCGGGAGAACTTCCGGATGGTGAGGAAAGGACCACCGATGGCCAGTGGGTGCACAACCGCGTTCACGCGGGAGCCGTCGGGGAGCCGGGCATCGCAGAGCGGGTTGGACTCGTCGACGCGACGGCCGATCTCGCCCACGATCTTGTCGATGATGCGACGAAGGTGGAGCTCGTCGACGAACGTCGCCGTGGAGAGCTCGAGCTTGCCGTTGCGCTCCACGTAGACCTGAGCCGGACCATTGACCATGATCTCGGTCACGTCGTCGTCCTTGAGCAGACGGTCGATCGGGCCGTAGCCGAGGATGTCGTCGGAGACATCCTGAATGAGCTGGGCTTTGTCGGCGGCCGACAGGGGGGCCCGCTCCTGAGCCAGAGCCGAGTGGAGCTGCTCGTTCACCCGACGTCGCAGATCGTCCTCCGACAACCGCTTGTCGTAGATGATCGGACCGAGCTCGTCGATCAGGTTGTGATGGATCCGCTGACGTAGCTCATCGAGCACCGGGTCACGTCGGTTCGTGCCGCCGCGCGGAACTGCCTGCACGTCATGGAGTCGCTTGTACAAGGACATGGTCGCCTACCTCGGTGGACGCAGGGCGGGGGCGGTGCCGGTCATCGGCGCCGCTTCTTGGCTTGGATCGGCAGGAAGAGGTCAGCCAGTTGCTCGAAGGCCTTGGTGACCGAGGACTTGGGAGCGGCGCTCACGACGGGTTCACCGCGGTTGACCGACTGCGGCACCACGATGTCGCTGGGGATGAGGGAATCGGCCTGGACGCCGAGCGTGCGCTCGACCTCGGCCACGTCGAGACGGACCTTGGAGTTCGCCCGATTGAGAATGAGCCGGAGCTTCTCCATCGGGGTGTTGAGCAGGCGGAGGGTCTGCAGGCCGATCTTCACGTTCTTGATGTTCGGGATGTCCATCCCGGCCACGAGCAGGACGTCGTCGCTCACCTCGATCAGCCCGAGCACGACATCGTTGAAGTAGGCCGGGGTGTCGATCACCACGAACCCGGCGAAGGTGCGAAGGGTCTCGACGATGCGAACCATCTCGGACGCCCCGATCTGATCGGCGAAAGCCGGTTCGAGCGGGGCGGGGAGCACGAGGAGCTTCTCGGGTTCGTGCTCGGTGAGCAACTGACGAAGGAACTGCGCATCGAGCCGATCGAGTGCGCTCACGGCATCGACGATCGTGTGCTGCGGGGACAGCTTCAACATGACCGCGACGTCGCCGAACTGCAGGTCGGCGTCGACCAGCACCACCGGCTTCTCGCTGCGCTGGGCGAGCAGCACCGAGAGATTCGAGGCGATGACCGACTTCCCCGACCCGCCCTTCGTCGAGAACACCATGATCACGCGACCCAGCTCGCCGTCGCCGAGCCCGTCACCGCCGATTGATGTGGTGGCCACCGGCGCGGCGACCAGCGCGTTGGCCACCCGCTGAACAGCTGCGTCGAACTGGGTGCTGTCGACCGGGGCCTGGAGGACGTCCTTGACCCCGGCGCGCAAGGCCCGCTGGAGGACTTCGGTCGAGAGCTCGTCGGTGACCATGATGGCCCCCACCTCGCGACGGGCGGCGAGCAACTGCTCGGCAGTGGTCAGTTCGGCCGTGTCGACGAACGACGGACCGAGGACCGCGACCACCGGAGCACCGGTGAGCGAAGCGGCCAACTCGCCGATCGACCCGAAAGCGACCGTACCGTTGCCGAGCTGCATGGCCAGCCGGGAGCGGGTGGCCTGGTCGGCATCGACGACGGCGACACCGATACGGGGGGCTCCCCCACCCCCCGCGGCTGCGCCGGGGTGGGGAAGACCGTCTCCAGATTCACCTGAGAAGGGGCGATTCACGTCGTTTCCTGTCTAGTCCTGGTTGCCGGACGGACCGTAGGGAGTAAGTCTTCCAGGGTCCTCACCGGGAAGGGGACCGTTCACATCGGGAGCGGGCAGCGGTTCGGGCCGGTAGTCGGGTCCGACGAGGCTCATGTACAGGCCACCACTGGAACCTGCTCCAGCGATCCATTGGGCCGCGTCGGGCGGCACGTTGAAGGTGACGATGCCGGCGTTGGCGTTCTGAGTGGCAGTCGTGGACGCAGTCTCGCCTGGAGCCAGCAAGGTGCTCTGGCCCACGGCGAGGATCTGGACCTTCTGGTACAGGTAGCGCCCGACCGTGGTCACCGCGCTCGACGCCACGGTGGGACTGGTGCTCGGCTCCGGGACGTTGCTGAGAACCATGAGGTTCACCTCGTCGCCGGGGACGAGGAAACCGCCAACGCCTCGCACCTGGTCGGTCGAGACCGAGATGGCCACGTGCTGCGGGTTCTTGAGCCGGGCCCGGAAGCTGATCTGCGTCTGGGCTGGGTCGACGAACATGCCCTTGACGATGGTTGCGCTGCTCGGAATGTCGAACAGGGCCACCTTCAGCTGGATCTCGTCGGTCGTGGTGATGGCGGTAGCCGGGCGGAACTCCTGAGGAATCTTCGCCTGCCCGATCGCGCCGTCACTGGTCGCAGTCTCACCGGGGGTGCCCCGAGGGATGTCCTGCCGGGCGACGAAGACGTCGACACGGCGGGCGTTGTCGTTGGCTCGGTCCTCGATCCCGCGCACGTAGTTGAACAGCAGGAGAGCAGCGATGACGCCGAGGGCGATGGCACCGAGCAGGATCAGGGTTCTGCGCGAACTCACGTAGGTCCTCATTTCCGTGGAACCGAGACATGGATCGGTTCGTCGAGGGCCGAATCGTCATCGCGGTGACGACGAAGCGGGCGAGGCGTGGTCGACGACCGCCGGACACGCCTTTCCTCTTCGGCCGATCTGCCCCCCGGGCTTAGCGGTTCGTGGCTCACACCCCGAGAGAAATCCACGACGACCCCGTTGCGACCGTCCGTGAACCGGCCGCGCCGCTCGTTCGACAACGCACGGTGGCCGAGCCGACACGCTCGGCCACGGAGACGTCAGGCGTCGGGCACGGCCTCGGAATCGGCCGCGACGTCAGGACCGGCCTCCGCATCGGGCTCCACGTCGGCCGCTACGTCAGGATCGGCCTCCGAATCGGGCTCTGCGTCGGTCTCGGTCCCGACCGGCGTCACCTCGGCGCCCGCCTCGGGCCCACCGTGCTCGGCGTAGTAATCGGCCCACGCTTCCTGGCCCTCGCTCGACTCGACATCGCCCTTGAAACCAACGTAGTTGCCTTCGTCATCGTAGGCGTGCTCTCCGAAGTGCTCCTGGTACTCAGCCGCCACGATGCCACCCTCGGCCGCCTGCTTGATCGAGAGGCTGATCCGGCGGCGCTGGAGATCGAGATCGATGATCTTCACCCACAACTCCTCGCCGGGGGTTACGACCTGCTCGGGGAGGTCGACGTGCTGGGCCGACATCTCCGAGATGTGCACCAACCCCTCGATCCCGTCGCCGACCTGCACGAACGACCCGAAGGGCACCAGCTTGGTGACCCTCCCGTAGACCAGCTCACCGACCTGGTGATTGGAGGCGAACTCCTGCCACGGGTCCTGCTGGGTGGCTTTGAGGGACAGGCTGATCCGCTCGCGATCGAGATCGACCTCGAGCACCTGGACGTCGATCTCGTCGCCGACGGCGACGACCGAACCGGGATGGTCGACGTGCTTCCACGACAGCTCCGACACGTGCACCAGGCCGTCCATGCCACCGAGGTCGACGAAGGCACCGAAGTTGACGACCGACGAGACCACGCCACGACGAACCTCGCCGGGCTTGAGGTTGGCGAGGAAGTCCTCGCGCTGCTCCTTCTGGGTCTCCTCGAGCCAGGCCCGGCGGGAGAGCACCACGTTGTTGCGGTTCTTGTCGAGCTCGATGATCTTGGCCTCGAGCGTGCGCCCCACGTAGGGGGCCAGGTCGCGAACCCGGCGGAGCTCGACGAGCGACGCGGGGAGGAAACCGCGCAGGCCGATGTCGATGATCAGCCCGCCCTTGACCACCTCGATGACCGGGCCACTGACGACGCCTTCCTCTTCCTTGATCTTCTCGATCGTGCCCCACGCCCGCTCGTACTGGGCCCGCTTCTTGGACAGGACCAGCCGGCCTTCCTTGTCCTCCTTCTGCAGGACTAGGGCCTCGATGCGGTCGCCCATGGACACGATCTCGGAGGGATCGACGTCGTTGCGGATCGAGAGCTCCCGAGACGGAATGACACCTTCGGACTTGTAGCCGATGTCGAGCAGGACCTCGTCACGGTCGACCTTGACGACGGTGCCCTCGACGATCTGACCGTCCTCGACCTGCACCATCGAGGCGGTGTAGGCGTCGTCGAGCGAGAGCCCCGCGAGATCATCCTCGACGACCTGACGGGGCACGTAGCGGCCCTCGTCGTCAAAGCTGCCCATCCCCGTCGGAGCGTCGACGGTGAGGGTGGCGGTGCTGGTGGTGGACTCGGGAGTAGCGCCGGTGGGGATGTCGGCGTCGACCTGCTCGGACAAGGGAGGGCTCTCTTCGGATACGGGACTCGAGCCCGGCCACGACGGCCGGGCGGGACGAGGCGTGCGCGGTTGCGCGCGTCGACTACCGAGGGTAGCAACCACGCCCTTTCGTCGCCCCATCGACAAGCGGACGACGGCACGTCGACGCGACGTCGCGTCAGTGACGGACCGAGGTCGGCGGCTTCACCGCCACCATCAAGAACTCCGGGTGGTCGAGATCGGGGACTCGGCGGGTGTAGTCGCCCGGGGTCACCGACCAGAGGTCGCGGACGACGAGGCCCGACCGGGCGGCGAGCAGACGCAGTTCGCGGGGGGTGAAGCACGAGGTCCAGAGCTCAGCCGGCGCCTCCTCACCTTCGGGTGAGCGCAGTGACGTGTGTTCGTGGTTCACCCCGGTCGTCGCATCGAACGAATCGGTGGACTCGAGGTACCGGACCTGGAAGTACGAGGAAAAGGCGGAGACAGCCAGGCGGCCCCCGGGGACGAGAGCCCGGGCCATGCCCTCGAGCACGATCCCGTCGGGGTCGATCGTGAGGGAGCTCACGGCCGCCTCGGCCCGCGCCGAAGCCGGACCGCCACCGGCCAGCCCGAACGCGCCCTGGCAGAGCGAGATCACCGCGTCGAACTCAGCGTCGAAGACCAAGGCCCGGGCGTCGGCTCGCACGAACCTCACCCCCGGGGGAGCATCACGCCCGGCGAGGTCGACGAAACGCTGGGAGATGTCGACGCCCACGACCTCGATGCCGAGCAGTCCCAGCGCGTGGGCATGGCGCCCCGGGCCGCAACCTACGTCCAGCACCCGATCGCCCCGGCTCAGCCCGAGCACGTCGACGAGGAACGCCACCTCGTTCTCGGTTCCCATCGTGAACGAGTACCGCAGGTAGGCCTCACCGAGGTGATCGGCCAGGGATTCGAACCAGTGCCCTTCACCAGCGGCGTCGGTGCTCAACCCTTGGCCGCCGCCCACGAATCGCCGACAGCCAGGTTGACGTCGAGGGGCACCCGCAGGGCGAAGGCACCGGACATGGCCTCGAGAACGATGGCGGTGACCTGCTCGAGCTCGTCGGGGCGGACCTCGAGGATCACCTCGTCGTGCACCTGCAGGATGAGGCGGCTCTCGACCCCGGTGTCGGCGAGCGCCCGGTCGAGGCGGACCAGCGCCACCTTGAAGATGTCGGCCGCCAGTCCCTGGATCCCGGCATTCATGGCTTGGCGCTCACCGGCCTGGCGGACGCGGAAGTTGGACGAGGACAACTCGGGGATCTGGCGCCGCCGACCGAAGAGCGTCTCGGTGTACCCCCGCTCGCGAGCCTCGGCCACCGTGCGGTCCATGTACGCATGCACCGAGGGGAACGCCTCGAAGTACGCGTCGAGAATGGTCTGGGCCTCGCCGGTGGGGATGCCCAACCGTTGCCCCAGGCCGTAGGCCTCCATGCCGTAGGCCAGGCCGTAGCTGACCATCTTGGCCTTGGCCCGCTGCTCGCTCGTGACCTCGTCGGGCGCCACTCCGAAGACGCCGGCCGCCGTGGTCGTGTGGATGTCGCGACCGGACTCGAAGGCCTCGATCAGACCGGGGTCCTCGGCCAGGTGGGCGATGCAGCGCAGCTCGATCTGGTTGTAGTCGGCGACGAGCAGCCGATACCCGGTCGCGGGCACGAACGCCTTGCGGAAGGCGCGTCCGATCTCGCTGCGCACCGGGATGTTGTGCAGGTTCGGCGCGTCGGAGCTCAAGCGCCCGGTGCGGGCCACCGTCTGGTTGAAGGTGGCGTGGATGCGGCCATCGGCAGCGACCTCGGCCAGCAGCGCCTCGCCGTACGTCGAGCGCAACTTCTCGACCTCGCGGTACGAGAGCAGGTGCTCGATGATGGGGTGCTGGCCCTTCAGCTTCTCGAGCGAGGCGGCGTCGGTGGAGTACCCCGTCTTGGTCTTCTTCTGAGGGGCGAGGCCCATTCGGTCGAAGAGGATCTCGCGCAGCTTGACCGTGGAGTTGACGTTGAACTCCTCGCCGGCATCGGCGCAGATCTGCTGGCGGAGACGGTCGCACTCGGCGGCCAACTCGTCGCTGAGGCGGCGCAGCTCGGCCACGTCGACACCCACGCCGAGGATCTCCATCTGCGCCAGGACCCGCACGAGGGGGATCTCGATGTCGTCGTGCAGGGATCGCAGCCCACGGGCGTCGAGGGCGGCGGCGAGGGGCTCGAAGAGGGCGTGCACGGCGAGAGCGTGGCGGGAGGCGGCCTGGCCGTCGGGGGCGGCGTCGCCACCGAAGTCGAGCTGCCCGTCGGCCTGAGGCCCTTCGTCGGGGAGGCGGGCCCCGGCGTAGCGTTCGAGCAGTTCGCCGATGGCGTACCGGGCCTCGGCGGGATCGAGCAGGTAGGCCGCGATCGTCGTGTCGAGGACGAGGGTGCGCACGTCGACATCGAGCTCGTGCAGGCTGCGCATCAACGACTTGGCCCCGTGGGTGACCAGCGGTCGGCCACCCGCACCCAGCAGCGTGGCCAGCGCCTCGGCCACCCGGGGTTCCCCGAGCGTGGCCCGAGGTATCCACGCCACGTCAGCGGTGGCGGCATCGGTGACGAAGGCGACACCGTCGAGGGGAGAGCGGCCCTCGATACCGGCCCACGTCGCGGCTACCGCGAGGGGCGCCTCGGCCTCGGCCAGGGCGCGCAGCACCCCGGCCGCGTCGAGCGGATCGACGAGATCGCTCCTCTCGGCCTCGATCACGGGGACGTCCGATGCCAGACCCGCAGGTGCCTCGACCCCCGTTGCTGCGGAAAGGGCTTCGAGGAGACGGTCGTAGAGCGTGCGGAACTCGAGGAAGTCGAAGAGCTGGCGGACTTCCTCGAGGTCGTAGTCGCCGAACACGAGCTGGTCGAGGTCGACGTCGAGCGGCACGTCGTGGACGAGCTTCATGACCACGGCGTTGCTGCGCACCTGGGCCTCGCCCTCGGCCAGGTTCTGACGCAGCTTGGGCGTGAGCTCGTCGAGGTGCTCGAAGATGCCGTCGAGTCCGCCGTAGGTGGTGATCAGCTTCGCCGCGGTCTTCTCCCCCACCCCGGGTACACCGGGCAGGTTGTCGGAGGGATCGCCGCGGAGGGCGGCGTACTCGAGGTACTTACGCGGCGGGACGCCGGTGCGCTCCTGGATGCCAGCCTCGTCGTACAGCGCGTAGTCGGACACGCCCCGCCGGTTGTAGAGCACCCGGACGTACGGGTCCTCGACCAACTGGTAGCTGTCACGGTCGCCCGTGACCACCAGCACGTCGTCGCCCCGATCGCGGCCCTGAGTGGTGAGCGTGGCGATGATGTCGTCGGCTTCGAAACCCACTGCCTCGAGCATCGGGATGTGGAGCACCTCGACGACCTGGCGCACCAGGCCGAGCTGCTGGCGCAGGATGTCGGGGGCTTCGGCGCGGTTGGCCTTGTAACTGGCCAGGGCCTCGTGGCGGAAAGTCGGCTCGGGCCGGTCGAACGCCACCGCCAGGTGATCAGGCTCGTGGTCACGGATCAGGTTCACCAGCATGGACGTGAAGCCGAACACCGCATTGGTGACCTGCCCGGAAGCCGTGGCGAGGTCGGTGGGGAGAGCGAAGAACGCCCGATAGGCCAGGGAGTTCCCGTCGATGAGCATCAGCGTCGTCATGGCCGCCGCTCCACCCCAGACCCGCCACCCGCGACCTTGGAGACGGTCACGAGACGGGCGGAACGAGCTCGCCGGCGATGATCTTCTCGCCGACGGCCTTCATCGTGAGCCGCTCGTGCATCGCGGTGCGCTGAACGAAGGCGAAGGCCTCGCTCTCCGAGAGGCCATGCCCGTCCATCAGGAGACCCTTCGCCCGGTCGACCACCTTGCGGGTCTCGAGCTGCTCCTCGAGGCTGTGGGCCTGCTCGGCGAGGGCCTTCATCTCCCGGAAGCGTCCGATGGCCACCTCGATGGCCGGCACGAGCTCGCTGCGCTGGAAGGGCTTGACCAGGTAGGCGAGCGCCCCGGCGTCGCGTGCCTGCTCGATCAGGTCGCGTTGGCTGAACGCGGTGAGGATCAGGACCGCAGCGCGGCGCTCGCCGGCGATCTCGCGAGCCGCCGACAGCCCGTCGAGGCCGGGCATCTTGATGTCGAGGATGGCGATGTCGGGCTCGTGGGCCTTGACCAGCTCGACGGCTTCATCGCCCCGACCCGTCTCGCCGACGACTTCGTAGCCCTCTTCGAGGAGGGTCTCCTTCAGGTCGAGACGGATGATGGCTTCATCTTCCGCGATCACCACTCGGATCGGCACGGCGGAGAGCGTACCGGACCCGATCAGACCGCCGACTCGGGATCGCGACGGTTCAGGCGCCGGCCTCGAGGAGCTTGTCGAGCAGCTCGTCCTGAAGACCCTCGAGGCGGGTGATGTCGGCGACGACGTCGGCCCGGTGGCGCCCCATCGCCTCGGCATGGCGGGACGCCTCGCGGTGTTCGCGCTCGGCCAAGGGGGTCTCGGAGACGAGCGACCGGATCCGGGCGTCGTCGGCCTCGTCGGCCAATTGCATCAGCTGCTCGTCGCTGACCGAGAGGTCGCGGCGCAGAGCCTTGAGCTGCGCGGCGACATCCACCAGCCGTCGTTCGACCATCGCCCTGCTCATCGGAGCCGAGTGTAGGGCGGTTACCCGGCGGTAGCCGGAGACCACCCTCGAGGGGCGACTACCGTGAGCGTGCTCCTCATCGCACGCGGCGGTGCTGGAACCGGCATACAGGGCGGGCTCAAACCCCGCTGCCCGCAAGGGCTTGAGGGTTCGAATCCCTCCCGCCGCACCAATGTCGAACCACCGACCCCACCGACGGACGCCGTCCGGTCGCCTCGGCCAGGCCGTGGTGCTCACCGCGGCCTTCGCTGCGATCGCCATCGGCGTCTTCCGGCGCCGGGCCATGCGGCGCAGCCACGCCGAGTTCGAAGCCACGTACGGATCGACGGGCGGCCCATGAGCTCCGCCCTCGCCTCGGCCGAAGCGGCCCCCACCAACCCCATGAAACCTCCGCGGCACCGACCGGGTCCCAAGATTCCCCAGTCGGTGCCCGCCCGCTGGCACCGCGCCGGCCCGGAGGTCCGCACCCCCCGATGATCGTCTTCACCTTCCCCGGGCAGGGCTCACAGAAGCCGGCGATGGGCGAGCCGTGGCGGGATCACCCGTCCTGGGAGCTCGTCGACGAGGCCTCGGCGGTCGTCGGTCGTGACCTCGGCCGACTGCTCATCGACGCTGACGCCGACGAGCTGCGATCCACCGACAACGCCCAGATGGCCACCTTCCTGACCAGCCTCGTCGTGCTCGATGCCGTGGAGCGCGTCGGGGTGGTGCCCGCCGCCACCGCCGGGCACAGCCTCGGCGAGTACACCGCCCTGGTGGCGTCGGCGACCCTCTCCCTCGAGGAAGGGGTCAGCCTCGTGGCCGAACGGGGAGAGGCCATGAAGGCCGCCGCCGCCCAGCACACCGGCACCATGGCCGCCGTACTCGGTCTCGACGATGCCGACGTCGAGATCGCCTGCGCCAAGACCGACGGCGACGTGTGGGTCGCCAACTACAACGCCCCCGGGCAGGTGGTGATCGCCGGAAGCCCCGAAGCCGTCGACGACGCCGCCGGGGCCGCACGGGAGATGGGGGCCAAGAAGGTCATGCCGATGGCCGTGAGCGGCGCCTTCCACACCCCGTTCATGGCCCCGGCGCGCGACCGCCTCCGCAAGGCCATCGCCGCGGCCGAGCTCCGCCCCCCCGACATCCCCGTCTACGCCAACGTCGACGCCCGGGCCCACCGGGGGGGCGACGAATGGGCCCCGCTCCTCGGCGCGCAGCTCTGCAGCCCTGTGCGCTGGCGCCAGACGCTGCTGCACCTGGCCGACGACGGCGCCACGGTCTACGTCGAGCTCGGCCCCGGCAGCGTCCTCACCGGCATGGCCAAGCGCACGGTGCAGGGTGCCGCCACGATCTCGGTGTCGGTCCCCGACGACCTCGACCAGCTCCTGGCCACACTCGCCATACCCAGCGCCGCCGGAGCCGGGGTGCACGAGGGAGAACATCTCTTCTCCACCGAACGCCTGGTCGTGAGCCCCGCCGCCGGCGTCTTCTCCCCGGCCGACGACGCCGGAAATGGCACCACCGTCGAACCGGGGAGCGTGCTGGGCACGGTGGGCGACCACGAGGTCCGCTCCCCCTTCGCGGGTGTGGTGATGGGCATGCTGGCCGTCGACGGCGAACGCGTCACCGCCAGCCAACCGATCGCCTGGTTGCGAGTCCAGTGAGCACCCCGACGAACGGCCCGGCCCGGGCCCACCGAGGTGCCGCCATCACCGGATGGGGCACCGCCCTCCCCGGACACGTGGTCACCAACGCCGACCTCGAGGCCCGACTCGACACCACCGACGAATGGATCACCGGACGCACCGGCATCAAGGAACGGCGCCACGGTGGCACCACGGCATCGCTGGCCATCGAGGCGGGCCGGGTCGCTCTCGATGCCGCCGGGCTCACGGGCGCCGACATCGACTACCTGCTCCTGGCCACCTGCAGCCCCGATTACCAGATCCCCTCCACCGCATCGGAGGTGGAGGCCGCCCTCGGCATCGGGGGGGGAGCGAGCGACCTGAACGCCGCCTGCAGCGGCTTCGTGTACGGCCTGGTGCACGCGCACGGGCTCATCGCGATGGGCCTGTCGCGCATCCTGCTCATCGGCGCCGAGACCATGAGCCGGCTGACGGATCCAGACGACCGCAACACGGCGATCCTGTTCGGCGACGGCGCCGGCGCCGTGGTGATCGAGGCGACCGATGGCGACGACAGCCTGCTGTCGTTCGACCTCGGTTCCGACGGCACGCTGCGCCCCCTGCTCGACGCCCCGATCGGTGGCTACATGCAGATGAACGGCAAGGAGGTCTTCCGGCGAGCCGTCTCGGTCATGGTGAGCTCGGCCTCGAGCTCCATGGCCTCGGCTGGCGTCACGGCCGACGACATCACCCTGCTGGTCCCCCATCAAGCCAACATCCGCATCATCGACGCGGCCTGCCAGCGCCTCGGGATCAGCGCCGACCGGATAGCCAGCGTGCTCCACGCCACGGGCAACACGTCCTCGGCGTCGATCCCACTGGCGCTCGTCGACGCCCTCGACCGCGGTCGGGTCCGCGCCGGTGACCTGGTGCTGCTCGTGGGGTTCGGTGCCGGGATGAGCTGGGCCTCGGCGGTGCTGCGCTGGCCCGAGGTCGGGCCCGACATCGGTGGGGGCGCACCGTGAGCCGCGTCGTGCTGGTGACCGGCGGGAGCCGGGGGATCGGCCGGGCCTGCGCCCAGGCGTTGAGCGACCAGGGGCACCAGGTGGCCATCACGTACCGGTCCACTCGTCCTGACGACCTCCCCGATTCATGGCTCTGCCTCGAGTGCGACGTCACCGACACCACCCAGGTCGACGCCGCCTTCGCCCGGGTCGAGGACGAATGGGGTCCCGTCGAGATCCTGGTGTCCAACGCCGGCGTCACCGCCGACATGCTGGTCCTGCGCATGGACGAGGACGACTTCACCTCGGTCATCGACGCCAACCTGACCGGCGGCTTCCGCGTGGCCAAGCGGGCGGTGGCCAAGATGATGCGAGCCCGCTTCGGGCGCATCGTGTTCGTCGGGTCCGTGGTCGGCAGCACCGGCCAGGCCGGACAGGCGAACTACGCGGCGTCGAAGGCCGGTCTGCTCGGACTGGCCCGTTCGCTGGCCCGCGAGTTCGCTTCGCGTTCGATCACCGTCAACGTCGTGGCGCCGGGTCCGGTGGCCACCGACATGTTCGCGGCCGTGGCCGACGACACCCGTGCCGCCATCGCCGACGCCGTCCCGCTGGGCCGGCTGGGCGAGCCCGACGAGGTGGCGGCGGCCGTCGCCTTCCTCACCTCCGATGCCGCCGGCTACATCACGGGCGCCCTGATCCCCGTCGACGGCGGCCTGGGCATGGGCAC
>Ga0335397_10001534_pt1 | contig 31508 bp, 22 predicted proteins | sample MAT04_FD_205740 | JGI IMG/M metagenome (GOLD analysis project Ga0335397, IMG submission 205740) | Freshwater microbial communities from Lake Fryxell liftoff mats and glacier meltwater in Antarctica - MAT-04 (spades assembly) (version 2) ... | reverse complement strand
CCATCTCGTGCAGCAGATCGACGTCTTGCAGGTCGGCATCGAGCTGCTCGAAGGTATCGATATCGCCCTTGACGTTGGAGTACTCGGCGTTGACCTTCTTGGCCAAATCCTGGTCGTCCCACAGATCTGGGCGCGACACCTCCATCTCCAGTTCGGCCAGCCGCGAACGGCCAGTGTCGATCTTGAGATAGGTCTCGGCCTCGCCCAAGCGACGGCGAAGATCCTTCAGGTCGTCGGTGAAGTCACGCATGCGCCGTCACAGCGTTGCGCCGTGGCACAACTTGAACTTCTTGCCGCTGCCGCAGGGGCACGGCGCGTTGCGGGGCGTCTTGGACCACTCGTCCTTGATCACGGTCTGCTGCTTCTGCGGTGCGGGCGCGATGGGCGCGGCCGGCTGCGGGATCTCGCCGGCAGCAGCAGCGGCGCGGGCCGCGGCTGCGATGCCATCGCCGGAAACGAATTCGCTGGAGGAGAGCTTCACGTTCTGGACGGCGGGCTGCGGCTCGTCCTTGCGGACAACCTGCACGTGCATGACGTACTTGACGAAGTCCTGGGCGATGCCCTTCATCATCTGGCCGAACATCTCGTAGCCCTCGCGCTGCCACTCCGTGAGCGGGTCTTTTTGACCCATCGCACGCAGGTTGATGCCCTCCTGGAGGTAGTCCATCTCCTCGAGGTGTTCGCGCCAGCGCTGGTCGATGATGCGCAGCATCACCTGCCGTTCGACGTCGCGCATCACCACCGGCGTGAGCTCGTCTTCGCGCTTCTCGTAGTACGCCTTGGCATCGGCCATCACGAGGTCGTAGATGTCGTCGGCTTCGTCGAAGGATTCCAGCGCGCTGATGGAGATGTCGTTCGGCCAGTAGGTCTTGAGCTCCTTGCCCAAACCGTCGAGATCCCATTCGTCGGCGGCTTCGCTGACGCAGTGGGTGTCGATCAAGGTGTCGACCGCATCGGAGAGGTACTCCATCGCGGCGGACTTGAGGTCGAGCCCTTCGAGGATCTGGTCGCGGCGCGCATAGATCACCTTGCGCTGCTCGTTCATCACTTCGTCGTACTTGAGCACGTTCTTGCGGATCTCGGCGTTGCGCTGCTCAACGGTGGTCTGCGCACGTTCGATGGCTTTGGTGACCATCTTCGCTTCGATCGCTTCATCGTCGGGGAGGGCGCGGCCCATCACCCAGCTGAGCGCGCCGGTGGCGAACAGCCGCATCAGCTCGTCATCGAGGCTGAGGTAGAAGCGGCTCTCGCCGGGGTCACCCTGCCGGCCGCTGCGACCACGCAACTGGTTGTCGATGCGGCGGCTGTCGTGGCGCTCGGTGCCCAGCACGTAAAGGCCACCGAGTGCACGGATCTCGTCGCCCTCTGCGCGGCACGACACCTTCAGCTCGGTGAGTAGTTCCTCGTAGCGGGCGAAGGCCTTCGCCCGGGCTTCCTTGAACTCGTCGGGCATCTGCTCGAGCGGCACCGGCAGCGCGAATTCGTCGACCATCACGTCGGGGCTGTGGCCCTCCTTGAGCACCTCGTGGCGAGCGAGCCCCTCGGGGTTACCGCCGAGCAGGATGTCGACGCCGCGGCCTGCCATGTTGGTGGCGACGGTGACTGCGTGCAACCGACCGGCTTGAGTGACGATCTGTGCCTCACGAGTGTGCTGCTTGGCGTTGAGCACTTCATGGGTGATGCCGCGCTTGGCCAGCAGGCGAGACAGGTTCTCGCTCTTCTCGACACTGATGGTGCCGACCAGGACCGGCTGGCCCTTCTCGAACTTGGCGGCGATGTCGTCGGCGACAGCTTCGAACTTGGCGACCTCGGTCTTGTAGATCAGGTCGGGCTGGTCGATGCGGACAACGTGCTTGTTGGTGGGGATGGGAACCACCTGCAGGTCGTAGGTGTTGCCGAGCTCGGCGGCCTCGGTCTGGGCCGTACCGGTCATGCCGGCGAGCTTGTCGTACATGCGGAAGTAGTTCTGCAGGGTGATGGTGGCGAGCGTCTGGTTCTCTTCCTTGATCTTCACGCCCTCTTTGGCCTCGACGGCCTGGTGGATGCCCTCGCTCCAACGACGACCCTCGAGCACACGACCGGTGAACTCGTCGACGATCTTCACCTCGCCGTTGGCGATGATGTAGTCCTTGTCGCGCTTGTACAGCTCCTTGGCCTTGAGGGCCACCGACATCTGGTGCACCAGGTTCTGCTGCACCTCGTCGTACAGGTTCTCGATGCCGAGCGCCTGCTCGACCTTCTCGATGCCGGCTTCCAGCGGCACAACGACACGCTTGTCCTCTTCGACCTCGTAGTCGACGTCGCGCCTGAGCGAGCGCACGATGCTGGCGAAGCGGTAGTAGAGCTTGGCCGCGTCGGCGACGCGGCCGGAGATGATCAGCGGCGTTCGGGCCTCGTCGATGAGGATGCTGTCGACTTCGTCGACGATGGCAAAGCTGTGGCCGCGCTGCACCTTGTCCGCGAGCGTGTTGGCCATGTTGTCGCGCAGGTAGTCGAAGCCGAACTCGTTGTTGGTGCCGTAGGTGATGTCTGCGGCGTAGTTGGCCCGCTTCTCCACCGGGCGCTCCTTGAAGCCGGGGATGATCAGGCCAACCTCGAGGCCCAGCCAGTTGTGGATGCGGCCCATCCACTCGGCGTGGAACCGCGCCAGGTAGTCGTTGACCGTAATCAGGTGCACGCCCTTGCCGCCGACCCCGTTGAGGTACGCGGGCAGGGTACTGACGAGGGTCTTGCCCTCACCCGTCTTCATCTCCGCGACCCAACCGAAGTGCAGCGCGGCACCACCCATCATCTGTACGTCGAAGTGACGTTGGCCGATGACCCGTGTTGCGCCCTCGCGTACGACCGCGAACGCTTCGATCAACAGGTCGTCGAGCGTCTCACCGCGATCGATGCGACTGCGGAACTCGGCAGTCTTGCCACGCAGGGCGTCGTCGGAGAGTGCTGCAATTTCAGCGGAACGCGCGTTGATGTCGGGAACGAGGCCTTCGAGGGCCTTCAGCTTCTTGCCTTCACCAGCGCGGAGGATGCGATCGAGGATGCCCATGCGGATTCGAAGCCTACCGGCGGCCCCGACGCGAGCCTTGGCATGCCCTGGCGTACGAGTCGCCGCCGAACGTACCGGATGGCCAGACTTGCCGCCATGCCGACTGCCGTGATCGATACCGTGATCTTCGATGTGGGTGGCGTGCTCGCCCGCACCGGCCGCCACAGCGACTTCGCTCGCCGCTTCCCGCCGGAGGTGGCCGAACAGGTGACGCGCATCTTCGTAGGTGACTACGCCCAGGACGGCGACCACCCGTGGCACCGTTTGGAACGTGGGGAGATCACGCTGGCGGAGAACCGCCGCCTGAACCGCGATGCACTCGCCGCCGCCGGCATCGATCTGCCGGCACCGCCGCCGGGCGGCGCGCCGATGATCGAGTTCACCGCCAGCGAGCCGATGGCGGCGCTAGTGCACGAACTGCGTGCCAGCGGCTTCCGGCTGGGTGTGCTGACCAACAACGTGCTCGAGTTCCGCGACAACTGGCGGGCGATGATGGCGTTCGACGAACTCTTCGACGACATCGTCGACAGCCATGAGGTGGGCCTGCGCAAGCCCAACCCGGCGATCTATCAGCTGGCCTTGGCCAGACTGGGTGCCGAGGCCGGGCGAACGGCCTTCCTGGACGACGTGGCCACCAACGTGTCGGCCGCTGAGAGCGTGGGGATACGCGGGGTGTGGGTGGACGAAGACCCGACCGAGGCCATCGACGCCGTACGCCGCTTGGCCGGCCTCATCGACTGAAGCGCCGACGGCGTGGCTGCAGCCGCCGCGCAGACGACCGTGCCGACGCCTGCCAGCAGCAGGGCCTCGCGAGCAGCGGTGAGCGTGGCGCCGGTGGTGACCACATCGTCGATGAGCAGCACCCGCAGCCGCTGGTGCGCAGCGCGGGCCCGGAACGACGGCCCACGCAGGCGCTGCGCACGAGTGTGCCCTGTCTGCTCGGTGCCGTGGCTGCGGTACAGCAACCGACGGCAGGGCACGCCCAGCTCGGCGGCCACGGCGCGGGCCAGCAGTTCGGCCTGGTCGTACCCGCGACGGCGAGCACGAGCGCCGCTGGTTGGCGCCCAGGTGACGACATCCACCTTGCCGACGCGCATGCGCCGCACCATCAGGCGGGCGACGTCGCGAGCGACCGTGCGCCGGTTGCGGTACTTGAGCCCGTGAACGACTTGCCGAGCGATGCCCTCGAACGGCAACGCGGCCATGATGCCGGTCTCGCTGACCTGGGACGATGCGCTGGCCAGCGAGAAGCGGCAGCGGTGGCAGAGCGAATCGCCCGGCTGGTTGCAGCCGGCACAGAGAGTGGCGAAGAACATGGTGGAATTGGTACCAGGAGGGTGTGACAGGGTTGCCGGTAGCGTCGCCGGGTGTCCGAATCGTCCACCCGCAGCCCGCGGACAGCGTTGTTGCTCCCGCTGCCCGGCGACCGCGTCACCCAGCGCATCGTGCGGTGTGTGGTCGGGCTCTCCCTGTTCGGCTTCGGCATCAGCTGCTTCATCACCGCCAACCTCGGACTGGCCCCCTGGGACATCTTCCATCAGGGAGTCTCCCGCAAGACCGGCATCCCCATCGGCATCGTCATCGAGATCACCGGGGTCTTCATCCTGTTGCTGTGGTTGCCGCTGCGCGAGCGCATGGGACTGGGCACGCTGCTCAACGCCGTCCAGATCGGTCTCGTCGTGTTCCTCATCGACGACCACCTGCCGCACACCGATCTGCTCGTCCCGCGCATCGGGTATCTGGCCATCGGGCTGTTGTCGATCGGGATCGGCTCAGGGTTGTACATCGGCGCCGGGCTCGGGTCCGGCCCGCGGGATGGCCTGATGCTGGGATTGGCCAAGCGCGGTATCAGCGTGCGGATCGCCCGCACCGCGGTGGAGCTCGCCGTGCTCGCGGCAGGGCTGCTGCTCGCCGGCACCATCGGCGTGGGCACGATGGCATTCACCTTCGGGATCGGCCCGCTGGTACAGGTGTTCTTGCCGCGTCTTCGCATGCGCGGCGACATCACGGTCATCGCCACCGCCCACTGACGGCCAACCGCCTCGGCCCTGAGACGCGCAACTGGGCGGAAACCGTCTCGCAGTGCGAGACAGGTTCCACCCAGAAGCCGATGTCGGCCGAATGCCGTCCGGCTCAGTAGCGGTAGTGGTCGCTCTTGAACGGGCCGCTGGGGTTGATGCCCAGGTACTCGGCCTGCTCGTCGGTGAGCTTGGTGAGCTTCACCCCGAGGGCCTCGAGGTGCAGCGACGCGACCTTTTCGTCGAGGCGCTTGGGCAGCACGTAGACGCCGAGCGGGTAGTTCTCGAGGTGGTTGAACAGCTCCATCTGGGCGATGACCTGGTTGCTGAACGAGCAGCTCATCACGAAGCTGGGATGACCGGTGGCGCACCCGAGGTTCACCAGGCGGCCCTCGGCCAGCACGATGACGCTGTGGCCGTCGTCGAAGGTCCACAGGTCGGTGCCGGGCTTGAGCTCGTCACGAGTTGCCCCACTGCGGGCGAGGCCAGCCATGTCGATCTCACTGTCGAAGTGGCCAATGTTGCACACGATCGCGTTGTGCTTCATCTTCGTCATGTGCTCAGCGGTGATGATGCCGTCGTTGCCGGTGGCTGAGACGAAGATGTCGACGCTGCCGACGACGTCGTCGATGGTGGTGACCTGATAGCCCTCCATCGCAGCCTGCAGTGCGTTGATCGGGTCGATCTCGGTGACGATGACCCGGGCACCCTGGCCGGTGAGGGCCTGCGCGCAACCCTTGCCCACATCGCCGTAACCGGCGACGAGCGCGACCTTGCCGGCGATCATCACGTCGGTGGCGCGGCAGATGGCGTCGATCAGCGAGTGGCGGCAGCCGTAGAGGTTGTCGAACTTGCTCTTGGTGACCGAGTCGTTGACGTTGATGGCCGGGAACAGCAGCTCGCCCTTTTCGAGCATCTGGTACAGGCGCATGACGCCGGTGGTGGTCTCCTCGGTGACGCCCTTGATGCCAGCTGCCAGCCGGGTCCACTTGGTGGGGTCGGTCTTCAGCGAGCGCTGCAGCAGGCCCAGCACGATGGCGAACTCGGGGTTCGACGCGCCGGTCGGGTCTGGGACCTCACCGGCAAGTTCGAACTCGCGGCCCTTGTGCACGAGCATCGTCGCGTCGCCGCCGTCGTCGAGGATCATGTTCGGGCCGTCTTCGCCGTTGGGGCCGGCGGGCCACGACATCATCTGGTCGGTGCACCACCAGTACTCCTCCAACGTCTCGCCCTTCCAGGCGAACACCGGTACACCCTGCGGGTCTTCCGGGGTTCCGTGCGGGCCGACGGCCACCGCGGCGGCAGCGTGGTCCTGGGTGGAAAAAATGTTGCAACTGGCCCAACGGACCTCGGCACCCAGCTCGACCAGCGTCTCGATGAGCACGGCGGTCTGAATGGTCATGTGCAGGCTGCCCGAGATGCGGGCGCCGGCCAACGGCTTGGACGGCCCGTACTCCTTGCGCAGTGCGCGCAGGCCGGGCATTTCATGTTCGGCGAGGTGGATTTCCTTGCGGCCGAACGGTGCGAGTGACAGGTCTGCGACGCGGAAATCGCGACGCTCTCCGAGCGTGGTCATGGTGGTTCCCTCCGGGGATGACAACAGGTGGTTGGAACCGGGCCGGTGCCAACTGGCAGCTCTCTGATCAGCCCGAACAGGGCGACATTCTAGGGGAGCCGACCGCAGAGAACGCGGCTTGCCGGTTGCTCAGTCGGCGAGGACCACTGCGCTCACGTCGAGGTGGTAATGCGCGTACCCACGCGCGTTGAACACCCTGACCGTGTAGTTCGGGCCGTACGGCACCAACGCGAGGTTGGCGACGACGCCGTTCTCGACGCTGTTGAGGTTGGAATACGTGGGCTTGTTCTTGGCGAGCGGGCAGGTTCCCGGACAGGCGGTGAGGAAGCTGGGTGTCACCGCAACCGACGGGTACTGGCGGGTCAGCCGTGAACCTGTCAGGTTTCCGATCAGCGCGGCCTGCTTGCCGACCGAAGTGCCACCAACATTGACGCTGGCCGAGAAGCTGGAGAAGCTCCAGTCCTCCGCCTGGCCCGGCCCGAGCGGCACAGCACCGAACGCCGCCTCGCGAGTGTCGAACACACGGAACGGCGCGGTGAGCGGCACAACGCGGCCGAAACGGGTGCTTTCCGAGCGGCCGTCGACCAGCACACCCATCACGTCGATGGCAACATCGGTGTAGCCCTTGGCGTTGAAGACGTGGACCTTGCCGTCGGAGCCGACGGGCACGATCACCAGGTTGGCCTTGGTCTGGCCGGGCACGAGGTTGAGGTTGGAGGTGGTTGGCATCGGGGTGATGGCTTCGGGCACCAGGGACATGAACGTGGTGGTGGTGGGCAACACGGCCGTCACGTTGAGGAGGACGCCGACGACATCGGGGCTGTTGGGCACGATGGTGGTGTTGGTGCCGAGCACCTTGGCACCGCGGATCTGCACCGCCAGGTACTCGGACGGGCCCATCGGATCGCCGGGCTTGGAGCCGGGCGTGCCCATCGGGGAGTTGACATCACGCGTGTCGATGATGCGACCGGGCGTGGCCGGCACTTCCAGGCGGGCGCCGCGCTCGTCGCCGTCGTCGACGGTGCCAGTGGCTGCGTACCCACTGGTGGACCACCAGCCGAACACGTCGACCGCGACGTGGGCGGTGCCGGCGGCACTACCGTGCAACTGGATGGTGACCTTGCCGTTGTTGCCAGGCCGGACGATGGTCAGGTTGGGGACGGTCTGGCCGAAGCCGAAGTTGACCACCGAGTTCAGCGACGGGGAACCGGTGGCGTACGCACCGAGGAAGCCGGTCTGCGTGGGCTGAATGACGGTGATGCTGACGGCGACGGCCAACACATCGGGGCCGTCGGGTGGCACGCCGCCGAGACCGAGGACCTGAATGTCGAACGTGGGGTCGACGGTTGGCGATGCGGTGCGGAGCGGCTTGGCCCCGAACGGCTCGACGTCGTTGATGGGCACGATGCCCCAGGTGGTGCGCGTGTCGAAGATGCGCTCGGGTGCGCGTGGGTGGTACTCGCCACCGGCACACCAGGTGCAGGCTGCTGAGGCAGGGGTGGACGAGGTGGCAACCGGAACGACGACCGCCGCCACGGCGAACAACGCGAGGGCTAGCACGTGTCGGAACGAAACTGAACGCTGCATGCAATCACCAATCTTCACGCCGGACCACTGCCGTGGTACTCCGCATCGCCCGATCGTCGAAGGCTACCAGTGGGGGGCGGGCGACGTCAGTCAGGCGACGAACGTGGGTGCCAGCTCGCCCGCAGCGATACGCACATCGAGCGCGGCTGCTTCGTCGTCCGGTACAACCTCGGATTCGTCGGGCAGCATCACCGGGATGCCGTCGCGCACCAGGTAACGCCGGCGCAGGCGAGGGTTGTAGAGCCCTCCCTCGTCGCCGAGGAAGTAGAGCGGGCCCTTGTCGACGGGACAGGCCAGCACGGCCAGGAGGCGGGGATCGAGTGCCATGTGGAGAAGCTCCTTGTCGTGCGTTACAGACTGGTGATCAGTGCGAGCAGCTCGGCGACGTGCTGGTCGCACTCGTCGCGGTTGGGCGCTTCCAGGTTGAGGCGCAGCAGCGGCTCGGTGTTGGAGGGCCGCAGGTTGAACCACCACGGGCCGCAATCGACGGTGAGACCGTCGAGGTCGTCTTGCCCGAAGGCGCTGAACGCACCGGCGATGTGGGCGATGGTGGCGGCGGTGTCGGTGACGTTGGTGTTGATCTCACCACTGGACGAGTACCGCTCGAACGGCTTGCGCACGATGGACAGATCGGCCTGCGCGCGGCTGACCTCGTTGAGCAGCAGCATGCTGGCGATCAGCCCGCTGTCGGCGCGGAAGTTCTTGAGGAAGTAGTAGTGCGCCGAGTGCTCGCCACCGAAGACGGCGCCGGTCTCGGCCATGCGCTGTTTGATGAAGCTGTGCCCCACCTTGGTGCGCACGGGTACGCCGCCGTGCTCGCGGATGACTTCCGGCACGGCACGCGAGCAGATCAGATTGTGCAGGATGGTGGCACCCGGGTTGGTGCGCAGCACCCCGGCGGCAAGCAGCGCAGTGGTGGTGCTGCCGCTGAGCCCACGGCCAGCCTCGTCGACCACGAAAACGCGGTCCGCGTCGCCGTCGAACGCGAGCCCCAGGTCGAAGCCGCCGGCAACGACCCTGGCTTGCAGGTCGCGCTGGTTGGCGGGCTGCAACGGATCGGCGGGATGGTTCGGGAACGTGCCGTCGAGCTCGCCGTACATGACCTCGAGCGTGATCTGCGGGAGCCGCTCGAAGACGGCGGGCACAACGAGCCCGCCCATGCCGTTAGCCGTATCGGCCACCACGCGCAGCGGGCGCAGCGAGGCGACGTCGATGAACGACACGACGTGGTCGGCGAACGCTTCCAGCAGGTTGCGGTGGCTGGGGGAACCAGCGTGGGCTGCGGGCAGCGGGCCCTTGCCTGCCAGCACATCAGCAGCGACGGTCTTCACCTGATCGAGGCCGGTGTCGACACCGACCGGGCGAGCGCCACTGAGGCAGAACTTGACGCCGTTGTACTGCGCAGGGTTGTGCGACGCAGTGAAGATGGCGCCGGGTGCCTCGAGCGTGCCGGCCGCGTAGTACAGCAGGTCGGTGCTGGCCAGGCCGAGGTCGACGACATCGAGGCCGTGCTCCATCACACCACGGGCGAACGCCTCGACGAGCTCGGGGCCAGATGGCCGCATGTCGCGGGCGACGAGTACACGGCTGGTGGTGCCCCCGACGAACCGGGCGAAGCCAACGCCCAATGCGTAGGCGACATCGGTGTTGATCTGATCAGGGACGGTACCGCGTACGTCGTACGCCTTGACGATGTCGTCGAGCACCTTGGGGTCTGTGGAAGACATGCGACCTCACACGCTATCGGGCGGGTGCAGCCCGCCGTCGTCGGGTGCTGCCGCACGGCGCGCACCCTCGGGCGGTTCGTCATCCGCCCAGCGCGGTTCGCCCGGCGGGAAGTCGTCATCGTCGTCGACGATGGACTCGGGTGGTGCATCGGTCAGCGTGTCGGGCCGTCTCGCGGACCACGGCTCGGACGGCGTCCAGTCGTCGACCCCGGTGGCTGGCACCATCATGAACGGATGCGAGTTGCGGTGGCGAACATCGCCTCGGATGCGCCAGAAGACCAGCATCGCAATGCCGAGCAGCGTGAGCAGGTAGAAGAATTTGTCGCTGGTGGACGACTCGTAGTGCAGGTACACGTGCGTCGAGGTGGGAACCACGACCATGAAGTTGGGGGCCACGCGGTATGGGCCGTCCGCACCATCGACCTGCCAGTTGGGGAAGTAGCTCATCTTGACCAGCACCGGTACACCGATCTGTGACACGTCGAAGCTGAGGTCCTGGTTCCCAATCTCGTAGTTGCTGATGGAGACCGGATCGAGCGGGACGGGAACGATGGTTTCAGCGGGCACGACGATGTCGACGCGCCGACCTGGCGCCATCGGCGCAGTACCGACCCGACGATCGAGGTCGACCTGCACGTCGATGCGCTGCCATTCGGCGGGACCGTCGTCGGCCGGGATCGCAGCCCATTCGTCGGTGTTCTGGAACCAACTGGTGCCCAGCTCCAAGTTGCGCTCGCGCTGGTCGCCTTCGCGCGAGTTGACCACCACCGGCTGCACCGCCAGCGGCACCACGACTTCGCTGTCGGCGACGCGGTAGATGACCCACGGGCCGCTGGTGGCCACCAGTTCCAGATCGCCTCGCGAGGCCGCCTGGTCCTTGGCGACCTGCGTGAAGACCATCAGGTACTTGACGCCCATCTTCTGCATCATCGGCACGCCGACCGCGGCGTTGTGGTCCGTGTAGCGCAGCTCGCGCACCGGATTGGAGGCCTTCTCGCTCATCGCCGCAGCCGTCAAGAAGTGGTAGGGGGTGGTGCCCGAGGCCTCGAAGAACAGGCCCTCCTGACTGGCGATGCAACCGTCGGTCCAGTGCGGCAGCAGCATCAGCGCCATGGTGGTGCCGTAGCTGCCGTTGGCGCTGTTGATCTCCCACAGCGCCCTGCCGCACCCGAGGTTCGGGTCCGTGTTGGCGCCCAGGCCGGCCATCGTGTCGACGAGCGCCTTGTACTCGCCGTAGTGCGCTCGGCCCTCGTACCCCATGAAGTTGTAACGGGTCCAGCCATCGCTGTACGCGTCGCTTTTTTCCCCGTTGATCACGTTGATCGGGTCCCAGCCCTCGAAGCCCCACGAGTAGGTGCTCTTGCCGTCCTTCGTCGTGTTTGACGCGCCCGGCAACTGACGGAAGAAGATCAGCTGGGTCACCAGCACAACGAGGGTGACGCTGAGCGCGAGCACGGCACCCACACTGGCCCACTGCCGCGGAGTGGGCTCGCGCATGCGCACGGCCTTGGTGATGAAGTGCACCGTGTCGACGATGCCGACCATCATCAGCATGAAGCGCAGCAGGTACAGGAACGGCAGTAGACGTGGGTTCCACAGCAGCCCGATGACGGGCAGGCTGTCGCGAGTGAGGTACACCGCGGCGATCAGAGCGAAGCAGGTGATGCCCAGCCACGCACCGTTCAGGTTGCGCTTCACCACGCTGCTCACGAACCCGATGAGTGCGAAACCGCTGACCAGGATGTCGAAGAACGGGCTCATGTCGAAGAACATGTCCCAGAAGCTGTCACCGCCGCCGTTGGGGCGGAAGCCGTACTTCATGTCTGTCATGTAGGCGTGGTTGAAGAGGAATGGGAACACCCAGAAGGCGCTGAGCGCCACCGCCGTGATCCCCATCGTGAGGCCGTAGATGAACCGGGTCTTGTCCATCCAGATCAACCACATCAAGAACGCGCCGAGCACCACGAAGATCAGCACGATGCCGTGCGACAGCATCGCGAGAGCGAGGATCACCGCTGTCCAGTTGCGGTACTTACCCGTCTCGAGCCCACGCGCGAACAGGCCCAGGCCGAGGATCGCGAACGACAGCGCAATCGAGAACGAGAACTCGCCGGCCATTGTGCTGGGCACGTTGCCGCCGTAGATGGTGAAGCTCTCGTCGAACAGGAACAGCAGCCCGGCGACCGCCATCAGCTCGGGGATCGGGAAGCGGAAGCGGGCGAGGCGACCGAACGCCCAACAGCAGAACGGCAGTGTGATGATGCCCAGGCAGGCAACGATCTTGAACGCCACGCCGTACGGGAACACGATGTTGAGCAGCACGATCATCAGCGCAGGGATGACCATGTAGAAGCGGTACAGCGGGAAGCCGTTGTACCAGTAGTTGCTCCAGCCGCTGATCTGACCCGACGGCAAAAGGTGGTCGCGCAAGTAGGCAGGAGCCATCACGTGCGCACCCATGTCGCCGCCGGTGGGTGTGTTGTTCTCGAACACCAACCCGAGGTGGACGACCTGCAGCATTGCGACCGTGCAGCCGCCAACGAGCACCAGTGCCGTCAGGTACTGGATGATGCGTTCGGTGGGCCACGGCGAATTGAGCCAGTTGGAGGGTCGGCGGATGATGCGACGGCCGACGCGGGTGGCAAGGCCGTCGCCCTGGGGCTCGTAAGCGGAACCCACCGCTGCCGGGGCCGCCAACGGGTCGAGTACGGGTTCGTCAACGTCAGGCAGTTCGGTCATACGGTCGAGAAGTCTTCCATGCAAGTGACCACGGATTGCGTCACGACGACGCCACCAGTACCAGGCCGGTGGCGTTGAAGGCCATGTGAGTGACCACGCTGAGCCCTAACCGGCCAGTACGGATGGCGCACAGGCCCAACACGAGTCCGACCATTGCCAACCCAGGGATCTCCACCGGCTGGAAGTGGATGACCGCGAACCAGGCCGCAACGACCACCAGGCCGATCCAGTCGTTGAGCCGGCGGGTGAACGCGCCTTGCAACAGCCCGCGGTAGACGAGTTCCTCCACCAGCGGAGCGCCGACGACCACGACCAGCACCAGCAGCACCAGACCGCCGCCCTGCGCGCTCTCGTAGGTGGCGCGGGCGCGCTCTTCGATCTTGTCAGTCCGGAACACCTCGGGCCACAGGGATTCCAAGGGCACGTAGACCAGTCGCACCAGCACCAGCTGGGTGATCACGCCCAGCGGCACACCGAGCAGGTCGGCCGGACGGAACACCATGCCGAAGTCACGAGAGAGCAGACCCTCGCCGAAGCGCTTGCCGAGGTACCAGATGGCGAACACCATTGGCGCCCATTGCGCCAACGCGCCCGCCGCGAGCCAGCCGGGCCCAGCTTCCGCAACGCTGTCGGCACCGCTGGCGGCGAAGATGGCGCTGCCCAACAGCGCCCCTGCGAACCAGGCAGCCGCCCAGGTGAGCACGGCATCGCGGATGGAGATGTCGGCTCCGTCGCCCGCCGTACGAATGGGAGGCAGGCTGGGGGTCGACACGTCGGGCGACTCTACTGGCGCCAGCTCGACCCCGACCGTCGGGCGCACACAACCGCCCGGCAATCCCGTACGGAGTGGACCGTTGGGGCCGGCGCAGCGTCAGCCGGCCAGGCGTGGCGCTGAGGCGTACGCCAGCTCGCGGCGCGAGCGACGGTCTTCCATGCGCCAACCGTTGGGCACCGAAAGCCGCGCACCATGACGCTGACAGAGGTCGTAGCTGTGCGGATCGCGCTCAGCGCTGAGGTCGTCGAGCCACACGATGGAACGGGCGTACTGGTACGAGAGAGTGACCACCGCCGACTCGGCGCATCCTGTGCGCGAACACTGCCTGCTCATGGCGGCACACGCTAAATCGCCGCGCGCGGCAAGTGGTGGACCCTCCCGAACATGCGCGCGACCCATCGCGACGAGTCGCGGTGCACGACAGCCCGTAGCATTGGCGCATGAGCAATCTCCCCCCGCCGCCGCCGCCTCCGCCCCCCGGGCGCGGCCAGCAGCCTGGCCCCCAGCCCCCCACGGGCGGCAAAGGCCGCCCCGCAGGTAGTTCGTGGCCACGATGGACCATCCCCGTGCTGCTCGCTGTCCTGGTTGGCACCGTCCTGCTCAACCAGGTCTGGCCAAGCGAGGAGGGCACGTCGGTCAGCTACACCGAGTTCATCACTCGCGTGCAGAACGACGAGGTCAAAGAGTTCACCATCACCAATGGGTCCAACTCCATCAGCGGCGAGATGGCCGACGGCACGAAGTTCACCACCACGGTGCGCGACAACTTCCCCGACACCGAGGAGCGGGCCCTGCTGGACACGCACAAAGTCGACTGGTCCACCAAGGAACCCGACAGCAACTGGCTGCTCAATTGGGTCGGGCTGCTGCTGCCGATTTTCCTCATCATCGGCTTCCTGGTCTGGATGAACAAGCGAGCGCAGGGCCAGATGGGCAACGTCATGTCCATAGGGCGTAGCCGGGCCAAGACCTACCAGGCCGACAAGCCCTCCACCACGTTCGCCGACATCGCCGGCTACGAAGGTGTCAAGCAGGAAATCACCGAAGTCGTCGACTTCCTGCGCATGCCCGAACGCTTCCGTGAGATCGGTGCCCGCGTTCCGAAGGGCATGCTGCTCGTCGGCCCTCCCGGCACCGGCAAGACGCTGTTCGCTCGTGCGGTAGCCGGTGAGGCCGGTGTGGGCTTCCTCTCCGTCACCGGCTCCGACTTCATGGAGATGTTCGTCGGCGTTGGCGCCAGCCGTGTGCGCGACCTGTTCGCTCAGGCCCGCAAGCTCGGCCGGGCCATCATCTTCATCGACGAGATCGACTCCATCGGTCGCAAGCGCGGCGCCGGCCTCGGCGGCGGGCACGACGAGCGTGAGCAGACACTCAACCAGATGCTCGCCGAGATGGACGGCTTCGAGACCAGCGAGGGCATCGTCATCCTCGCGGCCACCAACCGCCCCGACATCCTCGACCCAGCGCTGCTGCGCCCGGGCCGCTTCGACCGCCAGATCGTGGTGCCGTTGCCGGAGAACGGGGAGCGCCTGGCGATCTTGAAGGTGCACAGCCGCGACAAGCGGATGGGCCCCGACGTCGACCTCGAGGTCATGTCGAAGGCAACGCCGGGCATGTCAGGCGCAGACCTGGCCAACCTCGTCAACGAGGCCGCGCTGTTCGCCGTGCGCCGTGGCAGCAAGCAGATCGAGCGCATCGACTTCGAGAACGCTCGCGATCGCGTGGTCATGGGCGCCCGTCGCGAAAGCCTGGTGCTCAGCGCCGAGGAGAAGCGTGCCACCGCAATCCACGAGGGTGGCCACGCGATCTTGACGGTCGTGCTGCCCAACGCCGACCCGCTGCACAAGGTCACCATCCTTCCCCGCGGCATGGCGTTGGGTGTCACCTGGAGCCTTCCCGAGGAACGCCACACGTACTCCAAGGAGTACTTCGACGACCGCATCTGCATCGCCATGGGCGGTCGGGTTGCCGAGAAAATCGTGTTCGGTCACATCAACTCGGGTGCGGCCAATGACCTCGAGCAGGCCACCAGCATCGCCCGCCGCATGGTGCGCGAGTGGGGCATGTCCGACGCCGTCGGCCCGATGGCCTGGAGCGGCTCGCAGCAGGTGTTCCTCGGCGAAGACCTGATGACCCAGGGCCGCGAGTACAGCGACGACACCGCCAGGCTGGTCGACGGCGAGATCTCCCGCATCCTGCACGAGCAGGAAACGCGAGCGACGGAGCTGCTGCGCAAGCACCTCAATGCGCTGGAGATGGTGGCCGAGGCGCTCCTCGAGCGCGAAACCATCGATGGTGGCGAGGTCGCCGCGCTGCTGCATGCCAGCCTCGACGACGCCCCCACCGACGACGCCCCCACTGACGACACTGACGGCACCGACACCGCCGACACCGACGCCGCTGCCAGCGTCGAGTAAGCCGGCTCGTCACTCGGCTCCGCTGAGCCACCAACTACCGAAGCCCGATGGCCCGTTCGCATCCGCGGCGGGCCATTACGCTGCACACGGTCTGTCAGCGACCGAGGTCGGGTTCCGGGCTGCTGCCCGGCTGACGGGCCTCGGCGACCGCCGCCCACAGATCAGTGGCCGTGACCGGGCCTGCGAACCCGGCACGCACCACGCCCTCAGCATCAGCAATAGCGACCATCGGCACTGCCTGCACGTTGTACTTGCGGTGCAGCGCTCGGGCATTGGTGAACTCGACGTCGATCACCGTTACTTCCGGCGATTGCAGCACCATCGCCTTGCGCACGACATCCGCGCAGGTGGTGCACGATGCCGACGAGAACACCGCGACCAGCCACGGAGTGGCGGCTTCGAAGTCGGCACGGTCCAACTGGACCGGGACTGCAAAGGTGGGCTGCGTGGGCGCTGCCACAGATTGCCTGCGGCGTAACACCAGGCCGACGAGTACGGCGGCGGCAACCACGGCGAGGACTGCGACGAGCTGGGTCAAGGGTGTTCCATCGAACGATCAGCCGGGCAGTGCCAATGAGCCGGAGCGCCCGCGCAAGCCATCGCCACGCGGGAGCAGACGCTCGACCACGATGGGTTGGGTGCCCACGACGATGAGCGGCACACCAAGGGCAGCAGCGACATCGGGGATGGCGATCGCAACGACCGAGTTGGCGGCCAGTGGCACGGCTTCGAGACCGGGGATGTCGAGCTCGCCTCCGGGCCCAAGCGCCTTCACGGCCACCGTCGCGTCAGTGCCCGAGACGTTGAGAACCACGAGCACGTCGGCGACCGCCAGCTCGGAGCCGATAGCCATGCTCCAGCGGAAGTAGCCGGTGAGCGGGCTGGCAAAGAACTCGTCGACACCGCGGACCACAGAGGTGATGAACCCATCGTCGGTCTTGCGCGTGATGGCTCGTTCGACCACGACCGGTGTGCCGTTCTGCGATTCGAAGACGGCACCGTGCCGACCTGCAGGCAGCCCTTCGACGTCGACAATGTTGAGCGAGGCAACCTGACCACTGGGGATGATGATCGGGTCCGGCGGCACGTAGGTCTCGCTGTTCACACCCAGGAACGTTGGTTGGATGACGGCTTCCTCGTCGCTGGGGTTGTAGATGCTGTAGCGCTCGAAGTTGGTGCCGTCGTTCTCGCCGTCGGCGAAGGTCCAGGTGAGCGAGGCAGACGGCGACCCCAGCGTCATGCCGAAGCCTTGACGCTCACCGAGGTACCGCTGCGCTCGCCCGGCAACGATGCGGCCGCGCGAGGCGACCACCGACATGCCCAGCACCGCTTCATCCTTGAGGAAGAACTCCTGGCTGACCACCAGCACGGAGTGACCGGGGATCGGCACACCCAGCAGGCGTTGCGAAGTGGTGGTGCCAGCGGGGTTACCAAACCGGAAGTCGACGATCGCGTCGTCGGGGAACGGGTTGGTGATGACGATGTCTTCGGTACTGCCATTGAGCGTGTAGTTGTCGGCGAAGTACCAGCTGCTCGACGTGCTGTTGGAGCATGGGCTGACCGCAGAGCCGTCGGGATGGTCGGCTTGCTGCTCGACGAAGCCACCACCACCGGCGATCTCGACCATCGCGGCGACGTACGTGCCAGCGGGCTGCACCGCCTCGAGATCGAGGTTGACAGTGTCGCGTGCTGGCACTTCGAAGCGCTGCTCGACCTTGAGGGTGTCGGCTGCGTCGGTGAACACGGTGAGTTGGCCAGTGAGCGGCACATCGGTGGGGTTGGCCACGGTGACCGAGCCACCCAGGCCGTCGCCCCCCACCGGCACACCGGCGCAGAACCAGGTGGAGTTGATGAAACCTTGGTATGGCACGAACGGCATCGAGGGCGAGCCGAGGTTTGCGAACGACGGCTGAACAGAGGGCGGGGAATCGCCCATCACGGCGACGCCGAGCAGCGCCACAGGAAGCACGACAGCAACGCCGATGGCGACCAAGCGATGACTCATCACTGGTCCTCCGGTTGGGACGCCCACGGCAGTTGCTCGGGATCGATGGAGGGCAGCGGCGCGGTCAGGTCGACCACCGGAGCGCCTTCGATGACACCGAGCCGGCGACGATAGGTGAGCCAGCGCTGCGGCCGTACCTTGCTGGCGAGCAGCCCGAGGGCCAACCACAGCAGCGCCTGCACGACCACCAGCAGCGTGTGCCCGGTGGACGTCTCGTAGGACAACCGAGCACTACCGCCGGACGTGACGTCGAAGGCCAGCGTGGAACCGAACGCCCGGCGACCGACAACTTGCTCGCCGGCAACGTCGAGCGACCACTGCTCGTCGAACGGTACGGCCACGTGCAGCGTGCCGGGAGCGACCTCGCCGGTCGCGTCGCCGCGGGCGGGGGCCCCGACACCGAACGGAACCGAGCCCCGCAGATCCGCGCCGGCCAACACCTCGACACCGGCCTCATCGCTGGCGGCAGCCCCCACGGCAGTGAGCATTGAACGGGTGGGGGTGTAGGCAGTGTTCTCGTAGATCATGTAGTTCGGCGGCCGGGTGAGCGGCGCGGCCAGATCGAGCTGGTCCTCCAGTACGTCGACCAGCCCGGCAGGGGTGGGGAGCGGTTGATCCAGCGTGCCGTTGGCACCATCGACGAGCGGCACGATCACGTAGCGGATGCCGTATTGCGCCAGTAGCCGCCCCCCGCGCAACGTGACGCCGGCGGCCATCTGGCGCAGGGCGGTGGCCACCTCGGCCTCGGTGTCGGTTGGCTGGCCCGACCAGAAGTCGTCGACCGTCAGCACGCCGTCGTCGGTGACGGCGTAGCCGATGCCCGGCTGGTACGTGTATGCCGTCACCGGGATGCCGGCGGGGTCGCCGATCCACAGCACCCGGTAATCGCCCTCGGGCGGGTCGGTGGGCAGTTGTGTGAGCACGGACACCAACGTGCGCTCCGGCATGTTCCACCTGCCGTCGGTGACCGCCAGCACGCCGGGCACGATGCCGACGACGATGCCGACGCCGGCAAGCAGCCCCAACGGCTGGCGCCAGCCGAATGAGCCGCCGAGGACATCGTCCTGAAAGGCCGCAGCAAGGCACGCCGCCGCCAGCGCCACGCCGACCGCGACCGGCACTAGCAGCACCGCCGGCTCGGGCATGCGGAACGGCAACGCTGCACGGTCGTCGAGCACGGCCAGCGCGCCGAAGCCGAAGGCGAGTAGCGCTGCGCGTACGGCCCAGGTGAACCGCCAGGCCCGCGCCACCAGCGGCGCCGCCACAACCGGCAGGAACGCCAGCGCAGCGAGCGCGCCGAGCCCGCCACCATCTGCGAGGAACCGGGCGAGTTGGCCGACGCCGAGGGAGCGCGCCGAGGTGACCGGTACCCCGACGATGGAGGTCCAGCCGTCGCTCCCCAACAGCGACATGGCCCAGGGCAGATTGATCGCGAACGCAACCACTGCCGCGACGATGGACGCCGCTGCAACCGTCAGCGCAGCTCGAGTTGCGCCACCGCACAGCACAGTGCCGACAGCGAGGAGCAGTCCGCTTCCGACGAGCAGCAGTACGAAGGCCGGCGCAAAGGCAACCGTGATGGCGGTGAGCAGGGCAAGCTGGGCCGACCAACGCAGCAAACGGCTGGGGCTGACCACCACGTAGTGCTCGACGTGCTCGTCGTGTCGCGCGCCGGAGGTCTCGATACCGGCCAGACGACGGAGGTGATGCACCGCCCATGGCATCGCGGCGTAACAAGCCAGCGCCGCCCAGCGACCGTCGGCAAGCATATGTGCCGACAAAGGAACCGCCGCATAGACGACGAGCGCTGCGACTCGGGCGCGGGCGGTGGGAAACAACGACGCCAACCGCCACATGCCCAGATAACCGGCGAACAGCAGTCCGACGACGGAGATGGTGTGCAGTAGCCCCATATGGAACAGCGTGCCGATGCTGCCGACTGCGATCAGGGCGCTGCCGGTGGGCGAGGCCGTGGTGCTGCCCAACCCATGGCCCGACCAACCCGAGAGGTAGTCGGCGACCATGCTGCCGGGGCTGGCGGGGTAGGCGAGGAACTGACCGAAGCGGGGCACGCCGCTGGTGATCAGGTGGCGGCTACCGAAGAGCACGAGTGCGCTCAGGGTGAGCCAAGCGAGCGCCGGCGCCGAGCCAGCCGTCTGGCGCCACCGGCGTTCGGTGGTGGAATCCGGGTCCACCTGACGGCTCTCGCGCGAGCGCAGGTAGTTGGTGACCCGCGCGCTCCCCCGCATCTGCAGCCCGGCAACCTCGGAATCCGGGACCTCGCGCAGGACGACCAGTGAACGGCGACGGGCGAAGTAACCGGGCGTACGCGGCACCATGCCCAGCAGCGCGACGAGCGACGAGCCGACCTCGCGGAACCGCCCCGTGAGCACACCCACCAGCGCCTCGGCCACGGTGACCAGCACTAATTGCAGCGAAACCAACGGCAACCGACTGGCGCCGGTGAGCGTGGCCACCGAGCGCATACGATTTCGGGCAGCGAGCGAGGAGTGGCGTAGATCCGGCCGACGAACGCCAAGCTCCTCGCGGTGCCGGACGCGCGCCGCCGGCACCACCACGACTCGGGCGCCGCCCAGGTGGGCACGCCAGCACAGGTCGACGTCGTCGCCGTAGAACTCGATGGCGGGGTCGAACCCGCCGAGCACCCGGAACAGGTCGGCACGGACCATCAGGCATGCCGACGGCAGGGCAAAGACGTCGCGCACGGCGTCGTGCTGCTCTTGGTCGTACTCGCCGGGCTCGACGATCGGGTCGATCTCGCCGAAACGGTCGACGCCGAGGCCAACGTGCTGCAGTACCCCTGGGTTGGCCCAGGTGACCAGCTTGGGACCGACGATGCCGGCGTTGGAGCGATACAGCTCCTCCACCAGCAGGCGAATGGCGCCAGATTCCAGCACGACATCGTCGTGGAGGAAGCAGAAGAAGCCGTTGTCGCCCTCCACCAGGCGCAGCACCTCGTTGGCGGCTGTTCCGAACCCGGGGTTGCCGTTCACGGCCCGCACGAACGCGTTGGGCACCCGTTCGCGGATGCGGTTGGGCACTTCACCTGGCTCGCCGACCACCAGGAACAGGCTCTTCAGGTTCGCATAGTCCTGTGCAGCGAGTGAATCGAGCGCTTCCTCGAGCCACGGCCCGGGTTGGTGCACCACCATCACGGCCACTACTGGCGGGGCAAGCGTTCCGGTAGGTTCCACGAACATTCGAGGCTAGCGGCGACGACCCCCTCCAGCCGGTCACCCGTCGGCGGCGACCCGAATCCAGTGGCGGGTGACGTGGCGGATCACTGATCCAATCGACTGCTTGCAACAGTTAGCACTGTGCGCTACTCTGCAATCAAGATCACATTCTCGCCCGCCACCGCCCGACCGGCGAACCCACACAAAGGAACAGTCCCTCATGGCCACGTTGCCCTCCAAGCCGTCAGTCAAGACCCCCACCGTCAAGAAGGCCCCCGCCGTCAGGAAGGCCCCCGCCGTCAAGTCCTCGAGCATCAAGCTGCCCACCGTCACGCTCCCATCTGTCAAGATGCCGGACGTGAAGTTCCCTTCGATCGATCTCTCCGGCCTCGATGCCAGCAAACTCGCCGGTCTCGACGAGAAGCTGGTCGCTGCCGTCCGCGACGCCGCCTACATCACCATCGGCTTTGGCGTGCTCGCCTTCCAGCAGGCGCAAGTGCGCCGGCGCGAGGTCGTGCAGGGCCTGTCTGATCGCTTCGGCACCAGCAAGACCCAGGTCGAGGACCTGCTCACCAGCGTCGAGGCGCAGCTGAGCAAGCTTGACGAGCGGTTCGACGAGCTCGAGACCAAGCTCGACAGCTCGATGGCCCAGCTCGAGCAGCGTTTGCCCGACCAGGCAGCAGCGATCGTCGGCCAGGCGCACGAGATCGCCAAGGCCGCACGCAAGCAGTTCCGCGGTCTCATCCGCACCGCCGCCTGAGCGGCACCACAACACGGCACACAGCGACACAACTCAACACGAGGCGCCGGCGGCAACGTCGGCGCTTCGCCGCGTGCCGGTGGGAACGATCAGGCGAAGTAGCCGCTGACGTCGACCAGCACGTCGACGGTGGAACTGGCCGTGATGCACCAACGACCAGCGGCGTCGTCGGGGCCGATCACGGTCGTGGCCGCATTCGCCGAGTTGGCATACCTCACCATCGACAGGTTGGGCACCGGCGACTGGCACGGATGGACTGTCAGGTAGCCCATCGTCGTCGGCGAGACCGCCGTCACCTCGGCCACCACCGCTCGCAACGTCGCTGCCACCGGCAGGCTCTGCGTGCCGGCGAGCACGAAGGCTCGGTTCACGTTGGCAGTGAACTTGCCCGACAGGCCTGTGCCGTCGCGAGTGTCGACCGCACGGAACGGTGTCAGCGCATAGAACTGGGTGGTGGCTGCCGCCCCGTACCAACCACTGAAGTCGAGCACCACGTGCATCGCGACGCTGAGGTAGACGCAGACCTCCCCCACCCCGTTGAGCGCAACCTCGACGTGGTTGGTGACACTCGATCCGAAGGCGACGTTGATCGCGCTGACCCCTGGCACCGTTACCGAACACGGGTAGACCGTCGCGAACCCGTTGCCCGCCGCGCTGAGCGCATGCAGCGTGATGGCTGCACCGTTGGCGCCGGCCGGCGCCCGGCCGGGGGTCACGACCGGCACCCGCAGCACCGTGCCGGCCGCGAGCCGGTTGCCTGAACGCGAGTCGTACAGCCGTGCGGGCGCGACCGGTTCGAACAGCGCGCCGACCTCGGGTGCGTATGCCCCGAACAGGTCGACAGCCAGCTCCGCAGTGGCCGAGCTGTAGACACAGAACGTGCCGTCGGCACTCAGCGGCACGACCGCCGTACCGGCCACGACCTTGCCCGCCAGTGCCTGCACAGCCGAGACGACGGGACGGGCTGCACCGCAGGGGTAGGCGGTGACGAAGCCCTTGGCGTCGGGGCGGATGAGGGTGAGGTTCACCGTCACAGCCGTGACCGAGGGAGCCAGACCGGGATCGACCACGATGGTGCACCGACCCGTGAGGGTCTTCGCGGCGGTACCGAGACCGATGCGCGTGTCGATGAGGCGCAGGGGCGCCATCGGGGTGTAGCGAGCAGCGGCAGCTGCCGGCGGGGCAGCGCCGAGTGGCGGAGGGTTGCGCTCTTCGCAAGGGTCGGCGACGAGCGAGCCGCGCACGTTGAACCAGTTCGATTTCAGCGAAAATGCGCTTCTGAACTGATCGCCGGTGACGGTGACCGAACCACTGGCGCCCGTGATTCGCATCGACGTGACCCGACCGCCCCAATCGCCGTAGCCGTTGCGGGCGAGCACGGTGATGCTGGAAAAGACCCCGATGGACGGGTACTTGGCCGTGACAGCGCTGCCCAGCAAGGTGGTGGTCCAGTTGTAGTTCGGGTTGAGGGAGGTGTCGTCCCCCTCGTCGATCACGGCGGGGAACGGCAGCAGCCCGCCCGGCCCGGGCGCGGTCCAGCCGCCGGTGGAAGCGGCAAACATCGTGTAGGCAATGGCTCCGGACGCACTGCCCACGCGACGTACGACGCCGGCGTTGGCCAGCACCGCGGCGTCGGTAGCCGGGTACTCGACCCGGGTGTAGGAACCGCCGACGGAGGTGCGGGTGGCTGCTCCCGCGTAGAACTGGCAGATCAGGTCACAGGTGCGAGCGTAGGAATAGCGGTTCTCGGCCAACGCGTAGCTGCGCGCCGCCACAGCCTGTGCCTGCAGCGCTTGAGCGCCAGCACCACCGCCCGCAGTCGCCCAACCGGGCGACATCTCCTTGGCGATCACGGCCCGCAGGTAGCTCTCCAGCGGTACCTCGTTGACCGTACGGTTCTCGCCGACGGTGCCGTTGACCGCACGGATCAACCCGCGGTACGAACGGATGGTGCCGCCTGGCTCACATGCTGCCGGCAGGTTGGCGTAGTCGGTCGCCGTCACCGAGTTGGCCTGGGTGCGGATGTTCACCTGTGTGGCCACGGCAGGAGCAATGTTGGTCCAGCCGCTGGCCAACGAATCGACCGCCGTCGGGCAGACCTGCGCGTCCGACCGAGCCCACACCGAGTACACCGAAGGGGACACCTCGCGAGCGACTACCGACTTCCACGGGCCGCCGGCCACACCATCGACCACCAGGCCGCCAATAGCACTGACCACCGCCGTCTGCCCACCATCGAGGTTTTGGAGCCGTACGTTGATGACCGTGTCAGCGGGCACGGTGCCCGCCACGGTGCCTCCGTAATAGTGATCCAGGATCTGTGCCGCCGACCAGCCGTGATCCACCGCGTAGCCGTAGGCGCCCCATTGGCTGAGGCCATAGCCGTGGCCGTAGCCGTGACCATCGAGCGTGACCACTGTGTCGGCAGCGGCGCTCACCGGCGGAGCCCAGACGGTGCCTCCCGCTGCCAGCAGCAGCACGAGGGTCAGCAGGCGAAGGCGCATGAAGAGGTATCGGCACCGACGCTGCGCGTCTTGACCCCACGGGGCGGGGTGTCTCACCATTCGGACAGTCTGCCGGATAGCCTCGTCGCCTTGGTGGCACCTTCCGACGAGCAGTCCTCTTCACGCGCTCCGCTTCCCGAGGGCACCATCCCGGTGGCCATCGGGCTGTTGGTCGCGGGCATCACCATCTACGCCTTCTTCAAGGTCGGAACCGACGCAGTCGGCGGCGAGGTCGCCTTCAAGCCGTTGCAGTCGTTGTGGTTCGCCACCTTCGCACTCGCTCCCGGCTTCTTCCTGCCCCTCGAGCAGGAGATGGGCCGGGCGCTCGCTCACCGCCGCGCTATCGGCCAGGGAGGTCGCCCGGTCATCCGCCGAGTGGTGATCATCGGCATCGCACTGCTGGCGGTCGTCATCACCGTCACGCTCGTGCTCAGCCCCTGGATCACCGAGCACTACTTCGATGGCAACTGGGTGCTGCTCGTCGCACTGGTGCTCGCCTTCGCCTCGTACGCACCCGCACACCTCGCTCGTGGCATCGCCAGCGGCCATGGCCGCTTCCGCGCCTACGCCATCGTGATGGGTGCCGACGGCGTCGTGCGCATCGTGCTGGCCCTCACGTTCGCCGGGATCGGCATCACCGCCATCGGCCCGTACGGATTGCTGGTGGCCACCTCTCCACTGGTCGGCGTGCTGTGGGTGGCCTCACGCGGTCAGCTACGCTCCGACCCAGGCCCGCCCGCCGAGTGGGCGGAAGTCACGCCCAACCTGGGCTGGTTGCTGCTCGGCTCGGTGTTCGCGGCTGGGCTGGTCAACGCCGGCCCGATCGCTGCCACACTGCTGGCCGACCCGTCGCAGAGCCAACTGGTCGGGTGGTTCGGGTACGGCGTCCTGATGGCCCGCGTCCCGCTGTTCCTCTTCCAGGCCGTGCAGGCTGCGCTGCTCCCCCGCCTGTCGCGCCTCGCTGCTCGCAACGAGATCCACGAGTTCCGCGCCGGGTTCCGCAAACTGATGGTCGTGGTGCTGGCGGTCAGTGTGTTCGGCACGGTGGCTGCATACGTCCTGGGTCCCATCGTGCTCGAGAGGGTGTTCAAGGCCGAACTCAGCAACGGCACCATGGCAGCGTTGGCACTGGCCAGTGCGCTGTACATGATCGGGCTCGCGATGGCGCAGGCCGTCATCGCACTCAAGGGTCACGCGTTGGTCGCCCTCGGGTGGGGCATCGGCATGGTCACGTTCGTGCTCACCACCTGGTTGTCCACCCACGACCTGTTCCGTCGCATCGAACTGGGCCTGATGGCTTCCTCGGGTGCTGCGATGATCGCCTTTGGCATGGCGCTGAAGTACAAGCTGAGCACCGGTGTGGTGCCCTCGGGCTCGTCGGTGATGGACGCCATCACCGACATGCCGTTCGAGACCTGAGCCAGGTGCGAGCAGGCCGGCACCCGGCCAGGGGCCAGGTGGATGAGGCTCAGCGGAGCTTTGCGCTCTCGATGGCGAGATCGTTGGCGACCATCATCTTGACCAGTTCGGGGAACTGGACCTCGGGCTGCCAACCGAGCTGTGTAGCAGCCTTGGTGGGGTCGCCGATCAGCAGGTCGACTTCTGCCGGGCGAAAGAACTTCGGGTCCTGGCGGACGTAGTCCTGCCAGTTCTCGACGCCGATCTCGGCGAACGCCAGCCGGACAAGATCCTCGATGCTGTACGCCTTGCCGGTGGCCACCACGTAATCGTCGGGGGCGTCTTGCTGCAGCATGGCCCACATCGCCTTGACGTAGTCGCCGGCATAACCCCAGTCGCGCTTGCTGTCCAGGTTGCCGAGCACGATCTCCTGCTGCAGGCCCAGCTTGATGCGGGCGACGGAGTTGGTGACCTTACGGGTGACGAATTCCAGGCCGCGGCGCGGGCCTTCGTGGTTGAACAGGATGCCGCTGCACGCAAACATGTCGTAGCTCTCGCGGTAGTTGACGACGATGTCGTGGCCGAACACCTTGGCGCAGCCGTAGGGCGAACGCGGGTGGAACGGCGTGCGCTCGGTCTGCGGGGTTTCGCGCACCTTGCCGAACATCTCCGAGGAGCTGGCCTGGTAGAAGCGGATCTTGTTGTTCTGCGCGCCACCGACCATGCGGATGGCTTCCAGCATGCGCAGCACGCCGAGACCGGTGATGTTGGCGGTGAGCTCGGCCTGGTTGAAGCTGAGAGCGACGAACGAGATGGCGCCGAGGTTGTAGACCTCGTCGGGCTGGCTGTATTCCAGCGCCTTGACCAACGATGGCAGGTCGGCGAGGTCGCCAGGCACCGGCTCGACGTAGGGGAACTCGTCGCGCATCTGGACCATGCGGGGGTTGTTCTGGCCCTTGACCATACCGAACACCTCGTAGCCCTTGCCGTGCAAGAACTCAGCGAGGTGTTGGCCATCCTGGCCGGTGATTCCGGTGATGAATGCACGAGGCATGATCGAAGCGCTTTCCGCCGGGTCGTCCTTCGACACGGTGCGGGCAGTCTACGGGACGACATGCGACCCGGACCCACACCACCACCACTAACATTGGCCTCCGGATGGGTGCGCTGCGCGTTGGTTTCGACACAGGGCCGTTGTTCGGCGCACGCAGTGGCATCGGTCTCGCGGTACAGGAGATGCACGATGCATTGGCACAGCGCGACGACGTGCAACTGCTGCCGTACGTGCTGTCGTTGCGTTCAAGGCCGACACCGCCCGTCCGTCGTCTGCCGCTGCCCGCGGCTGTGGCCCACGGCTGCTGGGCGCACACCGACCATCCCAGGGTCGACCGCTGGCTCCGCGACGCGCAGGTGGTGCACGGCACCAACTACGTCGTGCCGCCCAGCCGGTTGCCACGCATCGTCAGCGTCTACGACTGCTGGTTCATGCGGAACCCGGAGAACGCCGGGGCCACGGTGCATCGTGCCGGTCAGGTACTCCGCCGAGCAGTGGCCGGCGGTGCTGTCGTGCACGCCAGCTCCGAGGCCACCGCCGACGCCGTCCGCGATCTGCTGCCGGGGGCCGCTGTGCACACCGTCCACCTCGCCGCGCTGCCGCTCACCGCGCCATCCGCGCATGCGCCCATCGCCGACCTGTCGGGCCGTCCGTACATCGTGGCCATCGGCACACTCGAACGACGCAAGAACCTGCCGCGACTGGTGCAGGCCTTCGGTTCGATTGCCGCAGCCCACGGTGACCTGCAACTGGTGCTCGCCGGTGCCGAGGGCGACGATCGCGGCGAGATCCACGCCGCAGTCGACGCGCTCGGGCCGTCAGTGGCCCACCGGGTGCTGTTCACCGGCCGCGTCGACGACGCGGTGCGTTCGTGGCTGCTGCGCAACGCATCCGTACTGGCCTACCCATCTCTCGACGAAGGGTTCGGCTTCCCTCTGCTCGACGCGATGCAAGCCGGCGTACCGGTGGTGGCCAGCAACGCCGGCTCCATCCCCGAGGTCGCCGGCGACGCGGCACTCCTCAGCCCGCCCGGCGATGTCGACGCCCTCGCCGCCAACCTGACGATGGCCCTGAACTCACAATCGGTGCGCGCACACCTGATCGCCAGCGGTGCGACGCGAGTGCAGCAGTTCTCTTGGGAACGCTGTGCGGCCGAGCTGGTGGCTCTGTACCGTCGGGTCGCCGACGGCGACGCGTCGTGAACCCAGAAACCGAAAGGGGCTGTCGATGAGGGCAGAAACGACAGTTTGCGTGGTGTGCGGCGGTGTGGGAGCAGCACGGTTCCTTCGGGCGCTGGCTGGCGTCGTACCCGCCGAACGCACCATTGGCGTCGTCAACACCGGCGACGACACGGTGCTGCACGGCTTGTCCATCTCGCCCGACATCGACACCATCACCTACACGCTGGCCGAGGCCATCGACCCCGAACGCGGGTGGGGCCTGCGCGACGAAAGCTGGCGGGCGATGGAAGCCCTGACCCGTTATGCAGCGGTCCGCCCCACCGGCTCGTCAGCGGCGCCGCTGTGGTTCAACCTCGGCGACCAGGATCTGGCAACACACTTCTACCGCACGGCCCGTCTCGCTGAAGGCGCCACGCTCACCGAGGTCACCGCCGAGATCGCCACCGCCTGGGGTCTACGGCAGCTCCTGGTGCCAATGAGCGACGAGCGGGTCACCACCATTGTTTCGTTGCGCGATGAAGGCATCGATGTGCCGTTCCAGGAATACTTCGTACAGCGCCGCCACTCGGTGCCCGTTGCCGGCGTGCGTTTCGACGGCAGCATCCTGGCCGCGCTCACCGTACAGGCCCGTGCCGCGCTCACCGACAGCGAGGTGGTGGTAATCGCGCCGTCCAACCCGCTGGTCTCGATCGGGCCCATCCGCGCGCTCGCCGGTGTCGACGAGCTGCTCGCGACCCGACGCGACACTGTCGTGGCCATCTCGCCGATCGTCGGCGGGGCGGCGTTGAAGGGGCCGGCCGACCGCATGCTGGAGGAGCTCGGCCACGAGGCCTCCGTCGTCGGCGTCGCCCGGTTGTACGCGCCCATCGCCTCCTCGCTCGTCATCGACCCCGTCGACGCAGGGCTGGCGGCGGCGGTGGAGGCCGCCGGGATGCGGGCGATCATCACCCCCAGCGTGATGAACAGCGCAGCCATCGGCCACGAACTGGCCCGGCGCACCCTTGCCGCAGCCGGCCTGCGTTCCTGAGCGGCAGCTGTCAGCTGCGGCCCAGTCCACGCAACCCGACGGAGAGCTCCGTCCACGGTGCCCAACCAAGTTGGATGCGAGCGCGTGTGGGTGAGATGGCCAAGCGCGCCACGTCGCGTGGCCGGCGCGGCGAAGGCGCCGGCTGACGGCCGTCGGGCCCGGCCATCAGCGCCCACAGGTCGCGGATGGAGGTGGCGACACCGGTGCCAACGTTGATCACCAGGCCGCTGCCCTTGTGGGCGGCACGCACCAGCGCATCGACCGCGTCGTCGATGTAGAGGAAGTCGCGCGTCTGGCGGCCGTCGCCGTGCACCATCGGTGTGACCCCATCGCGTAAAGACTGCTCGAACGCGGCAACCACGCCGCCCTCTGGCCGCTGACGGGGACCGTAGACGTTCGCCAGCGCCAAGGCGATGAACTCGACCGCGTGTTCCTCGCGGTACACAGCAAGCAAGTCCGCCAACGAGCGGGTGATCACCCCGCGCACCCCCACCGGGTTCCACGGCTGGCTCTCCTTGACCGGCTGTTCCTTGCTGGGCACGTCGCCGTACAGCGACACCGCCGACAGCGCAACAACCACTTTCACATCGCCAAGCCCCCTGGCCGCCTCCAGTACGGCCATCGTCGTGCGGATCGTGTCGCCAGCGGCCTGCTCGGGTGGCACACCCGGCGGAAGGCAGGCGAGGTGGTAGATGACATCCGGTTCGCGCATCGCCACCAACGCCTGGAACTCGTCGGCACCCGCATCGAGCGTGTGGATCTTGAGCACGCCACCCGCGGCCCTGGCGATGGCAAGGTTGGCCAGCGAACCCGTGCTGAGCAGGTCGACCACGTCGACGTTGTGCCCTTCTGCCAGCAGGCGTTCCGTGAGGTGCGAGCCGATGAACCCGGCGCCACCCACCACGAGGATGTTCACGTGGTGCTGGTGCCGGCGTCAGGGTTGGGGCGGCACTCGCCGCGCACGTGCTCTCCAGGAGCGACGACAGCGTCGGCGCCCAGCACGCACTCGTGCACCACTGCCTGCGCGCTGACCATGCCCATGACCACCGAGTCTGTCACCAACGCGCCGTGCTCGACGACGGCACCCGGCAGCAACACCGAGTTGCGGATGGTGGCAGCGCCGACCGACGCGTGCGCGCCGATGACGGAGCGTTCGATCACTGCTGCGGCATCCACCGACGCCTGGCGGTGCACCGGTACGCAGTGATCGTGGCGACGGGCGCCGTCGAGCAGATCGAGGTTGGCCTGCAGGTAGAGCTCGGGGCGGCCGGCATCGAGCCAGTAGTCGTCGGTGGCCATCGCGAACAGCCCACCATCGGCAGCAACCAGCGGGAAGGTGGCCCGTTCGATGGACACCTTGCAACCCGTGGGGATGCGCTGCAACACGGACGGCTCGAGCACATAGGTGCCCGCGTTGATCAGGTTGCTGGGGGCGGTGCCCGGCGCTGGCTTCTCCACGAAACGCTCGACGCGACCGCTGTCGTCGATGGCGACCACGCCGAAGGCGGAAGGGTCCGGCACGCCGATCAGGTGGATGGTGGCCTCTGCTCCATGCTCACGATGGAACCGCACCAGGGCCGAAACATCCAAGTCGGTGAGGATGTCGCCGTTGGCGACCACGAACGTGTCGTCGATGCCCGCAAAGTCGGCGGCGAAGCGGATGGCACCGGCGGTGTCGAGCGGCTCGGGCTCGACCGCGTAACGCATGGCGATGCCAGCACACTCACCGTCGGGGAAGGCCTCGATGAACGGCTCGGGCTTGAAGCCCAGCGCCAGCGTCACTTCGGTGACACCACTGCGGCCCAGGTTGGTGACCAGACGCTCGATGATGGGCACGTGGCCCACCGGCAGCATCGGCTTGGGAATCGCGGACGTGAGCGGCCGAAGGCGGGTTCCGAACCCGCCGACGAGCACGACGGCACGCATCAGCTGGTGGTGGTGACCGCGACGGTCGAGTCGGGCGGGGTCGAGTCGGTAGGGGTCGAGTCGGTGGGGGTCGAGTCGGTGGGGGTCGAGTCGGTCGGGGTGGCCGAACCTTCGCCGATCACGCCCAGCTCTTGGAGCTTGGAGGCCGAATCGGGTTGGTTGATCTCGATGTCGCTGTCCTGCGGGACCACGGCGATGGCGAAGACCATGCCGTTGTTGGTGAACCGAAGGTTGCGGAAGTCGGTGACGTTGTCGACGAAGTCGCCGGAGGTGAAGTCGTTCCAGACACGCACCTTGATGAGAGCGTCCTTCCCTTCACAGGCGGTGCCCTTGAAGACGTCGCCGTCTTCGGTATCCCATGAACGGGTCTCACCGGCATCGACCTGCGACTCGGGCAGTTCGAGCTTGTTGTCGGAGAGCTTGATGTCGTACACGTCGAGGAACACGCCGAGCTTGGCCTTGCGACCCGTGGCGCCACCGACCTGCGGGTGGTAGTGGATGATGCCGTCGCGGTCGGAGCCGTTGACGACTGCCGCGAGGTCGCCGGTGGAGGCATCCATTTCCAGCTCAG
>Ga0335397_10001533_pt1 | contig 31517 bp, 19 predicted proteins | sample MAT04_FD_205740 | JGI IMG/M metagenome (GOLD analysis project Ga0335397, IMG submission 205740) | Freshwater microbial communities from Lake Fryxell liftoff mats and glacier meltwater in Antarctica - MAT-04 (spades assembly) (version 2) ... | reverse complement strand
GTCAACCGCAGGTTCGTCACCAGATCTCCACAACGCTTCGGCGTTCGATGGCACTGCTTGCGCCCAACGCGCGCGGTTCGCTCAAGCGCGCCAGCAAAGTCACCGTCATTGCGGCGGAAGATATTGGTATCGGGCACTCGGTGGCCGTGTTGTACGCCGCCGACGGGTCGGGAGTGGCGGTTGTGCGCCTTCCGCGCGGTCGCTGAACTGGCGACAGACGCTGGCCCCTGATGCATTGTTGGAAATCAACCACGAAGGAAGCAAGTAACGACACGCCTTGAGCGTTGATGGATAGATCCCTGAAGTACACGTACCGAGGCAGCAGTGAGCGCAACCGTTCTGCGCACGCTGTGCAGTCATACATAATGCCGCTGCTTCCTTTACACTCTATTTTCGAGGTCTCACATGCTAAGCTGGGCTATGGGCTTTTTGATTCTCGCCATTATCGCGGGCGTGCTGGGATTCGGCGGCATCGCTGCATCTTCAGCGGGAATCGCGAAGATTCTGTTCGTCGTCTTCCTGATCATTTTCGTCGTCACACTCATTATGGGTCGTGGTCGCGGGAAAATTGTCTAGCGAAATCCAAATGGAGCTGGTTGCACGAGTCACGTCCGACGTAGGGCGTTCGCCAGGGTAGGCTCTGAACTGCTTCACCGTACAGTCGGGGATCGATCGCCATGCAGGCGGTCGGTCCCCGTTCGCGTTGAGCGCCCTGTTCCCGGAACCTTCAGCGCGCGAGGCCCGCAGCCGAAACTTCAGGACGGCCGCAACAGAACGGGCCTGGATGCGTTGGAACGGTGGTGGTCGCGAACGGGTTGAGAGGCACGTTGCACCCCATGCCAGCGCCCCGTGCCGCCCTTGTGACGTTTTCGGCCCGTTCACGTCCAGTTCAAGGCGAGCTGCGTTCGCCGTTTGCCGTGCTCCGTACGTGTCCCTCAGCACTTTCGCCACCACATATGGCCGCCCCCGCCGTTCCCGTTCCTACGCGCACCACCGACCGCCTGGGCGACCTTCTCGTGCGCGAAGGGTTGCTCACCCGCGAGCAACTCGCCAAGGCGCTTGCCGAGCAAGCGGTCTCTGGCCAGCGGCTGGGTCTCACGGTTGTCAAGCTCGGCATGGTGCCGGAAACGTCGGTGGTGACCATGCTGGCGCGACAATATCGCATGCCCGCCGTCGACCTGTCGCGTTTTGAAGTCGATACGCGATTGCTTAAGCTGATTCCAGCGGAATTGGCCAACAAACACACGGTCCTGCCGCTCAAGCGCGATGGACGCCAGCTCACCGTGGCCATCGCCGATCCGACGAATCTCGGCGTCATTGACGATCTGAAGTTTATTACCCGGTACGACATTTTCCCGGTGCTCGCCGGCGAGTTTTCGATGCGGACGGCCATCGATAAACACTACGAAGCCAATGAAGTACAAATGCAGTCGCTGCTGCAGGACATCGAGCAGGACGACGAAGTGGAAGTGCTGGAAGATGAAGCGGAGAACAACGACGTCAGCGTGCTGGCCGCACAGGTTGACGAAGCTCCGGTCGTAAAACTGATCAATGCCATCCTGATTGATGCGGTAAACAAAAAGGCGTCAGATATTCACTTTGAGTGTTTCGAACACGAACTCCGCGTCCGCTACCGCATTGACGGCGCCTTGCAGGAAGTGATGAAACCGCCCATGAAAATGCGCGCCGCGCTCATCTCGCGTTTCAAGATCATGGCGTCGCTCAACATTGCCGAACGTCGGGTACCGCAGGACGGGCGCATCAAATTGAAGGTTGGTACGAAAGTCATCGACTTCCGGGTCAGTGTACTGCCTACCCTGTTCGGAGAAAAAGTCGTGCTCCGAATTCTCGACAAGGGCAACCTCACGCTCGACCTCGAGACGTTCGGTATTGAACCGCGTGCCGAGCGCGAGTTGATGGAAGCGATTTCGAATCCGTATGGCATGGTGCTGGTGACCGGGCCCACGGGTTCAGGCAAAACCACCACGCTGTATTCGGCGCTGTCCAAGATCAATAACGGCGATGTGAACATCATCACCGCTGAAGATCCGGTCGAATACAACTTGTTCGGCATCAATCAGGTGCAGGTGCGCACGGAAATCGGCATGACGTTTGCCGCCGCGCTCAAGGCGTTCCTGCGTCAGGATCCGAATATCATCATGGTCGGCGAAATTCGAGATCTGGAAACTGGCGGCATTGCCATCAAGGCAGCGCTTACGGGACACCTGGTCATGAGCACCTTGCATACGAACTCTGCGCCGGAGACCATTACGCGTCTCATGGATATGGGCCTCGAGCCGTTCAACGTGGCGAGCGCGCTCAACCTTATTCTGGCGCAGCGGCTGGTTCGCAAAATTTGTCACAAGTGCAAGGTGCGCTACACGCCGGACACCGCAGAATTCGCGGGCGCCAAGGTGAAACCCACCACTACGCTGCGGGAAATGCGCTTCTCGCAGGAAGCGCTGGACAACGCGAAGGCGAAAGCGACCCCCGAAGCCTTGCCGCATCTGGTGAACGTCACGCTCGACACGGCCGTGCAGGATATTCCCTACTTCAAGGGCCACGGCTGTGACGTGTGTGCCGGCACTGGACTGAAAGGCCGGCAGGGCGTGTACGAAGTGATGTTCATGACCCAGACCATCAAGAAACTCGTCATGCAGAGTGCCGACGTACAGGTGCTGCGCGACGCGGCCATTGATGAGGGCATGTTGTCCCTGCGTATGGATGGTTGGCTCAAAGTGATGAAAGGTATCACAACCCTGGAACAAGTCATTCGGGAAACCTCCAGTTAGGGGTATCCTCGGCGTCACTGGTTCGTCTTCCCCCGGATCCTCACAGCGGGCCGCGTCACCCGGTTCATCCGGTCGTGTGTCCGCCCAAATTCGCTACTCCGAGATGACCGCGCCGCAAGCACAGCCTACCGTATCCCTTCGCACGCTGCTCGACGAAATGATCGAGCGTGACGCGTCGGACTTGCATCTTTCGGCGGGCGACCGCCCGAAATTGCGCATCGATGGCGAAATTGCCAATTCGAGTATTGAACACGTGCTCACGCCGCGTGACACGCTGCAACTCGCGTATTCGGTGCTCACAGAGAATCAGAAAAAGCGCTTTGAAATGGAGGACGAGCTCGACTTTTCGTTCGGCATTCAGAATCTGTCGCGGTTTCGCGGCAATGTGTTCAAGCAGCGCGGGTGTGTCAGCATGGTCATCCGGCAAATTCCCTTTGCCATCAAGACATTTGCCGACCTGCACCTGCCTCCGGTCATCGCCACCATGGCCGAGCGTCCACGCGGGCTCGTGCTGGTGACCGGACCGACGGGTTCGGGCAAGAGCACCACGCTGGCCGCCATGATCGACAAGATCAATACCGAGCGCCGCGGGCACATCATCACGGTGGAAGATCCTATCGAGTTCATCCACCGCCACCGCAACTGCATCATCAACCAGCGCGAAGTTGGCGCGGACACCAAGAGTTTTGCGTCGGCACTCAAGTATGCGTTGCGTGAAGATCCCGACGTCATTCTGATTGGCGAAATGCGCGACCTGGAAACCATCCAGGCGGCGCTGACCATTGCCGAAACCGGTCACCTGGTGTTTGCCACGTTGCACACCAACAGTGCGGCCGAGGCCATTAACCGCATGATCGACGTGTTCCCCAGCCACCAGCAAAGTCAGGTGCGTGCGCAACTGGCGTTCGTGCTGGAGGGCATTGTCACGCAAATCCTGCTGCCCAAAATTGTCGGCAAGGGCCGCGCCATGGCGGCGGAAATTCTCGTCGTCACGGCCGCCATTCGCTCACTCATTCGCGATGACAAAGTGCATCAGATTTTGTCGCAAATGCAGGCCGGCAAAAAATTCGGCATGCAGACGCTGAACGATTCGCTGTACCAGTTGTACGTCACCCGTCAGGTGAGTGCGGACGAATGTGTGCGCGCCACCGGCGATTCCGCGGAATTTCTGCGCATGATTGGCAAAGGCCCGGGCGACGACGGCCTGGCTTCGCCAGCTCGGCCGCCCCTTGGGCAGCTGGCCGGTGCAGGGCGCCGATAGTCACCGCCGCACACCACCATACGCCGTACGCCTTACCGCACCACGCGCTACCAACACTCGAGGGAACTCAGGATGCCAACGTTTACTTATTCTGCGCGCAACACCAGCGGCGAGCTCAAATCGGCTACGATTGAAGCCCCGTCACGGGATGACGCGGTCGCGCAGCTCAAGCGCCAGCGCCTTACCATCATCAAGGTGGATGAGGAAAAGTCGCGCGCGAAGAAAACCGGCGGCAATATCAAGATGCGCGACATCGTCATCTTCACGCGCCAGTTCTCGACGATGATCAACGCCGGCCTGCCCCTGGTGCAGGCGCTCGACATCCTGGGCAAGCAGAGCGAAAACAAGGCACTGCAGGCCGTCGTGCGCGATGTCGTGTTTGATGTGGAGTCGGGCAACACGGTGGCCGACGCGTTCAAGAAACATCCCAAGGCGTTCAGCGACCTGTACGTGAACATGGTGGCGGCGGGTGAAGCGGGCGGTATTCTGGACACCATTCTCAATCGACTGGCGTTCTTCCTCGAAAAGAACGACGCCCTGGTGCGCAAGGTGAAGGGGGCCATGATCTATCCGGCCGTCATCATGGGCGTGGCCGGCATCGCCATCATGATTCTGCTGTGGAAAGTCATTCCGGTATTCGCCGTCATGTTTGCCAGTGTCTCGCTGGAATTGCCCATGCCCACCAAGGTGGTCATTGGACTCTCCAACTTTATCAACAACTTCTGGTGGGCGATTATCGGGGGCAGCGCGGGTAGCGCGTTCCTGCTCAGGAAATATTACTCCACGCAAAGCGGACAGTTGGTTATCGACCGGTTCCTGCTCAACGTACCGGTGCTTGGTGATGTGCTGCGCAAGTCGGCCGTCTCGCGGTTCACCCGCACGTTGGGTACGCTGATCTCGTCCGGCGTCTCTATTCTGGAAGGCCTGGAAATCACGGCGCGCACGGCGGGCAATCGCGTGATTCAGGATGCCATCATGGCGTCGCGTGCCAGCATTGCGGGCGGCGAAACCATTGCAGCGCCCTTGCAGAAAAGCAACGTGTTTCCGCCCATGGTCATCAGCATGATTGCGGTCGGTGAACAGACGGGTGGTCTGGATGAAATGCTCAGCAAGATTGCCGACTTCTACGATGACGAAGTGGATGCGGCGGTCAGCGCCTTGCTCTCGCTGCTCGAGCCTATCATGATCGTGTTCCTGGGTGTCGTGGTCGGCGGCATGGTCGTGGCGATGTATCTGCCCATCTTCGACATGGTGAACGCGGTGAAGTAGGCGGTTTGCCGTGTTGTACGCTCTCACGCTGTATTGACAGAAGTTCTCACGCTCTATCGACAGTTCTCTCGAATTATGTCGACAGCCCCGCAAAAAGGCGGCTCCTCCGGGAGTCGCCTTTTTTGCGGGTCATAGGCGTCAGCGCACGGTGATAGCCCCGCACGGACGGGTATGCTCTCGCGATCTATCGACGGAATTTCTCTCGCCATCGCGGGCCCGTTTTCGTCTCCGCCTGAGGGCGTTGCGGGCGCTGGCGACCTATTGAAGGCGACCAGTCGCTTGACGGCTGCTCGGTGGTCCGGTAGCATTCAATTAGGTGCTAATTCGGTGCTCACCCAACGAGGCAGCCATGGTCGACATTGTGGAAGACATCCAATCCCTCACGGCTTTCAAGCGAGCGTCGGCGAAAGCAGTTCGGCGCCTCAAAAAGACGCGCAGGGCTGTCGTGTTGACGATTAATGGCAAAGCGGAGCTGGTGGTCCAGGATGCTGCGTCGTATCAACGGCTCCTCGACATCCAGGAGCAGTATGAGACGCGCTTGGTCGTCGATCAGGCCCTTGAGGATGTGCGCGAAGGGCGGCACCGGCCGGTGGCGGACATCTTCGCTGCCGTGCGAGCGAAGCATGGTCTGCCCGAGCGGTAGCAGGGTGACGGCGCGGCTGGGCGACCGTTCCATGCCGACGCGCGCCGCGCATGCTGTTGGCGCTTGATCTTTCACGTCGAAATGACGGTGTTCGTTCTGACCATCCGACGTGGTCGGCGACTTCCAGCAACCGGGCGGTAGTAGCTGCCTGTGCCCCCCATTCTCCGCGCGCGCGCCGGTCTTGGTCCTCCTACTGGGAGTCGCCTTTTTGCGTCAGCGGACGCCACCGCGAGGCCCGGCTGAGGCACCCCTGACGAATTGGGATTGTTCGAAGCGCTGGATTTCGACTGTGAGGGGTCCCGGCCGGCGCGAGCCCTTTTGGTCCCCGCTGGCTGTCAGCTCAAGGAAGCGACGCGCCATCGGTCGGATAAGCCGACTTGACCAGCAACGCAATGAGTGTGAAATAACAGCGGGCGGGTGATAAGCGTTTCATCTAACGCACCCTCGCGAAGCGGCTTGGCTCCAGATCGACCCTGGAAACGCGGCCGGTGTATCGCCTCATCCCAACGACGGCCCGTGAATACAAAGAAACGTCCCGCTCCCGAGGCCACTTCCACCCTCCGTAAAGCCCCTACCGGCATCACCGGCCTGGATGAAATCACCGGCGGCGGACTGCCTACCGGGCGGCCGACGCTCGTGTGCGGGAGCGCGGGGTGCGGGAAGACCATGCTGGCCACGGAATTCCTCGTGCGCGGGGCGGTCGAGTTTGGCGAGCCGGGGGTGTTCATGATGTTCGAGGAAAATGCGGCGGAACTGACGGCCAATGTCCGCTCGCTCGGCTTCGATCTGGACCAGCTCGTGCAGCAGAAAAAGATCGTGCTCGATCACGTCCACATCGAACGAAGTGAGATCGAGGAGACGGGCGAGTATGACCTCGAGGGGCTCTTCATCCGGCTCGGGCACGCCATCGATTCCATCGGTGCGAAACGCGTGGTGCTCGATACCGTGGAGGCGCTGTTCGCCGGGCTGCCGAATCACGCCATCCTCCGCGCGGAACTGCGCCGGCTGTTCCGCTGGCTCAAGAATCGCGGCATGACGGCGATCATCACCGGCGAGAAGGGCGAGGGCAATGCGATTACGCGCTACGGGCTGGAAGAGTATGTGGCCGATTGCGTGATCACGCTCGACCACCGCGTGCATGAGCAGATTTCCACCCGCCGGTTGCGCGTGCTCAAGTATCGCGGCTCGGCGCACGGCACGAACGAATACCCCTTTCTCATCGGCGAGCGCGGCTTCTCGGTGCTGCCAATCACTTCGCTGCGGCTCGATCACGCGGCGCCTGCAGAGCGCTTGTCCACGGGCATCGCGCGGCTGGACGAAATGCTTGGCGGCCAGGGCGTGTTCCGCGGCAGCAGCGTGCTCGTCTCGGGCGCACCGGGTACGGGCAAGAGCAGCATCGGCGCGACCTTCGCCGATGCCGCGTGCCGCCGCGGCGAGCGCGCGCTGCTATTCGCCTACGAAGAATCGAGCGCGCAGATCGTGCGCAACATGCACTCCATCGGGCTGGACCTCGAGCCGTGGGTAAAAAAGGGGCTGCTGCAGATTCACGCCTCGCGCCCCGCGCTGCAGGGGTTGGAGCAGCATCTCGTAGGGCTGCACGACACGGTGCAGGCCTTCCGCCCGGCGGTGGTCGTGGTCGATCCGATCAGCAATCTCACGACCGAGCGCAGCGACGCGGAGGTAAAGCCGACGCTGATGCGGCTCATTGATTTCCTCAAGCAGCAGCAGATCACCACGCTCTTCACCAGCCTCACCACGGGCGGCAGCACCGCAAGCGCGGCGGAAGATTCGCAGGTCGGCGTGTCGTCGCTTATGGATACGTGGCTGCTGCTGCGCAATGTGGAGTTCAACGGCGAGCGCAACCGCACCCTTTACGTGCTGAAAGCGCGCGGCACGGCGCACTCGAACCAGGTGCGCGAGTTCGTGCTCAACGACGCGGGCATCGCGCTCGTGGACGTGTATCTCGGCGCGGACCGCGTGTTCACCGGCAGCGCGCGCGTGGCGCAGGCGGCGCACGAACGCTCCGCCGCCGAGCTGCGCCGGGAAGATCACGAGCGCAAGCTGCGGCAGCTGGCCAGCAAGCGAAAGGCCATCGAGGCGCAAATCGCCGCGCTGAATGCGGAAGGCGAGGCCGAGGAGGCCGAGGTGAAATTCGCCATCGCGCAGGAGACTTTGCGGGAAAAAACCACGCAGCAAAACAGCGCGGACATGGGCCAGCTGCGCGGCGGCGCGACAACCGCCAACAAAGCGACGAAAGGAAAACGATGAGCACGATAACCCAGACCTACGAATTGCGGCTCTACGTCGCCGGCCAGACCGCGAAATCGCTCGTCGCGCTGGCCAATCTCCAGCGTATCTGCGAAACGCACCTCGCCGGGCAATACCGCATTGAGGTCATCGACCTGCTGAAGACACCCCAGCTCGCCGCGGGCGACCAGATTTTGGCCCTGCCAACGCTGGTGCGGCGGCTGCCCGAGCCTATCAAAAAGATCATCGGCGATCTTTCCAACGAAGAACGCGTGCTGGTCGGCCTCGATGTGCAACCGGTGAATGGGTGAGCGCCATGAAAAAGAAGCAGACACCTCCAAATGACCTCGCGGCCTTTGAAACCGCCGTCGCCGCGCACGAAAAGGCCCGCTACCTCCTGCGACTCTACGTCACCGGGACCACGCGGCACTCCGCGCGGGCCATCGTGAACATCCGCAAAATCTGCGAGGAGCATCTGCAAGGGCGCTACGAGCTGGAAATCGTGGACATCTCGCAGCACCCGACACTGGTCGAGGGCGAGCAGATCATCGCCGCGCCGACCTTGGTCAAAAAACTGCCGCTACCGCTGCGCCGTTTCATCGGCGACCTGTCGCAGACCGAGCGCATCCTGCTCGGGCTCGATTTGCGGGAGACCAAAAGCTCCCACCTTTCGCCCGCGCAATAGGCGATGCCCCCTGTGACTCCTGCCACCTCTCCCGAAGCACAGCTTCGCAGGGAAAATGCGGAGCTGCGCGCGCGACTGGAGGAGGCGGAGGACACCTTGCGCGCCATCCGCACCGGCGAGGCGGATGCGCTCATCGTCGAGACTGCGGACGGCCCGCAGGTCTTCACGCTGCAAGGCCTCGACGCCGAGTCGAGCCGCTTCCGCGGCGAGATCCTCGCGCAGGTCAGCGACGCGGTCATCGCGATGGATCTCGACCAGTGCGTGACCTACGTGAACGCCGCCGCCGAGCGGCAATACCGGGTCTCCGCCGGCGACGTACTCGGACGTCAGCTCAGCCACATCTTCTCCCGGCAGTGGCCGTCCGCAGCGGCGGAAGCCGCCATGTGGGCCGCCTTTCGTGAAAACGGCGAATGGCGCGGCGAGATCATCCATCACACGCACGATGGCCGTGAGTTGCAGGTTGACGCGTGGCTGACCCGGCTTCGCGACGCCGACGGCGCCGAGGCCGGGATGGTTACGGCCATCCGCGACATCACCGAACGCAAGCGCCGGGCGGCGGAATTGCAGCGTGTCAGCGTCCTGCTCGACACCCTTCTCCGCACCGCGCCCATCGGCTTTTGCTTCCTCGATCGGGATCTGCGCTTCGTGCGCATCAATGACCGTCTCGCGGAGATCAACGGCATCGCCGCCGAGGCACACCTGGGCCGGCATGTGTCCGAGATTGTACCCACACTCGCCGAAACTATCCGCGACGTGACGGGACGCATTCTGGCGACGGGCGAAGCCGAGTTGAATCACGAGTTCTCCGGTGAGACGCCCGCCGCGCCCGGCTTGATGCGCTTCTGGAGTGAAAGCTGGTATCCGGTGCGCGACGACGCGGGCGAGGTTATGGGTTTCGGCGGGGTCGTCGAGGACATCACCGCGCGCCGGCAGGCGGAGCATGCGCTCAGGGAAAGCCATGAATTCCACCGCCGTGTGCTGGACAACAATCTTGCTGCCTTTGTCGGCGTGACGACGCCGGACGGAACCGTGACGTACGCGAACCGCGCGCCGCTGGCGGCGGCCGGCATCCCGGCCAGCGAGGTGATCGGGAAAAAGTTCTGGGACTGCTACTGGTGGAGCTATTCCCCTGAAGTCCAGGTGCAATTGCGGGAGGCATGCGAGCGTGCCGCCGGCGGCGAGGTGGTCCGTTACGACGTGCCTGTGCGCATGGCGGACGACACGCGGATGTGGATCGATTTCCAGGTCGCGCCGCTGCGCGATACGGATGGGCGCATCACGCATCTCATTCCATCGGCCATGGAAATCGCGATGCGCCGCGCGGCCGAGGAAAAGCTGCGCGCGAGCGAGGAGCGCACGCGGCTGGCGACCGAGGCGACAGAGGTAGGCATCTGGGAATGGAATATCCTGACCAACGTGATCCGCTGGGATGCGCAGATGTTCCGCCTCTATGGCATCGCGCCCACGGCGGACGGTTTCGTGCAATACAGCGACTGGAGCCAATCAATGCTGCCGAATTATCTGCCGGAAAATGAGCGCACCCTGCACCACACCGTGCACCGTGGCGGACAGCGCCAGCGCGAATTCCGCATCCGCCGGCGCGACGACGGCGCAGTGCGCCACATCGAATCCTGTGAAACCGCTCGAGCGAATGCGCAAGGCGAAACCGAGTGGGTGGTGGGCACGAACCTGGATGTGACCGACCGGAAAACCGCGGAGCTTCAGTTGCGGCAGTTAGCCGCCGACTTGTCCGACGCGGCCCACCGCAAGGACGAATTTCTGGCGACGCTGGCCCACGAACTGCGCAACCCGCTGGCTCCTATCCGCAACGGCTTGCAACTGCTGATGATGCCGGGTATGCAGGCCGCAGCCGTCGAGCAGGCTCGTTCCATGATGGATCGCCAACTCACGCACATGGTGCGGCTGATCGATGACCTGATGGACGTGAGCCGCATCACCCAAGGGAAGCTGCAATTGCGCAAGGAGCACGTCCCGTTGGCGGCGGTCCTGGAGAGTGCTCTGGAAACCATCCGTCCGCTGGTCGAGCGGATGGGTCAGGAACTCACCGTCACCCTCCCGCAGCAACCGCTCATGGTGGATGCCGACGCGACTCGGCTGGCGCAAGTGTTCCAGAACCTGTTGCACAACGCGGTCAAATACAGCGACCGGGGTGGTCACATCCAACTGAACGTCGAAGTGCAGGAGCGTGGCGTGGTGGTGACGGTGAAGGACACCGGCATCGGCATCGCCGCCGACCAGTTGCCCCGTATCTTCCAGATGTTCACGCAGCTGGATCGGTCGTTGGAGATGGCGCGGGGCGGGTTGGGGATCGGGCTGACGCTGGTGAAGCGCCTGGTGGAGATGCACGGCGGCAGGGTCGAGGCCATGAGCGAAGGGCTGGGCCGGGGCAGCGAGTTTGTCGTGCGTTTGCCGATTGTGGTCGATTCATCGACACCGCAAGAGTCGGTCGATGAAGCGGAACACTCCGTCAGGTCGTCGTTCCGCATTCTGGTGGTGGACGACAACCGGGATGGTGCGGACAGCCTGGCGGAGATGCTGAAGATGGTGGGCAACGACACCCGCACGGCCTACGACGGGCAAGCGGGCGTGGACGCGGCCGGGGAGTTCCGGCCCGACGTGATCTTGCTCGACATCGGCTTGCCGAAGCTGAACGGCTACGAGGCCTGCCGCCGCATCCGGAATGAGCCGTGGGGGGCGGGCGTCGTTCTGATCGCCCTAACCGGGTGGGGGCAGGACGAAGATCGTCGACGTTCGCACGAAGCCGGGTTTGACCGCCACCTGGTCAAGCCGGTGGACCCGCAGGCTCTGATGAAACTGCTCGCCAGATTGGGTGTTGGCCACAACGCAGATGCCAGGCGGCAAATCAATCTCGAAGACATTGCGGTGCGCGATTCTGACCGGTAGCGTGCGCGAGGTCAGCGAGGTCGTTCACGATGGAATGGCAGTTCACAAAGTGGCGTGATTGCGCGCGCTCACCAAGCGCGCAGCGCACCGATGTCATACTCGCCGGTCGAATTCGCCGCGAACACAATCTCTTGGCGAATGCCGAGATCTCGTAGGGCGCGCAGTACCACCCAGCCGCGCACCAAAGGATTGTCGAAGGCAGAGCCGCTCCCTGTCTCGGTCTTGACGAGCCGCCCGTCCGCGACCAGTGCCTTCGCTGCGTTGGTGGTGGTGCCCGACGTCCCCATCCCGAACCGTCGCCGGACACCGCCCGTCGTAAGTCCATCGGCCGTTCCAGCAATGGCGCGCAGCACGTTCTGCTGTACTGGGGAAATACCGGCCCACCACGTGTAGATGGCATCGGAATCCTCATCGACTATTTCTCGAAACGCCGCTGCTACGGCATTGTGGCCGATGGTTTCGCCATCCGAGGCTCGGTCCACACACTTCCGCGCGAGTCGCACCACATCCCGGGTCCGCGCGCCCGCCAGGTTGACGCACTGGGCTCCGACGCCGTCGGGATGGACTCCGACCTCTGCCATGTGCGTGTCGATCCACGCTGCCATATGCTGTGGCTCAATGGGGCCGAACGCTTCGGGATCGAAGATCTGGTAGAAGGCGCGCCCGCTCCCGATCATCGCCCGCAGCATCGTGGGTTTTGATCCAGCCGCGATATAGCTCAAGTGTTGGTGGTGCTGCATGGTGCCCCTCAGGTGCCATTCGTTTTGCTCGCCCCCCAGTCGATGAATCTCCTGAAATTCGTCGAAGACGAGTCCGAGAGTCACCTGTCGATCACCGGCCAAAGTGTTCAGGGCATTGAGGACATCGGCGAGGGTCGCCTGCTGGTCCTCCGTGCTTTCAGTGCGGGCGCCGAACTCCACGCTGGGCACAAGTAGACCGGTTCCGGGGTCGGCCGCTACTTTCACCGATGCTCGGAGCCGCCCGACCAGGTCTGGTACGAACGAGCTCCATCGCCGACCCACGGCCTTGGTCGCGCCCAAGAGGATGCGGTCACGCCGGACGTGGTGTACCTCGATATCGGGATGCCATCTCTTCAGCTTCCCGTCAGGATAGAAGGCCGAGCTTTTGCAGGCCCACGCCATCACATGGCGCAGGCTGCCCAACACCCAAACGCTGTCCCGTGCGCATCCTGCTTGCCGAAGACGATTTGCAGTTGCTCAATACCGTCGCTCGCGGTCTACGTGAGCAATCGTTTGTGGTTGATACCGTCTCCGACGGCCCAGCCGCTTTAGCGAGTGCGGCAGTCAACGAATACGCCGCCATTGTGCTGGATGTCCTGATGCCGGAACGCGACGGATTCTCCGTCTGTCGCGAATTGCGTGCGGCGGGCGTGCACACTCCTATTTTGATGCTCACCGCACGCGACGCGGTGCTCGATCGCATTACGGGCCTTGACGCGGGGGCTGACGACTATCTCACCAAGCCGTTCGCCATGGGGGAGTTGTTTGCGCGTATTCGCGCGCTGGTTCGGCGCCAGGGCAACGTGCGGCCGGAAACGATCGGCGTAGGCGACCTGGAAATTAATACGCGTCGCCACGTGGTCACGCGCGCCGGCCGGCCCATTGTCCTCACCGCACGCGAATTCACCTTCCTCGCATTCCTCGCGCGCAATGCCGGTCGGGTGGTCAGTCGCGCCGAGTTGGCGGAGAATGTCTGGGATGACAATCACGATCCCAACGCGAATCTTATTGACGTGTACGTCAGCCGTATTCGGCGGAAGCTGGATGCGGGCAGCACCTCATCGCTGCTGCACACGCGGCGCGGTGCCGGCGTGATGTTGTCAACCGATCCAATGGGCAGCGATAGCGCGGCATCGGCCTCATGAGCTGGCCGTACGAACTGCGGTGGAGGCTCACACGCTGGTATGCGGCCACCCTGTCGCTTGGGCTGTGTCTGTTTGGGGCGGCGTCCCTGGTGGTCATCGCGCGGGTGCTCAACACACGCGCCGACCGCTTCTTGCGCGATGCGCGCGGCGGATTTCTGGTCGAACTGGCCGTGGAAGCGCGCGAATATCCCGACGACACGGATGCGATACAAATGGCCGTTCAGGAAGTGCGCTTCGAGGAAACGCGCTTCCTGGTGTACGGCGCAAATGGCGCACTGATCGCGTCCACGGTCGAAGCAGGGCCCGGTGTATCGGTCATCTCCGCGTCGACTGCGGCCGCGACCGGCGGCCAGCGACTTGTGGCACCACTGGACACCAATACATTGCGCCAAGTGGTGGCGACTCGTGCAATCACCGCCGGAACTCCGGATGAACTCCTGACCACTCAGGCGGCGCAGGCGGAGTATCGCGTGGTGATTGGCGGCGCGTCGGTGCACGGGCGCCCGTACACGGTGCTGGCTGTGCACGATCGCACTGAACATCACGAGACCATGCGACGTGTGGCGGCGGCGTACGCGTTCGGAATTCCCCTGTTGTTGCTGGCAGCGGTGGGTGGTGGATATTTCATGGCCAGGCGCGCTCTGGCTCCCGTGGGTGCGATGGCAGAACGGGCGCGCGAAATTGGCGCCACCACGCTCCATGCTCGCCTGCCGGTTGGCGATGCGCGTGACGAACTGGGTGGATTGGCCGGTGTGGTGAATGACCTGTTGTCCCGTCTGGAACAAGCCTTTACGCAGCAGGTGCGGTTTGTCGCGGACGCCTCGCACGAGCTGCGAACGCCCGTCGCCATACTTCAGGCGGAGTCGGAAGTGGCCCTCAGTCGCGAAAGTCGCACCGAGGCCGAGTATCGGGATGCGCTGCAAGTGGTGAACAAGTCCAGCCAGCGCCTCTCGCGTATTGTGGACGACCTGTTTCTATTGGCGCGCGCCGATGCGGGGCACGTGCCACTGCACGTCGAAGCGTGTTATCTGGACGAGTTGCTTGCGGACAGTGTGCGCGCATTGCGGGCCGTCGCGTCGCGCGCGGGGGTGCGCATTGACCTCACGGCGACCATTGATGATGTGGGTGCACCGTTTAACGGATCTCCTGAGTTGCTGGATCGCCTGTTTCTCAATCTGCTGGAAAACGCCGTCAAATTTTCGCCACAGGGCGGCATCATTCGGGTGCAACTCTCGCGAGTGGCCCGCCAGTATCAGGTGGCAATTGCAGACAATGGCTTCGGAATTCCTGCCGAGGCACAGCCGCACATTTTCGAGCGGTTTTTTCGTGCCGATGCGGCACGCTCGCGCCGAGCGCCGCTTGAGCCACCCACTCGGCCCGACGCGACAGGTGCGACGCGTGCCAACAGCAGTGCGGATTTCGTTGAAGCCGAGGAACGCGTCGTTACTCCGTCCGGGGGGGCCGGTCTTGGGCTGGCCATCGCGCGGTGGATTGCCGAAGCGCACGGGGGATCATTGGAGCTGGGATATTCATCAGCCATCGGCAGCGAATTTGTGCTGATGCTTCCCGCGCCTGACGTCTATTTGAATACGGAATCACTGTCGTAGTTGCCGGTGGGTGCACCGCAATCGGCATCCACACAACTTCGGCGCTGGCGTCCCTGCGATACCCGCCCACGTTTGCCGGTGTGTTGTCCTCATCAATAATTCTGCAATTGCAAAGCGCGTCCGGAACGCTTCCGGCCGCGCTTTGTAACGGTGCATCCAACGCCCCACGCTCACATCACCATCTGAGCGTGCAGCCCCCCAACCTGCGTGCTGTTATTGCAACAGCGGCAGCACACTGAACGCTTGTGATGGTCCGAGCGGCGTCACCGTCGTTCCACTCAGGCGCCCGATGGATGCGCGGTACACGCCCGTTGGCACGCGCGTTGCCGCAGCGCCACCACCACGACCGCCCCCGCCAAACCCACCGCCGCCTTGCCCACCAGTACATGCGGTCATGGCTGGAGCGGCCGGTGCTGCAGCGGCCGAATCGAGCGCTGCTGCGGGCGGTGCACCGCCACCACCATCACGCCCTCCACCAGCGCCCCCACGACCACCGCCGGCGCCGCCACGACCACCACCGGCCGGCGCGGCGACCGGGTCACCATTCAGATTCCACACAAATCGGCGCAACCCAGCCGTGCGTTCAAGCTCGCAGCGCCGCACTTGCTTGCCTGTGTTGTCACTGATGGTGAGCACCAACTTTTCTGTCGCGGGCACCGCGGTTTTCACGTGGTAGGTAATCCACGCGCCCACTGGCGGGTTGGGCGTGGAATAGTTGCCGGAAATGGCCAGAACGCCCGCCGCACCCGCGGGTGCCACTCCACCTGGCGTAAACGCGTACGCATGACGCAACGGAAACAATCGGGCGTCATCTCCAAGAGTGGTCGCATTGATTTCGCGCAACGCACTGTAGTCATCCAGCACATAGAACCCGCGTCCAAAGGTGCCCAGCACGACATCACTTTCGCGTTTATGCAAGGTGAGATCGCGAACCTGCGTGATGGGCAATCCCCCCTTCAGTTGCGTCCACACCTTGCCGCCGTCGACGGTTACAAACAACCCAAACTCGGTGCCCACAAACAGGAGGTCCCCGTTCATGTGGTCCTGGGCAATTGTCCAGACATTGTGCCGCCCCGTCAGGTTGCCCGTGATGTTCGTCCACGTGCGTCCGCGGTCCGTGCTTTTGACAATGTACGGCTTGTAGTCGCCGCGCTGCCAGTTGTTGAGCGTCACGAAGACGGTCCCCGCATCACGCGGGGAGGCCGCCACGTCGCTCAGGTACGTGAATTTCGGAACACCCGGAAACGTTTCAATGCGGCGCCAGCTTTTTCCACCGTCTTCGGTGACTTGCAAAAGGCCATCGTCGGTGCCGGCGTAAATCAGGCCCTCCATTACGGGCGATTCATCAATTGTGACCACGTTGCTGAGCGTGGTCGTGGAGGCGTTCAGCGCCACCGACCCGCGCGGCCACACCTTGCCCATGATGGGTAGCGTGTCGCGGTTGAGACCGCGCGAAAGGTCTGGGCTGATGCGCACCCAGTTATCACCGCGATCCTCCGTGCGGTACACGTACTGGCTGGCGAAATACATACGCGCCGCATTGTGCGGGCTCATCACAAACGGGGCATCCCAGTTGGTGCGGTCCGGCACACCGCGTAGTGTGCCCGCTGCAGGTGCTCCGGGACTTTGTGTCGTATCTCTGACCGCCGCGCTTGCGCCGCCGCCGCGCCCCGCCGCGCCTGCGCCTGCGCCGCCGCCGCGCCCCGCCGCCACGGTATCGGGTGCGCCGCCATCGTCCCCACCTCCGGGATTCAGCACGGTCGGCCGAATGTTCGTGCCGCGACCTGTCCGCATGTCGAACCGGCTCAATCCGCCGTTCTGTGACTCGCCATAAAAGATGTTCGGATCTTCCATGTCGCCGCGCGCCTGAAAGCCGTCACCACCGACAATGTTGAACCAGTCGCTGTTGCGAATGCCCCACGTGTTCGTCGTCCGCGACGGGCCGCACTGTGAAAAATTGTCCTGCGTTCCTCCGCACACGAAGTAAAACGGCTTCGCATTGTTGATGCCGACGCGGTAATACTGCGTCACCGGAAGGTTCGCAAAGAAACGCCAGGTATCGCCGTTGTCGTACGATTCGTACACGCCGCCGTCGTTTCCGACGAGAATGTGATTCTTGTCGAGCGGATCAAACTCGACAACATGATGATCGACGTGCATGCCGCGATTTTCCCAACCGGTATTCGACCAGGTGGCACCACCATCGGTGCTGCGCGACAGGTTCGTTCCCACTTCGTACAGGTGCCCGACACGATGTGGATCGATGAACAATTCGCTGTAGTACTGCCCCAATCCGTTGGTGAACCAGTTCTCGCGCGCCGCGGCGGCGGCTGCGGCAACCCGGGCGCTGTCTGCAGCATTCGCAGGTGGGGTGGCACCACCACGACCACCACCGGCGCCCGCGAAACCGCCACCGGCGCCACCGCCCGGCGCACCGCCTCGACCACCGGCCGCCTGCGCGTTGCGCCCATATCGCGCCCACGTCGTGCCATCATCAATCGAACGATAAAAACCCGACTGACTGTTGCTCGCTTCGATCAAGGCGTACACCGCGACCGGGCTCGTGCGACCTTCAATGGCCAGTCCCGCGCGGCCCACATCGCCCGTTGGCAATCCGCCGCCTAGCTTGGTCCACGTTTTTCCGGCGTCCGTGCTCTTGTGAATGCCGCCTTCCGGTCCGCCGCCTATGGCCTGACCGACATGACGCCGCCGTTGATAACCCGCGGCATAAATCACGTCCGGGTTGCGCGGATCAAACACCATATCGGTAATGCCGGTGTTCTCGCTGATAAACAAACTACGGGTCCACGTCGTGCCACCATCCGTCGTCTTGTACAACCCCCGCTCACCACCCGCTGAAAACAGCGGCCCCTGCGCCGCGACATAGACGGTGTTGGAATTGCGCGGGTCAATCAGGATTTGTCCGAGGTGCTCCGACAGCTCGAGCCCCATACGTTTCCACGTCTTGCCGGCATCCAGCGACTTGTACACACCGTCCCCAAAATGCGCGCTGCGCTGGCTGTGGTTTTCACCGGTGCCCAGCCACACAATGTTGGAGTTTTTCGGATCGAGCACCACGCAACACAGGTTGGTCGCTCCGCCTTCGTCAAAAATGGGTGTGAACGTCATGCCGCGGTTGGTCGTCTTCCACAAGCCCCCAAACGCGGTGGCGACGTACCAAACGTTCGTGTTGGTGGGATCAATCTCGATATCGGCAATGCGACCCGTGACCAGTCCCGGCCCAATGGAGCGCAGGGAAATGTTGCGCAGGTACTCAGCGCTGATACGTTGCGCGGCAGCGGTATCGACCGGAGGCGTGGTTGCGCGGGCGGCAGCACGCTGCGCAGAGGCCACGTGTGCCGTCAGTACGCCGAGTGCGAGTGTGCCGGCGAGCGTGCGTCGCCAGGCCAAAGCCGGACGACGCCAGATGAAGAGCGTATGCATGGGGGCGCAAAGCGGGAAGCGAGCGAATCGGGCGGGAGGGACGAACTGAAGTAGCGTACGGAATTCCGCAGCAGAAGGCCAGTGGTTTCGGCACCCGCCACTTCCGGCCCCGACGGCACGCCGTGCCTATGAGCTCATTCACATTCTGAGCGGAGTGACCCGTGCAATGTTAGCCTGCATGCAGGAACGGTTCGCCGGGTATCATCTCGCTCATCTCGCCCCGAACCGGCCGGTCACTGGTATTGACACCTCGCCGGTCCGCTCGAATCGTTCCAGTGCAGCGACGGCAGGCCACCTCCAACCAGGTGGGCGCCTACCACCTATGCGGTTTGCCATTCAGCAACTCGGTCACCGTTTCGGCAATGAATGGAACGAGGCGTCTACGCGCGGCGGTGGTGCGACTGTCGGTCGCACAACCCGCCGCACACCTGAATTGGCCGATAAACCAGCAATCTATTCCGCGTCCATAAAATCTTCAGCCGCGCATTGCGGCAATCCGGACCGAGGCGCGTGCGCGAAAGCAGGCGGTTATCCGATGCGTAAATCCAGTTGTGCGGGAACGGCGTAGCTCATCAACTCCGCGAATTCCGACTCCGCCCTCGCACCGGTTCCATCATGCCGCAGGCCGCCCACACCACGACCACAAGCCTGTGTTTCGTGGTCGTCACCGCTCTCCTGTGCAGCGCGTCGTTCGTCAACGCGCAGCCGGTCCGATCGCAGGCGGTTCGGTCAGACAGTTCCCGGCGCGTGGTGGACACGGTCAAGATCACTGGGCGCATTGATGACCTCATCGGGAGTGCACGAAGCGCATCCGAAGGTCGCGTAGGTGCCATCGATTTGCGGGCGCGTCCGCTCACGCGTGAGGGCGAACTCCTCGAAACGGTACCGGGCCTCATTGTCACGCAACACTCCGGCGACGGCAAGGCCAACCAATATTTCGTGCGCGGGTTTAACCTCGATCACGGCACTGATTTTCGCACCCTGCTGGAAGGTATGCCGCTCAACATGCCAACGCATGGGCACGGCCAGGGGTACACCGATCTGAACATTGTCATTCCCGAATTGGTCGATCATCTCGACTACAAACTGGGCGTTTCGCACGCGGAGCTTGGCGATTTCGGCAGCGCAGGCGGTGCACAGTTTCACTTGCTGAAGAGTCTCGCACGTCCGTTCGCCACCCTTGAATCGGGCGCCAATGGCCTTGCACGACTTGCAACGGGCGTGTCGAAGCGCGTGGGCGCAGGCACGCTGCTCGTAGGCGGTGAAGCCAAAGCCTACGATGGTCCGTGGACGCGCTCGCAGGACATTCGGAAATTTGGCGGTCTGGCGCGGTACACCGTTTCGCGCGGTGCTACGGAGGTATCGGTGCTGGGCCTTGCTTATCGCAACCGCTGGAACGCAACCGACCAGATTGCCAGGCGCGCAGTGAACAGCGGTGCGGTGTCGCGTTTCGGCCAACTGGATTCAACGGACGGCGGCAACGCCCAACGGTATAGCCTCTCGGCATCGCTCCGACATGTTGGCCAGACGTCGGTGCAAACCGTGCAGCTATACGGCATCAGCTCTGCGCTCAATCTGTTCTCAAACTTCAGCTACTTTCTCGCCGACCCCGTCAACGGCGATCAATTTGCGCAGTGGGATCGCCGCACAATTGTGGGGGGCAGCGCTACCCATACGCAGTTCGCGGAATTAGGCGGCGTCGATCACCAGTTCACCGTAGGCGTGCAGTCCCGCACGGATTTTATCAACGGGCTGGGCCTGTCGCTCACGAAGGCACGACAGACACTGGAAACCATTCGCGAAGATCGCGTTCGCGAAAGCACCACCGGACTGTATGTGGAGGCGGAGTCGCGCTGGCATACGAGATTCCGCTCGGTGATCGGCCTGCGCGGCGACGTGTTTCAGTTCAACGTCCAGAGCAACAACGCGCTCAATTCCGGTCGGCGCACCGCTGCAATCACGAGCCCCAAATTGTCGCTGGTGCTGACACCGACGGCGACCTCGGAATGGTACGTCAGCGGTGGTTTCGGTTTTCACAGCAACGATGCGCGAGGGACAACCATTCGCGTCGATCCAATTTCTGGCGAGCCCGCCAATCGCGTTGATCCGCTTGTGCGGTCACAGGGTGGGGAATTAGGCCTTCGCCTGAGTCCCATTCCGAATGTCCGCAGCACGGTCTCGCTGTGGGCGCTTAATCTGGACAGCGAGTTGTTGTTTGTCGGAGACGCCGGTGGCACCGAACCCTCAGCCGAAAGTCGGCGCAGTGGTGTCACGTTCGCCAATTTTTATCGTCCCACGTCCACGATTTCCATTGACGCCGACGTTTCATTCGCCCGCGCAAAGTTTGCAGGGGTTGAACCTGGCGCCAACAAGATTCCGGGAGCCTTGGAAAACGTTATTGCCGGTGGCATCACGCGCCTTCCCGCCAGCAGCGGCGTGGTAGGCGCAATACGACTGCGCCATTTCGGCGCCTACCCCCTCATCGAAGACAACAGCGTGCGCGCCCGCGCGTCCTCGTTGGTCAACGCCGATGCCGGATACGTTTTCAGGAGCGGCCTGCGCGCGCAGATGAGCCTGTTGAATGTGTTCAACAGCCAGGCCGACGACATTCAGTACTTCTATGCCTCTCGCCTTCAAGGCGAAGCCGCCGAAGGCATCTCCGACATCCACTTCCACCCGGCCGAGCCTCGCCAGCTGCGCTTCTCCGTGGCCTGGCAATTCTAAACCTGAACCCTGAAGGCGGTGTTCCTGACTCCTGGTCCATCTACTTCGGAACACAAAAGCACCCTTCCGTTGCTGCACCCTGAATCCTGAATCCTGAATCCTGAACCCCGCACTTCCTGACCCCCGACCCCTGCAGTTCCTGCCCCCATTTTTTGCCCCCCTGACCCCTTCTCCCCTCACCAGCCCTACCGGTTCAACGCTTCCCAGCCCCCCTCGGCATACATTTCCCAATGTCCAATGCCCCCTCCTCTACTGCCCCCAAAGGCGTCTATTTTTGTTGCTGAACGTTCTGGAGAGGCGTCGCGTATATATAGTCGTCTCCCCTTGCAACTTCGGTTTCAGGGTGAATAATGGGACCGTCTGGAGCAGCGAAACGGCCACCTTCCCGTCGTTTCGTCTGGCATGCGGATTGGACAGCAAAAAACACGTCGCTCCGAGCGGCGTAAAGGAGTGTACCGCATGAAGTTAGTTCTCGCCTGTACTGGTCTCGCAGCCGCATTGGCAATAGGCCTCGCGCCCGCTGCCGAGGCTCGGCTGCGCGCGCCAAACGATCCGCCGGCCCGTCCGGTTGTTCGGTCGGCTCCCCTCAAAATCACACCGGTGCCGGTTCGACCGGTTGCACGCACAGTGGCGCCCAAGTGGGCCCCCGCATCACCGGCATCCAGCGGCGCCCGTGGCATCTCCAGCGCGGGGTTGTCGGACGTCGTCAAGACGTATTGCGGCACCTGTCATAGTGAGCGCACCAAGCGCGGCAATCTGGTGCTCGCGTCGTACAACGTCGACAATGCGGCCAAGGATGTTGTCATCTCCGAAAAAATGGTTCGGAAGTTGCGCGCGGACATGATGCCGCCCCCGGGGTCCAAGCGTCCCAAGGGCGACTCGCTGTTGGCGCTGGTCGAAGCCATCGAGAACAGCATTGACCACTCGGGCCCCATCAATCCCGGCAACCGCACGTTCCAGCGGATGAACCGGCCGGAATACGAGCGGGTGGTGCGCGACCTGCTCAAGGTCGAGGTCAACGCGGGTGACTACCTGCCGCTGGACACCAAGAGCGCGAACTTCGACAACATTTCCGACGTGCAGTCGTTGTCGCCGGCGTTGCTTGAGTCGTACCTGAACGCCGCCGCCGCCGTCAGTCGGATGGCCGTTGGTGAAGTGAACGCACCGACCACGCAGGCGGTTTTCAAAATTTCCGCGTACGCGTCGCAGCATCCCTGGGACCACGTCGAGGGCACGCCCTACGGCACCCGTGGCGGCATGGTGTTCACCCACACGTTTCCGGCTGACGCCGAGTATGAGTTCCGACTGAATATTGGCGGTGGCGTCGGTACGCGTCTTGAAGATCTCGACATTTCCGTCGACGGCGAACAGGTTGCGTTGCTCAAGTACGAAAAGGGGCTCGCGCGAAACAACGTGTCTGCCGACGCGCCCGCGGGATTCGACTATTTGCGTACTATGCCGGTCAAGGTCAAGGCTGGTCAACACAAGGTCTCGGTCGCATTTGTGCGCCGCACCGAAGGCCCGTTTGAAGATCTGGTGAAGCCGCACGACTGGTCGCGTGCCTCGGCTGGTACGGCGAGCGCGGGCACCACGGAATCTCCGCCGCTCACCGAGGTTGCGATTAATGGACCGTATCGCGCTACGGGTGTTTCGGAAAACGAAGCGCGCAAGGCGCTATTCACCTGTCATCCGACTGCGGCTGCCGCGCAGCGTGCGTGCGCACGGCAAATTATGACGCGTGTTGCGACCAAGGCCTACCGTCGCCCGCTCAAGCCAACCGACATGACGGCGTTGATGGGCTTCTATGATAAGGCCGCCACGGCGGGCAACCCCAACGCGTTTGAAGACGGCGTCCGCAACGGCCTGCAAGCGATGCTGGCCAGCCCATACTTCGTGTTCCGCTTTGAAACCACGCCAGAGACGGTCAAGCCCGGCAAGGACTTTGCCATCTCCGACATCGATCTCGCGTCGCGCTTGTCGTTTTTCCTCTGGGGTACGATCCCGGATGAACGGCTCATGACGCTGGCACGACACAATCAGTTGTCGACCAAGGTCACGTTTAACGCCGAAGTAAAACGCATGCTGGCCGACCCGCGCTCCGAAGCGCTGTCCACGCGTTTTGGTTCGCAGTGGCTACGCCTGCAGGATCTCGACAAGGTGCATCCGGATGCGTTCTTCTTCCCCGATTTCGACCTGCAGACAACACGTGCCATGCAGACCGAAACGGAACTGTTCATGGCCGATCTCATTCGCAACGATCGCAGCATCATGGACATGTTCACGGCCGACTACACGTTCGTGAACGAGCGCCTGGCCAAACATTACAACATTCTGGGCGTGACCGGCGATGAGTTCCGCAAGGTCAAGTATCCGGATGACTCGCGTCGCGGGCTGCTGGGCCAGGGCAGTGTGTTGGTCCAGACCTCCTACGGCAATCGTACGTCGCCAGTGTTGCGCGGAAAGTGGGTCATGGAAGTGCTCATCGGCATGCCCCCGCCGCCCCCGCCGCCCAGCGTGCCCGACCTCGAACAGACCGTCGGCGCCAAGGACGGAAAGCAACTCACGACGCGAGAGCGCATGGAACTGCATCGCGCCGATCCGTCGTGCAAAACATGTCATCAGTACATGGATCCCATCGGGCTTGCGCTCGACAACTTTGATGTAACGGGTCGCCAGCGCTTCCGTGAGAACGGCGCACTGCTCGACACGCGCGGCACGATGTACGACGGCATGGAAATCTCGACACCCGCACAGCTCATCACGTCGCTGTTGTCGCGCCCCATTCCGCTCACCCGTTCGTTCACCGAAAACCTCATGGCGTATGCGCTGGGTCGCCGTGTTGAAGATTTCGACCAGCCAACAGTCCGAGCGATTGCGAAGGATGCGCAGGCGAAAGGCAATCGTTTCTCTGCGTTTGTGATGGGCGTTGTAAACAGCAGTGCTTTCCGCCAGAAACGTGCAGACGCAGTAGCCGACGAAGCTTCGCAGTACTAACCGCTGAGGATCCCCGACATGAATTTCCTGACACAGAAGACCCTGCACCGCCGCACGTTCCTGCGCAGCCTGGGTGCGACCATCGCCCTGCCGTATCTCGATTCCATGCGCCCAGCCGGCAGTGCGCTTGGCCGGTTCTCCAAGGCGGCGGTTGATACAGACAAGACACGCGTCGTCTGTATCGAAACCGTACATGGCGCGGCTGGTTGCAACACCCTCGGCGCTGCGAAAAACCTGTGGGCGCCAGCCGGCGTCGGCCGCGATTGGCAGTTCAATCCCGAAGGGGCACTGACGCCGTTGGAGCCATGGCGCAAGTATCTCACCATCGTCAGCAACACGGACGTGCGCATGGCCGAAGCGTTCGAAGCACCGGAAATCGGTGGCGATCACTTTCGCTCCAGCGCGGTGTTCCTCACGCAGTCACATCCGAAACAGACGCAGGGGTCCGACCTCTATGTCGGCACCTCGTTCGATCAGCTCGTCGCGCGCCGCATTGGGCAGGGCACGCCCATTCCTTCCATGCAGCTCTGCATCGAAAATCTCGATCAGGCCGGTGGATGTTATTACAACTATGCCTGCGCCTACACCGACACGATCAGCTGGGCTTCGCCCAATGAACCGCTGCCGATGATTCGCAACCCGCGTGCCGCGTTTGACCTGTTGTTCGGTGCGGGCGCTGACAACGCCGACCGCGCGGCCCGCCGCAAGGTGAACGGCAGCATTCTCGATTGGATGGTCGACGAAATGGCCACGCTCAAGAAGCAATTGGGCACGGGCGATCGTCGTCGTCTCGATCAATACGTCGAAAACATTCGCGAACTGGAACGCCGCATTCAGAGCATTGAAGCGCAGAACTCCAGCGGCAACGAGCGGAAGCTTCCCGAAGCGCCCGCGGGCGTGCCGGATTCGTACGAAGAGCACATGAAGCTCATGTTCGACGTGCAGGTGCTCGCGTTCGAAAGCGATTCCACGCGCGTGTTCTCGTTCAAGACCGGTCGCGACGCCTCCAACCGTTCGTATCCGGAAAGCGGATCAAGCGCGGGCTTTCACCCGGCCTCGCACGCATTGGGCAACGAGGCGGGGCTCACCAACTTCAACCTCATCAACAAGTATCACGTCAGCATGTTGCCGTATTTCCTGGACAAGCTCAAGAACACCATGGAAGGGGACGCCAACCTGCTGGACAAGACGCTCATCATGTACGGATCGCCAATGTCCGATCCGAGCATTCACGCGCACCGTCGCGCCCCGCTCATTCTGTTGGGCGGCGCCAACGGCAAGCTGGATGGCAACATGCACCTCAAGGCGCCGGACGGCACGCCAATGGCCGACGTCTTTCTCACGCTGCTGCACAAGCTGGGCGCCGACGACATCAAGAGTTTTGGTGACAGCGTCGCTCCGTTTACGCTTACCGCCTGAGGCTCCGGAACATGACCCAGCCTTATTCCACTTCGCTGAGGATGGCGATCGGCGCGCTGTCCCTCGCGTCGGTCGCGTCCGGATCGGCATTCGCACAGGATGTCGCCGCCAAGACCAAGGTGCCGGCCGCCAAAGCCACCAGCAGCATGTCGGTCGACAAAGCGGCGCAGACCATTGCGAACGCCGCCAAGCGTGGCGACATCGCCGCCGTTCGCGCGTTGCTCGCGTCGTCCAAAGCCTCCATCAACGTGGCCCAGGGCGACGGCATGACCGCGTTGCACTGGGCTGCCGAACGCGGCGATCTCGCCTTGGCGCAATTGTTGCTTAAGTCCGGCGCCAAGGTAACGTCCACGACCCGCATTGGCAGTTATACCCCGCTGCATATCGCCGCGCAGAATGGCCGTGGGCCAGTGGTGCGCGCCCTGCTCGCCGCCGGTGCGGACGCGAACGCGCGTACCATCGGTGGGTCGACGCCGCTGCATTTTGCCGCGACGTCCGCCAGCGCAGATGCCGTGTCGGCGCTGCTCGAGTTCAAGGCCGATCCAAACGCCCGCGAGAAGGAATGGGGGCAAACCCCATTGATGTTCGCGGCCAACATGAACCGCCCGGACGCGATCAAGGTATTGCTCAAAGGTAAAGCCGACCCGAATCTGCAAACGCAATCAGTCGAATTGGCGTTGCAGACGGCCGCGGACGCAGCGGCGACGCGCCGACGCAACGAAGTCATGCAGGCGCTGCTGCCAGAGCGCATCAAGGATTCACTGAAAACGGTCGCAGCCAAAACTGCGGCTGCGCTTCCGGCCGCCGGTGCACCACGCGGCGCGGCAATGTCAGCACTTCTCGCCAATGCGACACCGGAACAGCAAGCCGCCGCAGCGGCAGCCGCGCTTCGTGGTGGTGGTGGTGGTGGCGGCGGACGCGGCGCGCAGATGGACTACGCGCCCTTCCTGACAGCCGCGCAAGTTCAGGAAGCTGTTTCAGCCGGTCGTAAGGTGATGGATTCCATCGAGACGGCCCGCGCAACCGACAAGGCGCTGGCCGCTGCCGCCCCTCGCACTGGTCGCGGTAATGCGGCCGACACGGTGGCGGACGTGAACGGCAACCTGTCAACCGGTCAGTTCGGTGCCGCAGTTGGTTCGGTGGGTGGGCTCAGTGCACTGCATCACGCCGTGCGCCAAGGCAACGCGCCAGCCACCCTCGCGCTTATTGAGGGTGGTGCCGACCTCAACGCCCGGACCGTTAGCGACAGCACCTCACCGTTGTTAATGGCCATTATCAATGGCCACTTCGATTTGGCGATGGAGCTCGTCAAGCGCGGAGCCAACGTGAATCTGCAGAGCACCGCCGGCGCAACGCCGTTGTACAACACGATCAACACCATGTGGTTGCCCCGTTCGCGGTATCCGCAACCGCAGTCGCAAGCGTTGCAGAAGACCACTCACTACGAACTGACGGCAGCGCTCATCAAAGCGGGCGCTGACGTCAACGTACGCCTCAAAAAGAACCTCTGGTACTTCGGTTACAACAACTGCGGCAACGGCAATTGCGGACTTGAATATCTGGATGGGACCACGCCGTTCTGGCGGGCTGCTTACGCGGTTGACCTGGAAGCCATGAAGATGTTGGTCGCCGCTGGCGCTGACACGAAGTTGCCATCCCTTCGTCCGCAGGCTGGTGCAGCTGGCGCTGGCGGTCGTGGCGGCGGTCGTGGCGGCGCACCGGGTGCACCGGGTGCACCGGGTGCGCCGGGTGCGCCGGGTGCGCCGGGTGCTGGCGCCGCTGGTCGTGGTGCCGGTGGTGGTCTGGATGACGGACCACCCGCCGGTGGCGGTGGCGGCGGGCGCGCGCCGGTCGTCCTCGAACCGAAAATCGATTCCGCAGCCAAAGCATTCCCGCCAGGCATTGGCGTCTATCCAATTCACGCGGTCGCGGGCGTCGGCTACGGCAACGGATTTGCCGGCAACTCACACCGTCACGCCCCAGACGGATGGATGCCCGCCATGAAGTATGTCGTTGAAGTGCTCGGCGCCAACGTGAATGAGCGCGACAACAACGGCTACACGCCGCTGCATCACGCCGCAGCGCGCGGCGACAACGAGATGATTCTGTATCTCGTCAGCAAAGGCGCCGATCCAAAGGCTGTAGCACGGAACGGTCGCACCACCATCGACATTGCAAACGGACCGGTCGAGCGCTTGCGCCCCTTCCCGGAAACCATTGCACTGCTTGAGAAAATGGGAGTGCACAACAGCCGCCGCTGCGTCAGCTGCTAGAACGCTGACGTCTATTCGGTTGTGCAAAGCGCCCCGCAGCATTGCTGCGGGGCGCTTTGGCTTTGGGCAGAATTCAGAGTGAAGGAATTGGGAACGGCGAGTGTTCAGGGGACAGGAACCGCAGGGTTCAGGGTTCGGGAACTGCAGAATGCAGGGTTCGGGGTTCAGCGTTCAGCAAGTGCAGGGTGCGCCACAACGGCGCATGAGATGGACGAGTGGTCAGAGAGGGGGCTGGACCGGCACCGGGGCAGGTCAGAACTCAGAGTCTCAGGTCGCATAATTCTGAATCCTGCCCACTGACGTTGTTCCTGACCCCTCGTCCACCTTCCCAGCGCATCAATGCATCCTGCAATTCCTGAACGCTGAACCCAGAATTCTGCAGTTCCTGACCCCTGACTTCTGCCAGTTCCTGACCCCCTAGCCGTTCCTGATCCCCTAGCAGTTCCTGACCCCTAGCAGTTCCCAAACGAAAAAAGCCGGGTGCCCAACGGGCCACCGGCTTTTTTCTTCCTTCCTGTCTCTCGCTACGCCCCGCCGCTATGGCTTCGGCGCCGCCAACATAAGCGTCACGTGTTCCTGCACCTGCGCCAATCCCCCTTCTGGTGCGTCCCAATTCATGCGTCCGTCGTTGTTCGTGTCCGCACCGGTCATGAGCTGATCACATAGCTGCGCGATCTGACTCATGAATTGCGCAGCGACGGCAGCGTCGGTCGCCATCTGTACTTGCTGCGCGAGGGCGATAATCTGATCCGCCCTTGCCACCGTCGATCGCGCCGCAGTCGCCACGTGTTTCGAGTGGGTAAGGTGGGCCGGCGTCGCGCCTTCGGCTTTCGCGGCCAGCTCAATGTGCGCGGCGATGCCCGTCGCAGCGCGTTTCACGCCGTATTGTTTGCCGGGACCTGCCGTGACCACAGTCGGATCGAGTGCATTGATGACGTGTCCCGCATGCAGTTGCAGCATGGAGAGATTGGTCGGATTCCGCATGGCCAGCGCCGCGTGCTGCGCGGCGATTTTCTGCTCGGCGATCGCCATGGGCAACAAGCCTGATTTGTCCGGTGTGTCTCCGAAGCTGTTCACCACGTGACCAATGTGTACGCCAACCGGACCGGCCGGGACGGCGACAATCGGAGCGGCCGCCGCAACGCGCACGGTGCCCGGCAGCGGCCCACCGATCAGGACGGCCAGAGTGGAATCGAACGTTTTGCGAGCGGAGCCATCGGTGCTGATCATGAAACGCCTCCGCCGGTACGCGGAGTCGCTGAGCGAATTCTTTTTGAGGATAGCCGCGACCTGCGTGCGCATTTTTTCGCGCAACTCCAGTTGGGTCTCATCCTTCTTGTTCTTCTGCAGGGTGAGTTCCTTATCCACGGAATCCTGCACGATGAGAATGGCGGCATGCACCGCAGCGAACGACCGAATTTCGTCGGGTGTGAGCTTGGAGGCGGGCGATTGCGCCAGGGCGGCGACCGGGAAGGCCAGGGCCGTGGCGACGGCTGCGATCAGTGAGTGGCGGGCTGTAGGCATGGGTAGGAAAATGGAGTGCCGGCTCAATTATGGCCACCTGGTGTCAGTTCGAACGTTATCGACACTGGCGGCGTTCTTTCTTTCGTCGCAAACTCTGTCTGGTGCCGTACCGCAGAAGTAGCGCTTCAGGCAGCGGTACTTCTGCGGCACTACACTACATACTCGCCCCATCCACCGCACGTTGAGCCGTTCGCGACGTGCCGTTGTCCCCGCCCAGTTGAATGGAGAGTTCGATGAAGATGTTCAGGCTGCTGGCCACGGTTGTGGCCGCGTCAATCGCCGGAAGTGCGGTACTCCCGGCCCAGGAACCGCCCACCACGCCGCCCGCGGGACGCGGTGGCCGAGCCGGCGGCGGGGCGCCCCCGGGCCCGCCAAGCATGGGCGGCGGGCAATGTAGTGCCAACCCGTTCAACTGTCCCGATGCGGTGAATCCGCTGCCTGCGCCGAACACGGTGTGGATTGAAGAGATGACGTGGATGGATGTCCGCGACGCGCTGAAGGCCGGCAAGACCACGGTGATCATCACGACAGGCGGCATGGAACCCAACGGTCCGTGGCTCGTGACGGGCAAACACAACTACGTGTTGCATGCGAACTGCGATGCGATTGCGCGCAAGCTTGGTACCGCGTTGTGCGCACCGACGGTCAAGTTTGTTCCAGAGGGATCGTACGATCCGCCGAGCGGTCACATGACCAGCCCCGGCACCATCAGCGTCACCAATAACACCTTCAAAGCCATTCTGACGGACATTGTTGGCAGCCTCAAGGCGCATGGCTTTACCAGGATTTTCCTTATCGGTGACAGCGGTGGCAATCAGGGCGGGCAACGGCAAGTTGCCGACTCGCTGAACAAGCTGTGGGCCGGCAACACACTCGTCGCGCATCTGCAGGAGTATTACGACTACGCCAGCGTTTCGAAGCACATGGAAACGAAGGGACTCAAGGGTGGAAAATCGGATGGTCTGCATGACGATGCGGAAATCACGCTCAACATGATGATCGACGACCCCAAGTCGGTGCGCCTCGACGAACGTATCAAGGCCAAACAGGCCATGATCAACGGTGTCTCGCTCACCGACAAGAAGAAGAACATGGAATGGGCCAGGGAAATCGTGGCGTTCCGTACGCAGGTGACGATTGACGCCATGAACAAGGCCATCGCCAACGGCGGCACGTTGCCGGCCGCGCCGCGTGGTGGACGCGGCGCCTCGGGCAACTAGTACTGTGTGGCAGAAGTCTCGTGGCATTCAGCGGCGTCTGTTGCCTCAGGGCGTCGTGGCACTCCCTCGCCCCGCGGCAACATCCATCCGGTGCATTCGCCACGGGACTTCTGCGACACTACCCGAAGTCGGAAACCCGCAAAAAACGCCGTCGCCTGCCCGCATTCATTTCAAACGAGGGCATGGAGGCGTCAGGAACTGCTCGGGGGTGAGTGTTCAGGAACTGAAGCGTTCAGTGTTCAGGAACTGAAGCGTTCAGTGTTCAGTGTTCAGCGTTCAGCAACGGCAGGGTGCATCGTTGTTTGCTCGCAAATGGACGAGGGTTCAGGTACGACTTCAGGCTTCAGTGTTCATAATCCAGATTCACCCGTGACTGAACCCTGACTTCCGAGGCCGTTCCTGAATCCTCGTCCAACTTCACCGCACGACGGTGCACCCTGCCGTTGCTGAACCCTGAACCCTGAATCCTGAATTCTGCCCTTCCTGACCCCCGACCCCTGCAGTTACTGACCCCTGCAGCAGCTGCCCCCCACCGATTTCGTATTCCATACGCCCCCCGCCCCCCGTCCCCCGTCCCCCGCCGCCCCCGCCGCCCCCGCCGCCCC
>Ga0335397_10001529_pt1 | contig 31556 bp, 27 predicted proteins | sample MAT04_FD_205740 | JGI IMG/M metagenome (GOLD analysis project Ga0335397, IMG submission 205740) | Freshwater microbial communities from Lake Fryxell liftoff mats and glacier meltwater in Antarctica - MAT-04 (spades assembly) (version 2) ... | reverse complement strand
GATGCGTTAGCTTTCTAGCCCCCTAAATCCCCCAATTCTGGGGGACTTTGAAAGGCTCGGAAGTCCCCCAGAATTGGGGGATTTAGGGGGCGGATCGGGACGTTATTTCATTGCTACTCCCTTAGCTCTCTCCTCTTACACACTATTAATAGGAAAACATCTATGCAATTCTTAGAGGATGTTTGAAAAGTCTTCGGTGTAACATCAGGATGTAAGGGTGCAATTCGGACGACCATTGTTCGGTGAGTCCGAAAACTTTTGTGCCGAATGCCAAGCCCCTACGGATGATTGATAATACTTTTCAAACATCCTCTCAAAAGCTTCCGTCAAACCACTTAAATCGACTTCTTAAAAGTCAGGGTTTGGCAACATCTCTACTCAAATTGTTAAAAACAAACAAATATTTATTTTTTAACTCCAGTTTCCGCTAAATTCAGTAGAATCATTTTTGCAACAAAGCGCTAAATTTAGAGTCGCTTCCCATTCCCTGCATCATTCAGAGGTAAACCTGTGTTGGAATTCAATAACCGCCCCGACTCCCGTCGCCGCTCATCTCGCCCACAGGCTTCTAACCAATCTCCTACGCAGGAACAACCCAATGTGCCGACCCAGAGTCAAAGTGCAAAACGGGTTCCCAGCGCGAAACAGTCGGCTTCTCGGCGCAATAGCCGCACCACCCGCCTTGCTCCCCCCCCGGCTTCTCCCCCCTCCAGCCCGAACCCACGCGCACCTGGCACAATGCCCGTCCGCCCGAGGCGCAAAAGATTTTTCTTACTAGAACTCTTCTCCCGCAGCCCACTATCTAGAACTCGCCCCATTACGCCGCGATCGCCAGAGCCACAATCGCCAGAGAAAAAGCTAGCCCCCGCTCAGGTATCCCAGCCCGAATCACTGAAGCGCCGCAGTCGCCCGCCCACTTCGCCCATCAAACCGAAGCGACCGACCTCGCCGTTGGTTCATGCCATCCGGCTGCTGATTGTGGGTGTAGGCGTCAGCGCGATCGCTGGGACAAGCCTCTCGGTGTGGAACCCTGCCATCCGCTCTGCCGCCGTTGCCCAAGTTGCCCCTCCCCAGATGATGGCGGCAAACACCCTTAGTGGCGGACAAAACATAGGGTACATTGCCAAGAATACCCTCGGTTCTGGGCAAGAGCTACCGGGGCTAGTTGCCAAAATTGCGCCCATGACCCAAGGGTTAACTGACCTGACTCCTGGCGTTTTCATGGTGGATTTAGACAAAGGTAATTACTACTCGTTCAATGGTGATATGGTCTTTTCGGCTGCTAGCACGATCAAAGTGCCCGTCTTAATCGCCTTCTTCCAAGATGTCGATGCTGGAAAGATTCGACTTGATGAAGTCATAACGATGGAAACATCAGACGTTGTAGATAATTCTGGGGAAATGCAGTATTCTCCCATCGGCACGAAGTATTCTGCTCTCGAAGTCGCGACCAACATGATTGTCATTAGCGACAATACCGCCACCAATATGATCATTCGGCGGCTAGGGGGCATTGACAAATTAAACCAGCGCTTTAAGGAATGGGGTCTTCAGCAAACGGTCATTCGCGATCGCCTCCCCGATTTAACGGGAACCAATACGACCAGTCCTAAAGAACTCACCACCCTGTTGACTGCCGTCAGCCAAGGACAGCTCATTTCTATGGCGTCCCGTGATCGCGCCATGTTCATCATGAGTAAAACCGAAACCGATACCCTGTTGCCAGCGGCAATGGAAGCAGGGGCACAGATTTCTCATAAAACAGGCGATATCAAATCAATGGTGGGCGACAGTGGCATTATCGATATGCCCAGTGGCAAGCGCTATGTCATTACGACGCTGATGAAGCGCTCTGATAACGACAGTCGAGCACAAGATTTAATTCGGCAAATTGCCAGCACAATCTATCAGTATCTCGATCCGGCTAGTCCGCCAGTAGAACCAGCTGCCGCGACCGAGCTAGAGGTACCGCAAACTGAGCCTAGGGAGTAGCAATGAAATAACGTCCCGATCCGCCCCCTAAATCCCCCAATTCTGGGGGACTTCCGAGCCTTTCAAAGTTCCCCAGAATTGGGGGATTTAGGGGGCTAGAAAGCTAACGCATCCCATTGGGACTTTATTTCAATGCAGATCCCCTACAGTGATGGAGCCGCAAGTTACGGAAACAGGTTCGGCGATCGCCGAACCTGAACTTACCAGCCCTCAACCCGCTGACCCCGAGCCTCTACCATCCCTTAATCAACAGACCCTCATCAGCAGCATCCGCCCCCGTCATAATGCCAGGTCGAATCAGTGACCATAATCTCATTGGGGAAACTGATACCTAATTTTCCTGCCGTTTTGTCGCAAACTGCTAAGGGCATCCCGCGCAGCATAATGTGTCCAGCGCGATCGTCTAGCGCTTCTTCAGCTCCGCTGTAGATTGCCGTTTTCCCCGTGAAGATGCAAACTCCATCGGACGGAATGGGCACCTTAAATGACACAGAATCCAGGCTCTCCAACAGCAGCGGCGTTTCTAAACCGTAATTCTGGGCATCTAACAACCGATAAGGACGACGGGCACGAATTTCAATTTGCCCAAACCCCATCTCTACTAAATGCTGGGTGTATTGTTCGTAGGTTAACGCTCCTGACAGGCACATGGCGCGCAGCCGTTGATCTTGCTGGAGGTGCAGTGGAATCGGTCGAGTGGCGATCGGGTCACTCATAATTAGCCGACCGTTAGGTTTAAGAACGCGATATGCCTCCTTGAGCGCCCGCACCAAGTCCGTCGGCTCAAAAATATTAAACAGACAGTTTTGCGCCACCACATCCACTGATGCATCGGCAACAGGCAAAGAAAAAGCATCGCCACTACGAATCTCAACAAAACTCGGCTCAAACCAATCATTGTCCTGCGCCGCCGCTGTTAAATTGCGTGCCGCTGCCGATCGCATCGTTGCCACTGGGTCAACCGCCACTACGCCCCCCGGTCGGCGCGAAAAATAGGCAAACTGGAGCGCTTCCAATCCGCCCCCAACTCCCACATACAGCACAGTTGGCTCTCCCGAAAGCTCTGCCGGATGGACAGTCGTGCCGCAGCCATAGTTCATCTGCTGCATTAATTTAGGCACTTTTAACCCAGGAAATTGCAGCGGCGTACTTTGCACACAACAAAGCCCTATCTGGGGAGTTTCTGCAACCTCACCATAAAATTGAGCAGCGGTTTCGAGATAACTCATAAAGAATTCCTACACACAATAATTCTGAACATAATAATTTTGACAGTAATCCTAACGGTTCAGATAACGGTATAGATGACGGTACACAAAGAGTCGGCTTTCAGCCTCTTAAATCTCGGTTAAAAGCTGACCTGATGAGCTTTTGCTGAGAGATTTTTGAACTGGGCAATTGATTAACCGTCACAAGCCACGGCGCGCAGTATTCCATCCAGCGGTCTACTAAAGAAAGAGGAGAGGAAATGACCTATGGAACTGACTAAACACTTCGCCGCCGCTCTAACCGCCGGATTTGTCACTGCCGGACTGCTGATTTGCAGCGCCATGCAAGCTAAAGCCGATTTCAAAGTTCTTAGCCTAGCGCCAGGCTTTATGCCCAATCCCGAAGTCGTTGGGGGGCTATCTGGCGGTAAACGCATCACTCCTGACTGTGGCTACGTCAAATCAGCCAATACGCCTGATTATGTGGTGACACTGACCAAGCCCTTCACTTCCCTGAAGGCATCGGTACAGGCATCGGGTGATGTGACGATGTTAATTGAAGGCCCTAACGGTCGCATTTGTTCAGATGATGTCAATGGCTTAATGCCCGAAGTTTCTGGCTCTGCCCTCGCGGGCACCTATCGCGTTTGGATTGGCGATTATGTAGGTAAGGCAAACAACGGATTTAGCTATCAATTGACCTTAAGTGAAGAGAATTGATGTTCTTGATAGCCAATTAGCTTAATCGGCGTTGCTGGATGCAGTATGAAAATCCAGTTCCCCTGCCCTTTTAGGGAAGGGGTTAGGGGTTAGGTTGAGTCGGCAACGCAGCTAGATAGACCTCTCCCTAAATCCCTCTCCTGAAGGAAAGGGACTTTGAAGGGATTCATACTTTCATTCAGCAACGCCGCTTAATCATTCGTTTTAGAATTTGGGTTGACACCTTAAAAGAATAAGGTAGAATTTTCGGGTCTTGTGAGGGAGGGCGATCGCCTAAGAATCTCATTGGTCGAGCATTCTCCCAGAGCGATCGCCCTCTATGTGTAGATCAAACTCGTTAAAAAGTGTAGATCAAACTCGTTAAAAAAAGCGCTGTTCGCTGTACTTTTAAACTCCTGTTGCTGATCCGAAAGGATATTTTAATGAAAACACTTATTCCTCAGGCATGGAGAGTCAACCTCAGGGTACTTCAGCGCTATTTATTAGATTTATCAACAGGACAATGGCATCAACTGGCAAACTATCAGGCGATCGCTGCCGACTCTCAAGTTATATTTCATCCACAACTCGCCCTGACGCAACCGCTTGGCTCAATGTCGTCTCACTACTTTAACAATAAGGAGCATAATCTTTTACTAGCCATCCAAAAAATTCAGGATGTGGTGATTGCTCCAGGTCAGGTTTTTTCCTTTTGGCATCTTGTCGGCAACCCTAACCAAAAAGCAGGATATCTTCAAGGAAGAACCATTATGGGTGAAGGACTGACTACTACAATTGGGGGAGGATTATGTCAGATATCGGGACTGATTTATTTCTTATCTCTAAGGTTAAGGTTAACAGTTGTTGAAAGACATCCTCACTCCAAAGATATCTACACCAATGCAACGCGATTTGCCCCTTTGGGGTCAGATGCAACCGTTGTTTACGGCTATAAAGACTTGCCGATTTCAAAATAATTTATCGTCGCCAATCTGCTTTCGGTTTTTAATCAAACAACAGGAAATCACCGCTTTTATTTGTTCTGATCAACCGATCGCTGAAGCTCAAATTGAATTCTGCACACAGCAATTAGACTCTGGCACTCAAGTCGAGATCGTTCGGTATACAGAAGCGAACGCTAAAGGTGAGTTAATTAGCTCTGATTTTTATCCTCAAATGCTCGTTCCCTCACACCTCCAATAGATGAACGCACCTCTCTTACTCGTTCGGACTCCCGACCAGCATTGATCGGAACGGTAGCAGCAAAATTCCTAAAATGCGATCGCTCTGACTCACGTAATACTCAAGAGAATCAACCATGATCTGAGATCCTTCCAGTACCAAAAACCGCCAATTAGTGCCACTGGTAACAGCCCCGTAGATTCTAGGAATGGGTTGTCCTTTGGTTTCGTTGAACTGCTGCGCTGCCACCATCGCTGCGACACATTGCCCTAACCCACCAATAATATCTTCACGCTTCGCCTCGACAATTGTCATCACGGGGGTATCAATATAAAGCTGTTCTTCAGAAGCCGACAATATAAAATCGCAAAAGCCTTGCAGTCCCCTCGATGGGTCTACATTGAACTCGGTTCCAGAAAACAGTGCAATGCGATACCCAAGCTGTCGCCTGACCTCAGCGAGAATGGGAGCAATTAGAAACTCAGAGCGGGCTTTTTCAGTACCAATGAGGGTGGCAAGTTCGGTAAATTCTGTCAATGTCTGAGACAAAGAACTGGAAGGCTGGACTGCCGCAACGTTTGCAAACAAATTACTTCCTTCTTTAGAAGTCAACCCAAACGCCGCCTTTGCCTTTGCTACTGTAAAGTCACTGTACGCCATCGGGGTTTTCCTTTTTACAAGCCGCCTTTATTTTATCGGGCGTTGCTAAATATCATCAAGGCGCGATCGCCCGTCTTCAGACCTTCCGCCGCATGACTTCAGAAGAATGGGTTGTTTTCGATCGCAGCAATGCCAAACGACAAGCTCGAATTGAGCCTGATTATTTGCTGACATCTAGAGAGCGAATGCAATTTGCCCAGTTTAGAATCCTAGATGCACGCTGGTTTTCTATTTCACAGCAGATCCCCAATGTCAAAAACTGTCCTGATTACCTCATTCGCAACCTGGAATAGTAAGCAACGGCTCAATTCTTCTGATGAGCTATTGAAAGAAGTTTTGCATACGTGTCCTCTTCCACCCTCTCTCTATTTCCTCAGGCAATTACCTGTAAATGCTCTGGTCGCCAGGGAAATGGCGATCGCCCAAATTATTCGGCTTCAGCCCCAAGTGATGCTCTGCTGCGGCATGGCAGAATCGCGGGAAAAGCTGAGCTTGGAGGCGCGGGCAGTCGTAGGCAATCGGGTTCTTCAAACTTCAATGAATTTAACAGAACTCATGACTGATTTATCCCACAGTCAAATCAGTCACGATGCGGGTCGGTTCGTCTGCAATAGTTTTTATTATTCCATGATGGATTATTTCAGAATGAATGATTCGAGCCATAGTTCTGAAATAAATTTTGAAATAAATGATTCACAGTACCTTGATTTCCAGCGCGCCTGTCTGTTTATTCACGTTCCCATCTTGACAAAACTAAATCGATCGCAAATTTTGATGGATTTTTGCAAAATCTTGAATAAATGTGTGTTTTAATTGGCAGACGTTTGAAATACCCCCTGTCTCAAGGCTTGACCAATTTACGATGAAGTGGCAATATTCAGCCTATGTTTACAACTCGCCGTCGCTCCATACGTTCTAGTAGTTGGTCACGTAAAAAGACCCGTCGTTTTCCTCGCCCCCTGCCCCTATTAGCAATGACAATAGGCGTATTGCTGGGGTCTGAGCTATTGCTACGGGCGATCGCCAACTTTTCTGGCTTAAATGGGCAATTCACCCATGCTTCCAACGAACTTGCCCAATCTTATCAACTACGATTTCTTAGCCCCGACCGACAGCCTTACAAAACTTTGCCTAGCTCCGGCAAGCTTTTAGCCAACCGTGATGCTTTAATGGGCTATCAATTACAGCCTAAGCAGTCCACTCAATTTTGGACGGTCAACGCCCAAGGCTTCCGCGATACGGATGACGTGCCTCGGCAAAAGCCCAGCAGTGAAACTCGGATCTTTGTGCTGGGAGGTTCAACTGCCTTTGGTCAGCTTAGCTCTAGCAATAACGCCATGTTTGCTCACCAGTTAGAGCAGCGCCTCAATAATCAGGTGACGGCACAACGCGCCAAACCCAATACATTCCAGCCTGAGGTTTTACCTTATACCGCCGATGAAGTAGAGAAAGTGCTTCAGCGGGCAGCCCGCTTGCCCGATCGCCAGTATCGCGTCATCAATGCCGCTGTTCCAGGGTACGCATCAGGCAACGTGGCGCAGATCATGGAGCGAGTTGCCGACTATGACCCTGATGTTGTGATTGTGCTGGGTGGCTACGATGATTTGCTTTTACCCAGTACTCGCAGTGCTGTAGAGATTCCGGGTTTAGACGATATTTTGGCGGGTAAAGGTGAAAGCTGGGGCGCTCAGTTCATGGGCGCGATCGGCAATGGCTTTAATAATTTGTACTTAGTGCGGGCACCGCAAGCCTTTCAAAAAACAGTCAAAGTTAATCCAAACGTGGTGCGATCGCTCAACATCACTGCAACCACTCTTCCCCTTGCCCAAAGCCTCGCCGCCAATCCTTCAGAGTTAAATTTGCGCGTTGCCCGTTACCGCGATCATCTGCTGCAAATGGTGCGATGGAGTGCCGCAGCCAAAAAGCCTCTGTTCGTCGGCGTTCAGCCCGAAGTTACAGGCTATGGCAAAACCCAGCCTTCTGCTGAAGAGGTCGAAATTATCAACCAATTGGGCAAAGGCTATCAGGATCAAGTTCGCACGGGCTACGACAAGTTAGCCACGGCAGCGGCACAAGCTGCGCAGGGTTCTGCCCAAGCTAAGGTCGTGAATCTTTATGGGATGTTTGGTGAAGCGGGCAAGGGCGGCATGTTCCTTAGCCCTACGAGTTTGACCGATCAAGGGAATACGGTTTTGGCGGAACGCTTTTACCAGGCGATCGCCACTGACTTAGCCATTAAACCCAAGCCTTTTGCAACTAGCGAATAACAATTCCTTTCTATCGTTGATAATGCTCGTATGGTTTTTACCCCAACGAGTTGAATGTTTATCCTGCCTCTCCTTGCCCAAGTTCCGCCCAGCCCCCTGCCTCCAGTTCCGCCACAGCCCGCCCAAGAAATTGTTCAACCTCAAGCGGTGCGGGCATTACCTGGGCAGCTCGACCGTGTCCCCGTTTTTAACAGCAACAGTCCCGAACTCGTTCAAACCGAGGGGATTTTGCTGTCTACCTTTCCACCCAACGGGAAGCAGCAACCTGCCGCCCACCTCAACTTTTTGTTTAATGGGTTCTTTGACCTCTTTGCTCACCACGCTTTCAAAGCCATTAACCCCGAACTTAGCAGCCTTTACCTGGGCGTTATTGCCTACAATCCAGGCGATCGCCCTATCACGCTCAGTCTTCTTCAAGCTGCCAGCTACCTCAGCCAACCCGATGCCCCGTTTATTCCATTAGCCCCCCAAGTCGATAATGCTCGGGGCAACGTTTATGCAGGGCCGGGTAGCCGAGTCATGAGCGATATTTTGCGCGGCAGACGGCAAGAGATTTTCCCGGCTGAAGTCACGATCGCCCCCCGCTCGTACCAAATGTTGATGAACTTGCCCATCCCCGTCGCGACCCTCGATCCACCGCTGAATGGTCGATCTACGCTGTTGCGTTTACGGAGTGACGGAGCGGTTTATCTAGCCAGCTTGGCGCTATTGGCGCGTAAAAATGAAGACGGCAGCGACCGATCGCCCACCTTAGAAGAATGGCGATCGCTCCTTGAAACGGGTGGCTTATCGAGCGGGCGCGATCGCGTGCCTACCCCCCTCGACCAGATTGCCACCACCGGCCCCTTCCTCTACGGGCGCGTGGCAGGGGTAGCCCAAGGCGCCCGATGGCAAGCCCAAGTTACCGATAGTCCCACCGCCACAACGCTGACCATCCCCGCCGCTGGAAAAGCCTTCTCCTACGGACTTAGCACATTGATGGGTGGACGGTTGGGCACTGAGCAAACTCAAAGCGCCTTGATGCTGGTGCGCTATGCTGATACGGCATATCAGGCGCATGGTAACTATGGCGTTGAGTACAATCTGGCGTTGCCGTTGCATAACTCAACCCAGCAAGCTCAGACCGTAACCATTGCCTTGCAAACTCCCATTAAGGAAGATGAACTCAGTACCGATGGACTCCGTTTCTTTGATCCATTGCCGACCCCAACTTTCTTTCGGGGAACGGTGCGAGTGAGCTATCAAGATGATCAGGGTTTACCTCGTACCCGCTACATTCATTTGGTACAGCGACGAGGGCAGCCCGGAGAGGCATTGGTGACGCTGAAAATGGCAGAGGGCGATCGCCGTCTCGTGCAGTTTAGCTTCCTGTATCCACCCGATGCCAGTCCGCCACAAGTGTTAACCGTCCGCACTCTTGCCGAATAGGTCTTTAATACTCCATGATTCTTAGACGACTGAGACAGTCGCTTTTGCCCTATGAACCTGCCCACCTGGATTACTTTCTCTCGCCTCCTCGGGGTGCCATTTCTCCTGTACTTCCTGCATCAGCCGACTGCTCAAAGCCGCTGGATTAGCCTGGTGATTTTTTTGATGGCTGCTGGCACCGATTGGCTAGACGGATATTTAGCCCGACGGTTGAACCAGGTAACAGAACTGGGCAAGTTTCTTGATCCATTGGTGGATAAGCTGCTGGTATTAGCGCCGCTGCTGATGTTGATTGAATTAGGGCAGATTCCGGCATGGGGCGTGTTTTTGATATTGGGGCGCGAGTTGGCGATCGCCGGATGGCGAGTCAATCAAACCACAATTTCGGGAGCCAATATTTGGGGCAAACTCAAAACTGTTAGCCAGATCGTAGCGATCGCTTTGTTAATTGCACCGCTGCCGATGGTTTGGCGATCGCCTTCACTCCTAGCATTTTGGCTGGCTGTCGCTCTAACATTAATATCAGGCGGCATTTATTTAATTCCTCAAACCGAAAGATCTTCCTAAGGGAGTAGCAATGAAATAACGTCCCGATCCGCCCCCTAAATCCCCCAATTCTGGGGGACTTCCGAGCCTTTCAAAGTCCCCCAGAATTGGGGGATTTAGGGGGCTAGAAAGCTAACGCATCCCATTGGGACTTTATTTCAATGCAGATCCCTAAAGCCTTTTAGATCTGCCTACTTTTAGTTCTTTTAAACCCTTTTCCTCTGCCTTACACCCTCAAGCTCGCCCGCTTGCAGACACCACTCGGAAAATACCGAAGTCTGCAAGTGGGCTTTATATTGCTTTTACATAAAGGTGCTGAAATCACCGATCTCAATGCCAAAAACCATACCTTAACTTTAAGTAAGTGAAGTTCCTGTTTGCTCTATATGAATTGCAGATGAAAACACAGTTCAAGAGCCATTAGTCATAAAAGTCAACCGATCCAAGCATTACGACATTTTTTACTTCCCTGATTCACTCAAGCAATTCTGTATGAATTGCTCCGTTTCTTGACGAACTGTTCCTCCGGCTAGAGTGCTTTTATTTACCCAGCAGCGATCGCAGCGCCATTCCCATGTGCCTGCAAGTTTCTGCTGCTCAAAAATCCTTAGAGCACTGCATACCATGTTCACAGAATCCGTTCAAAAATCCGTTCAAAAATCTGTTCAAAAATCTGTTCAAGAATCCGTTCAAAAATCCGTTCATGGACGTTCTTTAGGTATAGGTTTAAACGGTATTAATGATTTTTCACCCGAGCTTCCGTTTGTCGATATTTTTCAATCCTCTCGCGTTTGGTTTCCCCAAAGTGAGGGCAAATGGGATTCAGGTGAAACCCTAGATTTAGACTCATCAGGTTGGGTGCGATCTTTACCCAACAAAGGCATCGCTAGCACGCTGATGATGCGCGATATGCCCAATATTTATCGCACAGGGCACTATGTCGTTTCCTACGAAGGCACAGGCACTATTGAATACGGATTTGATGCTAAAAAAGTAGACAGTGAATCCCTCGTCGGACGCGACATCATTCAAGTTGATCAGGCTAACGCCAACGGCATTTATCTTAAGATTACATCTACCGATCCCAACAACACCGGAGACTATATTCGCAACATTCACGTCTACCACGAAGACGACTTGCCCCTTGTTGAACTGGGTGTGCAATTTAATCCAGAATTTACTCAAAAGATTAAAGATTTTGGCACCTTGCGCTTCATGGATTGGATGAATACCAACGGTTCGCCTCAAAAAGACTGGGCAGATCGCCCCACGCTCGACGATTCCACTTGGGCAAGAAAAGGCGCTCCGGTTGAAGCCATGGTGGCACTCGCCAATGAAACAGGCACATCGCCCTGGTTCACTATTCCTCACCAGGCAACCGATGAGTACATCGCCAATTTCGCCGCCTACGTCCGCGATCATCTTGACCCTAATTTGAAAGCATATGTTGAATATTCCAACGAAGTTTGGAACTGGCAATTTCCTCAATCTCATTACGCTGTAGACAAAGCCAAAGAGAAGTGGGGCGAAAACCCTGAGGGCGGTGCAGGTTGGATGCAATGGTACGGAATGCGCAGCGCCCAAACGGCAGACATTTGGAAGTCAACCTTTGGAGCAGAAAAAGATCGGGTTGTGTCAATCATCAGCACTCAAACCGCCTGGGAAGGTTTAGAAGACCCCGTTTTGAATACACCCGCCTGGGTTGCCCAAGGACACGCACCCGCCTGGAAATCAGTTGATGCCTATGCTGTTAGCGGCTACTTTGGCGGCAACTTTGGCACTAGTGAAAACGCGGCGATCGTCAAATCTTGGCTTGCTGATGCCGATGGTGGTTTTGGTAAAGCAGTGCGGCAACTAAGCGTCGGTGGACTGCTTCCAGGAGCTAACCAATATTCGGTTGCCGATAACATTCACAGCTTTCAATATCATGCAGGTGTGGCGCAGAAATATGGGCTGAACATGGTTGCTTACGAGGGCGGACAACACCTGGTGGGCGTAGGAGGCGTTGAGAATGATCAAGAATTGACAGATTTTTTACTAGAACTCAACCGCCGCCCCGAAATGCAGGATCTTTATACAAAGCTTTTAGACGGTTGGAAACAATCGGGAGGAACGCTGTTTAACCATTTTGTGGACGTAGCCACATCCAGCAAGTGGGGAAGCTGGGGTGCATTAGAAAGTGTCGCCCAATCTACTTCACCTAAGTATGCGGCTTTAACTAATTTTATCGCTACTAATGATCGCTGGTGGGATGAACCAACTTCATCAGCAAGGGTGGGGCTATATCAGCGAGGAACACTGCAAAATGACTGGTTGCAGGGTGAGCAATATGATGATGTCCTCATCGGTAAATCTGGAGATGATGTGCTCACAGGTGGAACAGGAATCGATCGCCTTCATGGTGGAGACGATAACGATACCCTTATCGGTAACGCGGGTAACGATATTCTCATTGGCGGATTTGGCGCCGATGCTTTAACAGGTGGAGAAGGCGCCGATCGCTTTGTCTATACCAACCGCAAGACCTCACTGGTCGATGCCCCCGATCAAATTACAGACTTTGATTCGAGCCAAGGCGATCGATTCCAACTCGGTAACCTAACCGCAATTTTGCCTAGAGATCTAGTCAGCGCAGGTCTACAGCAAGACGACACCCTGATTAAGGCAGCAGCGTCTGCCTATACCAACTTCTCTTTAGGAGCGGAATCGGCACTCATGTTCAGTTGGGGTAGCAAAACTTACCTCTCGGTCAACGACGGAGCCTCAGGCTTCTCTGCCTCTCAGGACTTGATTCTAGAGATAGCGGGCTCTTCGACTGGAGAGTCTATCGGCAGTTTGAAGGTCAGTGATTACTTTGCCTAAGAGGCTACTTGAAAAGTATTATCAATCATTGGTAGGGGCGTGGCATTCGGCACAAAAGTTCTCGGACGCACCGAAAAGTAGTCGTCCGAATGCTGCGCCCTTACACTCTGATGGTACACCGACAATTTTTCAGACATCCTCTAAACTCGACGCCAAGAAGTTGATAGTTTTGTTTCCATAGCAATCCTAATTGATCTGTCCTAATTGATCTGTGGGCTGGGCATCTTGCCTGAACAGGCTAGAACACTCTCACAGATAATTTAGGATTGCTACATGGATGAAGTGGATGATGAAGTAGATAACTAATTTTTTCTAAAGCTAATTTCTCCTAAAGTCAACGCGGGCATCAAGATTCCGATCTCGCAGTTGGCGAGCCGCCTCATTGGCTTCAGAGCGAGTGGTGTACCCGCCAGCATCAATATAATCTCCCCGCCGCGAATCTGAGGCTCTTGATGCATTGCTAGTTACTTCCAGCGCACGCTCCAAAGTGTCCTCATCACTGCCCGGAATCACGACCCGATAAGGACCGCCCGATAAGTCGTCAGAGCTAGGCGCACCAATGAATAACTCCCCCCGACTGTTGGGATCTAAATTTAGGGCTCTAAGCGTCTCTTCGCCAGCAATACCATCTCGTGCTAACCCCTGATCAGCCTGATATAGGAGTACAGCGTCTGCCGTCTCCTGACCGTAAACTCCATCTGCGCTAATGTTTAAGCGTTCCTGTAATGTTCTGACTGCCCGACCTGTATCGCCCAATCGCAGATCTGCTAAGGCTTTAGGGGCGATCGCCAGGGTGGGAATGATGATAGCGATCGCCAAAAAACCTTTCCAAATAGAACTTGACATTTTTTAAATCTCCTTTTTGAATAGCTTTAACCCAGAAAAATTCTCGAAAAAATTGTCCGATTAGGTCAGCCGTTACGGCGTTGAGAGAACATACCAGTATTATCATCCAAGAGCAACCCTTCCTATGCCTCCAGAATTCTCCCAAACCATTCCGGCAGAGTCTTCTTGGTGCGAAGTCTCCACCCGCGCCATCCATGCCAACATCCAGTTGCTGCGCGGGCGGGTAGGTCGGCAAGTCAAGTTAGGCATTGTCGTCAAAAGCGATGGGTTTGGGCATGGTATGGCACCCTGCGCCCGTGAATTCATGGCAGCAGGAGCAGATTGGCTCATTGTCAACTTTGCTTACGAAGCAGTTCAATTACGCGAGGCAGGCATCGAAGCACCTCTCTACATCTGCGGCAACGTTTCTGCGGCTCAGGCTCCGCTGGTTGCGGCAAGCCGTGCCAGGGTCGTGCTTTATGATGCAGATGTGGCGCTGGCTTTAGCAAAAGCTGGACGAGAGATAGGGCATTCTGTCCTGGTTCACCTCAAAATTGAGACGGGCACCCATCGTCAGGGTCTACACGCTAAAGAGGCGCTTAAACTGGCGCAACTCGTCGATCAGCTCGAAGGCGTTGATCTAGAAGGGATTGCCACCCACTACGCCGACATTGAAGATACCACTGATCACCGCTTTGCCCTAGAGCAGCTAGCGCAGCTGCAAGCTGCCCATCGACTGTTCAAAGAAGCCGGGTTTGAGGTGCCCATGATGCATTCTGCTAACTCCGCCGCCACCATTTTGTGGAACCAAACCCATGCTTCCCTAGTGCGGGTGGGGCTGGCAGCATACGGGCTATGGCCTTCTAAAGAAACTTATGCCAAGGTTCTACAGGTTTCTGCGACTGAAGGCGACGGATTTGTGCCTAACCTTCAGCCTGTTTTATCGTGGCGATCGCGAGTCGTGCAGGTTAAAGAGGTTCCTACTGGGGGATATGTGAGTTATGGACGCACCTTCCGGGCAACTTACCCTATGCGTGTCGCAATTTTGCCCTTGGGTTACCACGAAGGCTACGATCGCCGTCTTTCTAACTTGGCTTATGTGTTGATTAATGGAATGCGATCGCCTGTGCGAGGACGTATTTGCATGAACATGTTTATGGTCGATGTCACCCACATTCCCCAGGTCGAAGTTGGCACCGTCGCCACCCTCCTAGGCATTGATGGCGAAGAACAAATCACCGCCGAACAGCTGGCAAGCTGGATGGGCACCATCAACTACGAAGTCGTTGCGCGCATTCACCCTTCCCAGCCTCGCTTCGTGGTGTCGGATCTAATCCCTGACCCAGCCACTTCAGAGCCAATAGAAACATTGCACCCTGCCGACTTACTTACGCCCCGCTAGGCGTGTTTTAAAAGTCCCATTAGTAAACGCTTTAGTCTTGGAGATCCCCCTAATCCCCCTTAAAAAAGGGGACTTTGAGCAGTTCGCTTCCCTCCTTAATAAGGAGGGTTGGGAGGATCACAGGGTTTTAAAACACGCCCTAGCCCTAAAACTGCCGCAAAAACCGCAAGTCACTGTTGTACAACCGCCGAATATCGTCCATCTGATGCAGCACCATGGCAAACCGCTCTACCCCAAACCCAGCAGCGAACCCGGTATAAATCTCTGGGTCATAGCCGACTGATTTGAGTACGTTCGGGTCAACCATGCCACAGCCCAAAACCTCTAGCCAACGACCTCGCCACTGCACATCGACCTCGGCAGAAGGCTCAGTGAAGGGGAAAAAACTGGGGCGGAAACGAATCGGCAAATCACCAAACATAGCTTCTAGAAAAATCTTGATCGTGCCGCGCAAGTCTGTAAAGGTCAGCCCTTCATCTACTGCCAAAATCTCAATTTGGTGGAACACTGCCGAATGGGTTGCATCTACGGTATCTCGACGGTAAACGCGACCGGGAGCAGCAACCCGGATCGGCGGCTCGTTGTTCTCCATGTAGCGAATCTGGACGGAAGAGGTGTGCGTTCGCAGTAAGTTACCGTCTGAAAGATAAAACGTATCCTGCATGTCGCGGGCAGGGTGATCGGCGGGCGTGTTGAGTGCCTCAAAGTTATAGTAATCTGTCTCCATTTCGGGCCCTTCCGCCACGGTGTAGCCTAGACCCACAAAGACATCTAGCGCCCGTTCGATGGTGCTGGTGAGGGGATGGGCACGACCTTGGGGATGGAAAACTCCCGGCATCGTCACATCGATCGCCTCTGAGATCAGCTTGGCTTCAATCTGTGCTGATTGCAGGGTCGTTTTCTTCTGATCCAGTTCTGACTGAATGACCTCTTTAACCTCGTTGGCGGATGCCCCAATGCGGGGACGCTCCGAGGCATCTAATCGCCCCATGCCGCCCAAAACCTGGGACAAACTGCCTTTTTTGCCTAAATACTTGATGCGCAGTTGCTCAAGGTCTTCGAGCGTGGTGGTAGTGGCGATCGCTTGCTGCGCCTCTTGCTTCAGCGCTACCAATTGGGTTTCAAGATCACTAAGCTGTGTCGTCATTGCCTGGGGTGGGGTGTCACGTAAGACTTTAAGGATATCCCTAACAGTCTACAGTTAAGATCCCAACCGATGACTACATTCCCCTTGCCCAATGAACCTTTTAATTAGTAACGATGATGGCGTGTTTGCCCTGGGCATTCGCACCCTAGCCAATACCCTCGCCGCCGCCGGACACCAAGTTACTGTCGTTTGTCCCGATCGCGAACGCTCCGCCACCGGGCACGGGCTAACTCTCCATGACCCGATCCGGGCTGAACTTGTCGAATCTGTCTTCCATCCCTCTATCAAAGCCTGGGCATCTTCGGGCACCCCCGCCGATTGTGTCAAACTTGCCCTAGGCGCCTTGCTTGATGCCCCCCCGGATATGGTGCTGTCTGGCATTAACCACGGGGCAAACCTGGGCACTGACGTGCTTTATTCAGGAACCGTCTCAGCAGCAATGGAAGGCGTCATTGAAGGAATTCCCAGCATTGCCCTGAGCCTCACCAGTTTTAGCTACCAGCAATTCCAGACCGCTGCCGACTTCGCTCAAGTGTTAGTGGCGCATCTTGCCCAATATCCTTTGCCCCAAGCCACCCTCCTCAACGTCAACGTCCCCCCCGTTCCATCCGACAAAATTGCCGGAGCCATGATGACGCGCCAAGGCGTGCGGCGCTACTTCGACCAGTTCGAGAAACGGGTTGATCCGCGAGGAAAAACCTACTACTGGCTAGCTGGCGAAGTTCTAGAAGAAGTTTCTGATCATGCCCTCGACCCGACGGCACTGCCAGGATTGAAAACGCCGCAAGCTGACCTAGAGTGGTTCAAAAAAGCGCCTACTGATGTGCAAGCGATTCGGCAGAACTATATTACGATTACGCCATTGCAATACAACATGACCTGTGTCTCAGGGCTATTTTGTCTGAAAACCTGGAACTTGCCGATCGCCCCGTCCGTTTCTTGAAAATCTTGCTTACGCTTAGAGCGTTGCCCGGAGGCGTGGGGAACAATAACTATAGGTTTGTCAAAGATCTTTACTAATCTGAAGTGAAAGTTGTTATGTACCTGGAAAAATATTGGCTTAATTTGGGATAACTCTAGTTTAGGTAGAATGCCTCACCTGAGTCGAATTAAGGTTCAGTTCAGAAATATTTCAAGCTCATTCACTTCGGGTTGATTCGGGTTTTTGGGAATCGGGTTTTGTTGAAACTGTCGAGAATTGCACATGTCTAACGTCGAAGACCAATTCACAGTTCGTTTTTGGGGGGTGCGGGGCAGTATTGCCTGTCCGGGTCATAGCACGGTGCGCTACGGCGGCAATACGTCTTGCGTTGAAATGTGCGCTGGGGGCAATCGCCTGATTTTTGATGGCGGCACTGGGTTGCGAGTGCTAGGGCAATCTCTGATGCGACAGCTACCCGTAGAAGCTCACCTGTTTTTCACCCATTCCCATTGGGATCATATTCAAGGGTTTCCGTTCTTTATTCCGGCGTTTGTCAAAGGCAACCGCTTTAATATTTATGGGGCGATCGCTCCCAATGGTTCAACTATCGAACAGCGGCTTCACGACCAAATGCTTCATCCTAACTTCCCTGTGCCGCTGCAAATCATGGGAGCTGACCTGAAGTTTTTTGACTTAGCAATGGGCGAGTCGGTTGCGGTCAGCGACGAGGTGATCGTTGAAAGCGCTTTGCTGAACCATCCTGGAGAGGCGATCGGTTATCGGGTGAATTGGCGCGGACATGCGGCGGCATACGTGACCGATACCGAGCATTACCCCGATCGCCACGATGAAAACGTGGTTCGCCTGGCACAAGATGCCGATATTTTGATCTACGATTCCACCTATACCGACGAAGAATACCACTGCGAGAGAGCCAGCAAAGTAGGCTGGGGTCATTCTACTTGGCAAGAAGCTGTCAAGCTGGCAAAGGCCGCTAATGTCAAAAAGCTGGTGATTTTCCACCACGATCCGTTGCATGATGATGACTTCATGGATGGCATTAAAGATAACGTGTTGAACGCTTATCCTAATAGCTTGATTGCTTGGGAAGGATTAGAAGTTGATGTGCTGGCGACTGATGTGCTGGCGACAGCGCCTCGCTAAACGCAAATGGTGACAACCCAACGTCCCTTTTATGTCAGAATGTAAAGCGTGTGGATCATCTCTTCTCTAACCACTGCCAAAACACCAACACTCGTTGCCCTAGGGAACTTTGATGGCATTCATCGGGGGCACCGACAAGTCATTCAGCCGATTTTGCAGGATCGTGAGTTTTCAATATCTTGCTCAGAGAAAGTCGTTCCTACAGTCGTCACCTTTAGCCCGCATCCTCAAGAGTTCTTCACAGGGCAATGCCGCACTTTGCTCACGCCACTAGCTGAAAAAGTGCAGCATCTCGAAAGTTTGGGAGTGGAGCAGCTAGTGCTGTTGCCATTTGACGAGGCGCTTGCCAGCCTGACGCCCCAGGAATTTGTGGAAAAGATTTTGGTGCAGCAACTACAGGCAAGGCAGATTAGCGTAGGGCAAAACTTTCGGTTTGGTAACTGTCGAGCTGGAACAACAGATGATTTGAAGGCGATCGCCACCCAACACAATATCATCGTCAACATCGTTTCCCTTTACACGATTGCAGACGAACGAGTGAGCAGTTCCGCAGTTCGCCATGCCCTCGAACAGGGCAAGCCGCGCCAAGCTGCCCAACTCTTGGGTAGACCTTATGCCCTTGTGGGCGAAGTGGTGCAAGGTCGGCAAGTCGGTAGAACGATTGGCTTCCCAACTGCCAACCTAAATTTTCCTGGAGAGAAGTTTTTGCCTCGGAAAGGGGTTTATCGGGTGAGCGTGAAGGGTGGGACGGTCGAGGGTTTAGGGGTAATGAATATTGGCGATCGCCCCACTGTTACAGAGCCAGAGCAGTCTCAGCCGACCGTTGAGGTTCACCTGCTCGATTGGTCAGGCGATCTTTACGGGCGAACACTGACCGTTGAACTAGAAACTTTTCTGCGCCCTGAACAAAAGTTCTCCTCGCTAGATGACCTCAAAGCTCAGATTCAGCTTGATTGTCAGGTGGCTCGAAAGGAATGGGCAGAGGTGATGAATTGCGATCGCCCTGCCGATCTTCCCTAGACTGCCCTTACATCCTGATGTCACACCGAAGACTTTTCAAACATCCTCTTAAATCAACCCCAAGATACAATTCAACCCCAAGATACAATGAGAACGTTCTAGCATTCTCAGCACCATCATGGTTTCTCTCTCGCCCAGCCTCCAAGCCCGACTTTCTACCCCCCTCAAAATTGGGCAACTGGAGGTCAAAAGTCGCGTTTTACAGTCGCCGCTGTCGGGGGTAACCGACCTGGTGTTTAGAAGGCTAGTGCGCCGCTATGCGCCAGACTCCATGATGTATACCGAAATGGTCAATGCTACAGGCTTGCACTATGTTAAAGAACTCCCCAAGCTGATGGAGATTGACCCCAACGAGCGCCCTATTAGCATTCAACTTTTTGACTGTCGTCCCGACTTTTTAGCAGAGGCAGCCCAAAGAGCAGTGGGAGAAGGAGCTGACACTGTAGACATTAATATGGGCTGTCCGGTTAACAAAATTACTAAAAATGGCGGTGGGTCTTCTTTACTGCGGCAACCGGAATTGGCTGAAGCCATTGTGCGATCGGTCGTTAACGCAGTCGATGTGCCCGTCACCGTCAAAACCCGCATTGGCTGGTCAGACCTGGAAATTAACGCCGTCGAGTTTGCCCAACGAATGCAAGATGCCGGGGCGCAAATGCTGACGCTTCATGGTCGTACCCGCGCTCAGGGCTACAACGGCACGGCGCGCTGGGAATGGATTACGCGAGTCAAAGAAGTCCTGTCGATTCCGGTGATTGCCAATGGCGATATTTTTTCGGTAGATGCAGCAGTCCGGTGTTTGGAGGAAACCCAAGCAGATGGCGTCATGTGTTCACGGGGGACTTTGGGCTATCCATTTTTGGTGGGTGAGGTCGATCATTTTCTTAAAACGGGAGAACTGCGGTTGCCGCCGACCCCGATTGAGCGGCTTCAGTGTGCGCGCGATCATTTTGAAATGCTGTGGGCATACAAGGGCGATCGCGGCATTCGTCAAGCCCGTAAGCACATGACTTGGTATGCCAAAGGGTTTATGGGTGCAGCAGAGCTACGGGGGCAATTAGCAGTGGTAGAAACGCTTGATCAAGGATTGGCGCTCATCGATCGGGCGATCGCTCGTCTTGCCAGTCATGCTTGGGAAACCGAAAAATCTCCCATTCCCCAGTTAGTAGCTCAGTAATCTTGCGCCTCTGTCCTGATCCACCTAATCCAAGCCATCATCTCCCCTTTGCGCCGCTTGCCACCGCAGCCTGATGCCAATAGTGAGCTGTTTCATCAACCAGTACAATACCGTCAATGCCACAAACGTAATCACGATGACAAACGCTGGACGCTTGGCAGTTAACGTATCAAACGTGGTCAGCAGAACATTGCTGGGGTCAGTCACTAAATCCCAACTGTTAAAACGAACAAACCGCCCCATATAAATCCCGACAGCGCATAGAGCATGGACAATCAGTTCACCCAGAAGAATGTATTGCTTTGCTCCGTGGTGTTTGAGGTAATAGCCCTGGTTCATTAGCGAAATTACATAAGCCTCCATGCCTAGCAAAATTGCCGCGACATGAACGGGAATCACTACTAAGGCAATTCCCCAAGCCGAAATTTGCCCTGAACTGGTGGCGCGAATTAAGTGAATGATATCGGTGAGCAGATAAGGGGCATTGGGTAGAAACGCAATAAACATCACCAGCCCCAGCCACCAGCCCACCGATCGCAGGTTTTGCTGGCGCTTAAGGAGAAAAACGCTTAAACCCAAGGAGATCAGGGCGATCGTCATTAACCAAAGCACGCTCATTAGAGCCGAAGTGTCTCCCGCAATGGCTTTTTGCAATAGCTCTACTGCCCTACCCAGAACGCGAGGCAACTTAGGCAGAAAACCAATCGCCCCAATCGCTACAACGATGACGCTTAACCATCCCAGCCACGACTTGGATACTTTTTCGCGCCGAAACAGCAAGAAACTGAGAACCAGCGGAATGAACGCCAGGAAAAGATTCCAAAAGATCCAGCCGCTGTAGGCTGAGGATAGGGCAGAAAGGGCATCAGCAATAAACGATGGCATAGGCTAACTGAGCGAACGGGCATTATCTGGATTCTTTCCTAGACTAACCTGCCGATCGGCAATCGTCAGCGGAATTTGAACCGTAAATGTTGTGCCTTGACCGACTTCGCTAGTGATAAAAATTTTGCCTTGGTGGAGTTCTACACATTTTTTTACCACGGCTAAGCCTAAACCTGTGCCAGCGATGGTTCCAACGTTTTGCCCTCGATAAAACAGCTCATAAATCTTCTGTTGTTCTTCTAAAGAAATCCCAATTCCATGATCTTGCACTTGAAAGACGACAGCCTTAGATTCGACCCTTATGCTTAATAGAGCAGATTGATCGAGGTCTGAGTATTTCATTGCATTTTCTAGCAAATTGTTGAGAATTGAATACAGTAAATTTGCATCAATTCGCACAGGGTAAGCTTGTTCTGAGTTGACAAAATTAATGGCGAATTTAATAGAGTGATGAGCCTTGCCGAGTTGTTTCTCTTCGACTAAATTAAGGCAGAAAGCCTCTAAATCTAAAACTTCAGGATGACAATCTAGCTTGCCTGCTTCAGCTCTCGTTAAAGTCAAAATATCAGTTAGTAAACGAGTCATTAACTTGGCAGAAGATTGAATACGATTGAATGTTTTCAGCTTCCGTTGCTCTGTCCAGAGTTGGCTGCCTTCGGTTAGTAATTGTGATGATGCTAGGATGACGCTGAGGGGCGTTCTGAACTCGTGAGAAACCATTGAAAAGAATTTTAGCTTGACTTCGCTTACTTCTTTCTCGCTGGCTAGTTTAGCCTGAAGAGCCTCGGCTTGCTGTCGTTTGATGCGCTGATGGTAAAGCAGAATAGAGGCGATCGCCAATACTCCAGAACTCACAAAAATCACGATAAAGCTAATCATTAGCTCATGGTTAATCCTGGTTCGAGACTGGCTTACCCATTCCTCTAACGAAAGTTCTTCGGTGCGCTGCATGGCTGCAATGGTCAATTCAATCTTGTCTCGGAGCTTAATGCTTTGCTCTGTAATCTGGATCTGTTGAGGCGTGATTCTTTCTTCAGTTTTATAAAGTTGAATAGATTGCCGAAGCAAGCTTACTCTTTGATTAAGAAGTAACTTAAGCGCTGCCATTCGTTGAAGTTGTTCTGAGCGATCGCTTAATTTTTCTTGTAATCTTTTAAGCTCTGGCTCTAGTTCTCGAATTGCAGCTTGATATCGATATAGCTCTTTTTCATCTCCTAGAAATACATAGCCTCGCCGCCCTGATTCGGCGACGGTCATCGTGGCATAAATATTGATAAGGTTCTTAATAATTTCATGGGTTTGCTTTGATTTGTTGGTACTCTCAAGCAAATGCTCTGAACTTTGATAAGCTATCAAGCTGATCCAGCCCATCATTAAAGATGTGACACCCAACCCCAAAATGAGCCATTTTCTCTCAGGCGATCGCTTCATACAAGGAGATAGACCATGCGAATTTTAGTGGTCGAAGATGATGTCCAACTGGCAGAAGTGCTGAACGAGGCATTGGGCGATCGCCAGTATACCGCTGATGTGGTGGGCGATGGGGAGCTAGCCTGGAGTTGCATTGAGGCTTGGCAGTATGACCTGGTGGTGCTAGACGTGACGTTGCCAAAGTTAGACGGGATTGGCTTTTGTCGGCGATTGCGCGATCGAAACTTTACCTTACCTGTTTTAATGCTGACCGCCAGAGACAGCGTTACCGACAAAATTAACGGACTAGATGCTGGAGCCGATGATTATGTCGTGAAGCCGTTTGACCTACAGGAATTAATGGCAAGGATTCGTGCCCTGCTGCGTCGGGGGCGGGGCATTACAACCAGTTTGACTTGGGGGAAGCTACGCCTTAACTCCAGTACTTATGAGGTTGCTTATGACAAGGTCACGCTTCAGCTTACGCCCAAAGAATACGCTTTGTTAGAGTTGCTGGTATCTAATGGTCGTCGGGTGTTGAGCCGTGCAGGAATGATTGAGCGAATTTGGTCTATGGAAAATCAGCCCACAGAAGAAACGGTCAAGACTCATATTAAAAGTTTGCGGAATAAGCTGAAAGCAGCAGGTGCCCCCGAGGATTTTGTTGAGACGGTGCACGGATTGGGATATCGCCTCAAAGAGTAGCCCCCGTAGCCCCCCTAGCTAGTCATTTAAAGTTTGGACAATCGAATGCAGATCATCCCAAAGCTTGTTGAGCCTACGGGAACTCTCCCTCCCCGATTTCTCCCCGATTTCTCCCCGATTTATCAACTTTGTTGGTCTATGCTTCGTTATCACTTGAATCTATTCCTCTGGATTCAGTTCAGTTCGAAGAGCACCTTCGCCGACTTTCTCCATTTTGGAGCAGGTCGGTTTTTTAGTGGCTGGCTAAATGTTCTCTAGATATTTCAACAAATCTGCCATGGTTTCAGGACTTGGCTGGAATTGGGGCATGGGAGGTGTTTTGCCGCTAATGACCTGCTGGATAAGTCCTACTCGCGATCTGCGAGAGGCGACGTGATAAAGGTTTGGGCCCACTAATCCTTGACCATTTATGCCATGACAAACAGCACAATTAAGCTGAAAAATGACTCGTCCTTGGGCTGGATCGCCTGACAACGATAAGACGCTCTGAACATAAGGATCGGGGCGTCGAAGCTGGTCGATGCCTAGGAAAGTAATGAGTACCACCAGTAGCACTGTTAGTGCCGTGATCACGGCTCTCTGTGGAGCCGCGTCAGTTTGAGTAATAGGTTTATCCAACAGTTCTTGGGTAGACAAGGTTAGGGGGAGGCGCTGTAGCAGGCAACACTATATGAGAAATGTAACCTATTTTATTATCAAAACTCAGCATAATTTATTCTTTTTCAACAATTTAGGGAAGTCATTTACGGAATTCTCAATTCAATCGGATGCAGGCAAGGGGGTTAAGCCCCTTGCTCCAGAGCGTCAAGCGCACCTCATTGATCTGGCAATGGCATACAAGCCGTTCGATTAAACTTGCCTCCTGCTGTTAATTGAGCGAAGGTGGTGTTCCAAATTCGATCGCCATAAGAGATGATAGAAAAATAGCGGCAAGGTTAGCTCTGAAAACTTGCTAAAATGTTTGACATCAATCAAGGAGAGATCAGTTGTGGTAGAACCATTGCTAGTGGGCATCGTTTTAGGCTTAATTCCGGTAACGTTGGCAGGTTTGTTTGTGGCTGCCTACTTCCAATACAAGCGTGGCAACCAACTTAACCTTTAGGTTGCTCCTCATTATTAAAAAAAAAGGAGAACTGAGCACTGCTCAATTCTCCTTTTTAGTTCAGAGGACGAGGGGTTCCAAAAAACTCACAAGCTGCATCCCTCACCATCAGAGCCGTTGCCGGAGAGAGCAAAACGCCATTGCGATAGTGCCCGGTTGCCAGGAAAACATTGCTGTAGCCTGACATCGGCTCAATGATGGGAGCGGGGCGGTTATGAGGACGAGGGCGCAGTCCTGTCCAGGTTTGCAGGATGCTACTGTCTGCTAGGGCAGGATAGAGGGCGATCGCTCCTTCCAAAACTTTCTCCAGCAATCCCTCGGCTGCCACAACTTCCCCCATCTCATTAGGAAACTCGACCGTTGCTCCAACCCAGTACTCTCCATTCCCCAACGGCACAATATGCGTATCGTCTCCATTAATGGTGGGGTGAAACTGTGGAGTGATGGGTGGGCTGATTTTGAGGCGCAATGCCTGCCCCAATACAGGCAAAATCTCAACGGGTTGAGCCGCTGTCTGGGTTAGAGCCGCTGACCCGAGTCCGGCTGAAACCACAATCCAATCGGCGGCAATACTTTCGGTTTGGGTCTGCACCTGGTGACAAGTAGGTGCGCCGTTCAACTTTTCTACCCTGGCATCAAATCGAAAGGTAGCGCCATTCTTCTGAGCTGCTGCAACCAGGGCAAGGGTGAGAGCAGTGGGGTCAATTTGCAAATCTTGAGGGGAGTAGATGGCGCTCGTTAGGAGATGGCTGATATAAGGGCAGGCAGCGTTCAGGTCTGTCTTATTCCATTGTTCCAGTCTCCAGCCCTGAGCGTGGCGAGTCTTGATCAAGGTTTCCCACCGAGATAAATCTTCTCCGGCAAAGCACAGTCGCAAGATGCCCTGCGGATTCCAAGGAATTTTTCGCCCGGTCAACGCTTCCAGCTCAGGAATTAGGGTGGCATAGCGGCGGATGCTGGTTTGTCGGAGGTTCCAGGCTCTGCCTTTGACTTTTTGGCTAATGATACCCATGAGAACGCCCAAGGCAGCTCCAGTAGCGGCTTGAGCGGGGGGGAATGGGTCAAGGACGGTAATCGTGAAATGGGGGATGCGGCTGAGTTCATAGGCGATCGCAGCTCCCACCACGCCGCACCCGATCACCACAATTTTCTGACTCATATCTGACTCATGCTCAAGAAGCTGAGGGCAGATATTTCAGATAGACCTCAAAGTCTTGCAGCACAGCGTTATAGTTCTTCAGCGCTTTAGAAGGATTGCGCTCAGTTGCCGCTTCGTCAATTTCGTTAAGATGCCCAAACACGTCTTTAGCAGCAGCTAGAGCGGCGGTTTGAGTTTTTTGGGGAGCCAGATTTCGTGCCAATCCCGACATTCTGGTGCGCAGTTCGCCCAGATCGCCATGAATAAAAGAACTCACTTCCGTCCAATCTTCGGCTTGCACTTTTGCCGGAAGTTCAAGTAAGCGATCGCGCAATTTATTAACGCCGACGGTATAAGCTTGAATTTGCTCAAGCTGAGCATCGCTATACAAAGGCCCTTTTGCCACAGGAGCGCCGCTACAGCTCACCAGGAAAACGGTAATTGCCGCTAAAGCAAGAGCCAAAATAGACCTAAAACGAAACATAAGCGTGATTAAGGGCTAGGGGACATTGGGGAAATCATCAGGGATGACTTCTCCGATCTTATCCCGTTTAGGGCGCGATTGAGGCAATCGGGTCGAGGGTAGATGTGGGGGGTCGATTCAGGATTTGCCCTCAAGCCGCCCGTTGTCTCTACGGTGTAGAAGAGGGAGCAGAAGAATAAGACTCTTCGTGATCGATGCTGCCCATTCGGGGGAGCGGCCAAAACCGAAATGCTGCCCGCCCAATTAGGTTTTGGCGGGGGACATACCCCCAGAAGTGGCTGTCGTAGCTATTGTTACGATTATCGCCGAGAACCAAGTAGGAATCGTCAGGGACAGTTTCGGCCCCCCATTGGTAGTTAGGCTTGGCGGCAATATAGTCTTCGATCAGCGGCTCATTATTAATAAAAACCTTACCTTCTTTGACTTCTACCTTGTCGCCCGGTAAACCAATGATTCGTTTAATAAAGGCGTCGTTCTTAAGCTCTGGGTTTTGCTGCTTGAGGCGATCGGGCGGCCAAAACACCACGATATCGCCGCGATTTGGCTGATTGAACAAATAACTTAGCTTTTCTACCATGAGGCGATCGTTCACCTCTAGGGTTGGCACCATTGATTCGGAGGGAATATAGCGAGGTTCGGCAATGAACTGCCGAATGCCGAATGCCAGAAGTAAGCTCACCCCTAGGGTTTTTACGGCTTCGACCCAAGAATTTCCGGTCTTTTGGTGGGAGGGGTGATCCGATTGTTCAGACACATCAAGGCTCTATAGATTTACGAATAGATAGGTTTTGTAGGATTACTATCCGGGTTTATTTTCTGGGTTTATTTTCTGGGTTTGTTTCCCGGATGGATTTTCCGGGTTGATTGACTGTCCAGGTTGATAAATAGTTTCATGGTCAACATTGCCTACTCTGGCAGGCGGCCAAAACCGGAACGCCGCGCGACCAATGATGTTCTGACGGGGAACATAGCCCCAAAAGTGACTGTCGTAGCTATTGTTACGGTTATCGCCCAAGACTAAGTAGGAATTGTCGGGAACAATTTCAGGGCCCCATTCATAATCTGGCTCAGCTTCAATGTACTGTTCTCTTAAGGGCTGGTCGTTGATGTAAACTTTGCCTGCTCTTACTTCTACCTTTTCTCCAGGCAACCCAATCAGGCGTTTAATGAAGGCATCCTTGAGTTTGGGCTGTTGCTGTCTGAGGCGATCGTTGGGCCAAAACACAATGATGTCTTCGCGTTGGGGCGGATGGACGAGGTAACTGAGTTTTTCAATGATGAGGCGATCGTTGATCTCTAAGGTTGGCACCATTGACTCGGAGGGAATATACCGGGCTTCTGCAACAAATTGTCGAATTCCCAATGCTAGAAAAAGGCTGAGGCCGATCGTTTTTAATGCTTCTACCCAGGAGTTCTCATCTTTTTGAACAGGTGAAGATCGGGTAGATGGCTGAGCCTCTTCAGGAATGGGGGGCGGCGGATTGTCGTTGGGTTCAGAGTGATTTGACATGAGTTGTTTTAAACGATTCAGTTCCAGTCGGCAAACCTAAAACAGGGCAACCAGTTTGAGTGTAGGGTGAGAGAACTTGGTGATGTGCCCTCTAGAGATGCGCCATCCTAGCTTTAACATAATAGAGGTTTATCCAAAATACAGACGTTCGATCTGTACAGCCCCGTTTCTTTCTCCGCCTTTGTCCTTTACCTGTTTCCCTTATGACTGCCCCCAGCTACTGATCCGTTATGCTCGTATCTTGCTCCCCAATGGCGAATTTCTGATGGGGGACGTTCAAATCAGCGGACACATCGTCCAAGTTGCGCCCTCGATCGCCGTAGAACCGGGAGTCCTAGAATCAGCAGATAATGAGATTGACGCCCAAGGTTTAGCTTTGTTGCTAGGAGTAATCGATCCGCAGGTACATTTCCGGGAACCGGGGCTGGAGTACAAGGAAGATCTGTTCCCGGCGAGTTGTGCTTGCGCCAAAGGTGGGGTCACGTCTTTTTTAGAAATGCCCAATACGAAGCCCCTGACCACAACCCAAGCAGCATTAGATGATAAATTGCAGCGTGCCGCTTCTAAATGCTTGGTCAACGATGGCTTTTTTATTGGAGCAACGGCAGAGCATTTGCCAGATTTGCTGCAAGCTCATCCGACTCCTGGCATCAAAGTTTTTATGGGTTCGATGCATGGGGCGTTGTTGGTGGATCAAGAGTCGGTGCTAGAACAGATTTTTGCTGAAGGCAGCCGTCTCATTGCGGTTCATGCCGAAGACCAAGCCCGTATCCGCGATCGCCGCGCCCAGTTTGCGGGTCAAACCGACCCAGCCATCCACTCCCAAATTCAAGATAACCAAGCCGCACTCTTGACGACTCAACTGGCGCTTAAGCTCTCGAAGCAATACCATCGGCGGCTCCATATCCTCCACCTGTCAACCGCTGAGGAAGCAGACCTACTTCGTCAAGACAAACCCGCTTGGGTCACTGCTGAAGTCACGCCGCAGCACTGGTTACTCAATACCGATGCCTAACCGCTGATTTTGACTGATAATGCCTGACCACTGTACTTTCTTTTGGCGATCGCGGCGATAGGAAAAGAAATGTTCAGGGGTTTGATAGGTGCAATAGGGGGCGATCGCCACTTGCTCTGTGCCAATTCCTAACTGCTCAAGCTGCAACGCATTGACCCGCCGCACATCTAGCCTAACTCGTCCGGGCTGGGGATCGCTCAGAATAGGAGAATGAGGGATTTGCTGAACGGCTTCTAAGATCGTCTGCAAATCTGTCTCCCCGTCAAGTCTTTCTATCGGCAGAAGGGATGCTGTGACCTGGGCAGCGACGGTTGTGGAAACTTGGTAGACTTCACCCGCGATCGCCGGCCCCATTGCAATGCGCAGATTCGGTAATTGACTGCCTTGGGTGACTAAACGAGCGATCGCCCGAGGCACAATTTCAGCCGCCGTTCCTCGCCATCCGGCATGAACCGCAGCCGTCGCCCCCGTCGCCAAATCGGCAATCAGAACTGGCGTACAATCAGCGCTACAGACCCAAATTGCTTGGTTTGCCTGCTCGGTCACCAGCCCATCGGCTTCTGACAAAGAGGCGGCTTCGTCTGGGTTGCCTGGTTTTTCGAGTTCTGAGGGGCTGAGGACAGTATTGCCATGAACCTGCTTGACTCGGTATGCCGGAGCTGTAGCATCAAAGACTGGCACTAGCTCAGCAGGAGGGCGCGCCCAGAATTGCTGTGTGAAGAAGCCATGAGGAAAGTCTCCTAGAAGAGTACAGGTGAGGTAAGGGAGAGTTTGCCAGGTTTGCCAGTGCCAAGTGTTCATACGGATAGAGCGTGAAAGATTAAAGACAATCCGCCAAGTCGTTTGGACAGAGAGCGATATTTTGCAGTACACAGCTAAATTTAATCTATTTGGTCTATATTTATTTTTTGAAAGTAGTTTTCAGGATTAAAAGCTTGCAGCTTCACGCTCACAAAGATTCCAGAATCATCCTGAAAAGGCAAAATTAGGAGTGTACGAAGAAACAAGACTAGACGATTGATAGAATCAACTGGTTAGAATGGTGAACGGAAAGTCTAATGGCTCATACAACCTATGTTAGTAAAGAGGCTATAAAGCCTTAGCAATAGCAGGTGTTCCAATTGCTTAGTCTTATGCTAATGATAGGCAGGAACAATCATCTGGTTAACTTAATCAAGGGGTACAGCACAATTTTTTGCCCAGTGGCACTTGAATTGCACTGCAACCTTGAGATTCCTTTCAGGGTAACCTCAATCGCCCGAACAATTTCTGGTAAGACGCAGTAATGACTCAAAGACCTGATTCAAAACGGATATCTCACCGCTTCTTTAGCCAGCGCACGCTGCTGGCAAGCGGACTCACTTGTCTCAGCGGCATGAGTTTCCTTAGCTCATCTGGGATGGTTGTGGCTCAGACTTTAGCCCCCCCCGAAACGCCTGCTGTTCCGAGCGCCAACGATCTACTCCTAGATCCCGCTCCGTTAGTCCCTGCTGCTATTGCAGTCGAATCACAGTTGCCCCTACCCCAAGAAACTGCCCCTGATGTAAGTCCAAGCGATCCGCAAGGGGTAGCGGTTCCTGACCCTACGGCTCAATCGGTAGATTCTGTAAACCCTAATCTGGGTAGCCCTGATCGGGACAGTTCTGCGACGCCCTTAGTTTCCCCAGATTTAGCCGAGAAAGCAAAGGCTTTGGGCAGCAACTATATTGATTCAACCCCCTACGATGTGGGCGCAACGACTTATCAATCACCGAGTGCGATCGTGCTTTCTGAGCGGTCTTCGGGTTGTCAAGCTGTGGTCAACAAAGGAGATACTGCCCCTGGAAGTATTTGTGCCCAGCTCCAAAATGGCTCTGTAGCTCAGTCGGCAGGTAGTGGTGCTCCCGCTTATGCTGGAGGCTACAATTCAGTCAGCGTGGGTTCTATTAGCCTCAGTTCTTACGGCATTGGGCTTTCAGGGCGTACTACTCCCTCTGGCAGAGACTACTACAATCTTACATCCCGTCCTCCAGCGAAGCTGAGTAATGGCAACATCGGTATGATGTTCCCATTATCGATTCCAGCTATTATTACTTCTGCCTTTGGCTGGCGAATTCATCCTATTTCGGGTGAAAGCCGCTTTCACTCAGGAACCGACATAGGAGCAGATCAAGGTACCCCAGTTTTGGCAGCTTTTGCCGGGAAGGTTCAGCTTGCTGATTTCATGGGCGGCTACGGTTTAACTATAGTGCTGCAACATAATAAGGGCACCGAAGAAACCCTCTATGGTCACCTCTCCGAGCTGTTTGTGAAGCCTGGAGAGACGGTAAAACAGGGTGAAGTGATTGGTCGAGTGGGAAGCACTGGATTTTCAACGGGACCTCACCTCCACTTTGAATTCCGGCAACACAGTCCTGATGGCGCTTGGGTGACGATGGATCCGGGGCAAGCGTTAGAGTATTCTTTAGCTAAGTTCATTACCAATTTGCAACTGGCTCAAGCAAAAAAACCGTTGGTGAGTCAGGTCATTGATCCCCTTCAGAGGCTCAAGGTTGTTCTGCAAGACGCAAAACAAGCGCAGCTTGCTAAAAAGAACGTTCAGGCGAAAGGAGGCACGAATATTCAGGCGAAAGGGGACACTCAGGTGAAAGTATTAGGTAAATAAATCATTTCCCTCCTCATTCCTATTGGCTGTTTTTCTGTAACTACTCAGGCACTAGACTTGGAATTCCGAAGACTTTAGCCGCTATCTATAGCGTTCAAGAATATTTTTCCAAACTCTAGAAAATCACTGATTCTCAATAAGGATTTAATTTTCACGCCAATT
>Ga0335397_10001528_pt1 | contig 31565 bp, 24 predicted proteins | sample MAT04_FD_205740 | JGI IMG/M metagenome (GOLD analysis project Ga0335397, IMG submission 205740) | Freshwater microbial communities from Lake Fryxell liftoff mats and glacier meltwater in Antarctica - MAT-04 (spades assembly) (version 2) ... | reverse complement strand
AAGCCAATCGCATCGCTCTCCTCTCTCTCATTTAATTTTAAGGCAGGGACGATTTTAACGGTTGTAAAACTGGTAAAAAGTCTACTTTCAAAAGATGATGAATCCTCAGAGAAGAAAAGAGACAACCGCAAGGACTAATATGGATAGGAAAAATAATTCAGGGGGAAACGGATTTAATATTTTTATTGTGGGTATTATTTTCGGTGTTCTAGCTACGCTTCTTCTTACTACTAAAAAGGGTAGAAAATTGCTAAAAGTAATCATAGATGAGGGATCAGAGAGGGTATCGAAGTGGGAAGATGTAGTTGATACTCTTAAAGCACAGATAGGCGAAGGAGACGAAGGTGATGAGTCAACTATAGGGGAGGAAGTAGCTGAGGCTTCAACTAGGCATACGCCTAGGAGAATAGATAAAATCGAGCTTGAATCACTTACTGAAGCGGACGTTGAAGATCAGTCAGTGACCTCTAAATTGCCTGAGGAAAATGAGATTAAAAGTAAAGAAGATTATAAAAAAAAGACTGAAACTAAAATAGAGGAAGCTCTTGAGCCAGCTCCCAAGAAGAAATCTCACTTCTTTAAAGGCACCCGCAAAAAAACCGCCTAGTTTTCCTAATAAACTATCTCCGATTAATAGTTTTTACTATGTGTTAAGATTTACTTATAATGAATGATAATTTAAACAACTATGAAGAAGATTTTAATGAGCTTGGAGGTTGATCTATTTTGTCCGAAAGCCCCGTTATTAGAAATGAGGAAAAACCGATTGGTGGATTCGCTCCAAAACTTGCAGTAGAGTTGCCACAACAAGAAATTCAATCGGCATCTGTAAGATTACAAGAAATTTTTAATCGAGATGAGCAGTATCGTGCTAAACTGGATCCAAATAGACTTGCGTCTGCAAAAAGTGACCCAGAGCAAAAGAGGAAATTATTAGATGAAATGCGACTATCTGATCGGATTAATCGATTGCAAGTACAAGCAATGCTTGATAAGGGAGAACTAACAACCGATTCAGATTTTAATACTGCAGCAATAATTTTTCAGCATGGTGAGAGTACTGTTGATTGTAAGCATGCGTTTGAGCTTAGCTTAAAAGCAATTAATGCTGGTCAGCCTACTCGAGCTGCCTTAACCCCGGCGACATTTGACAGATTTATGATATATGCACAATTAAACCAAGGCATTCCGCTCGATCAAGTGAGGCAGCGATTTAATACCCAGACACTTCCCGATGCTAGTGGGGATCAGTATAGACCACTACTTGATGGTCAGGCTACTCCAGACGAATTACGCCTTTTTGGCATACAGCCTCCTGATACCCAAGCACCTGCTGAGCAGAGAAATATAGATCAGCCCGCAGTGCTTGTTTCATTAAGGGATAAACTTGATACCTACAAATTGTCTGCGTAATTTATTTCTTGAAGGAATTTAATTAGAAAGAAGTTTTATAATCCATACTTGCGGATGTTTGCGTTGTGCTGGTCGTTGGTCTTGGCATAGTGATTTATGCCGTTTTTATCGGTGATGTAGTAGAGAAAGTCTGTGGATGCAGGATTGGCTGCTGCTTGAAGCGCTTTGAGTCCAGGGTTAGCAATGGGAGCAGGTGGGAGGCCAGTACGAAGATAGGTATTGTAAGGCGAGTTGATCTTGAGGTCAGCAAATGTAAGATTTTTCTTCCACCATTTTTGCTCAGTGTCATCATATCCTACTGCATATTGAACAGTTGCATCAATCTGAACGGCCATACCAATATCGAGTCGATTGTGGATGACACTTGAGATTAGGGGCCTATCTTCATCATGCTTAGCTTCCCTTTCAATAAGTGATGCTAGGGTTACGAGCTGCTCTCGAGTGAGATCTGTTGAATTGACTACTGATTTAAAACGAAGTTCAAATGTATTAGTGAGGGTCTTTATAATGGTATCAAGACTAGCGTCTCGGGGAATTAGGTAGGTGTCAGGGAAAAGATAGCCCTCGTGTGTTCTAAGTTCATTCTGCCATGTATCGTCAAATCCTGTAAGTTTTTGCTCAAGAATACTAGCAACCTCTTCTGCTCTTTTACCTTCAGGGATTGTAACCCAGATGTCTTCGCTGCTCTCAGTTAGGATTTTTGCAATTTTTTGTGCAGAAAGTGATGGTGAGAGTCGAAAGTCTCCCGCCTGGATCTTTTTATCAAGGCCTGATTGTTGAAGAAAAAGAGTGAATGAGAGCGAATTTCGAATAAGATCGCTTTTTTTGAGATCGTTAGCAATTGCCTTAATGCCAGATCCTTGCCGGATTACGAACATGGTTTCAGTCTTATCTTGTTGATTGACCGGAGACAAGCTTTGATTCCACCAAAAAATGCCCCCTGAAATGATAAGGACTAAAAGTAAAATGCTAATAATTTTACGCATAATATAAAATAGGAAAATTTGCTGTCGATTCCTTCGCCTCTTTCAGCGTGTATTCATTTGAGCTATATAGTGTATAGAGCGCATGACCCTTCGTTACTTTTTCCCCAATTTTTTTATCTAAATATATACCCGCCTTGTGATTACTTGGCGCACCGAGGATCTTGGCTATGACTGTAGCATTTTTACTATTTATTTTACGTACAGTGCCATTTTTTTTAGCTAATACTTGGTAATGAAATTTTCCAGGTTTTAGTTTATCACTTGTTATATCTTCATTTCCACCCTGGGCTTTGATAATCTCCTTCATTTTTTTTAGTGCTTCCCCAGATGCTAGGAGAGATCTTGCCCACTCGTGTCCACCTCCGTGCTCCTTCATTATCTTCTCGCGTAGTGATTTGGCGGAGTCTTCCAGACAGAGGTTAAGAAGTGAGCCAGCTAGGTTAAGCGCGCGTTCTTCTAGATCAAAGGGTCTGTTGGGCTTCTGTTCAAGAACAAGCATTGATTCTCGTACTTCAAGTATGGGTCCTATTCCTCTTCCTGCTGGCTCGTCTGTTTTATGGATAAGTACGCGGAGTTTGAGATCAAATTTCTTGGCGAGTTTTTCAAACTTTTCTTTAAGTAACTCTGCGTCCTTAACAGTATGAACTTTTACCATTTCCCCATATGGCAAGTCAATAATTACGTGATTAGAGCCAAAGGCAATTTTTTTAGCCATAATTGAAACAAGGATCTTGTCATAGCTCTCAAAAAGCAATGGTGCTTCGACCTTAATGATGACATCATCCGCTGGTGCTATATTGACGCTTCCTCCCCAGACAATACAGCCATTAGTTTTTTCTACTATTTTATAGATTTCTTCTTTACTAAATTCAACACCCGCAAGTACTTCCATATCATCAGCTGTTCCTCCTGGAGTAGTGATAGCACGACTTGAGCTTTTTGGAATTTGAAACCCCGCAGCGGCGATGATTGGCACAACTATGAGAGTAGTTCTTGTTCCAGGTACCCCACCGATAGAATGCTTGTCAGCGACAATGCCTTTAAAGTGCAGTTTTTCTCCCGTCTCAACCATGGCCTTGGTCAGATAATAGATTTCTTGATCAGAAAACCCTTTAGAGTATCCTGAAGCGGCAAAATACGTAGTAAGTACATCACCCATACGCTTACTAGAGATTTCATCCATGATTGCAAAAATCTCAGCATAGTTAAGTTTTTTTCCGACAAGTTTTTTCTGGATAGCTAGGAGTGCGAGTGCTTCTTGTTCCATATTAATTTTTTCCTTTAATCTCATCTATCGCGATTCGAACGATGGATCTTATCACGTTTATTAAAAAATAAAGTCCATCGTTTATTACCCGGTAAATTGTTGGCCAAGCGAGTTTTAGATATGCGTATGCCTTTTCTCTGTTCATGTTGTTTGTCCAGGGTGCACAAGTTTTGCTTTAATAATGAGCCTCTTCCAGGTGGTTCCTGGTGGAGTACAAGTGACTAATATTAGATAGTTGTCATCATAGTTTTGCTCAAAAAAGGATGTATCAAGTGGGCTAGTAATTGTAATGTTATATATCTTATAGTTGTATTTTAGACTGTCGACGGTAAGATTGATATCATCACCTATTTCTAAAGTATGAGCATAAGCAAAAATAGTATCATAATCATCCTTTTTGTACAATTGTGGAAGTGTGGAATGTCCAAAAATAACGGCCGTACCCCTGCTTGGTGGAACAGCCGTCCCCCCGTACTGTACGAGATGCTCTGATAAGTTGTTATCTACGGTCGACACATAGGAATCTATAAGACCAAGCTTTGGAATAGACATGCTATATTTAGAAACCACTAGATTTACATGTTCGTTATTGATGCTTGGATACCAGTTTTTTGCATTTGTGTAATCAACCCCTCTTATAGAATCAGTCGTTGCTTGGATAAGATCCTCAAACCCATTCTCGCTAAGCATAGTTGTTTTTGGGATTGGTGCTGTTACATCCTGTGATGCAAAAACTGGCTGAAGATAAAGCTGAAATGAAAGAAGGGGCAAGAGAAAATAGCTAAGCATGATAAATCCAGCGATACAGAGTAAAAGGCCTGTAATTCGTATGGATCTTTTAAGCAGGAGAGGGTTTTTTTTGGTATATATTTTACTCATGGATTCTCAGAGACACTGTAATGTTCTTGCTGAATCTTGGAAGGAGTTTTGGGACTAGTGGCAGGCCTGGTGACAAAATAATTTCACCAGACTCTACCTGGGGTATTTGTTCTAGGTAGTCATTCGCATCGTCAAAGGACTTACCAGTCAAGTTTTCCACAATACTTTCTTTATCCAGCTTTGGCAGAAGGCCGGCGCTCATTATTAGCGTTGCTGAAACAGAGTTATTTTTATTTGTTTTAAGATTTTTTATTTCGTTAGTAATTCCTTTGTCAGAGATTGCCAGATTTTGTTCATATTTACCCTTAAGAGCAGCTTCTGAGAGCTCTTTCAGATCAGATGCGCTATAAGAGAGTGATGTGAAAGTCACGGTTGCCTTTAGAGTAACCTTTTTTGCTTCATCACCCAGGTCATTATCTAATGTTTTTTTACTTAATACCACGTTAGTAAATATTGGGAGGATTGCCTGGTCAGATGAGGCTCTACCCTTTAATGACTCTCGTGCTTTATCTTCGAGTTGCTTAGGTAATTCTGCGACGAGTTTATCAATATCTTTCTGGGATACTACTAGTAGCTCTTTTTTAGTTCCTCCTGAAAATGCAGCATCGTTTTTAGCGGCAATGCTAGTTGATCCTGAAAGGTTAAATTTAGCTCCAGATGGAAGGTTATATTCACTTCCAATGTTTTTTGCGGTCAGACTTGTTTGAACAGTCCCAGGCTTTGTTCCAGAAAAAATATCCCCAGATGCTGAAGCGATGACGGTATCCTTATCAACTACATAATCTAAATTATTTGAAGAGCTAAGTATTGTGCCAGATGGGATAGTTTTTTTGGCATCAGAGCTATTGTAAAGAGTAACGGTTCCTTTTGCCTTTTCCCCAGTCTCTTTTGTGCCAGTAGCTACTGTCGAAACAGTTCCTTCAACTGCCGTCTCAACTTCTTTAGCAGAGAGAATTTGTTGGGCAAGGTCATTTCCAGAATCTGTTCGCAGGGTGATTTCTGTACTATCTTCTATTTTTTTTGCTTGCATGGTCAATGTAACCTGTGCCTTAACAGTGAATAAATAATAGGCAGTAAGTCCGATGAGTAGTATAAGGATAAGGGGTATTATGATAAATAATTTGTTTACGCCCCCTCCCCCAAACGGATTAGGTATATGGATTGTTGCAAAAAATGCTCTGAGGGAAGATATTATTCCTTTTTTTTGAACTGAGTCAACGTCAGAGTTATTTTTTGAATGCATTTCTTGGTCGGCAGTATTAGTGTGCTGACGATCATTTTTAAGCATATCACTCGCGCTAACATGTGAGAAATTACTCTTTTCGGTAGTCCCGTGTTCGGTTGGCTTATGAACAACGGGAGGTGGAGGCATAGTGGCTATGTCCCCATTTGTTATAAAGCCAAAGTTTTCTCCAGCAGGCATGTCATGCATGATTGGATCAGATTTTACATCGGATTCTACCCCGTCTTCTTTGACATCTTCAGCTTTATCTTTTTTAGTAAGCTTTTTTCCCTCGAGACCTTCTTCGCTTTCCTTGTTTTCCGATTGATTTTCGTCTTCACTCTCTATTATTTTTGCTTTTATATCACCCAGTGCTTCCGTAGCAGAGAATCCCATTTGCTCTGCAGAACCAAAAATCATGGATTTGCCATCAAAGCCGTCTGGGAGTACTGAAATCTGTGGCACATGGAGGAAGGGAATACTCTTGCTCCAATGATGAGCGAGAAATTCCTGCGCTAAGGTTTCCTCATGTCCACCATTGAAGATAACAATTCGTGAAGGTAATACCTCAGTGGTGAAATGATGGAGAAGTCGGTCAACTGTTTTGGTTAATGAGCCATCAATTGGTGCGCTGTGAGTCTCAAGGGCTTTATTGGCTCTAAAAAGAGTGAGCGATGCCTGTGTTTTGCCCACCTCAGCAAGGATTGCTGAAAGAGGAGCACCCTCTTCTTTGGATATGAGGTGTGAGATTGCCTCGGTTGTTACCATAAACCCTATTGGTTCAAGTGAAAGTGCGTCACAAACCTTTTTTAATTTCACTAATTGCTCCTTTTTTATTTTCTTGGCTTCTACCCAAGAGTCTTTGACACCAAAAATTGTTTTTTCAGTCTCGACATTAATAGGCAATGCCTCTTCAGCCCTGCTTATGGTTTTATCGAGTATTTCTAAGAGATCTTCAAGAGGGATATCTTCAAGCCTGGTGGTAAATGGGGTCTCGCTCGTGCCAATAACAATTAGTTTACCTTCTATCTCTTTTAAGACCACAGCAACGGTCTTCTCATCCCTAAGGAGGAGCGAGAGGTAGTAATTAGATGCATCTTTCTTTGTAAAGAAAGAGGGAATTGGCAGCTTCATAAATTGATTAATAAATATGCTTATGGCAAATAGCGATTAGCAAATGGTTCAAATTAAATTATTTTTATAATACTATTAGCCATATGTCATTAGCTATACGCCAATATTGGCGTAGAGTCTCTTTTGGCCTTTGCCAAGATTGTCCTGCTTTATTATCTTAAATGATTTCAGCACTCCTGTAAAATCGACATGTGGACCTCCGCAGAATTCAATTGAATATGCTTTATTAACTGAGCCCTCTTTGGGTCCAATAAAATAGATCTTGGATTTTTCACCATAGGTGTCCATAAATAGCCCTATGGCCCCTAATTTATGTGCTTCTTTAGTATCAATAAGTTCAAAATGAACCGGGAGGTTCTCGTTAATCCTTTCATTGACGATATCCTCGACTTGCCCTATCTCTTCTTCGCTTAATCTCTCATCATGATTAAAGTCGAAACGAACACGTTCTGTTGTGATATTAGATCCTGTCTGATGAAGTTGGTTACCAAATACATCTCTGAGTGCTTGGTGCATAAGGTGTGTGGCAGTATGACCCATGACGGTCTGCTCAGAATGATCTGCTAGTCCACCCTTGAACATTCCAGCACCAGCAGTTCGAGAAGAGTCTTGATGTTTTTTAACAAGCTCATTAAAGCCGTCCTCGTCCAAGTTGCCATTAGTTATTTCCTTCATTACTTCCAGTGGAAGACCATAGGATTGATAGAGGTCAAATAGTTTTTCAGCTGAAAGAGGGGATAATTTACCTGATTGGCCAAAGGCAGTTTTTTCTGGAATAACTGTTTGATTGATTTTTTCTTCTACCCACTTACCCCACTCTTTAATCCCCGTATCTAAAGCACGATAGAACTTGGATTCCTCCTCAACAAGTGCGTCTTTAATTTGTTGTTTTGCTTCAGCCAATTTTGGGTCGGTTGCAAAGTATTGTTCTATAATTGTGTCTACTATAAGAGATAAAGATTTTTTGTCACCCCAGAGGTAATTTTGAGTTGCTGCGCGTCTGATTAGCCTTCGAAGTAAATATCCTCGATCTTTATTACTCGGCTCAACACCATTTGCAATAATGAAACTTGAAGCAACGATATGATCTGTAATAAGGCGGTATGCTTTAGTTATTGGAGCATCAGAGCCATATTTATGACTCTTAATTAGATGCTCATTTATTGATTGAACAATTGGGTAAAGAAGACTTGTTTTAAATACGTCTGGTTGGTGATCAACGGCTTGAAGGAATCGTTCAAGTCCACCTCCAAAGTCAACATTTTTTTGAGGTAGTTCTTTAAACGATCCATCTCCCTCCTTCTGATATTGCATAAAAACAGAGTTAGCAACCTCAATATACCTACCGCAATCACAGTTGACATGGCACTTTTCATCCCTCCAAGGGCTATTTTGATGAATGCTTTCATCACCAAAGTCATAAAATACTTCACTATCAGGACCGCCAGGTTCTCCAGCAGGCATTTTTTCAGGAGGTCCAGAGCGTGACCACCAATTCTTTTCAACGTCGTAGGCAAAAATCCGTTCATTTTCTCTAGCATCAATACCAACGTTTTTAAAGAGTTCTTGCCAAATTCCAGTACTTTCAACATCCTTAGGAACTGCATTATTCCCTACGAAAACTGTCACAAAGAGGCGTTGCGGATCAAGTCCGAGACCCTCCTTTTGGTCAGTAAGAAATGTGAAAATCCAGGAAAGTTGTTCCTTTTTGAAATAATCACCCAGGCTCCAATTACCAAGCATTCTAAAGAAGGTAGTATGTCTATTGTCCCCAATTTCTTCAATGTCTTGAGAGCGAAAGCAACTTTGTACATTAACTAAGCGCTTCCCAGATGGGTGAGGTTCACCTAATAAGTAAGGTAAGAGAGCCTGCATGCCAGAACCTACGTATAGGGTGGTGGGGTCATTAACTGGAACGAGTGGGGCATTCTGAGTTTTATGATGCGCGCGACTTTCAAAGAAAGTAATGTAGCGGTTTAGTATTTCTTCAGCTTTCATCGTGCCTACTATTATATACTTCTCTAGCTCTGTATTACAAATAGTGTCATTTATAGAGAAATAATTGAATTTTAATACATATCCCACAGCAAAATGCATTAAAGGTATTGACAGGTGAGTCCGCCTGTGATATACATAGACAAGCAAATCCCGTAGCAGATGCAAAGGCTTATCCTTTTGCGTCTTTTTATCGTTTAATTAGACTGCCTTCCATTATATTATCCGATGTCGAAGAAAACTAAAGAAGCCAACATTATTCGCCACAATTGGGGAAAGCAATACACTGCTTTGCCTGAGCTGGACTTACTAGCTGTTCAACGAGCTTCATACCAAAGCTTTCTTGACCAGCAAATTGGCGAAATCTTAAAAGAAGTTTCACCTATTGATGATTTTACTGGTAAAAACTGGAGTCTTAGTTTTAGAGAATATCGCATAGGTTCACCTACTAATACCCCAGAAATAGCACTATCTAAAGGACTTACCTTCGACACGCCTCTTTATGTAAAAGTTACACTCGTAAATCTTCGCAACAACACGACGCATGATGCTGAGGTTTTTCTTGGAGATATCCCCCAAATGACTGACCGTGGTACTTTTATCGTAAATGGTATTGAGCGTGCTGTTGTAAGTCAAATTGTTAGATCACCGGGGTCATTTTTTACCGCAACGCTTGATCCAGCCACGGGAAAGACCCTTTATTCAGCAGAAATTAGGCCAACTCATGGTTCTTGGCTTGAGTTCTCAACAACACGATATGGAACGATTACTGTTAAAATTGATCGTCGTAGAAAATTCCTAGCAACGACATTCCTCCGAGCTGTTGGGATATCAGCAAATGAAACCATTAAGGAAAGTTTTGAGGGTATTGAGACTGGTAACGACTCATTTATTGAAGCGACACTTCAGAAAGATGAAACAAGCAGTGAGACAGAGGCTATTATTGAGATCTTCAAGAAGATGCATCCAGGAGAGCCAATTGTATATGACAAGGTACGAGAAAATTTCATGAATTTATTCTTCAATAATCGTCGTTATGACCTTGGAGCAGTAGGGCGTTATAAGATGAACAAGAAGTTGGCTGAGGTAGAGGGATTTAAGGCTTCAGAAGAGCGTGTTCTAACCATTGAAGACATCGTTGCAACAATTAGTTATCTTCTCATGCTCACACAGGGCAAGGGGATGGTTGATGATATTGACAGTCTAGCTAACCGACGCGTTCGAAGTGTCGGAGAATTAGTATCTACCAATGCGTTTCGGGTTGGCGTACTTCGTTTAGAGCGCTCAATTAAAGAGCGTATGAGTCTTATGCAGCCAGATATGCCCGTAACAGTGGCAAACCTTATCAATGCTCGTCCAATCATGGCATCTATCAATGAATTCTTCCGTACCTCTCAGCTTTCAACAATCCTTGATCAGACAAATCCGCTTTCAGAGATCGATAATCTTAATCGACTCACAGTTATGGGAGCTGGGGGTATTTCTCGAGAGCGTGCAGCCTTCTCGATTCGTGATATTAATAGTTCTCAGTATGGTCGTATTGATCCTATCCGCTCTCCTGAGGGTCCTAATATTGGACTAGTAACATACATGGCCCTTTATTCACAGGTAAATGGTTATGGATTTCTCGAAGCTCCTTATCGTAAATTAGTTAAGAAAACATCGGGCGGAAAGACCAGGGTGTTTACCACTGATGAGATAGAGTATCTTGACGCTGATGATGAGCGTGTAAAAATGATTACCCATGCCTCAATCGACATAAGTCCAGAAGGAGAGATTATGGCAGATCGTATTCCTGTTCGTTACAAGGGAGAATTTATTGAAGTTGATAAGGAAAAGGTTGATTATATTGATATCGTTCCTAGGCAGGTTGTGGGTACAAGTGCATCCCTTATTCCTTTTGTAGCTCACGATGAAGCTAACCGTGCTCTCATGGGTACTCACATGCAGTGCCAGGCGGTTCCACTCGTTAAGCCAGATAGTCCAATTGTGGGAACGGGCATGGAAGCCACGGTTTCAGAAGTTATGAGTCGTATTTCAAAGGCTCCTTTCGCAGGTAAAGTTACTTTTGTAGATGCTACTAAAGTAAGTATCGAAGGAGATAAGGGTGAAAAGGCAACATTCTTGATATCATCTTTTGCTCGCACTTCACAGGCTACCTCTTATACTCAGCGAGCTGCAGTCGTAGAAGGTCAAATTGTTAAGAAGGGCGATCTTTTAGTCGATGGTCCATCTTCACAAAATGGCGAGTTGGCTCTTGGTCAAAATCTGCTTATCGCATATGCATCTCTTGATGGACTCGGGTATGAAGATGCTCTCGTTATTTCTGAAAGATTAGTAAAAGAGGATGTTTTATCTAGTATCCATATTGAGCGACATGAGGCAGCTGTTGTTGAGACTAAGCTTGGTCCTGAAGAAATTACTCCTGATATACCCAATGTAAGTGAAGAAGAGTTGGCACATCTTGATGCTGAGGGTATTATTGTTGTTGGTTCTGAAGTAAGTCCTGGTGATATTTTGGTCGGTAAGATTGCGCCAAAGGGAGAAACTGAGTTAACAGCTGAAGAGCGACTTCTTCGAGCCATCTTTGGTGAGCAGGCTAGAGAAGTTCGTGACACCTCTCTTCGTATGCCTCATGGTGAGCGTGGAACTGTGATAAGCGTTCAAGTTTTGGATCGTAAAAAGGGTGATGAGTTGGAGCCTGGAACGCTCAAAAAGATTCTCGTTGAAGTTGCTCAGTTCAGGCACGTAGTAGTTGGAGATAAGCTAGCAGGTAGACATGGAAATAAGGGTATTATTTCACGAATTCTTCCATCTGCTGATATGCCTCATCTAGAAGATGGAACACCAATTGATATCATTATTTCTCCGATGTCTATTCTTGCTCGTATGAACCTTGGCCAGATTCTCGAAGCGCATCTCGGATTTGCTGCACAAAAGCTTGATATGAAGGTCGGAGTTCCAGCATTTGAAAAGATCTCTGAGGACAGAATCGTTGATCTCCTTACTCAGGCTGGGCTACCCGTAAATGGTAAAGTAACACTTATTGACGGTCGAACAGGCCAGCCATATGAGAACACTGTTGTAGTTGGAATTGAGTACATGATGAAGCTTATTCACATGGTAGAGGACAAAACCCATGCTCGTTCTACTGGTCCTTACTCGCTTGTTACCCAGCAGCCACTTGGAGGAAAAGCACAAATGGGTGGTCAGAGACTGGGGGAGATGGAAGTCTGGGCGCTGGAAGCTCATCGTGCGCGACATATTCTTCAGGAGATGTTGACTATTAAAGCTGACGATGTCATTGGGCGTGCTAAAGCATTTGAAGCCATTGTTAAAGGCACTGATATTCCAACACCAAAGGTTCCTGAATCCTTTAAAGTGCTTATTAAAGAATTACAATCGCTCGGACTAAATGTTGTCCCAGTTGGCGCTACTGTGTATAATGAGGTCTCCGAAAATAAAGAGGAGCCAGTAAGTGATGCGGTTAAATTAGAGGTTGAGTCACTTAAAGAGGAGCTGGAAGTCGTTGAGGTAGTAGAGCCAGAAGCAGTTATTGAGGTCGTAGAGATATCTGAGGCTGGAGAAGAAGTTGTACCAGGAGAAGCCGTAGCCCTAGAAGGAGTAGAAAATGAATAATAGTAATAAAAAACACCTAAAAGATTTAACAATTACAGATTTTAAAGCCCTAAAGCTTCTTTTAGCAAATAAAAGCGATATTTTATCATGGTCATACGGCGAGGTTACAAAGCCTGAGACGATTAACTATCGTACGCTTCGTCCAGAAAAGGATGGGCTTTTTGATGAGAGAATTTTTGGTCCTACGAAAGACTGGGAATGTTATTGTGGTAAGTATAAGCGAATTCGTTATCGTGGAATTGTTTGTGATAAGTGTGGGGTGGAAGTTACTCTTTCCCGAGTTAGGCGTGAGCGTTTGGGTCATATTCAGCTTGCATCTCCTGTTTCACATGTTTGGTACTTTAAAGGTGCATCAAGTGCCCTAGCACTCCTATTAGATATTCCACAGAAGAACTTAGAATCAGTTATCTACTATGCATCGTATCTTGTTGTTGGAGTCGATGAGCAAAAAAAGAAAGACGCTCTTGAGGGTCTTATGCAGAATATCGATGCGCGTAAGGCAGCGCTTAAGGAAAAGATGGAGCTTGAGGAGTCATCAGTTAAAGATGATGCGAAAGATAAGCAGGAAGATACTCAGGGAATGAAAAAGGAGCAAAAGCAGCTTGTGTCTGATGAGCTTAATTTGGCAAAGAGACAGCGTTTAACAAGGCTGCATGAGACCTTTGAAAGTGAGTCTAAGAAAATTGATGAAATCGCTGATACCCTTGCTAGGCTTCTTAAAAGCTTGAGAGTCAGTAGTGTACTTTCTGAGGATGAATATTACAAACTCCTTGAATATGAAATTCCTGTTTTCTATACCATAAAAACCGGATCCGAAGCTCTTAATGAGTTGGTTATCTCATTGGATCTTTCAGCACTCATCGCTGATTTGCGTAAAGAAGCAGAAAAATCCAGCGGGGCACGTTATTTGAAAGTTGTTAAGCGTCTTCGTTTGATTGAGAACATGCGAAAGGCTGGGGTTGATCCTGCAGCTATGATCTTGACAATACTTCCAGTTATCCCACCTGATCTTCGTCCTATGGTGCAGCTTGCGGGTGGACGATTTGCTACCTCTGACCTTAACGATCTTTATCGACGAGTTATTAATAGAAATAATCGTCTAAAGCATCTTATGGCGCTGGGAGCACCCGAAATTATTTTACGAAATGAAAAAAGAATGCTCCAGGAATCAGTAGATGCACTTATTGATGCATCACAGCGTGGCGCACAGGCCGTCGCATCTCCTCTCCGTTCGCTCTCAGACATGCTTCGAGGAAAACAAGGACGATTCCGACAGAACTTACTTGGAAAACGCGTTGATTACTCAGGTCGATCAGTTATTGTTGTTGGTCCTGAGCTTAAATTAACACAGTGTGGGCTTCCAAAGGAGATGGCGCTTGAAATGTTTAAGCCTTTCGTTTTGCGAGAAGTAATCGTCCGTGGATTAGCTACAAATATTAAGTCTGCGAAGCGATATATTGAAAAGAGACCACCGGAGGTATTTGATATTCTTGAAGAAATCACCCGAAATCATCCGGTGCTTTTAAATCGTGCTCCTACGCTCCATAAGCTTGGTATTCAGGCATTCTTCCCTGTGCTTATTGAGGGATCTGCAATTCAACTACATCCTTGTGTGTGTGCAGGTTATAATGCTGACTTTGACGGAGACCAAATGGCTGTTCATATACCTTTGTCTCAAAAGGCTCAGGATGAAGCAATAAGACTTATGTTGCCAAGTAATAATCTGCTTAAGCCAGCAGATGGATCACCAATTACCCTTCCAAATAAAGAAATGGCTCTTGGAATCTTTTTCCTGACAGCAATCGATGACACGCTTACCAAACCAGTTGAAGAGCAGATGTATTTTGAGAATGAGCGCGCTGCAATTATGGCGTATGACACTGGTATGATTAAGCTTAAAGAAGCTATTCATGTGCGTGTGACTGAGCATGGTGCTCGGAGAATTGTTGAGACTAACGTTGGACGAATTAGACTTAATGAATTGTTGCCAGATGAGTTTGATTATGTGAATGAATCTATAAATGCTGCGGGTATTAAAAAACTTATTACTAAAGCTATGAAGCTATGCCCACCCCAGGTGGTTACAGAACTTATCGATAGCGTTAAATCACTTGGATTTTATGGAGCGACTATTTCTGGATTGTCAGTATCCGTGTTTGATAACATCATGATTCCTGAGAAGAATCAGATGATCCAAGATGCAGAAAAGAAAGTTGCACTTATTGATGGTGAGTATCAGCGTGGACTTATTACGCTCGATGAAAAAAAGCGTCTTTCAAACGATGTGTGGCTTAAGGCAACCGATGAGATAGCCAAGCTTACTTGGTCAAATTTAAAGTCAAGTAATCCAATCAAGGTAAGTATAGATTCTGGAGGATCTCGAGCAGGCGTTGAGCAGCTTAAGCAGCTCTCAGCTATCAGGGGTCTTATCGTTGATCCACTTGGAAAGATCGTCGAATTACCAGTTAAGTCCAACTTCCGAGAAGGTCTCTCAATCTTTGAGTACGTAGCATCGGCTAGAGGATCTCGAAAAGGACTTACTGACTCAGCTCTTAAGACGGCTAATGCTGGTTACTTAACTCGAAGACTTGTTGACGTTTCACATGATGTGATTATTATGCAGGAAGATTGTGGGGTAACAGAAGGAACTACCGTTACTACTACAGATCCAGATCGAACAGCAGCATTTGAAGATCGCATCATTGGAAGAATCTTAGCAGCTAATGCGCTTGGGAAGAGTCGAAAAATCATTCTTAAGGCAGGGGAAGAGATTAATGAGGAAAACATTGGATCACTAATTGAGGGTGAAGTAACTGAGGTTGAGGTTCGTTCCCCACTTGCATGTAAGTTAGCCTATGGAATTTGTGCTAATTGTTATGGCTGGGATTTTTCTACTAAAAAGAAAGTTCATGCTGGCGTGCCAGTTGGAGTTGTAGCTGCACAAAGTATCGGAGAGCCTGGAACTCAGCTGACCATGCGCGTCCGTCACTTTGGAGGAGTTGTAATGTCAGACGTAACACAGGGTCTTCCACGAGTTGAAGAGCTTTTCGAAATGCGAACACCAAAGAATCTAGCACCTATTGCTGGTCTTTCAGGACGTGTTAGTGTTGAGACTACTGATGAGGGGCATCATGTTCAGGTTAAGAGTGTTAAGGTAAAGCCAGTTGAAGTTCAAGAGTACTTCATCCCTGCTGCAGCTACTCTCGCAGTTGCAGATGGACAAGACATAGTTGCTGGAACAGCCCTGGCTCAGGGATATCTTGATCCAAAAGAAGTTCTTAAGATTGGTGGTATTATTCAGGCTCAGAAGTATCTAACTACTGAAGTTCAGAAAGTATATGAATCACAGGGTATTGGTATTAACGATAAGCATTTTGAAGTAATCCTTAGAAAGATGTCCGACAAGATCATCGTAGAGACAGTTGGCGAAACATCACTTATTCCTGGTGACTTTGTAACAAGAGCACGATTCGAAGAGATTAATGCTGAGATTTTATCAGAGGGTGGCGTACCAGCTACTGGACGACAGATTATCCTCGGAATTACAAAGGGTGCATTGTTCTCTGATTCATGGCTCTCTGCAGCATCATTTCAGGAGACTACTAAGGTTCTTACTGAATCAGCTCTTGAAGGACGAGAGGATAGATTGATTGGGCTTAAAGAAAATGTTATTATTGGACGACTTATTCCAGTTGAGGGAAAAGAGCTTAAGGACGTGCAAGAGGTGGTTGAAGAGTTAACAGATGCAGCTGAAATTGAGAATACTGCTCAAACAATTGAACCTGCTGCCTAAATTTGCCTCGGACGAGACTTATTTTAAGGTATTTTCCAATTGAGCCTAGGTATGGTATAATCAGCAAGTAAATCTAGAATTCAAAATGAAATTCTTAATTCTTAATTCTTAAATACATTTATGCCAACATTATCACAATTAGCCAAACAGGGACGACAAAAAAAAGTTAAAAAGGTAAAGGCAACAGGTCTTCGCCGTTTTTTTAATGCAAAGGATCGTGAGTATAAGATCCTTAACTCTCCTCAGAAGCGTGGTGTAGTAACTCTTGTTAAAACTATGACTCCTAAAAAGCCTAATTCAGCTCTTCGAAAGGTAGCTCGTGTTAAGCTATCAAATAAATCAGAGGTTACTGCTTATATTATGGGTGTTGGTCATTCCCTTTCAGAGCACGGTATCGTACTTGTTAGAGGCGGTCGTGTTAAAGACTTACCAGGAGTTAAATATCATATCGTGCGAGGAAAGTATGATTTAATGGGCGTAGAGGGTCGAAAGAGTTCACGCAGTAAATATGGTGCTAAAATGCCACAGTCTAAATAACATATGAGACACGCAAAGATTCAAAAAAGAGAAACATCACCAGATAAGATTTATGGTAATGTCATGGTAGCTAAGTTGATAAATCGAATCATGGAAGATGGTAAGAAATCCGTGGCTGAAAAGCGTGTTTATAATGCTTTTGAGCTGATAAAAGCTAAAGAGCAGGATCCTATGCAGATTTTTGAGCGAGCTATCCAAAATGTTGGACCAAAAGTGGAAGTTAAAGCTCGACGTATTGGAGGAGCTAATTTCCAGGTACCCAGCGAAGTTCGTCATGATCGTCGAATGGCCCTAGCCCTTCGTTGGATCGTTGAGGCAGCTCGTAAGAGGTCAAATAAAGAGTTCCATACCTTTGATGAGAAATTAGCAGCAGAGTTTAATGCTGCAGCAAATAACGAAGGCGAAGCTATCAGAAAAAGAGACACCACCCTCAAGCAGGCAGAGGCTAATAAAGCGTTTGCACACTTTAGATGGTAATCCTATGACAGAGGCTGTAGTGTCTTCAGAATTAGAGCAAAATCAGCACCGCATCTTTGAATCATTATCCTCCCTCGGTATAATATTCCCTGAAGCTCCTCTCTTTACTCCTGATGTAATATCTCCACGGCCTTGGCTTGTGAGGGGCGAGGGGAGATTAAGCAGATTAACAGATGATAATGATAGATTTTTCGTTCCTCAGAGTGGTGAAATGGGAACGAAGGGTGTTTTTTTTGGTGATTGTCTACAATCACTTATGTACCCTCAAAACGGAGCCTATTATGTGTACTCAGCTCCTGAACTGTCTACAGAGTGGATAGTATCGCCCTCACAACGTATGGATGATGCTGTGAATCTAGTTGCATCTGAACTTAATTTAAGACCTATGACTATTTCAGGAGGGTTGGAAGCAGAGCAGGCAGTATACGATAAAAATAATATTTATCAATCAAAAAGAGGTATAGCAACCATTGCATCTTCTGTAGCCGTTGCAAAAGTTAGAGCTATTTTAGTTACTCCAAGTTTTATTTTGGATTATAAAACCCATATGATTCCCTCAAGTTATAAAAAAAAGATCGTTGAGCTTCCAAGGTTGTAATGTCTTATAGTTTTTGATTTTGTTATTCAATTCTGCTATAATAGTGCTGTTTTCCGCTTGAGGCACGCTGAAAATTTGGTGTGGATTCGAGTTGAGAGCATTGACAATTTAAACGGACGATTTAGGAAAGGAAAAGTCGTTGTCAGGGAAAAGAGGGGAGAAATTACTTCCAGCGAAGGCGAGCCTTCGCTACGGTCAGACTTTCTTCATGATCAAGCCAGACGCGGTTCGTGAAAGGCATGTCGGTGAGATTTTGGAGAGGATTGAGCGCAGAGGTTTTCGAATCCGCACGCTCAAAATTTTTCGTTTCAACAAGCAATTGGTCTGCGAGTTCTACGCAGAACACACGAAGAAAGAATGGTTTCATTCGCTTATGAGTTTTATGCTCAGCGGTGACTGTGTAGCGGTCATTGTCGAAGGGGAAGAAGCCGTTTCGCGTATGCGACGCCTAATTGGCGCTACCGACCCCACGAAAGCTAAGCGGGGAACTCTCCGCAAACTTTTCGGGCACTCGGGAGCAAGCAACGCTGTCCATGGATCAGATAGCTGGGAGTCAGCAGAGCGAGAGATTGGCCTGCTCTTTCCAGATTTCGATCTGGAGTCTTGAACTATGATTCGTTCGTTTTAGACCCCCTCTTACTTAGGAAGTCAGAGGGGGATTTCTTTTTTTAGAACCTATTGTATAGTAATTTCGAGGATTTTATCACCAATTGAGATCTGATCTATAACAGCTAGTCCATCTGTGACCATTCCGAAGTTGGTATACTGACCATTGAGATGGCTTGCATCGGACTTAGTTATAAAGAACTGTGAATCATTTTGAGTCTGTCCGTCCCCACGGCTTGCTACACCTAGTGATCCTCGCATGAACGGTTTATTATTAAATTCTACTGGCATGCTCCCTCCACCTGTTCCAGTTCCTAAAGGATCTCCTCCTTGAATCACCCAGTCTTCAACTCGATGAAATGTAAGTTTATTATAGTAGCCTGTTTTAGCTTTCATAATGAAGTTAGCTGTTGTGTATGATGCGTCCTCTCCATACAAAACAAGAGTGATATCGCCTTTACTTGTCTTGATGATTGCAGTAGCTGAGGCTGTCTTATATTGATCGAGCGTTGTTGGGTTTACTAGTTGTGTCTGAGCGGGTCGTTGCTTTTGATTCTGGGTATTCTGTTGTGTTTTGGTTTGATTATCTGTATTAAAATTCATTTGATCTGGAATTTGGGAGATAGTGATTTCTCCCTTTGGCCTAGTATTTAAACCTAGATAGCCTGCCTGGGTAATATAAAATATAATCCCAAAAATAAGAATAATTCCTAAAAATATACTTATTTGGACTTTGTTCATCAACACATTGTATCAATTAATTTTGATTTGACAAGGTAATCATTTTTGCCTTGCGAGCCACATTCAGGTACAATTACAGCTATGAATCAAAGCAATATACGCAACTTCGCTATTATCGCACATATTGATCATGGAAAGTCGACTCTTTCTGATCGATTACTTGAAATTACCCACACAATAGCTAAAGATAAATTGGGCGAACAGTTCCTAGATCAAAACCCTATTAGTAAGGAGCGAGGTATCACTATTAAACTAGCGCCTGTGCGCATGAAATACCATCAGGACGATCAGGAATATGAATTAAACCTGATAGATACTCCAGGTCATGTAGACTTCTCCTACGAGGTTTCAAGGACTCTGGCAGCCTGTGAGGGAGCTGTCCTACTCGTAGATGCTACACAAGGGATACAGGCTCAGACAGTTGCTCATTTTCATGCAGCAAAGAAAGAAGGATTAGTGATGATTCCTGTAATAAATAAGATTGATTTGCCAAGTGCCCAGACAAAAGCTGTGGTTAAAGAACTCGTAGAAGTATTTCATTTTCATGAGTCAGAGATTATTTATATTTCTGCAAAAACAGGAGAAAATGTGCAGTTATTACTGGAAAAAGTCGTGGAAAAATTTCCAAGTCCACGAGGTGATGAATCTAAGCCACTTCGTGCATTAATTTTCGACGCTGTTTATGATGAGTATAGGGGTGTGGTTTCCTATGTACGAGTATTAGATGGAAGTATTAAGAAAGATGATAAGGTGCAGCTCTATCAAAGTGGAGTAAAATCTGATGTTAGTGATGTGGGCTATTTTTCACCATATCTTGCCTCAAGCGATGTGCTCTCCACAGGAGAGATTGGGTATGTCATTACAGGTATTAAGAATATTCGTGAGGCTCGGGTAGGAGATACTATCATTGAACAGAATAGCACAGTTGATCCATTGCCTGGCTACACGACTCCTAAGCCTATGGTGTTCTTTGGTATGTATCCTCGGGATCAGAAAGATTTCGCATCGCTTCGTGACTCATTAGGAAAATTATCTCTCAATGATACTGCCCTCACTTATTCTGAAGAATACTCTGCATATTTAGGTAGTGGTTTTAGAGTTGGTTTTTTAGGACTACTTCATGCTGAGATCGTAAAGGAGCGTATCTTACAAGAGTTTGGTCTAGAACTATTGCTTACTATGCCTCAAGTGCTCTATCAGACCCAGGAAGATGGTTCGATGCTTGAGCCATATATGCTACTTACAGTCTATACGCCAACCGAGTACGTGGGTGGGATCATGGGGTTAAGTCAAAAACGAAAAGGAACATTGCTAGATATGCAGTATCATGAATCCTACGCGACACTTAGCTATGAAATGCCTTATACGATGTTTATCCGTGGGCTCTCGGCAGAGATTAAATCAACTTCGAGTGGGTATGCTAGCCTTGATTATGAACTAAGTGAATACAAGCCGGCAGACCTGGTGCAGCTTGAGGTCAGAATAAATGATAATCCAATTGACGTACTTTCAGAGCTCGTCTATAAAGAAGAGGCGATGTATGTTGCACGGGAGAAGGCAAGTAAGCTTAAGGAGGCACTCCCGCGTCAACAGTTCAGGCAAATCATCCAGTCAGTACTTAATGGTACAATTGCCTCCAGAGAAGAGATACCTCCATACAGAAAAGATGTACTCGCTAAAATGAGTGGTGGAGACAGGTCTCGTAAGGACAAATTACTTGAAGCACAAAAGAAAGGAAAATCACGAATGATGCATACGGGGAAAGTAGAGCTACCTCAAGAAGCACTCTTCTCGATGATTGAAAATTAATATGATAAAACGAATTATTCAAAAAGCACAACCAGTTGAACCAGTTCCGTTTACCAAGGACGGGTTTGAGAAGATTCAAAAGGAGCAAGAGCAGTTACTGGTCGAGCGTGTGGATGCAATTGGGCACCTGCAGAAGTCACGCGAACTAGGGGATTTGAAGGAAAATGGTTACTATCAAGCTTCAAGGCAAAAGGTAAATGCAATTGACGCACGTTTACGAAGGATAAAATTCCTATTAAAGTATGGGGTGATTAAAGAGTCTTCTCACTCTGGATTCGTTGAAATCGGCTCAGAGGTTACTATTAGCTCAGCTGGAAAAAGTGATACCTATAAAATTGTTGGAGGTGAAGAGTCAGATCCAAGTGGTGGGGCAATTTCGCATAAGTCGCCTCTGGGACGCGCATTGCTTGGAAAGAAAAATGGTGAGAACATAGTATTTCATGCCCCAATTGGTGATATTTCGTATAAAATCCTCAACGTTGCTTAGGAGAGTTGCTTCATTTTTTGTTAACACCCACTAATTATTAATAGGCGTTCTTTAGAGGGCAAAGAAGAGGATGGCTCCTATTACACTCAGTACTGAGAAGAATGCACCCAGCCCGATGATTGTCGCTCCTGGTCCTGGGCTTGCAATCGTAGGCGTAGGAGTATCTGTTCCTACTGCAAGTATAGAGGTCGGAGTCGGAGTAGCTGTCTCAGTTGAGGGCGTTGAAGTGGGTCCAACAGAGGTGATAGCCTGACTACAGGTGCTGCCAGTGCTTGTGCCACCCAGGTTGTCTGTAATGATAGCTGATGCGGTAAATGGCCCACCCGTTGTATAGGTATGCTCTATGCTTGCAGTGGTGTCGTGAATAGCGCTTTCACTCGCCGTAAGTTGAGTACCGGAAAGTGTCGCGACATTACCATCACCGAAGTTGAGGGCAATTGAGCTAATGGTTCCATCGCTGTCAGATCCATGAATTGAGAAAATTGAGTCAAATGGCGCTGTTCCTGTTGAGGGGGAGGCTGTGAATGTGACGCAAATGGGTAGTGAGTTCGCAGTACCGGTTGGAGTTGTCGTTGGTGTAGGGGTTGGTTCTTCAACTGGTCCTGTCGTTGGTGTAGGGGTTGGTTCTTCAACTGGTCCAACAATGGCGATTACTGCTGGAGTTGATGCATGGAGGACATTTTCACTTGCCTGATCTGCGCTGCCTGTGTCAGGGCCAGCGACTGAAAGAACCTGAGTGGTTGTGCCGTAGAGCACTTGTGTTGGGGTATCGGTTTTGGCAATAGCAGTAAAGTGAATTGTACCGATTTTGGTTTTGGTCTTAATGGGGTTTGTCAGATCAGATCCGATAGAAATTGTAACAAGTACTTTTCCGTCTTGATACGAGGGTCCTTCTCGTGTGGATGGAAAAGCAACTGCGTTCTTTTCAAACGCACCCTGTGCTCCAGATACGGTTGCTAGTTTTGTACTGTCATAGAGTATTTCAAGACGAACAAAAGAAACAAGATTAGTACCTGGATCAATAAAGAGATCAAGATCGAGAGGCTCATCAAGCTTTGCCTGGATGGGGATACTCACAGAGGAGGGGGGATCAAACGATAGCGTAGATGAGTCTTGGGCCTGAGACTGAGTTGTTTGCTGCTGTTGGAGTAGGTAGACAGTAACTGGAATTGCAATGAGGACAAGAGCTATAAGCGCTATAATAATAATTTTTTTGGCTGAAAACATGTTTTTAATTGAGTCTATAGATAACAGACTATATTGCGCACAAAATTACGCTCTATTCTCATGGTATATGAATAAAAGAAGGAGTGTCAAGTTCGACGCATGTATAAACGTTATTTGCTTGGGGTATTGACTTCTAAGGCGTTTTTCTGTATAAATTAGCAGTACTAATTAATGAGTGATTATAAATTGTAAATAATATTACTATGACAACCAAAATTGCACCTACACAAATATCTTTAAAACCACTTTTTGACAATGTTCTTGTAAAGCCTGAGGACGCTCAGTCAAAAACAGCGAGTGGAATTATCCTACCTGAATCAGTGAAGGAAAAACCTCAAATGGGCACGGTCATGGCTATGGGCACAGGACACGTAACGCCTGAAGGAAAAACTCTTCCAATGACTGTTAAAGTTGGGCAGCAAGTAATGTATAAAAAATGGGGTGGCAATGAAGTTAAGGTTGGAACAGAAGAATGGATGATCGTTGAGCAAAAAGATATTCTCGCAATAGTTGACTAAATTCGAAGCACGAATTTCGAAACTCGAAACAAATTAAAAATAATAAATACAAAATAGTTTCGGATTTCGATATTCGGATTTAGAGTTTATTTTCCGAAGGAAAAGTATTATGGCAAAGCAAATTAAATACGGTGCGGAAGCACGACAACTACTCCAAGAAGGCGTAAATGAGCTGGCAAATGCTGTTGCGACTACGCTTGGACCAAAAGGACGTAATGTAGCTCTAGATAAAAAATGGGGAGCACCAAATGTCATCCATGATGGCGTGTCGGTGGCAAAAGAAATTGAACTTAAGGATCCATTTAAGAATATGGGTGCACAGCTGGTTAAAGAAGCTGCATCAAAGACTGCTGATGTTGCAGGAGATGGAACTACTACAGCTACTGTTCTTGCTCAATCAATTGTAAATGAGGGTATTAAGATGATTACTGCTGGATCAAATCCTATGGTAATGCGACGTGGAATTGAGAAGGCTGGTGCACACGTAGTAGAAGAGCTTAAAAAAATGGCTAAAGACATAAAGCCAACTGATATCGCAAATGTAGCCACCATTTCCGCTGCAGATCCAAAGCTTGGACTATTAATAGCAGAAGCACTTAAAAAAGTTGGTAAAGATGGTGTAGTTACTGTTGAAGAGGGCAAAGGTCTGACAACTGAGATTGAATATAAAGAAGGCATGGAATTTGATAAAGGGTATGTGTCTGCGTATTTTGTAACAAATTCTGAAAAAATGGAAGCAGAGATCGAGAGTCCATACATTCTTATTACTGACAAGAAGATTTCAGCGCTTAATGAATTACTTCCCTTCCTCGAGAATCTCGTAAAAGTAAGTAAAAATCTTGTTATTATCGCCGATGATATTGATGGTGAAGCACTTGCAACTCTAGTAGTAAATAAGCTTCGAGGCACATTTAATACGCTCGCTATTAAAGCACCAGGATTTGGTGATCGTCGTAAAGAAATGTTAGAAGATATAGCAGCACTTACTGGTGGTACGGTAATTTCCGAGGATACTGGACGAAAACTAGACAGCGTAGCGCTTGAGGACTGTGGTCGAGCTGACAAGGTATGGGCTGATAAAGAGAATGCTAGAATTATCGGCGGAAAAGGAAATACTAAAGCAATTGATGCTCGCGTTAAGCAGATTAAGATGGCTATTGAGAAATCTACTTCAGAATTTGACAAAGAAAAACTTCAGGAGCGCCTAGCTAAGTTGTCAGGTGGCGTGGCCGTTATTAATGTCGGAGCAGCTACAGAAGTTGAGCTTAAAGATCGAAAAGAGAGAGTCATTGATGCAGTTGCTGCGACTAAAGCTGCACTTGAAGAAGGAATTGTTCCTGGCGGATCTGTAGCACTCTTAGATATCGCTACGAGAATGACGATAAAAGATCTGGGAAATGCTAAGGCATCTCGAGATGAAATGTTTGGTTTTGAAATCGTAAAATCAGCGCTCGAAGCACCGTTTGTTAAGCTTATAGAGAACGCTGGATTGGACGCAGGACAGCTAATTGCAAAAGCACGAGAAGTTTCAGCAACTGGATTTGGTTTTAATGTTATGGAGATTGATTCTGCAGAGACAGCAAAACCAGTAGACATGTTAAAAGAAGGTATTATTGATCCACTTAAGGTAGTACGAAGTGCAGTCCAGAATGCTGTGTCTGTGGCAACAATGATCCTAACTACAGAAGCATTAATTACTGACCTTCCTGAAGAAAAACCAGCTGGAGGACCAGCAGGTGGTATGCCAGGCGGTATGGGTGGAATGGACTACTAGATTAGCGTCTAGGAAAAAGCGTTTAGATACTAGTTGAAAGAAATCCGCGAAGAGCGGATTTTTTTATATCTCCATTTTTTGCGCTTATCACGGAGATGTACGGTTAGCGTCAATGACCTCATTACTTTTTCCTAAGATCTCTCTCCAGTTGCCTATCTGACCACATATCTGTAGGTATGTCTGTGCCTCTCTGATCCTTAGTAGCCATGTTAAGAGTAGATAGAGTGCAAGTCCTGCAAAGCTGGAGATGCCGGTCAGTATGATTAGGTTGATCGTGCGCGTTGTGTCAAAGACAAGCTTATCGAGAAGTTTTATAGGGATATAAAGCGCGACGCCTGTTAGGAGAGTGGCAGTCATAAATTTGGCGAGGGAAAGAAAGAACGGTTTTTTATCAAACCCACAAACCTTTTTGTCCAGAAGAAGGAAGAGGGCAATAAGCTGGATAAAATTCGCGATGGTAAATGCTATAGCAATACTTGTGAGCCCAAGGTGATTAACGACAACTAAAATATACCCAATGACCAGGAGAAATACTGTAGAAAGAGCACTTGTTAGCAATGGAACCATAGAGTCCTGAAGTGCGTAAAAGGCGCGATAAAAAAGAACGATCAGTCCCTGGGCAAAAATAGATAACGCGAGATATGCGAGTGTCTCTCCGGTTAGAACAGTGGCTGGCCAGTCGAATTTATCAGCTCCATAAATAAGCCGGACAATTGGAATACGAAGAACAAGAATCAGAGCAGAGATCGGTAATATGAGATAGAGCATTTGATTCATACTCGCCATAAAAGTTACCTTAAATTCTTCTAAGGTATCCTTTTCGCGTGAGAGAACAGGAAATGCAGCCTGAGCAATGCTATACCCAATGAGTGAAACAGGCGCGAACATAAGTGTTTTAGCATAGTCAAAAAGTAAATGCATACGACCCGGGTCAGCCATAAAAGAGATGATTGATGCAATGACGATAGTTCCAAACTGCTGAATAGCCACCTGAATAGTTCGTGGCCACATAAGGCTGAAAATCTTCCTAACCCCCTCGTGTTTAAATAGGAGGGGGGAGGGGCGAAAGTGAAAGCCAATTCTTCGTGCTAGGGGGATTTGGCATGCAATATAGATAACTGAGCCTAGAATCGCTCCTAATGGCGCGGAATAAATTCCAAAGGTCGAATGAAAAAGAAAGATCCCAATGATAATTCCGAGATTATAAAGTGCTTGTGCAAATCCAGGTATGAAGAAGTGATTATAGGATTGGAGTAGAGCGGTAAAAAATGTTCCGACGATGAAAAGAAGCTGTCCGATAATCAGAAGTCTCATCAGATTAGCCATATCGTTCATTTGTGAGGGGGTAAAGTTGGCTCCAAAATTGAAGAGCTGGAGAAAGAAGGGGGCAAATATAACCAAAATAAGTGAGAGTATGCTAAATATAATAATACCCAGTGTAAGGAAGGTGGAGGCCATGCTTTGGCCCTCCTTGTCACGATCTCGTGAAAGATAGTCTGAGAATACGGGAATAAATGCAGATGAGAATGCAGCAGCTATTACTAATTGAAAGATTGTGTCCGGGAGAATAGATGCATAATTGTAGACACCGAGTGTGCTCGAGGCTCCAAATATCGAAACAAGTAGCCTGCTTCGAAATAGCCCAAGGATTTGTGAAAAAATAACAGTAGCCATGAGTATATAGGCTGCTGAGATGATATTTGTTTGGCGTTTTAAAAGCACTGAGATACCACGCTTAAAAATATCGGTCATAGAAGTTAATTGTAAAGGGTTTTATATGAAAAGTCATTATTTGTGTTAAAGGTATTGGCTTAGGTGTGGCGGCTAGTATAGGCAAAGATCTTAGGGTAAGGAGAAGCCCTAAAACCAAACCTTATCTGGCAGCTAGACCTAAACCTATAACCTTCTCCTATCGTTGCGATTTTTTATAGACCATGGTACAATATAGGCATGCCTTTGTTAAAACATGCCAAGAAAAAGCTTCGACAAGATATAAAGAGAACTGTCGAGCGAAAAAAGCTAAAAACTCTCTATAAATCGTTAGTTAAAAAAGCGAAAGAAGAGCCATCTCCGTTAGCAATTAGTGCTGCTTTTAAGGCTATTGATAAAGCTGCTAAAAAAAATCTTATGCATGATAACAAAGCTGCTCATCTTAAATCTGCCCTCTCTAAAGTAACCGTAGGGGTCAAGTCAGAATTGCCAAAAAAATCTGCAGCAGCACTTAAAGCTACAAAGAAAGCTACAAAAGCAAGGGTTGCAAAAGCAGCTAAGATAAAAAACGCATCAAAAAAATAATAATTTCTTCTGGTCTCTTCACATAGTTACAAATTCTCATATGGGTGCTATAATCCCTTCATGATTGATTTAAAAATCCTTCGAGAAAATCCCAAATTAGTAGAGAATTCATCACTACATAAAGGTGTTGTTATCAACACGGCACATATTCTTGATATTGATGCTCGTTTTCGCGAGCTCTCATTAGACGTGCAAAATTTACGGGAGCAGCGTAATAAGTTTTCTAAGCTCGCAGCAACTCCAAATCCAATTGAGAGAGCTAAGGCTATAGAGGATGGTACGAACCTTAAAGTTGAGCTCGAGAAAAAAGAAAAAGCAAGTGCAGCGTTAAAAGATGAATTAGACACATTGCTTCTCACCATTCCTAACCCTTCAAAGTCAGATGTTAAAATTGGAAAGGATGAGTCAGAAAATGAGGTAATTAAAAAGTATAAGGAGCCAACAGTGTTTAATTTCACTCCGAAGGATCATCTGGAACTTGGAGAGGCACTCGATATTATTGATGTAAAAAAAGCAGCAGTAGTAAGTGGTGCACGATTTAATTATCTTAAAAATGATGGGGCGCTTCTTGAAAATGCACTTCGGCAACTCGCTTTTGATACCCTGATTCCAGAAGGATTTATTCCTGTAATTCCGCCTGTTTTAATAAAAAAACACGTAATGGAGGGCTTAGGATATACGGCTATGGGTGAGGCTGATAATATTTTCTCTCTCGATAGTGATGGCATGTATTTAGTTGGGACATCTGAGCAATCGGTTGTGCCAATTCACATGAATGACGTTTTGGAAAAAGCAGATTTGCCGAAAAGATATGTAAGTTATTCAACGTGCTTTAGACGCGAAGCTGGTAGTTATGGTAAGGACACAAAAGGAATTTTCAGAGTGCACCAATTTAATAAGGTTGAGATGATATCATTTGTCGCAGAAGGTGATGATGATAGGGAGCACGAATACATGCTTAGCTTAGAAGAGAAACTCTTTCAAATGTTAGAAATTCCCTATCAAGTTCTACGAATTTGCACTGGTGATTTAGGGTTTAATGCAGCGCGTAAATATGATATCGAGGCATGGATCCCGTCACAGAATAAATACCGAGAAGTTACTTCCACTTCGACTGTTACTGATTTTCAGTCTAGGCGTTTGGACATGCGCTACAATGATGGTGAAGAGAGAAAATATTTACATGTGCTAAATGGTACAGCATTCTCCATGAATCGACCGATTATTGCTATTCTTGAGAATTATCAACAAGTAGATGGTAGCGTGCTTATTCCACAAGTTCTTCAAAAATATATGGGAAAAGATCGTATCGTGGCTAAAAAATAGCGATACTTTTAGGGTTTATCTCGAGGCTACACTGTGCTACAATAGCTATTCTATGTTACCTCTTCTAGGAAAATTTTTCGACACAAACGAGCGCGAAGTTAAGAATCTTGAATCTATCATAGCCTCAACTAATGCCTTTGAGCCTACTGTAAAAAAACTTAAAGATACTGATTTCCCCAAACGGACAGAGGAGCTTAAAAAAAGAATTGCTAAGGGTGAGTCTCTCGATAGTGTACTTCCTGAGGCGTTTGCACTCGTTCGTGAAGCAGCCTTCAGAACGCTTGGTCTTCGACACTATGATGTGCAGTTGATGGCAGCGACGGTTTTATCGCGAGGAAAAATAGCTGAACAAAAGACGGGAGAGGGAAAGACTATGTCTGCTGTCCCAGCGCTGTATCTTAATGCTCTTACTGGTAAAAGTGTTCATCTGGTCACGGTCAATGATTATTTGGCTCGACGTGATGCTGGGTGGATGGGGCCAATTTTTCATTTTCTCGGAATGAGCGTAGCATCAATGATAAGTGAACAATCATATATGTACGACCCCACTTTTTCTCAGGAGGGTCTAGATGATGAGCGATTGGCTCATTTACGCCCAACTACTCGCCAGGAAGCATACAAGTCCGATGTGGTCTATGGAATTAATTCTGAGTTTGGATTTGATTATCTTCGCGATAATATGGCGCAGGAATCTGAGAATTTAGTGCAAAGAGACTTTTATTATGCCATTGTCGATGAGGTGGATTCAGTGTTGATTGACGAAGCACGCACTCCTCATATAATATCTCAGCCAGACGAGGCACCATCAGCTAAGTACTATGAGTATTCAAAGCTGGTCGAGAAGCTACAGCCCGAAACAGACTATATCATAGATGAGAAGTTACGAACGGCACATTTGACAGATCACGGAATTGCAAAGATTGAGAAGTTGTTCGGATTATCAAATATCTATGAACAGGATTTTGATACTGTTTATCATATTGAAGCTGCACTTAAGGCCCGCACTCTTTTTCATAAAGAGCAGGATTATATCGTTAAGGATGGTCAGGTAGTCCTTGTTGATGAGTTTACGGGACGGTTGATGGAAGGACGACGACTTTCAGAGGGACTCCATCAAGCAATCGAAGCGAAAGAAAATGTGCCTATTCAGCGTGAATCTAAGACTCTTGCGACGGTTTCTCTGCAGAATTATTTCCGTCAATATGAAAAATTAGCTGGTATGACTGGAACAGCTGTAACTGAGGCTGAAGAATTTAATAAAATTTATAAATTAGATGTCATCGTTATTCCAACCCACAATAATATCATCAGAGAAGATTTATCAGATGCAGTCTATAAAACAACACGAGCAAAGCTTGGTGCAGTGGTCAGTGAGGTTGCAGAGGTGCATAAAAAAGGTCAGCCAATTTTAATTGGAACAACATCTATTGATAAAAATCAAATTATCTCAGAGCTTCTTAAGCGAAAAGGTGTAAAACATCAGGTTCTTAACGCAAAAAATCATTTGAAAGAAGCGCAGATTATCTCAGAGGCTGGTAAGAAAGGGGCTGTAACTGTAGCGACGAACATGGCAGGTCGAGGTGTAGATATCATCCTAGGAGGGGCACCTGGTACAGGAAAGAATGCCAAGCAAGATTGGGAAAAATCACACAAAGAGGTTTTGTCTTTGGGAGGTCTCTACGTTATAGGTACAGAGCGCCATGAGTCAAGGCGTATTGATAATCAGTTACGTGGTCGATCTGGAAGACAGGGAGATCCTGGTAAATCACAGTTCTTCGTAGCGCTTGATGATGAGATAATGCGTCTTTTTGGTGGAGACCGGATTGCGGGACTAATGACGAAATTCAACATGCCTGAGGATGTTCCCTTGACACATCAACTCGTCTCAAAGGCTATTCAGAATGCTCAAGTAAAAGTAGAAGGGCATTATTTTGATAGTCGTAAGCATGTCGTTGAGTATGATGATGTCTTAAATAAGCAGCGAGAAATAGTCTACAAACTTCGTCGTTCTATAGTACTTGCAGATAAGAAAACCGATGTTCTTAAGACAGATGTTACTACGCGAATTGATGCAGCAATCTCATCTCTTGTAGCAACCGCAACTGCAAGTGGTTCATTTGAAGATGTTGAAAACCTGAATGTAAATATCATAAAAGAATTCATAACGATTGTCCCATTTGATGAGCACTCTCAGACACATCTCGTTGACCAGTTGCGTCAGCTCCATACAGAAGCAGAGAGGGTGGAGTTCTTAACGACTATCTCCCGTGACGTGTATAACAAGCGCGAGCAGGAAATGACTCCAGAAATTATGCGAACCGTCGAAAGGTACGTAATGCTCCAAGTCATTGATAATCTATGGATGGATCATCTGGATGCGATCGATAATCTTCGCGAAGGAGTTCGACTTCGTGGATATGCACAGAAGGACCCGCTTGTTGAGTATAAAAATGAAGCATACAAGATGTTTCAACAGCTTATGTGGAGCATAGATGATCAGGTGGTCCATCGTATTTATAAAATACAGGTTGAAAACTCTCAGCATGTTCATCTTCCGTCCGGTGGCGTTTCTTTGGAGAATGCTATTACTAATGCTCCAGAAGGCGAAATGAGTGAGGGTGCTAAAAAACCAAAGATGAGGAAGCTTGCCTCGTCATCAGTTGTTGCAGGAGCTACTCCGATTGGTGAGTTAAAAAAGCTTGGTCGTAATGATCTCTGTCATTGCGGATCCGGCAAAAAATATAAAAAATGCCACTTTCCTAATTAATCTATACTAGGCTCCTTCTTAATTATAACCCTTTTTTGTCGATAGTCTTCAACAGGTTTTTCTATCCACCTGATT
>Ga0335397_10001527_pt1 | contig 31579 bp, 31 predicted proteins | sample MAT04_FD_205740 | JGI IMG/M metagenome (GOLD analysis project Ga0335397, IMG submission 205740) | Freshwater microbial communities from Lake Fryxell liftoff mats and glacier meltwater in Antarctica - MAT-04 (spades assembly) (version 2) ... | reverse complement strand
CAGGTGCAGCTGCTCCTGGAACCCCGGATCGGCGAACACCGCCATCGGGTCCTGCGCCTGTACCACCGTCGCCGTCGTCACTCATCGATCATACGTTCGAACACAGCCGATGACAAGAGGTGTGGACAAGCCCGCCAAGGGTTCACGGGCAGCGCCACCTGGCCTCAGGGCTGACCAGGCCGTACCCGCTGGTTAGGGCGTTGCCTGCCTCGGTGACGCCTGCCGGGAGCACGTCCGGCCCGCCGTCGAGGGGATCCTCAGGGCTGATCTCAGAGCGTTCGGCCAGAGCCGACCAGGAGGACGACGGCGTTCCTGCCGCGTCAGCCGACCGGAGTCGCCCCTCCTGGGCGACGGGTGCGACGTCTCAGTCGCCGTCCCCGTCCCCCTCCGGGCCCGCGCCGGCCGGCGCGCCCTCCGGCTCCACAGGCTGCCGATCGGCGCCCACCAGCTCGACCAGCTGGAGCTGGGTCACGTGCACGGCGTCGAGGTCGGCCAGGGGGACGGCGAAGCGGTTGCTCGGCTCGGGCGGGGTGCTGGCGCTCATGGTGCCTCCTCGAGGTCAGCCCGTGGTGCGCACGGGCTGGGGGGTGCGGTCGGTGGACGGGAGCTCGGCGGCCGTCGCGCAGGTCCCGCGCGAGACCGAGCACCGGACGACGAGAGTGCGGTCGCCGGAGGGAGTGGCGTACAGGACGGTGTCGTTGCTCTCCCAGCCGTAGGTGCGCAGCCCCGTGGGGACGTCGAAGCGGCCAGTCACGTCACCGCCGTCGGCGTCGTGCACGACGAGCGCGTCGCTCCCGCGGACGGCGAGGACGGCGGCGCCGTCGGGGGAGAAGCCGGCGAAGGTCTCGTCGCACAGCGACCACGGGGACCCGTCGCCGTTGCGCAGCTCCAGCACCCGGGTCGCGCACTGTTCGTCGGCGACGCTGAACGCACCGCGCCCGCCGACGGCGTCCGGCTGGTCGCTGAACCCGGCGTCGGCGCCGCCCAGTGCGCCGAGCACCCCGTCCAGCTCGCCGACGACCGCATCGTCGCCGCGCTCCCAGAGCAGCGTCAGGGTCTGGGGACCGGTGCCGACGCTGACGAGGACGGCGTCGGCGCTGTACGCCACGGGGCGGACCTCCCCGCCAACGGACGCAGGCGGCGCCAGGCCCACCGTGCGTACGACCCGCCCGGAGGGCAGCTCCACCTCCTGCAACCGTCGGCCGCCGGGGTCGCTGACCACGACCGTCGCCCGCCGGCCGTCGTCGGACACGGCGATGTCCTGGCCGGCCAGCCCCGGCACGACCGCACGGGGCTCGTCGTCGTTCGGGCCGAGCAGGCCGAGCGCAGGCGCAGCGCCGTCCAGGACGACGAGCAGACCGGAGGGCACCTGGGCGACCGGGATGTCGCCGTCGGCCACCGGTCGTGAGCGTCGGACCCCGCCGGGCCAGTCCAGGACCTCGGCCGCCTCCGGTCCGACGAGCAGCGGCACGCGCGGCGGACCCTCCAGCGGCAACGCGGCGACCACAGGGGCCCTGTCGGGCGGAGACGGGAGAGCCGAGGTCACGCCGACTGCCAGCCCGACCACCGCAGCGCACGCCACGACAGCCAGGGACGTGCGGCGCCACCGGGCCTGCTTGCCACGACGCAGCGCGCTGTCGGCCAGGTGGGGCAGGGGTGGCGCGACGGCCACCCGGCGGGCGAGCTCGTCGCGGAGGTCGGCCTCCACCCGGTCCATCAGGTTGCTCCCGGGCTCGTGAGCTCGGTGCGCAGCCTTGCCAGCGCGCGTGAGGTGTGGCTCTTGACCGTCCCCGGCGACAGACCCAGGGTGTGGGCGGTCTCCGCCTCGCTGAGGTCCTCGTAGAACCGCAGCACCAGCACGGCGCGCTGCCGGACCGGCAGCCGCAGCAGCAGGCGCCACAGGGCGTCCCGCTCGTCGACCTGCGCGCCGAGGTCGGTGCCCACCCGCTCCGGCAGCACTGCCGTCGCCCGTTCCCCGTGCCACCGGCGCCGCCACCAGGAGGTGGCGGTGGTGGCGAGCGTGGTCCGGACGTAGGCCTCGCGGGCGTTCTGGTCCTGGATGCGGCCCCAGGCCAGGTAGGTCTTGGTCAGGGCCACCTGGAGCAGATCCTCGGCGAGGGCCCAGTCCCCGCCGGCAAGCAGGTAGGCGGTGCGCAGCAGGGCGGGCGAGCGCGCCGCGACGAACGCGTGGAAGTCGGCGTCCGCACTGCCCCGCACGGGCACCTCCGGTCGGTCGGGGGACAGCATCGTCTCCCGTGACGGCGCGAGCCCCGCTCCCATGCACCTCAGACGCGTCAGGGACCCGGTCCGGTTGTCACGGCGCAGGCACCAGCTGGTGGCCGGGTCCCGAGCAGGCGACGCCCACGAGCCGGATCCCGTGCGGCGGCTGTCCCGACTGGCCCCAGAATGGCTCCGTGCTGATGCAGGGCCGGAGCCGGCTGGTCGGGGTCGACGCGGCGCGAGGCGTCGCCCTGCTCGGGATGATGGCGGTGCACGTCCTGCCGGCCCAGGACGCCGACGGCTCCACGACGTTCGTGCGGGGCCTGACGAGCGGCCGCTCGTCCGCGACCTTCGCCGTGCTCGCCGGCGTCGGCCTCGCGCTCGCCGCGCGCCGCTGGCCTGCCCGCGCGCGGCTCGCGCTGCTGCTACGGGCGGTGGTGATCGGTCTCGTGGGCCTGCTGCTGGGCGGGCTCGACAGCGGCGTCGCTGTGATCCTGGCCTACTACGCGGTGCTGTTCGTGCTCGTCCAGCCGTTCCTGGCCTGGTCGGTGCGACGCCTGCTGCTGCTCGCCGCAGCGCTGGCGCTGCTCGTCCCTGTCCTCAGCCTCGCGGTGAGGGACCTGCTGCCGGACCGGGACGTGGACAACCCCGACCTGTCGCGGCTGGCCGAGCCCGGACCGCTCCTGGCTGAGCTGCTGCTCACCGGCTACTACCCGGCGCTGGCGTGGCTGGCCTACCTGCTGCTGGGCCTGGCGGTCGGGCGGTTGGCGCTCGAGCGACCCGGGGTGGCTCTGTGGGTCGCCGCGTCCGGCGCCGCCCTCGTGGTCCTGTCCACCGTGACCAGCGGCCTGCTGCTCGGACCGCTCGGCGGCGGCGAGCAGATCGGCGCGACGCTGGGGCTGCCGGCGGGCGAGGACCTCGACCGCGAGCTCGACCAGAGCCGGTTCGGCAACGTCCCCACCGACACGGCCTGGTGGCTCGCGGTGGACGCCCCGCACACGACGACCCCGCTGGACCTGGTGGCGACCGGCGGCGCGGCCCTCGTGGTCCTCGGCCTCGCTCTGCTGCTGGTGCGGACCCCGGTCCGGGTCCTGCTGGCCCCGGTCGCCGCGGCCGGCAGCATGCCGCTGTCGCTCTACACCGCCCACGTGCTGGTGCTGGCGACCACGGACAGCGACGACCCGACCCGCTACTACCTGCTCCAGGTCGCCGCGGCGCTGCTGTTGGCGTTGCTCTGGCGGCGGCGGGTCGGACGCGGCCCGCTCGAGCTGCTGCTCGCGCTCCTGACCGGCCCCGTCGCCGGCAGGGCCCGCACGTAGGGTCGCAGGATGGGAGCCGTGGAGGTGCCGGGCATGCGCCGGGCGCTGGCGCGTGCCCGTGACGGCAAGGCGCTCGACGTCGACGAGGCCACCGTCCTGCTGGGCGCCCGCGGCGCGGACCTCGAGCAGCTGCTGGGCGTGGCGGGCCGGGTGCGCGATGCCGGGCTGGTCGACGCCGGCCGGCCGGGGGTCGTGACCTACTCCCGCAAGGTCTTCATCCCGCTGACCCGGCTGTGCCGGGACCGCTGCCGCTACTGCACGTTCGCGACCGTGCCGGGTCGGCTGCCGGCGCCCTTCCTCTCGATGGACGAGGTGCTGGACCTGGCCCGTGCCGGCGCGGCGCTGGGCTGCAAGGAGGCCCTGTTCACCCTGGGTGACCGGCCCGAGGACCGCTGGGACGCCGCGCGGACGTGGCTGGACGAAGCCGGCTACGACAGCACGCTGGCCTACGTCCGGGCCTGCGCGGTCGCGGTGCTGGAGGAGACGGGCCTGCTGCCGCACCTCAACCCGGGCGTCCTGTCCTGGGCCGAGCTGCAGCGGCTCAAGCCGGTCGCGCCGTCGATGGGGATGATGCTCGAGACGACGGCCGAGGTGCCGGCCCACGTCGGCAGCCCCGACAAGGACCCGGCCGTGCGCCTGCAGGTGCTCGAGGACGCGGGGCGTCACGCCGTGCCGTTCACGACCGGGTTGCTGGTCGGGATCGGCGAGAGCCTGCGCGACCGCGCCGAGACGGTGTTCGCGATCCGCGCCGCCCACCGCCGCCACGGACACGTGCAGGAGGTGATCGTTCAGAACTTCCGGGCCAAGGACGACACCGCGATGCGCTCCACGCCCGACGCCGACCTGGAGGAGTACGCCGCGGCGATCGCCGTGACGCGGGTGGTCATGGGGCCGCGGATGCGCGTGCAGGCACCGCCCAACCTGGTCGACCTCGCCGAGACCGCGCTGCTGCTCCGGGCCGGTGTCGACGACTGGGGCGGCGTCTCGCCGCTGACCCCCGACCACGTCAACCCCGAGCGGCCCTGGCCGCAGGTGCAGGCATTGGCCGCGGCGTCCGCGAGCGCCGGCTTCGTGCTGCGCGAGCGACTCACCGCGCACCCGCCCTACCTCACCGAGCCCTGGCTCGACCCGCGGTTGCACGCCCACGTCGCGGCGCTGGTCGGCCCCGACGGGCTGGCCGCCGACGTGCTGCCGACGGGCCTGCCCTGGCAGGAGCCGGACGGCGGGCTGGCCTCGACCGGTCGCACCGACCTGCACGCGACCGTCGACACGACCGGTCGCACCGCGGACCGCCGGTCGGACTTCAGCGACGTCTACGGCGACTGGGACGCGGTCCGCGAGTCCGTCCCCGCGCAGGTGGCCCGCGCCACTCGGCTCGACGGCGACGTCGCGGCCGCGCTGCGCGTGGCCCGTGACCGCCCGGCAGCGTTGACCGAGGCCCAGGCGCTGGCGCTCATCACGGCCGACGGGGCTGACCTCGAGGCCGTCTGCGCCTTGGCCGACGACGTACGCCGCGACGCGGTCGGCGACGACGTGACCTACGTCGTCAACAGGAACATCAACTTCACCAACGTCTGCTACACCGGCTGCCGCTTCTGCGCCTTCGCCCAGCGACGGACCGACGCCGACGCGTACACGCTCTCGCTCGAGGAAGTGGCCGCGCGGGCCCGCGCGGCCTGGGACGTCGGGGCGACCGAGATCTGCATGCAGGGCGGCATCGACCCGCAGCTGTCCGGCAGCGCCTACCTCGACCTGGCCCGGTCGGTGAAGGGCGCCGCACCCGAGCTGCACCTGCACGCCTACAGCCCGATGGAGGTCGTCAACGGCGCGGCCCGGATGTCGCTGTCGATCGCGGAGTTCCTGCAGGCAGCCAAGGAGGCCGGGGTCGAAAGCCTGCCCGGCACGGCCGCCGAGATCCTCGACGACGACGTCCGCTGGGTCCTGACCAAGGGCAAGCTCCCGACCGCCCAGTGGATCGAGGTCGTGCAGACCGCGCACCGGCTCGAGATCCCGACGACCAGCACGATGATGTACGGGCACGTCGACCAGCCGCACCACTGGGTCGCGCACCTGCGTCTGCTCGCCGAGCTGCAGGACACCAGTGGCGGCTTCACCGAGTTCGTGCCGCTGCCGTTCGTGCACACCAGCGCCCCGCTCTACCTCGCGGGCGTCGCCCGGCCCGGCCCCACCGTCCGGGACAACCGGGCCGTGCACGCGGTCGCCCGGCTGCTCCTGCACGGCCGGATCGACCACGTCCAGTGCTCCTGGGTCAAGCTCGGCCCGGAGCAGTGCCACCAGGTCCTCGCCGGCGGCGTCGACGACCTCGGCGGCACGCTGATGGAGGAGACCATCAGCCGGATGGCCGGCAGCACCCACGGCTCGCGCAAGTCGGTCGACGACCTCGAGCTGATGGTCCGCGCCGCCGGCCGAACGCCCCGGCAGCGCACGACGACGTACGGCGTCGTCACGCCCGAGCGGCACGCCGCGGCGCGCCACGTGCGCGAGGTCCTCCCGCTCGTCTGACCGGCACGCGCTGGTTGCGCTCCGTGCCGACCTCGCGCCACTACGCTGCGCTGACCTCGAGCCTGGGAGTGGTTGTGAGCACCGCCGAGCACCCCGACGCCCTGGCGCGTCGCCTCGAGCTGCTGGCGGGCGCCTCGGGCGAGGAGGCGGCGGGCGAGAGCTCGGTGGTGGCCGAGCTGGTGCGCGGGCTCCGGGCGGAGATCGGGGCGGTCCGTGCCGAGCTGGGCTCGCTCCGGTCCGAGGCAGGCGCCGTACGAGGTGATCTCGACGGTCTCGGCGACCGCGTCGAGCGGGTCGACGCGGTCACGCGGGACGGGGCCAGGACGACCACCGCCGCACTGGCCTCGCTCGAGCGAGGGGTAGCGGCTCTGGGCCGCCAGGTGGAGACCGACGGCCAGGCAACGGCGGACCTCGTCGTCAGCCGGCTCCGCGAGGTCACCGAGTCGGGCCTGTCCGGGCTCGAGGCCGCCCTGCTCGAGCGGCTCGCGGATGTCGTGCAGCAGCGCGACGACGCGCTGCGCGGCCAGGTGCGCGCCGACCTGGAGACCGCCCGCGAGCAGGCTGCTCAGGACCGCGCCGACATGACGGAGCTGGCCGCTTCGGTCCGCGTGGCCCTCGACGGGCTGCACGACGTCGTCATCCGCGGGGCGGGTGCCATGCAGGAGGCCCTGACCGGGCTGACCGCGCTGAGCGGCTCGACCGATGCGCTGACGCAGACCGTCGAGAGCTTCCGGACCGAGTGGCCGACCCGGACCCACGAGGTCGTGCAGGGCGCGAGGGCGGTGGCCGACGGCGTGGTCCGCGAGGTCCGGGCCGAGGCCGGTGCGCAGCTGGAGCGGGTGCGGCGCGAGCTTGACCGTGCGACCGGCCGGATCGACGCTGCCCGCGACGGGGTCGACGCCGGCACCGACCGGCTCTCACGGGCCGGTGCTGTGCTGGTGGCCTACCTCGAGCAGCGCGACCGGCTGCTGGAAGCCGAGAGGGACACCGTCCTGCACGACGTCCTGGACACCTTCGCGGCCGGCCTGTCGGCGCGAGACCGCGCGGCCCTGGCCGGCCGGGTGGGCGACGCGGTGTCCCGGCGCCGCGACGGGCGGGACGCCACGCGCTACCGCGCCGCGGTCGGGGCGCCGGTGTCGCCGACCGCCGACCTGCCCGAGGACGTGCGTCGCCTGGCCCAGGTCGAGCCTGGCCCCCAGCGCACACCGGAGCCCGCGGCGCCGAGCGGTCCCGACGAGCTCGGTGCTCCCGACGAGCACGATCTTCCCGACGCGCAGGACGACATCCCGCCTCCGGCGGCACGGATCCGCGCCGTCGACGTCACCACCCGTCGGGTCGCGCTACCGAGGGTCGCCGCGACCAGGGGCGCGTCCGGCACGTCCGTGACCGTCAGGCCGACCGCGGGCCCGTCGAACCCCGCACCCGCGGTCGAGCGGCTCGCCGAGTCCCGGGGTGAGCCCGTCCGGCCGAGCCCGGGCGCCGACCGGCGTGCCCGGGTGGACGTCATGCCCCAGGTGCGCAGCCCAGAGGTGGCGCTCGAGGCCGCCGCGCCGACCCCCGCCGTGCCGACCCCCGCCGCGCCGGCACCACCCGCGGGGCAGGACGACGAGGACGACCGCACCGTCGTCAGCCGTCGTCGGTCCTAGGAAGGCCACCTGTCCGGCCCGCCAGACCTCGCTCACCCCGATCTCGGCCCTACCAGAGGCACGAACCGGCCGATACCACCCGAGGCGCTTGACGTAGGTCCCGAACACGCGTGTAATTCCACCCGTGTCGTTCCCCCTGCACGACCGGCCCCGCAGTCGTTCGTGCCGTGACACCCACCGCGGTCCGGCGCTCGCCGGACCGACCGAGATCTGGTCGAAGGAGACGAGATGAGCGAGCCGCTCCACCTGGCCGCCCTGGGTGATGACGACGTGATCCTGCTGTCGTGGCAAGAGCAGGCGCTGTGCGCGCAGACCGACCCGGAGGCCTTCTTCCCGGAGAAGGGCGGCTCGACCCGCGAGGCCAAGCGCATCTGCGTGGGCTGCGACGTCAAGGGCGAGTGCCTGGAGTACGCGCTGGGTCAGGACGAGCGCTTCGGCATCTGGGGCGGGCTGTCCGAGCGCGAGCGCCGGCGGCTCAAGCGCGCCGCGGGCTGAACCGCCCGCACCACCCCGTCCGCAGCACCCCGTCCGCACCACCCCGTCCGCACCACCCCCGCGCTGCGGCGCCTGCGGCGCTCAGCCGGACGGCGGGTCCACCTCGTCGGGGTCCAGGTGCAGCAGTCGGGCGACCTGGTCCACCACGACGTCATGGACCAGGTCCGCCAGGTCGAACCGGTCGACGGCCCGCGCCTCCAGGGGGCGGCGGTAGACCACGATGCGCGCCGCGGTCGGGTGCCCGTCGCCGTCCAGCCCTGCCGGGAGCAGCCGCCCGAGGGGCACCGCACCGCCGGCGGTCTCGTCAGCGAGGACGCCCTCGTCCACCGGCACCTCGGCACCGCGCACGATCGCGGGGACGTCCTCGACCGCGAACTCCACGCCCTCGAGCTCGCGTGCCCACCGTCGCTCCAGGTCCTCGACAGCGTCCAGGACCAGGTCGTCGAAGCGCTCGCCGCGGGTCTGCGACACCGGCACCCGCAAGATCCTTCCCCCGACCTCCACCGACGGTGGGACGAGGGGGCCACGCAGGCCGCGGCCGTGCCGGTCACGTCGCCGGCGGGCGGTGCGGGGGCCGTTGGGGGGAGCGGTGTCCACGGGCCCGAGGGTAGGGGAGCGGGTGGCCACCGGGCGCAAGGCTCGGCGCGCCGCTTGGATCCCGGACGCCGGGCGGCTACCGTCCGCCCCGTGAGCCCTGTCCGGCGCTGCTCGCGCACCGCGTGCGCCCTCCCTGCTGTCGCGACGCTCACCTACGTCTACGCCGACCGGGCGGCGGTCGTCGGCCCGCTCGCCGTCCACGCCGAGCCGCACTGCTACGACCTGTGCCAGGAGCACGCGGAGCGGCTCACGGCCCCGCGCGGCTGGGAGGTCGTGCGCCACCAGCCCGAGCATCCCGACGTGGCGCGCGCCCGCAGCAGCGACGACCTCGAGGCGCTGGCGAACGCCGTGCGCGAGGCAGCCCGGCCGGCCCCGGGAGCTCACGGCGGCCGGGACGCCGGGACGGGTCGTCGCGGGCACCTGCGCGCGCTGCCGACGCCGGGCTGAGCCAGGCCCACCGCGGCCCCCGGTCAGCAGGCGACGGTGACGGTCTGCTCCGGAGCTCTCAAGCGCGGCCAGGACCAGCCGATGGGTGAGGCGACGCCACCCGCTGGCCCACCGCTCAGGAGCTCCCATGTCGCTCGTCACCACCCCGACCAGTCGCCTCGCGGTCTGCCGCAACTGCTCCGGCAGGCGGGTCACCGAGATCACGATGACGCTGACCGACGGCACGGCCGTCGACTTCAGCTCGTGCCACGCGTGCGAGACCAAGACCTGGAGGCAGGCCGGCCGGGAGCTCGACATCACGACGGTCCTCGGCAAGGCGCAGAAGCACAAGGTGGCCTGAGCCCCGTACGCCCTGGTCGGCCGGCGTCCCGCTAGCCTGGGACCGGTGACTCGCGACCTCTCGACCATCGTCAAGGCCTACGACGTGCGCGGCCTGGTGCCGCAGGAGCTCGACACCGACGTCGCGCGGGCCCTCGGAGCGGCCTTCGCCCGCTTCGCCGGCGCGCCGACCATCGTGACCGCGCGTGACATGCGCGAGAGCGGGGTCGCTCTCGCGGCGGCGTTCGCGGAGGGCGCCAACAGTCAGGGCGTCGACGTCGTCGAGGCCGGTCTCGGCTCGACCGACCTGCTCTACTACGCCGCCGGCACGCTCGACCTGCCCGGCGCGATGTTCACCGCCAGCCACAACCCCGCGCGCTACAACGGGATCAAGCTCTGCCTGTCCGGTGCCCGCCCGGTGGGGCAGGACAGCGGCCTGCGGCAGGTGCGGGAGGATGCCCAGGCCTACCTCGAGCACGGGCTGCCGACCCACGACGGGCCCACGGGCACGGTGACCCAGCAGGACGTGCTGGCCGGCTACGCCGCGTACATGCGCGAGCTGGTTCCGGGCATCGCCGGCATCCGGCCGCTCGAGGTCGTGGTCGACGCCGGCAACGGCATGGGCGGCCACACCGTGCCGGCGGTGTTCGACGGGCTGCCGCTGGAGACCACGGAGCTCTACTTCGCGCTCGACGGCAGCTTCCCGAACCACGAGGCCAACCCCATCGACCCGGCCAACATGGCCGACCTGCAGGCCGCTGTGCTCGAGACCGGCGCGGACCTCGGGCTCGCGTTCGACGGTGACGCCGACCGCTGCTTCGTCGTTGACGAGAAGGGCGCGATCGTCAGCCCCTCGGTGCTGACGGCGCTGATCGCTGCCCGCGAGCTGGCCAAGCACCCCGGCGCGACGATCATCCACAACCTCATCACGTCCTCGGTCGTGCCCGAGGTGGTCGTCGAGAACGGCGGCACCGCCGTCCGCACCCGCGTCGGCCACTCGTTCATCAAGGCCGAGATGGCCCGTACCGGAGCGGTTTTCGGCGGCGAGCACTCCGGTCACTTCTACTTCGCGGAGTTCTGGAACGCCGACTCGGGGATGCTCGCCGCCCTGCACTGCCTGGCCGCGCTCGGCACCCAGGACGGCCCGCTCTCTGCGCTACTGGCGCCCTACGACCGCTACGCCGCCAGCGGCGAGATCAACTCGACGGTCGTCGACCAGGCTGCCAAGGTCGCCGAGATCCAGGCGAAGTACTCCGACCTCGAGCAGGACGAGCTCGACGGCCTGACCGTGCGCTCGGCCGAGGGCTGGTGGTTCAACGTGCGCGCCTCCAACACCGAGCCGCTGCTGCGGCTGAACGTCGAGGCGCCGGACGTGGCCACGATGGCGCGGTTGCGGGACGAGGTCCTGGGGCTGATCCGCACGCCCTGACAGGGGTGGTGGCTACGCTCTGGCCATGAAGCTCGACGCTGCCCTGCTCGACATCCTGGCCTGCCCGGCCTGCATCAGCCCGCTGCGCGCGGACGACGCGGCCGAGGAGCTCGTCTGCACGGGCTGCGGCCTGGCCTATCCGGTGCGTGACGACATCCCGGTGCTGCTCGCGGACGAGGCCCGCAAGCCCGCGTGACACTGTCCCCGGACGCGCTGCTGGACGACGCCGCGCGCCTCGTCAGCGGTGATCCGTCCGGGATGCTGCGTGACGTCGCCTCGAGCAGCGCCCAGGTGCGCGAGGCCGCGGTGCTCGCGACCGAGGCCGACCTCGCCTCCCTGATCGCCGACGGGCGTCCCCGCGCGGTGGTCGTGTGCGGAATGGGCGGGTCCGGCATCGCCGGTGACGTCCTCGCGGCCGTCGCCGGGCTCGGCGGTCCGGTGCCGATCGTCACGTACCGCGGCTACGGGCTGCCGGCCTGGGTCGGTCCGGTCGACCTCGTCATCGCCGTCAGCTGCTCGGGCGCGACCGAGGAGACCCTGTCCGCGCTCGAGGAGGCGGTCCGACGGGGCTGTCGCCTGCTGGTCGTCGGCCGCTCCGGCTCGCCGCTGGACGACCTCGGTCAGCGGGGGCGGGCCGTGTTCGTGCCGGTCACCCAGGGCCGGCAGCCCCGAGCCACCATGTGGGCCCTGTCCACGCCGCTGCTCGTCGCGGGCCACGCCCTCGGGCTGGTCTCCGCCCCGCCGGAGGCCGTTGAGGAGGCCGCGGCAGTGCTCGAGCAGATGGCCGACCGCTGCCGCGTCGACGCCGACCACGTGGTCAACCCGGCCAAGCGGCTGGCGCTGTCACTCGACGGCGTGCTCCCCGTGGTCTGGGGCAGCTCGCCGCTGACCGGCGCGGTGGCCTACCGCTTCGCCTGCCAGCTCAACGAGAACGCCCAGTTGCCCGCGGTCTGGGGCCTGCTGCCCGAGGTCAGCCACAACCAGGTGGTGGCCTTCGACGGACCCTTCGCCGGCGGCTCCACCCGCAGCGCCGACGACGACGACTTCTTCCGCGACCGGGCCGAGGACGAGGACGGGGCGCCGCGGCTCGCGCTGGTGCTGCTGCGCGACACCGCGGAGCACCCCCAGGTCGCCCGCCGGGCCGAGGTCAGCGCCGCGCTGGCGCGCGAGCGGGGGATCCCGGTCGTCGAGCTGGCGGTCGAGGGGTCCTCACCGCTCGCCCGGCTGGCCTCCCTGGTGGGGCTCGTCGACTTCGCCACGACCTACCTGGCCCTGCTCCAGGGCACCGACCCGACGCCCGTGGACGCCATCACCGCCCTGAAGCAGCGGATCGCCCGTCCCTGAGCGCCGCCGGCGGCCTCAGGGCTGCACCTCAGCGTTGCAAGAGCGCCATGACGTACGTCGCGACCGCGGTCTCGGCGTCGTCCTGCTCGCGGCGGAACCTCACCTCGACGGGGAAGCTCGCCCGCCCGCGGGTCGCCAGCGCATCACGCGCCCCGGCCTCGTCGCCGAGCAGCGTCCCGGACGCCAGCAGCGGTCCGGTGACGATCGCGGAGTAGTCGATGTCGGCGCGCTTGACCAGGGGCACCACGCCGGCCTCGACCAGGTCGCCGAACACGTCCAGGACCACGACGAACGCGGTCGTCTCCCCGAGACCGAAGATCGCCGCGGCGTGCGGCCCGCCCACGTGGTTGTGCAGCTGCGGGCCGGCGTCCAGGCGCAGCAGGGCCGGGTCCGTGGACAGCACCTCCGGCCCGAGCAGGTGCACGAAGCCGGGCGCGTCGTGGATCCGTGCAGCGATGTCCATGTGCTGTCCCTGCCTCTCGACCACCAGCGCGCTCGCGCCACGGGCTGACCGTACGTGGGGGAGACTGCCCGCGTGCCCGCCGCTCCCCTCCACGACGTCGCCGACCTCTCGCTCGCCGAGCAGGGACGCCGTCGCGTCGACTTCGCCGAGCGGGCGATGCCGGTCCTCGGTCTGCTGCGGGAGCGCTTCGCCCGCGACCGCCCGCTGGCCGGCGTGCGGGTGGCTGCCTGCCTGCACGTCACCCCAGAGACCGGGGCGCTGGCGCGCACGCTGGTCGCCGGTGGCGCCGAGCTGCACCTCGCCGCGTCGAACCCGCTGTCGACGCAGGACGACGTGGCCGCGGCGCTGGTCGTGGGTGACGGCGCCGGCAGCGGGCGCGGCGGCATCGGCGTGCACGCGCGCCGTGGTGTGGACCGCGACGGCTACGCCGGACACCTGCTGGGGGTGCTCGACAGCCGACCGCACCTGCTGCTCGACGACGGCTGCGACCTGGTCAACGTCCTGCACACGACCCGCACCGACCTGCTGCCCGGCGTACGGGCCGGAGGGGAGCAGACCTCGACGGGGGTGCTGCGCCTGCGGCAGATGGCGGCTGACGGGGCCCTGCGCCTGCCGATGGCGGCGGTCAACGACACCCCGATGCAGCTGCTGGTCGCCAACCGCCATGGCACCGGTCAGTCCACCCTGGACGCGGTGGTGCGGGCCACCGGGACGCTGATCGCCGGCACGACGGTGGTGGTCGCGGGCTACGGCTGGTGCGGCAGCGGGATCGCCGCCCGGGCCAGGGGACTTGGCGCCTCGGTTGTCGTCACCGAGGTGGAGCCCTCCAAAGCGCTCGAGGCCGTGCTGGACGGACACCGGGTGCTGCCGATGGCCGAGGCGGCGGGGCTGGGCGACGTGTTCGTCACGACCACCGGGAACCGCGACGTGCTCACGGCCGCCCACTTCGCGGTGATGAAGGACGGGGCGGTCCTTGCCAACGCCGGCCACTTCGACGTCGAGGTCGACGTCGGCGGGCTCGAGGGCGAGGCGGTCGCCGTGCACCGGGGCGTCCGCCCGCACGTCGATGCCTACGAGCTGCCCGACGGACGCCGGCTGCTGCTGATCGCCGAGGGCCGGCTCGCCAACCTGGCTGCCGCCGACGGCCACCCCGCTTCGGTCATGGACATCTCCTTCGCCGTGCAGGCCCTGACGGTGGAGTGGCTGGCCGGCGCGGAGCTCGGCGCGGGGGTGCACGGGGTGCCGGCCGCGATCGACGACGAGGTCGCCAGGACCAAGCTGGCCGCGCTCGGCGTGCGGCTCGACGTCCTGAGCGCGGCGCAGTCCCGCTACCTGTCCAGCTGGCAGGCGTGAGGACCGGCACCTACCTGGTCGACGGCGGGCGCGAGGTCTTCGTGTGGACGCCGGCCGAGGACGGCTGGTCGTACGCCTCCACGCGCCAGGACGAGACGGGCACGACGCGGCTCGAGCTCCACGTGGGCCGGGAGGTCCGGGTGCACGTCGAGGCGGGCGGCTGGGTGCTGCGGGCCGGGACGGTGGGCCCGGACGTGCTGTGGCGCCGAGGGGACGACGAGCGCGAGGCGGCCGCCGCCGGCGTGACCGGCCCGAGCCCGGCGTACGCCGCCGCGCTCGTCCACCACCTCGCCCTCGCGGTGGGGGAGCAGCGGCGGGTGCGCCTGCTCGCGGTCACGGCGCCAGTGCTGGCCACCCGGATGGTCGACGAGAGCTGGACCCGGACGGGGACCGAGGACTACGACGTGGCGGACCTCGGGACCGGGGAGCGGCGGGTGGTGCGGCTCGAGGACGGCCTTGTGGTCGAGGCGACGGGAGCGACCTTGACACGACCGTGACAGGGTTGTCTCCTCTGGGCTGGCCACCTTGACACATGCTTGGTAGAGTTCACGGTGATGACGACCCTGACGATCAACGAGGCCGCGGCGACCACCGGGTGGTCCCCGCGGATGCTGCGCTACGTCGAGCAGCTCGGCCTCGTGGACTCGCCCCGGTCGGCCAAGGGCTACCGCCTCTACGGACCGGCCCAGCTCCAGCGGCTGCGCACCCTGCGTGCGCTGCTCGAGGAGCACGACGTCGAGCTCGGTGACGTCGGCTTCGCCCTGCGGCTGCGCCGTGAGCCGGAGCTGGCTGAGGCGCTCGACGGGTGGTTCGACGCCGAGCCGCGCCGCCCCGACCGCGAAATGCCCGACGGCGACTGGCTCGCCTTCGAGCAGGACAAGCACCAGCAGCTCCTCCAGCACTGACCGTCCCGCACCCGCCCGCCCGACTCCCAGACAGGACTCAGATGACCCAGGACTTCAAGGTCGCCGACCTCTCCCTCGCCGACTACGGCCGCAAGGAGATCCGCCTCGCCGAGCACGAGATGCCCGGCCTGATGGCGATGCGCGCGGAGTTCGGGCCGAGCAAGCCGCTCACCGGCGCCCGCATCACCGGCTCGCTGCACATGACCATCCAGACGGCGGTGCTCATCGAGACCCTCGTCGAGCTCGGCGCCCAGGTCCGCTGGGTGAGCTGCAACATCTTCTCGACCCAGGACCACGCCGCCGCGGCCGTCGCCGTCGGCCCCAACGGCACCGTCGAGAACCCCGCGGGCGTGCCGGTCTTCGCCTGGAAGGGCGAGACCCTCCCGGAGTACTGGTGGTGCACCGAGCAGGTCGTCCAGTGGCCGGACGGCGCGGGCCCGAACATGATCCTCGACGACGGTGGCGACGTGACGCTGCTGGTCCACAAGGGCGTGCAGTTCGAGAAGGCCGGCGTCGTGCCGAGCGCCGACCCGAGCGACTCCGAGGAGTACACCGTCATCCTCGACGTCCTGCGTCGCTCGCTTGCCGAGGACCCCCAGCGCTTCACCACGATCGCCGCCGGGATCCACGGCGTCACCGAGGAGACGACGACCGGCGTCATGCGCCTGTATGAGTTCGCCAAGGCCGGTGACCTGCTGTTCCCGGCGATCAACGTCAACGACTCGGTCACCAAGAGCAAGTTCGACAACCTCTACGGCTGCCGTCACTCGCTGGTCGACGGCATCTTCCGCGCGACCGACGTCATGCTCGCCGGCAAGACCTGCGTGGTCTTCGGCTACGGCGACGTCGGCAAGGGCTCGGCCGAGTCGCTGCGCGCCCAGGGCGCCCGCGTCATCGTCACCGAGGTCGACCCGATCTGCGCGTTGCAGGCCGCCATGGAGGGCTTCCAGGTCGCGACCCTCGAGGACGTCATCGAGACCGCCGACGTGTTCATCACCGCGACCGGCAACAAGGACATCATCATGGCGCCGGACATGGCCCGGATGAAGCACCAGGCGATCGTCGGCAACATCGGCCACTTCGACAACGAGATCGACATCGCCGGACTGGCCAAGGCCGAGGGCATCACCCGCAACAACATCAAGCCGCAGGTCGACGAGTGGGTGTTCCCGGCCGCCGACGGCCGCCCGGCCCACTCGATCATCCTGCTGAGCGAGGGCCGTCTGCTCAACCTCGGCAACGCGACCGGCCACCCGTCGTTCGTGATGAGCGCCAGCTTCACCAATCAGGTGCTCGCCCAGATCGAGCTGTTCACCCGCAACGACGCGTACGAGACCCAGGTCTACGTGCTGCCGAAGAACCTGGACGAGAAGGTCGCGCGCCTGCACCTCGACGCGCTCAACGTCAAGCTGACCACGCTCCGCAAGGACCAGGCGGAGTACATCGGCGTCGACGTCGAGGGCCCGTACAAGTCCGAGATGTACCGCTACTAGATCGTCCCGCTCGATCGACGGGCCCATCCCCGCGCGCGCGGGGGCGGGCCCGTCGTACGTTGCACCGTGGACCTCTCGCGCCGCCCGGTGGACCTCGCGGTCGCGCTGGTCCGCGGCGGCGCCGAGGTCGTGGTCGTCGGCGGGACGGCGCGGCTGCTGCGCGGTGAGGCGCACCGCCCGCGCGACCTGGACGTCGTGGTCGCCCAGGAAGCAGTGCCGGCGCTCGTGCAGGCGCTCGGGGCGCTGGGCGAGACCGTCTGTGCCGACGCGCTGCTGCGCTGCGGCGAGAGCGCCGTGCGCACGTCGTACGGGCCGCTGGACGTGTTCGTCCGGCGGCGACCGGCAGCGTCGGGGGTCCTGGTGGACGGCGTGTGCCTGGCCGTGCGGTGCTGAGCCCTCGAACGGGGCTCGGGCTGGTCGAGACCGCGCTGCTGGAGGTGGTGGCAGGCTCAGGACGCAGGCGCTCCGACCGGGTGCTGGGCGCGCTGGAGCGGGAGCACGGCATCGGGCCGCGCTACGGCTACGAGGTACTGACCGATCTGGTGGTCCCGTGGCGGCTGCACCTGCCGCTGCTCCAGGGGCGCGGGAACCTCGGCTCGCAGTACGGCGACCCGCCGGCTGACGCGACGTACACCGAGGTGCAGCTCTCGGCCGTCGGCGCTCTCGCCGTCGCTGCGGAGCGCGGCGAGCTCGGACCGGTGCCGCTGGGGCTGATCGAGGGCTCGCTCTACCGGGGTGGCGGGGTGCCACCCTTCGACCCGGGGCGCGTGATCGCGGCGCTGCAGACCGGCGGTCGCAGGGCGGGACCGCCGTCGCTGCCCGCCGGCGGCGTGGTCGCCGGACCGGTCGACGCGCTGCTGGCCGGCCGGAAGGCGCGGCTCCAGCTGGGCTGCGTCATCCTCCGGGAGCCGGGGCAGCTCGTCATCACCCACGTCCCGCTCGGCGTCGACATCGACCGGCTCGTGCAGAGCATCGTCTCGCGCAGCCGCTGGCAGGGGCCCGCCTTCCGCGACTACCTGCCCGGTCACCATCGAGGTCGACTGCCGGCTCCCTGCGCCGATGTCGACGCGGCTGCGGACCTGGGACCGCGGCGACGGCTCGGGTCTGGCGGCGCTGGCCGCGCTGCTCTGATCGACACAGCGGAATCCCCAGGACTCTGGTGCTGGGGACTCCGCAAAGATCTTGCTCAGGAAGGGGGGACGAAGCCGCCGGGCCCGGTGCCCGGTGGAGCGGCCGGGACGGGGGCGATCGGGGGCCGGGCCGGTGCCGGCGGGGAGGGCGGGGTCCGGGTCGCCGGGTCGGGGTCGACGGGCCTGCCCGCCGTCCGGCTCTGGAGCCGCTCGGTCTCCCGGCGTCGGCGCTCGGCGAGGACCGCGGACAGGACGGCCCAGCCCGGCGCGCCGGCGGGGGCCGGGCCCACGGCGTGGGTGACGGCGCGGACCAGGCGGCCGCCGAGCTCCTCCCGCGCGGTCGGGGTCATCTGGTCGGCGCGCGAGACGAACTGCCGTGCGGAGAGCGCGAGCCCGTCGGTCAGCCCCGACAGCTCGAGGCCGGCGGCCCAGCCCGCGAGCTGAGGGGGCATCTCGGCGACGGCCCCGCCGCGGACCGGGACGCGCTCGCGCATGACGACGGTCCCGGCGAGCAGGTCGCCGACGCGCTTGCCCTGCGCGTTGAGCAGCGAGCTGGCGACACCGAGGGTGAACAGCGTGATGCCTGGCCGCTCGAGGAACGCGCCGGCCAGCCCGCGCACGAGTGCCTGCCGGAAGCCGATCGGACCGCCGTCGTCGCGCACGACCCGCAGGCCCATCGCGGCCTTGCCGGGGGTCCGTCCGCGCAGCAGCGTCTCGAAGGTCACCGGGTAGACGATGAGCACGAGCACCAGCACGACGATCCCGAGGGCCTGAGCGGCGGCCTCCGACACGTCGAAGGACACCTGCGTCGAGATGCCGCCGACGACCAGCAGGACGAGGAACTGCGCCGCGGCGTCGATCAGGGCGGCGACCACGCGCGAGGGCAGAGCGGCCGGGCGCAGGTCGAGGGCGACCGCCTCGCCCGTGACGAGCTGGGACACCTGACCTCCTCGAGCAGCCCCGTGCAGGCCGCGCACCTAGTCTGCCTGTGTGGACCTGGACGCGTACGTCTCCGCGCACGCCCAGGAGTGGGGCCGGCTCGAGCAGCTGCTCAAGCGGGCGTCGCGGCCGCGGCGGCTGACGGGCCCGGAGGTCGACGAGCTGGTCGACCTCTACCAGCGGACCGCGACCCACCTCTCGGTCGTCCAGAGCGCCGGTCGCGATACGGCCCTGGTCGGGCGGCTGTCGTCCCTGGTCGCCCGGGCGCGCTCTGTCGTGGCCGGCGGCCGGCGCCCGGTCTGGTCCGACGTCGCGCGCTTCCTCAAGGTCGACTTCCCGGCGATCTGCTACCGCACCAGGTGGTGGTGGGGCGCGGCGACAGCGTTCTTCCTCATCATCGCGTTCGGCTTCGGCACGCTGATCGCCACCAGCCCCGAGGCGCAGCTGGCCGTGGCGCCGCCCGAGGTCGTCCAGCAGCTGGTCAACGAGGACTTCGAGGCCTACTACAGCTCGGCTCCTGCCCAGGACTTCGCGGCCCGGGTCTTCACCAACAACGCCTACGTCGCGGCGCAGGCGATCCTGTTCGGCATCCTGCTGGGGATCCCGGTCCTTTACGTGTTGTTCACCAACGCGCTCAACGTCGGGATCGCCGGCGGTCTGATGGCCGCCAACGACCGCGGCTCCCTGTTCTTCGGGCTGATCCTGCCGCACGGGCTGCTCGAGCTGACCGCGGTCTTCGTCGCCTGCGGGCTCGGCCTCAAGCTCGGCTGGACGGTCATCGACCCTGGGGCACGCACCCGGTCGCGCGCCCTCGGCGAGGAGGGGCGGGCGCTGGTGTCGGGTGCGCTCGGGCTCGCGCTGGTGCTGTTCGTCTCCGGCATCATCGAGGCCTTCGTGACGCCGTCCGGACTGCCGACCTGGGGTCGCGTGCTGATCGGCGTGGCAGCCGAGATCGCCTTCCTGGCCTACGTCTTCGGGCCAGGTCGTCGTGCCCACCACGCCGGCGTCACCGGTGACCTGGTCGACGACCTGCGGGGCGACGTGCGCCCGACCGCGGCCTGAGCGGCCTCAGGACGACGGCAGCCCGCGCCAGCCCTCGGGGTGCACCCCGCCCGGGTGCGGAGCGGCGGGGTCGTACGGCGTGCGGCTGAAGATGAAGCTGCCGAGGTCGAGCGCGACGACGTCGCCGTCCTGCCGTACGACCTGCAGCACCTCTCCGGCGTGGTAGCCGTCCAGGCCCACGAAGGTGCCGTCGCCGCGGTCGCGGAAGCGCGAGCCGCGCCCGCCGCCGAGCAGCGGCAGCAGGTGCAGCAGCCCGTCGGAGGTGAGTCGCAGGCCGTACGACGACGTGCCCCAGAACCACGTCCCGACCAGCGCCAGCACGCCCTCGTCCACGGTCTCGAGCGGCTGCCAGGCCGGCCCGACGTGCGGCTCTCGGGTGCGGACCAGCTCGTGCAGGTCGGTCAGCAGCAGCGGGTCCAGACCGCTGGTGCCGTTGGCGAGGGTGACGGTCCCGAACGCCTCGCCGCGGTCGACGAACACCGAGGCCAGGAAGCCGGGCATCGAGCCGCCATGACCGATCAGCGTCCGATCGCCGACGCGTACGACCTGCAGACCCAGGCCGTACGCCGACCATCCCTGGGAGCTCGGGTCGACCCCGGCGGGCTCGGCCATCTCCTCGAGCGTCGCGGCAGCGAGCACGTCGGCGGTGTCGCCGAGCAGGAACGCCCCGAACCGTGCGAGGTCGGTGAGCGTCGCCCAGAGCTGGCCGGCGGGGGCCATCGCGCCGCCGTCCTCCTCAGGCTCGGGCAGCAGGGCATCGGCCCAGGGGTGCACGGCCCAGCCCTGCGCGGCGCAGCCGTCCGGTCTCGGGGTCGTGCGGGTCATCCCGAGCGGGAGCAGGACCTCGTCGTGCACGACGTCGGCCCAGGCGCGGCCGCGCAGCCGGGCGATGAGCTCGCCGAGCACGCCGTAGCCCAGGTTCGAGTAGTGGAACCGGCGGCCGGCGGTGTGCGGGACGTCGTCGGCCGAGAGCTCGTCCGACAGGCCGGCCCAGTCGAGGCCGGGGACCCGCTCCCACCACGGGCCGGGGCTCTCCGAGCGCAGGCCCGCGCCGTGGGCGAGCAGCTGGCCGACGGTGCGGTCGCCGAACGGCGTGCCCGGCAGGTGGGCGTCGAGCCGGTCGTCGAGACCGAGCCGGCCTTCGTCGCGCAGCCGCATCACCGCGACCGCCGTGACCGTCTTGGTGATGGAGCCCAGGCGGTACTGCACGTCGGCGTGCGGCTCCTCGACCGCGCCACGGCCGGCGGACCACACCAGCCCGCCGCCGCGGACGACCCCGGCCAGCAGCGACGGCAGCCGGCTGTCGCGCTGCGCCCGGGCGGTCCTGGCGAGCAGCAGGTGGGCGGTGGACGGGAGCAGCTCGGTCATGGGGACCTCCGGTGGTGGTGGGCGGGGCTCACAGCCGGCCCGCGGCCTTGAGGGACAGGTAGGCGTCGGACACCGAGGGGGCGAAGGTGGCCGGGGGAGCGTCGACGACCTCGACGCCGCTGCGGCGCAGCAGGGTGGTGAGCCTGCGGCGCTCGCTGCGGGCCCGCTCGGCAGCCGCCTTGTCGTAGACGGCGGTCGGCTCACCACCGCCGAGCGCGAGCTCCTCGACGCGGGGATCGGCGACGGCGGCCAGCAGCACGGTGTGGCGTGAGGTCAGCGAGCCGAGGACCGGCAGCAGGCCCTCCTCGAGGGGCGCGGTGTCCAGTGAGGTGAACAGCACGACCAGCGAGCGGCGGCGCGTGCGCCGCAGGACCTCGGACACCAGCCGGCGGCCGTCGCCCTCGACCAGGGCCGGCTCGAGCCCGGCCATCGCGTCGACCATGCGGGGCAGCACCTCGTTGCGGCCGACGCCCTCGACCGCAGCGCGGGGCTCCCGGTCCAGGGCAAGCAGGTCGACCCGGTCACCGGCGCGCGAGGCGAGCGCGGTGAGCAGGAGCGCGGCGTCCAGCGAGGCGTCCAGGCGGGGCACGTCGCCGACCCGGCCCGCCGACGTCCGGCTCGTGTCGAGGACCAGCAGCAGGGTGCGGTCGCGCTCGGGCCGCCAGGTGCGGACCACGACCTCCTGCCGGCGAGCGGTCGCGCGCCAGTCGATCGAGCGCACGTCGTCGCCCTGCACGTAGTCGCGCAGGCTGTCGAACTCGCTGCCCTGGCCGCGCTGCCGCACGGCGACCGCGCCGTCGAGGGTGCGCAACCGGGCCAGCCGCTCGGGCAGGAACTTGCGCGAGGTGAACGGCGGCTGCACCCGGACGCTCCAGGGCAGGTCGTGCCGGCCCTGGCGGGCGGCGACGCCCATCGGGCCGAGGGAGCGGACGGTCACCCGGTCGGGGAGGCGGTCACCGCGCCGGGTGGGCCGCAGCGTCGTCGTCAGGACCCGCCGCTCGCCGGCGGGGACGTCGAGGTCGTGGGTGCGCGGGGCCGCGCCGGCGCTGGGCACCCAGGCGTCGCGAAGGACGCCGCGCAGGGGCCGCGGCCCAGGGTTGACCACGGACAGCGCGACCTCGACCTGCTCACCGAGGCGGCAGGCGGTCGCTCCGGAGCGGGACAGGCGCAGGTCGCCGACGGGGGCGGCGAGCAGGGCGTCGGCGACCGCGACGCCGGCCAGCAGGAGCGCCACGACCAGGACCGTCCACGGGGTCGGGACGATCAGGACCGGCAGCAGGCCGAGCAGCGCGAGCAGGGCCGCCCGGCCGGTGAGGGCCACCGCGGTCTAGCGGGGCACCGGCACCGAGGACAGCACGCCGTCGAGGACGCCGTCCCCGGTGACGCCCTCGAGCTCGGCCTCCGGGCGGACGCTGACGCGGTGGCGCAGCGTCGGGCGGGCGAGCGCCTTCACGTCGTCGGGGGTGACGTAGTCGCGGCCGGACAACCAGGCCCAGGCCTTGGAGGTCGCCAGGAGCGCGGTCGCCCCGCGGGGTGAGACCCCCAGCGACAGCGAGGGGCTCGTACGCGTGGCGCGGCACAGGTCGACGACGTAGCCCATCACCTCGGGGGAGACCGTCACCTTCTGAACGGCCGCGCGACCCGCCGCCAGCTCGGCCACGCCGGCGACCGGGCGAAGGCCGGCCCCGTGCAGGTCGCGCGGGTCGAAGCCGGCGTCGTGGGCGGCGAGCACCTTGACCTCGTCCTCGCGGGAGGGCAACCCGACGGTCAGCTTGAGCAGGAACCGGTCGAGCTGCGCCTCGGGCAGCGGGTAGGTCCCCTCGTACTCGACGGGGTTCTGGGTCGCGCAGACCACGAACGGGTCGGGCAGCATCCGAGGCATCCCGTCGACCGTGACCTGCCGCTCCTCCATCGCCTCCAGCAGCGAGGCCTGGGTCTTCGGCGGCGTGCGGTTGATCTCGTCGGCGAGCAGCAGGTTGGTGAACACCGGTCCGGGGCGGAAGGTGAAGGCACGGTCGGCGGTGTCGTAGACCAGCGACCCGGTGACGTCCCCGGGCATCAGGTCCGGGGTGAACTGCACCCGCTTGGTGTCCAGTGACAGCGACGCGGCGACGGCCCGGACCAGCAGCGTCTTGGCGACGCCTGGCACCCCCTCGAGCAGGACGTGGCCACGGCACAGCAGGGCGATGACCAGGCCGGTGACGACGGCGTCCTGGCCGATCACGGCCTTGCCGACCTCCTGGCGCAGCGCCACGAGCGCCTCGCGCGCGGCCGCCTCGTCCACCACGGGCGCGCTCCGCGCCACGCGGGCGCTCGCGGTCCTCGTCGAGGACCCGGCCGACGGGCTGCGGCGGCGCGGGGACGGTGCTGGTTCGGGTGCCGTCACGGACCGGCCACCTCCCTGGTCAAGGTCGATTCGAGCGAGCGCAGGGCGTCGTCCAGGCGCACGAGGGCACCGTCGTCGTGGGGAGCCGCACCGTACAGGAGCGCGTCGACGACGGCCGGGTCCACGCCGGTGCGCCCGGCCACCATCGCCACGAGGCTGGTGCGGTCGGTCGCGAGACCGGCCCCGACCCTGCGGGCAAGCCTGTCACGGGTGGCGGCGCGCAGCGACGCGGCGGCCTGCTCACGGGCGCCGGCGGCCCGGTAGAGCCGTCCGCGGCCCTCGACGGACTCCGACGCGCGGACGACGACCGGCAGCGGCTCCTCCACGACCCGCCCGAGCCGCCGGGCGCGCCACAGCGCGACGACGCCCAGCACGACGAGCAGCTGCAGCGCGCCCACCTGGACGCCGTCGGCGATGAAGTCGCTCAGCGGCCGCTGGTCGCCGTCGGCGACCGCCCGGCCGGGTCGGGGCACCAGCCACAGCACGCGGTCGGCGTCCCCCAGCAGGCCGAGGGCGAGCGCGGCGTTGCCCCCCTCGTCGAGCCGGTCGTTGGTCAGCAGCTCGCCGGCTCCCAGCAACGTCGCCCGCTGCTCGGGCAGCTGTAGCAGCGTCGCCTCGCCGCCTGCGGCGTAGCACCCGACAGCGGCCGTCCCCTCGGTGGCGCGGTAGGTCGTGCCGCCGAGCTCGACGTCACCGGCGGTAGTGGCGCCGGGCAGGTCGCAGGCTGGGCGGCGCGGCTCGACGTCGACCGAGGTCCGAGCCTCGGCATACAGGTCGAGTGACTCGAGGTCAGCGTCATCGGCCGCCACCACGAGCAGCCGGGCGCCGCTGCCGGCGAGCCGCTCCAGCTCGGAGGCGGCCAGGGCCTGCGGGACCGGGACGACGAGCAGCTGCCCGGCCCGGTCCTCGGCGAGCACGGCCTCGACCGTCTCGACGCGGTCCACCGGCACGCCCTCGGCGCGCAGCAGCTCGGCGATGGCCCGGGCGCCCGAAGGGGCATAGGAGTCGGGGTCGAGCCGCCCCCCCGGCGTTGTCACGGACAGGACGCCGAGCAGGGTCCCCGCGACGACCAGGGCCACGACCAGCAGCAGGGGTCCGCGCGCGGACCGGCCGGCCGACCGCAGGGTGGGGCCGGTGGCCGTCGACGCCGGGGGAGCTGCCTCCTGCACGGCCAGGTCCTCCCGGACGGTCACGTGGCCACCAGGCGGCTGCCCGCCACCTTCGCGTCGACGGCGACGACCGTGGCGTACGTCGCGGCGTCGGCGGTGCGCCCGCCGTACCAGATCTCGTCGAAGACGACGGCGGCACGACGCAGGTCGTCGGCGAGGGCGGGGACGGCGGCGCCGCCGTCGCGGGCGACCTCACCGGCGGTGCGTCCCGGTCGCGGGTCCAGCGCGCCGCGCGCCTCGAGGTCGCGCACGACGGCCCGGAGCCGCTCGCGGACGGCGTCGGCGAAGCGCTGCTCGCGGGCAGCCTGCTCGGCGAGCTCTCGGTGCTGCGCTGCGGTGAGGTCGGCGCTGCCCTGGAACAGCGGTGTGGATCGTCCCCGCCGCGCCAGGGGACCGACGCGTGACAGGACCACGGCGACGAGCAGTCCGAGCAGCACCAGCAGGGCGATCAGCCCGAGCAGACCACCCGGCGCGGCCGAAGCAGCCCGGTCGAGGACGTCGCCGATCGCCCGCAGCCCCCGGCCGAGGAGCCGCAGCAGCAGCGGAGGCTGCGCGTCGGCGTACTCCCGGCGCCGCAGCTCCTCGCGGGCGGCGTCGCGCGCCGACTCGCGGGTCAGGTCGTCCACGAGCTGGAGCCTCACGGGCGAGGCGTCGCCGCCGCTGCCGCCAGCGCCACGTCGAGGCCCTCGGCGCGCATCCGACGGTCGACGTAGAGCAGGGCCCGTACGCCGGCGGTGAAGGGGGCGATGATCGTCGAGGCGAGCCCGCCGCCGATGGCGGAGGCGACCAGCTCCCGCGTGCCCAAGGCCCCGGCGTCGGGATCGATGAGCCCGCCGGGGGAACCCGCCCCGAGCACGGCGAACGGCAGCTGCACGATCTGCGAGACGAAGGTCCCGATCACGAACGTCAGCAGCAGGATGCCGAGCACGCGCCACCAGTCGCCCTTGACCAGCACGCCGGAGCGGCGCAGCGACGTGCGAATGCTGGTGCGCTCCAGCACCAGGACGCACGGGGCGAGGGCGAAGCGGATGTAGAGGTAGACCGCCAGGGCCGCGGAGACCAGGACGACAGGGATCGCGACGAAGCCGAGGATGGCACCGCCGAGCGCGAACAAGCCCACTGCTACGGCGACCCCGAGGAGGAACACGCCGTAGACGAGAACGAGCACGAGGACCGCGACGCCGACGAGCTTGAGCAGGAACGGCCGCACCTGCGACCACACCTCGCCGAAGCTCAGGGGAGCACCGAGGACGGCCTTGCCCACGACGGCGGTGATCGCCCCGGTCAGGACCGCGCCGGCGAGCAGCGTCAACACGATGCTCAGGGCTCCACCGGCGAAGGCCCCGCCGAGCGCACCCTCGAGCGCGGCCGTGTCGCCGTCGTCGAACGAGGACGGGTCGAACGCGAGGAGCGGCTGGAACGCCGTTACCAGGAGCAGGACGTTCAGCAGGGTGGTGACGACGGCGACGACCGCCGATAGGCCCAGGGCTGGCCGCGGGTAGCGGCGGATGACGCCGACGGCGCCGTCCAGGACCTCGCCGAGGCCGAGCGGGCGCAGGGGGACCACGCCCGGCTTGAGCTCGACCGGCCGGGCGCCCCAGGGGCCGTGGGTGGGGGGCGGTGGTCCGAACGCCGGTGCCGGCTGTCCGCTGCCGTCGAGGTCGGCAGGAGCCCCGAGAGCGGGGCTGCTCGGCTCCGCCGGACCTCCCCAGCCGGCCGGTGTCGACCAGCCGTCCGGGGTCGTCCAGCTGTCCCGCTCGCTCATCGGTCCTTCTCCCACGCCGTGTCCGCTACCGGCAGGACCGCCGGTGGAGCCATGCTTCCACGCGCCGGAGCCGTGGCGCCCGCTCCGGGTGCGACGATGGTGCTGCTGCATCGACAAGGAGGTCCTGTGAGGAGCAAGGTGCTCGTCGTCGACGACGACCCTGCGCTGGCGGAGATGCTCGGGATCGTCCTGCGGGGCGAGGGACTCGAGCCGACGTTCGTGGGTGACGGCGATGCGGCCCTGGGTGCGTTCCGCCGTGAGCGCCCCGACCTGGTGCTCCTGGACCTGATGCTGCCCGGCACCGACGGCATTGAGGTGTGCCGCCAGATCCGGGCCGAGAGCGGGGTGCCGATCGTCATGCTGACCGCCCGCGGCGACACCCTGGACGTCGTGCTGGGGCTGGAGAGCGGCGCCGATGACTACGTCGTCAAGCCCTTCAAGCCCAAGGAGCTGGTCGCCCGGCTGCGGGCCCGGCTGCGGCTGCGCGACGACGAGGCACCCGAGTCGCTCACGATCGGCCCTCCGGACGACCTGGTCAGCATCGACGTGCCCGGCCACAAGGTGCTGCGCAGCGGCGAGCAGGTCCAGCTCACCCCGCTCGAGTTCGACCTGCTGGTCGCCCTGGCCCGCAAGCCCAACACCGTCTTCACCCGTGAGGTGCTGCTCGAGGAGGTCTGGAACTACCGCCACGCCGCCGACACGCGCCTGGTCAACGTCCACGTGCAGCGCCTGCGGGCCAAGGTCGAGCGCGACCCCGAGACGCCGCAGGTCGTGGTGACGGTGCGCGGGGTCGGCTACAAGGCAGGCCCGGCCTGACCACGGAGCTGCCGGGCACGGCACGCACGGCCGATCCACCGGTCGCGGCGCGACCCCCGACGTCGGCCCCGGGTGAGCCGGGGGGCCGGCGGCGACCGGAGGCCGTCTCGCTCGACCCCGTCTGGCACCGCGCCCTGCACCGCAGCGGCGCGGCGGTCAGGAGCCTGGCCGGCGCGGCGTCGAGTCGCTGGCGCCGCTCGCTCCAGACCCGCGTCGTCCTGACGACGCTGCTGGTGTCCGGGCTCGTCGTGGCGCTGTTCAGCTCGCTGCTGCTGGACTCAGTCGGCCGCGGCCTCGTCGAGGCCAAGACCCGGGCGTCGCTGGCGGAGGCCCGGTCAGGCCTGGTGACCACCGAGATCCGCGTCCGGGGCGAGGACGACGACAACGTCGCCCTTCAGGAGTCCCGGCTGCGCGAGGCGGTCGAGCAGCTGTCGGCCCGAGGTGCTGTGGGCGGGGCGTACTCCGTCATCGCGATCGGGCCACCGCAGGACAACAAGCTGCTCACCGTCGGGACCTCGCTCGACGACGTCCCCGCGGGTCTCGCCGAGCGGCTGGACGAGTCCGGTGGCCCGGCCTACGTCTTCGCCGATGTGCCCGTCGGCGACGGCGACGAGCGCGGCCTGGTCGTCGGCTCGGTGCTGCCGGTCCCGACGCTCGGCGAGTACCAGCTCTACCACCTGTTCCCGCTCACCTCCGAGAGCGAGACCCTCGGGTTGGTCCGCCGGACCGCCGCGTTCGCCGGCCTGTTGCTCATCGGGATGCTCGCGCTGGTGACCGGCCTGGTCACCCGCCAGGTGGTCGCCCCCGTCCGGCTCGCGGCCCGGACCGCCGAGCGGCTCGCCGCCGGGCGCCTCGACGAGCGGCTCAAGGTCCGCGGCGAGGACGAGATCGCGCGACTCGGACTGACGTTCAACTCGATGGCGATAGCGCTGCAGAGCCAGATCCGCCAGCTGGAGGACCTCTCGCGCGTGCAGCGCCGGTTCGTCTCCGACGTGTCCCACGAGCTGCGGACGCCCCTCACGACCGTGCGGATGGCCGCCGACGTGCTGTACGACGCCCGCGAGGCCTTCCCGCCCGCACCCGGCCGGGCCGCCGAGCTGCTCCAGGCCGAGCTCGACCGCTTCGAGGCGCTGCTCGCCGACCTGCTCGAGATCAGCCGCTACGACGCCGGTGCCGCGCAGCTCGACGCCTCACCTGTCGACCTCGGGCCGCTGGTGCGCCGGGTCGTCGGCGCGGCTCAGCCGCTGGCCGACCGCAAGGGGAGCCGCGTCGACCTGCGGGTGCCGAACCGGCCCGTCGTGGCAGACGTCGAGCCGATCCGCATCGAGCGTGTGCTGAGAAACCTGGCCGTGAACGCGATCGAGCACGGCGAGGGCCGCCCGGTGGAGATCGCGTTGACCGCCGACGACGACACGGTCGTCGTCACGGTGCTGGACCACGGGGTCGGCCTCGCGCCCGGACAGGCCGGCATGGTCTTCACCCGCTTCTGGCGCGGGGACCCGTCCCGGGCGCGCACCACCGGCGGGACGGGACTCGGGCTCGCGATCGCGCTCGAGGACGTGCGCCTGCACGGCGGCTGGCTGCAGGCCGCCGGGACGCCCAGCGTCGGCTCGGTGTTTCGGATGACGCTGCCGCGCCGGACCGCCCGCACACCTCGCGACAGCCCTCTGGCCGCGCCGCCCCCGCCCACCCCGCCGGTCCTGTCGCCGAGGGCGTCGTCGTGAAGCGGTGGGCGGCGGCGCTGGCCGTGCTCCTGCTCTCCGGGTGCGGACTGCCCCTGTCGGAGGGCGTGCAGTCGGCCGGCGAGGTGCCTGGCGAGCAGGCCGAGCCGGCGGGCATCCAGGTCCTGCCGCCCGGTCCGCAGCCCGGTGCGACGGCGGTCGACCTGGTCCGAGGGTTCCTGCGCGCGCAGAGCAGTCCGGACGACGACCACGCCGTCGCGCGCCAGTTCCTTGCTCCCGAGACCGAGTGGGACGAGGAGGAGTTCGCGATCGTCTACGCCCCCGGCTCGCAGACCGTGCGTGCCGACCCCGACGACCCGGGCCGGGTGGAGGTGCGGCTTCGCGCAACGGCCCGCATCGGCGCCGACGGCTCCTACCGACTGGTCCCCTCCGACACCGAGGTCCCGCCCGAGCAGTTCCGGGTGCAGCGCGGGCAGGACGGCGAGCTCGAGCTGACCGAGGTCCCCCCGGGTCTGCGGATCACGACCGCCGACGTGTCCCGGTCCTTCGTCCCGAGTGACGTCTACCTGCTCGGCCAGGGCGCGGAGGGCGAGGCGACGTCAGTCCTCGTGCCCGACCGCGTCTTCCTGCCCGCCACGGTCGAGCCGGCCGTGGCCCGCGTGACCGCTCTGCTGACCGGCGCCTCGGCACCGCTGGCGCCCGCGGTGCAGACCGCGGTGCCGCCCGGCACCACCCTGGTCTCCCCGGTGGTGGTCGAGGACGGCGTCGTCACCGTCGACCTGTCCGCGCAGGTGCGCGAGCTCTCGGCCCTTGACCGGGAGCGGTTGTCCGCGCAGCTGGTGTGGACGCTGCAGGACCAGACCGGCGTGCGGCTGCTGGCCGACGGCGAGCCGCTCGAGATCCCCGGTGCGGGGGAGGTCCAGAACCGTGACGACTGGAGCGGCTATGACCCGGGGCGCCCGCTCCGCAACGCCCCTCTGGTGTACGTCGAGGACCGGACGGTGCGCAGCCTCGACGCTCCGCTCGAGGCGGGCGGCGTGACGCGGCCGGGCTCGCTCGAGGTCGACGCGGTCGCGGTCAGTCCCGCGGACGGCACGCTCGGGGTGCTGACCCGCCGCGACGGCCCGGACGAGGTGCGGATCGGACCGCCGCAGGGCTCCACCGGTGAGCCGGCCTTCACCCGCGAGGACATCGGCTCGCTGTCATGGGGCTCGGGGAAGCGCGGCCTCTGGGTGCTCGAGCGCAGCGACCCGCCGCGGGTCTGGGTGCTGCCCGGCCCGGGCGCGTCGCCTGACGACCGGGACCAGGAGGTTCTGGTCGGGCGGCCCGGCGGGGTCGGCCCCCTGAGCAGCCTGGCGGTCTCACGCGACGGCGCGCGCATCGCCCTGGTGTTCGGCCAGGACGACGAGCGGCAGCTGTTCGTCGGTCGGGTCCAGCCCACCGCGGGCGGGGTGCGGGTGGCGGACGTCGTGCCGGTGGCGCCGCTGCTCCGGAACGTCACCGACGTGGCCTGGGAGAGCGGCACGTCGCTGGTCGTGATCGCCACCGACTCCAGCGCCGCCGGGCTGCTGACGCTGACGGTCACCGTCGACGGGTCCAGCGTCGTGCCGCTGCAGCGCCAGGGCATCGAGGGCGTCCCGGTGTCGGTGGCCGCCGCGCCCGGGCGCCAGCTCGTCGTCGAGGCCGTCCAGGAGGGGCAGCAGCCTCGGCTGTTCCGCGACAACGGCGTGCTGTTCCGGCCGCAGGCGCAGGGGTCGGCTCCGGCTTACCCGGGCTGACCCGACCGTCCACAGGCCAGTTGCCGGCTCTGGCGCGGCACGTCGGGGACGCCCACGCTCGACGGGTGCTCACCGTCCTGCTCGACCTGGTCCTGCCCCGGGACTGCGCCGGTTGCCGCGCCCCCGGCAGCACCCTGTGCCCTGCGTGCCGGGACGTCCTGCGCCCCAGCCCGTGGGAGCACCACCCGACGCCGTCGCCGCCCGGGCTGCCTCCGTTGGTCGCCGCGGCGGTCTACGGCGGGGTGGTGCGGGCGGTCCTGCTCGCCCACAAGGAGCGGGGCCGGACCACCTTGGCCGGTCCGCTGGGCGGGGCGCTCGCGGGAGCCGCCGCGGTGTTCGGCCCGTCGGTCGTCCTGGTGCCGGTGCCCTCCGCCCCGTCCGCCGTGCGGGCCCGGGGCCACGACCACGCGCGGCGGCTGGCGGCCGAGGCGGCCCGCCGGTGCGGCGTGCGGACCGCCCCCCTGCTCGTCGGCGTGCGCCCCGTCGCGGACCAGTCCGGCCTCGACGCGGGGACTCGGGTGGCGAACCTGTCGGGGGCACTGGGCGTGCGCAGGCCGGTGGGCGGGCTGCGCGTGGTGGTCGTGGACGACGTCGTGACCACCGGAGCAACGCTGGCCGAGGCCGCCCGGGCCCTTCGCGAAGGCGGTGCCGAGGTCGTCGGGGCAGCGGTCGTCGGGGCGACGCTGAGGTGGGAGCAGCCCGGACGAGGGACTGCTCTGTCGGTTCCGGACCGCGAGGTCTAACGTCGGGGTCGGAGCCGCGAGCTGCGGCTCCGCAGCAGAAGTCGAGGAGGAGCCCGACAGCAACGACCGTGCCGGGAGACCGCTCGTCGTCCCATCCCCTACGCCCTGGAGGACCTGCGTGGACATCGTCGTCAAAGGCCGCAACGTCGAGGTACCGGACCACTTCCGCGAGCACGTCGCGGACAAGCT
>Ga0335397_10001526_pt1 | contig 31581 bp, 31 predicted proteins | sample MAT04_FD_205740 | JGI IMG/M metagenome (GOLD analysis project Ga0335397, IMG submission 205740) | Freshwater microbial communities from Lake Fryxell liftoff mats and glacier meltwater in Antarctica - MAT-04 (spades assembly) (version 2) ... | reverse complement strand
TGCTGGAGGCCGATTACATTGTGGTCGAAATGGCCAACCAGATCCTGGGCAAGGATTGGTTGCCGCAGTATGTGCAGACGGCCAATGCCGGTGGTATTGAGCGGGTGCTGGTTTAAGCACCGCAGAAAGGACGTTTTATGGCAGGTTTGACAACGGGCGCACCGACGCCGCAGGGTATTACGGTCCACAGCCAGTCGCGGGTGCTGGAGATCCATTTTTCGGATGGCGAGGCGTTCCGAATTCCGTTCGAGTTGATGCGCGTGTACTCGCCATCGGCCGAGGTGCAGGGGCATGGGCCTGGACAAGAGATTCTGCAGACGGGCAAGCGTGACGTCGGCCTGGAAGCGCTCGACCCCGTGGGCAACTATGCCGTGCAGCCCCGCTTTTCGGACGGGCACGAATCCGGCATTTTTTCCTGGGATTACCTGTATTTTCTGGGGTCCCAGCAGGACAGGTTGTGGCAGGATTACACCGACCGTCTCAAGGCGGCCGATGTGGAGCGTGATGCGCCCATGGTGCCCAAGGCGGCCTCCGGGTGCGCCAGCCATTGAGCGGTATTTGCTATCTATTTTGTAGCTGCTCGCGCAGTATTAACGGGGGCTAGAGCCCCATTTGACTAAGATCTGCTCATGAAATCCACCCATTTTGGTTTCCAGTCGGTCGATGAATCCGAGAAAGCCCGCCATGTGCGTGGCGTTTTTGACTCGGTCGCACCCAAGTACGATTTGATGAACGACCTCATGTCGATGGGCTTGCACCGTGCCTGGAAGGCCTACACCGTCATGGTGGCCAACCTCAAGGAGGGTGACCGTGCGCTGGACATTGCCGGGGGCACCGGCGATCTGGCACTGGCATTCTCCAAGAAAGTGGGCAAGACCGGGCAGGTGGTGCACACCGACATCAATGAAGCCATGCTGCGCACCGGGCGAAACCGCCTGCTCGACGCGGGGGTGGCTTTGCCCACGCTGGTATGCGATGCCGAAAAACTGCCGTTTCCCGACAATTATTTCAATGTCGTGAGCGTGGCCTTCGGACTGCGCAACATGACCCACAAGGACGTGGCACTGGCGGAGATGAACCGGGTTCTGAAGCCCGGTGGCAAGTTGCTGGTGCTGGAGTTCTCCAAGGTGGCGCCGCCGCTGGAGAAAATTTACGACTGGTATTCATTCAAGGTCTTGCCCCGCCTGGGCAAGCTGGTGGCGGGCGACGACGCCAGCTACCGCTACTTGGCCGAGTCCATCCGCATGCATCCCGGGCAGCAGGAATTAAAGGCCATGATGCACATAGGTGGATTCGGACATGTGGACTATCACAACCTGACCGGCGGGCTGGTCGCATTGCATGTTGGAATCAAGTCCTGAGGCTTGCAATTCGCAGTTTTTTACCTCACATAACAAGCTCCATTGGAGACATCATGAAAATTTGGACTTTTGCACTGGCGGCTGTTCTTGCTCTTTCCGGAATCAATGCGGAGGCCGCAAAGCGGCTGGGCGGCGGTGGGTCATTTGGCAAGCAATCCTCCAACGTGACGCAGCGCCAGGCTACCCCCCCGGCGGCGCCGGCACAGGGTGTGACCAATGCGGCGGCCAAGCCGGCTCCTGCCGCTGCACCGGCCGTGGCGCCGAAGCGGCCTTGGGGCGCCATGCTGGGTGGTTTGGCGGCCGGGCTGGGTCTGGCCTGGTTGGCGCACTCACTGGGCATGGGCGAGGGCATGGGACAGATTCTGATGTTTGCCGCACTGGCCATGGTGGTCATGATGGCGGTCGGCTGGTTCATGCGCCGGCGCGCGGCGCAATCGTCAGCGCAGGCAAGCCCGTTTGCCTTTCAGGGTGCAGGCAATCTGCCGGTGGCCGACTCCAAGCCATACCGTCCGGAAAATGTGGGCAACGATGCGTCGGCCCGGCCGTGGGAACGCAATACCATGGCATTCGAGGCGCCCACTGCCCAGTCTGGCTCCATGATCGGCTCTGGGTTGACCGGTTCGCAGGCTTGGGGTGTTCCCGCCGGATTTGACGGCGAAGGCTTCCTCACGGCGGCCAAGGCCAATTTCGTGACGCTGCAGGCCGCATGGGATACATCGGACATCCCTTCCTTGCGCGCCATGATGACCGACGGCATGCTGACCGAGATCAAGTCCCAGTTGGCCGAGCGTGAATCCCACACCGGCACCCGCCCCAACCACACCGAAGTGGTGATGATTGAGGCGCATCTGTTGGGCATCGAAGAGCAGGCGGACGAATACATGGCCAGCGTGGAGTTCTCCGGCATGATCCGTGAGGAGCCTTCGGCCGGCGCCAGCCCGTTCCGGGAAGTCTGGAACATGACCAAGGCCAAAGGCGGCGCGAGCGGCTGGCTGGTGGCCGGTGTGCAAGCCCTGCAATAGCGTGGTGATATGACGGGCAAATCGCCCTCTGCGCGGAAGCTGCCCGTATTCCGGGAATAATGGGGGACTATGGCAACACAGTCCCCTTTTTCCATGCTGGAGGGCCTCCTCCAGAACTTCAATCTCCCTCTCACCCCACCTGCTTGGGCTGTGGACGAAACGCATCGCCGTATTGTTCTATTGCTCAACCATGTGTTGATGCAGGAACCGCAGGCCATGGAGCGATTGGTCCGCCAAAAAGGCCGCGTGGTGCTTCTGCAATGGCGCACGATGACGTTCAAGGTGGTGATCACACCGGCAGGATTGCTCGACCTCGCGCCGGTTGACGCCGCTGCGGATCTGACCCTGGTGATCACGGAGGACTCCCCTTTGGCCATCGCGCAAGCATTGCTGCAGGGTGGCAAACCCGGAGTGCGAATCGAAGGCGACGTGCAGTTGGCCGCTGACGTGAATTGGCTGACAGACCATGTGCGCTGGGATCTGGAGGAAGACCTTGCCCGCTTGATGGGTGATGCACCTGCGCACGCGCTGGTCCAGGTGGTGCGAACGATGGCGCAGGGTCTGCGGCAGTTTGTAGGTGCGCGCAATGCGGGCGCGTCGGACAGGTCCGCTGCATGAGTCGACTCGCGCGAGGCGTTTTTATTGCCTGGGTAATCTTTCGTTACGGACTGGATGAACTGGTACTGACCAGCTTTCAAAAGCCCTGGCTCACGCGTGCGGTGCGGGTACTCACGATAGGGCGCAAGCTGGACGCCCCGCGGGGGCAGCGCTTGCGCGAGGCGCTGGAGCGCCTGGGGCCGATTTTTGTCAAATTTGGCCAGGTGTTGTCAACCCGGCGCGATCTGATGCCGCTGGATATTGCCGACGAGTTGGCGCGTTTGCAGGACCGTGTGCCGCCTTTCAGTTCCGATGTGGCTGTCGCCACCATCGAGCGCGCATTGAAAAAGCCCCTGGCAGAGATATTTGTGTCCTTTGAACGCGAACCCGTGGCCAGCGCATCCATTGCGCAGGTGCACTTTGCCGTGTTGCGTGACCGCAAGAACCAGCTGCGCGAGGTAGCCGTCAAGGTTCTGCGCCCGGAGATGCGTGCAGCGATTGAAAAAGATTTGAGTCTGATGCGCATGATGGCCGGGTGGGTGGACGGCATGTCAGCCGACGGCAAACGCCTGCGGCCGCGCGAGGTGGTGGCCGAGTTCGACAAGTATTTGCACGATGAACTGGATCTGGTGCGGGAAGCCTCCAGCGCTGCGCAATTGCGGCGCAACATGGAGGGGCTCGATCTGGTCCTGATTCCTGAAATGCTGTGGGATTACTGCACCACCGAAGTGCTGGTGATGGAGCGCATGTATGGCGTGCCGATCAACCAGGTGGACAAACTCAGGGACGCGGGAGTGGACATTCCCAAGCTGGCGCGTGATGGCGTCACCTTGTTTTTTACCCAGGTGTTCCGTGATGGCTTCTTTCATGCCGACATGCATCCGGGCAACATCCAGGTCAGCCTGGACCCGAAGACTTTCGGTCGCTATATTTCGCTGGATTTCGGCATCGTCGGTACGCTTACCGAGACCGACAAGGAATACCTGGCGCAAAATTTTGTCGCCTTCTTCCGGCGCGACTACAAGCGGGTCGCGGAGTTGCATATTGAATCCGGATGGGTGCCGCTGACGACCCGGGTGGACGAGCTGGAGGCGGCCATTCGGGCGGTCTGCGAACCGTATTTCGACCGCCCCCTCAAGGAAATCTCGCTCGGAATGGTGTTGATGCGGCTGTTCCAGACGTCCCGGCGTTTTCAGGTCGAGATTCAACCCCAGTTGGTGTTGCTGCAAAAAACGTTGCTCAACATTGAAGGGCTGGGTCGCGATCTGGATCCGGAGCTCGACCTGTGGGCTACAGCCAAACCGTTTCTCGAAAGATGGATGCTCGGGCAAGTGGGGCCGCAAGCCTTGCTGGACCAACTCAAGGCGCAGGCCCCCCGGTATGCGCGGCTGCTGCCGGAACTGCCGCTGCTCCTGCAATCTTTTTTGCGTCGCGAAGCCACCGGCTCCAATCGGGCCGTGGAAGAGTTGCTGGCAGAGCAAAAGCGCACCAATGGGCTGCTCCAAAGCCTGGTGTTTGCCGTCATCGGATTCGCCTTTGGCATGGTTGTCATGCAGATTGTGGTGCGCGTGGGACTTTTTTAGCCCGCGCCCTATAATTGAAGGCTTTGCAACATGAAGTCAGAGCCATACAGCCATGCCTATATACGCCTATAAATGCGACTCCTGTGGGTTTGCCAAGGACGTATTGCAGAAAATGTCGGACGCTCCTCTGGAGATTTGTCCTGCCTGCTCCCAACCGTCCTTCAAAAAGCAGCTCACCGCAGCGGGGTTCCAGCTGAAGGGATCGGGTTGGTACGCCACCGATTTCAAGGGCGGCCCCAGTGCCGGTTCGGCCAGCCCGGCGGCCTCTGAGGGGGGCTCCGCAGCAGCCGCCGCGCCCAAGGCCGAACCTGCGCCGGTGGCTGCTGCGGCTCCCGCGACTCCCCCGGCGTCTGGCAGCTAATCGCTATTGACGACCCCATCTAGACTGGATCGACCGTGCCTATCAAAAAATACCTGCTGACCGGCCTGATGGTTTGGCTCCCGTTGGCCATCACCATCTGGGTGCTGCTGTGGCTGGTCGGCATGCTGGATGCAATATTCGGTGGTCTTCTTTCCGGACTGTCCGCGGTGACCTCCGCCAGCATGGCGCCATCCCTTGAGCGACTTCAGCACATTCCGGGATTGGGCGTAGTACTGGTGGCCACCGTTTTGCTCGCCACGGGCGCGCTGGTTTCCAATGTGGCCGGACGTTGGTGGGTCAAGCAGTGGGACCATTTGTTCATCCACATTCCGATCGTCAAATCGATTTACAACAGCGTCAAAAAAGTGTCCGACACGCTGTTTTCCAGCAACGGCAACGCGTTTCGCACGGCCCTGCTGGTGCAGTATCCGCGCCAGGGAAGCTGGACCATCGCATTCCAGACGGGTGTCCCCGATGGGGAAGTGTCGCGCCACCTTGGCTCCGACTTTGTCAGCGTGTACGTACCCACGACGCCGAATCCGACCAGCGGTTTTTTTCTGATGTTGCCCAGGGCGGACGTCATTGAACTCGATATGAGTGTGGACGAGGCTTTGACCTACGTGATCTCCATGGGTTCGGTTGCACCCTCCATGCCGGTTCCCAAGCCGGTCCTTTCCAAATAATCGTTATCTGTTAAACCCGCTGCCGTGATGCAGCGCTTTGAAAGCAAGCTATGGCCATGCGCTCCCACTATTGCGGTCTTGTGACCGATGCCCAACTGGGCGAAACCGTTTCCTTGTGCGGCTGGGTGAATCGCCGGCGCGACCATGGTGGTGTGATCTTTGTTGATTTGCGGGATCGTGAAGGCTATGTGCAGGTGGTGTGTGATCCTGACCGCGTGGACATGTTCAAGGCAGCAGAAGGCCTGCGCAACGAATTTTGCGTTCAAGTCAAGGGCTTGGTGCGTGCGCGGCCAGAAGGTACGGTCAACGAGAACCTGAAGAGCGGCAAGATTGAAGTGCTTTGCCATGAACTGATTGTGCTGAACCCCTCGGTCACGCCTCCGTTCCAGCTGGACGACGATAACCTGTCGGAAACCACGCGATTGACCCACCGGGTGCTGGATCTGCGCCGCCCGTACATGCAAAACAACCTGATGCTGCGCTACCGCGTGTCGATGGAAGTCCGCAAGTTTCTGGACGCCAATGGTTTTGTGGACATTGAGACCCCCATGCTGACCAAGTCCACTCCGGAAGGCGCGCGCGACTATCTGGTGCCCAGCCGTGTGCACGATGGCCATTTCTTTGCGCTTCCGCAGTCTCCCCAGCTGTTCAAGCAGTTGCTGATGGTGGCGGGATTCGATCGCTATTACCAGATCACCAAATGCTTCCGGGACGAAGACTTGCGCGCCGACCGCCAGCCCGAGTTCACCCAGATTGATATCGAAACCTCGTTCCTGGGCGAGGAAGAAATCCGCGACATGTTCCAGGGCATGATTACGACGGTTTTTAAGAACACCATCAACGTGGACCTGGGCGAGTTCCCGGTCATGACGTATGCGCAAGCCATGCACCAGTATGGCTCTGACAAGCCGGACTTGCGAGTGCAGATGGAGTTCACCGAAGTGACTGACGTGATGACCGACGTGGACTTCAAGGTGTTCGCCGGTGCCGCCACCATGAAGGGCGGCCGCGTGGTAGCGCTGCGCGTGCCGGGCGGAGCCCGGGAATCCGGTGGATTGACCCGCAGCGAGATCGACGCTTACACCGAGTTCGTCAAGATCTATGGGGCCAAAGGACTTGCGTACATCAAGGTCAATGAACTGGCCAAGGGCCGCGAGGGCTTGCAAAGCCCCATTGTCAAAAATATCCATGACAAGGCCGTTGCCGAAGTTCTGGCCCGTACGGGCGCACAGGACGGAGACCTGATTTTCTTTGGTGCGGACAAGGCCAAGGTCGTCAACGACGCCATCGGCGCCCTGCGCATCAAGATCGGACACAGCGAGTTCGGCAAGAAGAACGGCCTGTTTGAGAAGGGCTGGCGCCCTCTGTGGGTGGTCGACTTCCCCATGTTCGAGTTCGATGAAGAAGCCCAGCGCTACACGGCGACGCACCATCCGTTTACCGCGCCAAAAGATGGACACGAGGACTGGATGGTTACCGCGCCCGAGAAATGTATTTCCAAGGGCTATGACATGGTCCTGAACGGATGGGAAATGGGCGGCGGATCGGTGCGTATTCACCGTGCTGATGTGCAGCAGAAGGTATTTGACGCATTGAAGATCACGCCAGAAGAAGCCCAGCTCAAGTTTGGCTTCCTGCTGGACGCCTTGCAATACGGAGCACCTCCGCACGGCGGCTTGGCTTTCGGCCTGGACCGCGTCGTGACGCTGATGACGGGTGCGGACTCTATTCGCGACGTCATCGCCTTCCCCAAGACACAGCGCGCGCAGTGTTTGTTGACGCAGGCACCCAGCCCGGTTGACGAAAAGCAATTGCGCGAGTTGCATATCCGTCTGCGCACCCCCGAGGCGGCAAAGGTCGGTTGATTCCCTGTCTGGTGCACAATGAAAGGGCGCCGTTGTAGCGCCCTTTTTTATGCCCAAACCTTACAAGATTCCCGAATCGGTTCTCATCGTTATCTACACCCCGTTGCTGGAGGTGTTGCTGATCCGGCGTGCCGACGGCGTGGGGGAATTGGCAGAGTTCTGGCAGTCGGTTACGGGTAGCAAAGACACACTGGACGAGCCGTTGGCGGATGCTGCGGTGCGCGAAGTGCGCGAGGAAACCGGTATTGAATCGGTGGTCGGTGGCACTTCGGGGTTGCCGACTACCCCCTTGTTGCTGGATTGGCATCTGGAAAATGTGTACAGCATTTACCCCCGCTGGTTGCATCGCTACGGCCCAGGCGTGAGCCACAACACCGAGCATGTTTTTGGTCTGCAGGTGCCGTTTGCCTGCCCTGTACAGCTGGCCCCCAGGGAGCACACTCACTACCAGTGGTTGCCTTACCAGCAAGCCGCTGAGAAGTGTTTTTCACCCTCCAACGCCGAAGCCATACTGTGGCTTCCCCGGCTTGCAGAGTCTGCACGAATGAGCGAGGACGAAACCACATGACACTATTGCGCGTAGCTACGTACAACATCCACAAAGGCGTGCAGGGCATTGGCCCCAGGCGACGCCTCGAAATTCACAATCTGGGCCATGCCGTCGAGCAACTGGATGCGGACATTGTGTGTTTGCAGGAGGTGCGCAAGGTGCACCGCAGGGAGTCCGAGTATTTCACCCAATGGCCGGAGATGCCGCAGGCTGATTTTCTGGCGCCTGAGGGTTACACCGCGGTATATCAGACCAACGCCCATACCCGACACGGAGAGCATGGCAACGCCATGCTGACGCGTTGGCCGGTTGTGGGGCACCAGCACGAGGACATGTCGGATCACCGTTTTGAGCAGCGCGGGCTGTTGCACACGGAGGTGCTGGTGCATGGGAGAGCCGTGCATGTCGTGGTGCTGCACTTGGGCCTGATCAAGGCAAGCCGGGTACGCCAGCTTGACCAAGTCGCACGCTTTGTCGAGCGGGAGATTCCCGCTGATGCGCCACTGGTGGTAGCAGGTGACTTCAATGACTGGGGCACGCTGGTTCAGAAGGCGCTCGGCGCAGCGGGATTGACGTCGTTCGGCGCGCAGCGGGTGGCCACCTTCCCATCCCGTCTGCCCGTGGTGCAACTGGACTATGTGTTTGCACGTGGTCTGCAACCTTTGGGTCTGCAGGTTCCGCGCGGACGCATCTGGGGGCGCATGTCGGACCATTTGCCCTTGATTGCAGAGTTCGATCTTCCGTTGGAGGCCTAGTGGCCTTCCCGCAGCCCAGGCCAGGTCATCAGCTGAACCTGCTGGAAGGCGGATCCGCATTTTTCCCGGCGCTGGTCGATGCGATCGACCGCAGCACGCTGGAAGTCCGCCTGGAAACCTATATCTTCAGTTTTGATGCTTCAGGAGAGCAGGTGGCGACGGCCCTGGTTCGGGCTGCGCAGCGAGGCGTAGCCGTTTACCTGGTGATGGATGGTATTGGTACACCCATGATTCCAGTCGACTGGGCTCAACGCTTGACGGAGGCGGGCGTCAACTGGCACTGCTTCTCCCCTCTGGGGCGCTGGGGTTTGTTGATTCCCGGTCGCTGGCGCCGGTTGCATCGCAAGCTGTGCGTGGTGGATGCTGCTGTTGCCTTTTGTGGCGGGATCAATATTCTGGATGATTTTTTCGATCCTGTTCACGGCGTCCTGGAGTCGCCGAGATTCGATTTTTCTATCCAGGTCAGAGGCCCGTTGGTGGCGGATGTTCACCGAGCCATGGTTCAGTTCTGGGAGCGGCTGCAACTCGCCCTGCAGTTGGAGCACTTGCAGTTTGAAGGCGCACGGCAGACCTTGCAGAACGCCGGTACGCAGACCGTGTGTCCTGTGTGGACACCTTTCAGCTCCGCAGACTCACACAGCGCGGGCTCCAGTGCCATGCTGGTCCTGCGCGACAACCTGCTCAATCGCACCCGTATTGAACGAGCCTATCGCAAGGCCATCGCTGGTGCGCGCCAGGAAGTGCTGATTGCCAATGCCTATTTTTTGCCCGGTGGCAAGCTGCGCCGGGCATTGATGCACGCAGCGCGCCGCGGAGTGCGGGTGCGCTTGCTGCTGCAGGGTCGCTACGAAAATTTTATGCAATACCATGCCACGCGGCCGGTCTTTGGCGTGCTGCTGGCGGCGGGTGTCGAGATTCACGAGTATTCCGTTGGTTTTCTTCATGCCAAAGTGGCCGTGGTGGACGGACATTGGGCCACTGTGGGCTCATCCAACCTCGATCCCTTGAGTCTCTTGCTGGCGCGGGAGGCCAACGTGGTGGTCGAGGACACTGTGTTCTCCGGGGAGTTGAGAACCCGCCTGATTGCCGCCATGGACGCCCACTCAGTCCAGCTTGACCCCGAGCTGTGTGCTGATCGGCCCTGGCAACAGCGTGCACTGGACCGTCTGGCATTCGGTGTGATGCGCCTGCTCCTGTTTTTGACTGGACGACGCTATTGATTTGATAGCATTTTTCGCCTTGGGGACTTGGGCTTGACCCGTTAACCCTGTTGCCCAAAGGCTGGTAGTATTCCCCAATGTTAATGAAGAATCAGAGCACCATGAATTCAGTTGATGCGGATGAGGGAATTCCTGTTTCCGTCAAGATTCGGGAGCGCGTACAAGCTGCGCGCAAGCGTTTTCACGCCAATGACAATATTGCGCAATTCATCGAGCCCGGCGAGTTGGAGCTGTTGCTGGACGAAGTGGAAGACAAGATGAAAGGCGTGCTGAGCAGCCTGGTCATTGATACCGAAAATGACCACAACACCGACAACACCGCGCGTCGCGTGGCCAAGATGTATGTCAATGAGGTATTTCGTGGCCGTTACGTAGCGGCGCCGGCCATCACCGAGTTTCCCAACGTCGGCCACCTCAACGAGTTGATGATTGTGGGGCCCATCACGGTGCGCAGTGCCTGCAGCCACCATTTTTGTCCGGTTATCGGAAAAATCTGGATCGGCGTCATGCCCAACGAACACACCAATGTTATCGGTTTGAGCAAATACGCCCGCCTTGCCGAGTGGATTATGGGTCGTCCTCAAATCCAGGAAGAGGCTGTGGTGCAGCTAGCCGACTTGATTCAGGAAAAAACCCAGCCTGATGGTCTCGCCATCGTGATGGAGGCCAGTCACTATTGCATGGCCTGGCGCGGCGTGAAGGATATGGACAGCAAGATGATCAACTCGGTCATGCGCGGCGTCTTCCTGAAAGACCCGAACCTGCGGCGCGAATTTTTGTCTTTGATTCCCCGGAAAGGTTGATCCCATGTTGGTACGTTTGCTGTACGCCAGTCGCGCGATTGATCCTAGTGCTGATGCGATCGAGGCCATTCTGGCCCAATCCCGTCAGTACAACCCCACATCCGGCATTACCGGCATTCTTTGTTACGGTGGCGGCATTTTTCTGCAAGCTATTGAGGGCGGACGGATGCCCGTGAGTGAGTTGTACGGACACATTCAGAGAGACGCCCGGCACAAGGATGTTGTGCTTCTGCACTATGAAGAAATCTCCGAGCGACGTTTCGGCGGGTGGACGATGGGTCAGGTCAATATGTCCAAAATCAACCACAGCATTCTTCTCAAGTACGCTGAAAAGCCCGAGCTCAATCCGTACGCGGTCTCGGGGCAAGTGTCTCTGGCATTGCTTGAAGAACTGATGGCGACCGCCTCCATCATCGGGCGGATCTGACCCGGCTGCCATGACCGTGCTGGTGGGGTGCGATTTTTCGAGCAGTCCGACCAAGCGCAAGCAGATTGTCCTGGCTTTTGGTGATGTGACCAGTGGTCGGGTGCGACTCACGCGCATCGAGCGACTGGAGTCCCTGAACGCATTTTCCGATTGGCTGCGTCAGCCGCAGAGTTGGTTGGGTGCCTTTGACTTGCCCTTTGGCTTGCCTCGTGAACTGGTTGAGACACTGGGGTGGCCTCTGGAATGGAAGGCCTGCATCCAGCACTATGCATCACTGAGCCGGGAAGACATCCGCACCCTGTTTGCAGGATTTTGTGCCGCGCGCCCCGCGGGTGCCAAATTTGCCCATCGTGCCACGGACCGTCTCGCGGGATCGAGTCCCTCCATGAAATGGGTGAATCCACCCGTCGCCTACATGTTGCACGCCGGAGTTCCACTCCTTCTGGATGCCGGCGTCCACCTGCCGGGCCTGCATGCGGGCGATGTGCTGGACGTAGATGCCGCGGGGCAATCCCGTCGCGTGGCGTTGGAAGCCTATCCAGGCCTGCTGGCCCGGGAAATCCTGGGGCAGCGTAGTTACAAGAGTGATGACAAGGCCAAACAGACCGTTGACCGCCTGATTGCCCGCAAAGATCTTGTAACCGCGCTGGAAATGGGTCGCAGCCGATTGGGTTTGCGTTTGAAGTTGTCGCACGCGCAAAGAGATGCGCTGGTTGACGACGCATCCGGTGATGCCCTGGATGCCGCGCTGTGTTTGATGCAGGCAGCGTGGTCGTACCAACAGCACCTGGATGGTGCTCCCCGATACGGTTTGCCTGCTGAGGTGGATCCCCTGGAGGGCTGGATCATCAGCGCGTGAACGCCGCCAGACGCTGCTCAGCGTGGAATGACCGCGTCCTGGATCTTGAGCGCTAATTGGGAAATAGCCATTGCCGCTGGACTGCCCGGGGTGCTTTGCATCAGCAACTGGCGTCGCATGATGGCTTGGCGTACCGACGGGTCCGCAGGGATATCACCCATGTGAATCAGTTTGATGTGCCGTCCGGGCTCGCTGACGACGAAGCGATCCAATACCTGCTGCAGCTGAACCGTAATGGCCCGTCCATCCCCCAGGCGTGCCGTCTGGTTGATCACCATCCGGATGATCTGGCGCTTTTGCTGTCCCACCAGCACTTTGATGGTTGCATAAGCATCCGTGAGGGAGGTGGGCTCAGGCGTCGCTACCACCAGCACTTCGGAGGCGAGGGACACGGCAAACAACACCACATCGGAAATCCCTGCGCCGGTGTCCAGCAGCACGATGTCGTAATGCGGCACCAGTCCGTTCATGATGCGCAGGAAATCTCCCCGCACCTCGGGCGTGAGGCGGGAGTATTCCACCATACCCGAGCCGGCCAGCAGGACGGAAAATCCTCCAGGTGCCCGGATGATGGCTTCTTCGAGCTTGGCTTTACCCGTGAACACATCGTGCAAGGTAATCTTTGGGTACAAATTGAGAACCACGTCCAGGTTGGCAAGTCCCAGGTCGGCATCGAGCACCAGCACCCGCTGGCCCAGTTTGGCCAAGGCAGCCGCCAGGTTAGCCGAGACGAACGTCTTGCCCACGCCACCCTTGCCGCTGGTCACAGCCACCACCTTTCCCAAAGGCTTGAGCGGAACCGTGGCACTGCTCGCGCCGGGTTCAGGTGGATTCAGCACATCAGACATCAATTAACCCTCTGCATCGCGCTGTGGACGGATGCGCCCGACATTTCGCTGGGAACACTTTCGACCCACGCAGGATCACCCAGCGCGAGATGGCCAAACAGAAGATTTTTCTCTTCTGCACTGACAAAAATTTCTTGTTGCTGGTCCAGAGAGACACGGTTGCGTCCCTCGGACTTGGCTTTGTACAACTGCACGTCCGCGCGCTCCGTCCACAAGGTGGCGGTTGAGCGCACCCATTCAGGCGCGTAAGCACCGCCTACGCTGACGGTGACGCGGATGGTGACGCCGGGTGAAACCTGGATAGCCAAAGACTCGACCGTCTGACGGATACGCTCGGCTACCGTTATGCCAAATGAGGTAGGGCAGTTGGGCAAAACCACCGCAAACTCTTCCCCGCCATAGCGGGCCAGGGTATCCATGGGCCGTACACAGCTCGCCAGGCATTTGGCAACGGTTCGCAGTACCTGGTCTCCAGCCTGATGACCGTAGGTGTCGTTTACTTTCTTGAAGTGATCAATGTCCAGCATCAACAAGAGTGCCGGGCTTCCCGATCGCGCAACGCCATCAATAGTTCGCTCTTGCACCGCGCAAAGGTGTCTGCGGTTGGAGAGCCCCGTCAAGGGGTCCTTGAGTGACAACTCACACAGGCCGTTAATGATCCCCTGCAGGTAATCATGGCCCGATTCCTCGGCCGATGGGAGGGCCTGCACCATGTCATGGTCCAGAAGCGCGCGCGCGTCATCCAACCGCAGATTTTGCAATTCAATGATGGGATTTGGGGCTTTGGAGACCACGGTTTGATTCGGTGTTTTGCAGGCAAAGTCTAACAGGATGCAGTGCTCTGTTTTGCGCGAAATAAGGCGAGAAAAGCAGACGACGGTCTGCGCGCAATACGAGTTCTATATGGTCGCTCTTCCTGCTTCAATCAAGACGGCGGAAAATGCGCGATGTCCGCCAGAGCCTCTGTGTCCGTGCGGTACAGCCGAAGCAGGGGGGTGTCCTGCAACTGCCCGGCGCGGCGTAAAACGGTTTCGACCGGCAGTTTGATGCCGCTGATGAGCAGGGTGATGCCGCGTCCAGTCAAATAGCGCGTGATTTGACCGAAAACTTCCACGCCCGTGGCGTCGATCCGATTGATGGGATGGGCAAACAACGCGACATGGCGAACATCCGGATGATTGCCCAAGTGGTCAATAATGTTGCGCTCCAGGCTGCTCGCTGCTGCGAAATCGAGTTCGGCATCCATGCGCACGGCGTAAAAATGGGGTGCCAGGGGCGGCAAGTGCCAGAGGTTCCGATCGCGCAGACTCCCGTCCGGATGCAGACCCACTTCAATGATCCTTGGATGCAGGCGCTGGTGGAGAAAGTGGCTTAGTCCCATCAACACGCCGGCCAGCACACCCCAGTAAATGCGGGGTGCGGTGATCAAGGTGACCAGGAAAGTGACGCCCATGGTGAGGGCCTCTACGGGCAGCACCCGCCATAGCCGCACAAAGCTGGCTGGTTTGAACAGGCTGCTGACGGCGGCCACTACCACCGCTGCCAATACTGCCGAAGGCACGTGGTACAGGGCGGGCGTAAGCCATAGCAACACGGCCAGAACCATGGCAACCGTGACCACTGTGGCCCAGCCGGTCTTTGCACCGGCATACAAATTGATGGCAGACCGTGAAAATGAGGAGCTGGTTGGAAATCCGCCGGTCAAGCCTGACGCCATTTTGGCGAGGCCTTGGGCGATAAGGTCCTGGTTGTCGTTCCACGGTTTGCCTCCCAGCTGGCTTTCGGCCTTGGCGCTGGAAGCCGTTTCGAGAAAGCTCACAAGTGAAATCACCATGGCGGGCACAATCAACGCGCCCAGCGTAGTCCAGCCCAAGCCGCCTGGCCAATAAAGACCCGGCAAGCCCGAAGGCAGACTGCCGATCACGGCACCTCCGTGGGCTGCAAATCCGCTAAGGTAGCTCACGACACCGGCACCCACCACCACGACCATGACGGTGGGTGCGTTGGGCGCCAGCTTCTTGCCTGCTACCAGCACCGCAAGGCTGACCAGGCCAAACGCGGCATCGGCCGGCGCCACGCGCAGCGAATGCCATTCCGACCAGCTGCTTTGCATGCCGATCAAAGGCGGCAACTGCGACACAACAATCAGCACGGTGGCCGCTTGGGTGAAGCCCGCCAGAACCGGCGAGCTCACCAGATTCAGAATCCAGCCGAACCGGCCCAGACCCAAAGCCAGCTGCATCAACCCGCTTAACAAGGCCAGCCAGACGGCCAAAGCCACCCATTGCGTGCTACCCGGATCCGCCAGGCCGGTGAGCGATGCCATCACCAACAGGCTCGTCAATGCCGTTGGACCCACAGACAACCGGGGCGAGGCACTCCACAAGACCGCTACCAGGGCTGGCAAAAAAGAGGCATAGATGCCGGAAATCAAGGGCATCCCCGCCAGCGCGGCATAGGCGACGGACTGCGGCACGATGATCAGCGCAACCGTTAGCCCGGCCATCAATTCGCCCCGCAGCATTGCGGCAGTAGGGCGGGGCCACTGTAAAAATGGCAGCCATCGGGCAAGTGGTGTCATGGGGTGGTGCGTGAGGATGATTCCCTCTATCTTAGTGTGGCTGCCGGCCTTCTATGATGTTGCCATGAAATCCGTTTATCTCTTGGCTGCTCTTGTTTTCATAGCTACTAGCGCATATGCAGCGGGGGCCTGGACCGGATTGGTTGAATATGTGGTTGATGGCGACACCTTGCATGTGCGCCCGATCGGCGGAGGGCCATTGCGCCGTGTGCGTCTGGAGGGGCTGGATGCCCCGGAAATTTGCCAGCCGTGGGGTCCACAAGCGCGCCAGGCACTGGCGCAGCACGTGCTGCACCACCGCGTGCAGGTGCAAAGCCGCGCACAGGATGACTACGGGCGTCTGGTCGCCCGCGTGCGTGTAGAGGGGGTCGATATCGGGGCATGGATGGTGACGCAGGGGAACGCCTGGTCGTATCGCTGGCAAGCACGCAAGGGCCGCTATGACCGCCAGGAAGGCGCAGCCCGTGTGCAGGCTCGGGGCCTGTTTGCGTCAGGGAATGCAGAGAGGCCTGGCGACTTTCGGCGCCGGCACGGTAGCTGCTATCCGGGGCGGTGAGCCGTGCCGCAGACCGGGCACTGGGGGTTGCGCGGTAGCCGGATATCCGTCCAACCCATGCTGCGGCCATCGAGCATCAGGAGGCGTCCGATGGCGGGCTCACCGGCGCCACTGACCAACTTGAGCGCTTCAGCCGCCTGCATGCTGCCAATAATGCCCACCAGCGGCGCGAACACGCCCATGGTGGCGCAGCGCGTTTCTTCAAAGTCGGTGGTGGGAGGGAACACGCAGGCATAGCAGGGTGAGTCGTCCCGGCGCGGGTCGTACACCGCCAGTTGGCCATCAAAGCGGATGGCGGCACCGGATACCAGCGGCACATGGTGGCGGACGCATGCGGCGTTCAGGGCCTGTCGTGTGGCGAAGTTATCGCTGCAGTCCAGCACCACGTCGGCATCTGCAACCAGCGCATCCAGGCGTGTCGCATCGGCGCGCTCGTTCAGTACCGTAATCTGCAGGCCGGGGTTGATGGCCAAGAGAGTCTGGCGCGCCGATTCCACCTTGGGCTGGCCAACGCGGGCCTCCGTATGAATGATCTGGCGCTGCAGGTTGGTCAAGTCCACCGTATCGTGGTCGACCAGTGTGAGGTGCCCGATTCCGGCCGTGGCAAGGTAGAGCGCGGCAGGAGAGCCCAACCCCCCCACCCCGATCACCAACGCGTGGGCTTCCAAAATTCGCTGTTGCCCTTCCACGCCCAACTCGTTGAGCAGAATGTGGCGCGAGTAGCGCAGCAGCTGCGAATCATCCATGGCGCAGGTCAATTGTCTTTGGGTTCTTCCTTGCGCTCTACCTGGGTCTTGCTAATCAGGACGGGACGTCCTTTCAGCTGGTTGATCGCCTGGATCAGCTGGAAATCCTTATCAGAGCCGAACTCGGGCGGACGGCGCTCCGAAGCGGGCTTGCGGGACTCTTCCTCCAGGCGCTTGAGCGCTTCTTCACGGGCTTTTTCACGCGTGGCGTCTTTCACTTCTTCGCCCTGACCGCTTCCAAGGTGTTTGCCCAGATCAGCTTCCCGCGTGCGAAGGGCCGCAAAAGGGCTGCCTTCTTCGGTTTCGTCCACCATCACGTCGGGCACGATGCCCTTGGCCTGAATGGATTTTCCACTCGGGGTGTAGTACCGCGAGGTGGTGATCTTCAAGCCGGTATCAGGCCCCAAAGGCCGGAATGTCTGAACGGAACCTTTGCCGAAGGTCTGGGAGCCCATGATGGTGGCACGGCTATGGTCCTGCAACGCACCCGCCACGATCTCGCTGGCAGAGGCGGAGCCTTCGTTAACCAGCACGATCAAAGGTACCTTTTTCAGAGCGGCCGGCAACGCCTTCAGGGGGTCCGAGCCATCGCGGCTCAGATAGTCACGCTGGGTAGCCTTGAATACCTGTTTGCTGTCGGCGGTTTGTCCGTTGGTGGACACTACGGTTACGTTCTCAGGCAGAAAGGCTGCTGACACCGCCACTGCGGCGTTGAGCAAACCGCCCGGGTCGTTGCGCAAATCCAGCACCAAGCCTTTGATATGGGGATCCTGCTTGTAGATTTCTTCGAGTTTTTTGGCGAAGTCGTCCACAGTGCGTTCCTGGAACTGGCTGACACGGATCCAGGCGTAGCCCGGCTCCATGATTTTGCCCCGCACAGACTGCTGCTTGATCTCTTCGCGAACAATGGTGACTGCAAAAGTTCGGTTTTCGTCCTTGCGGAAGATTGTGAGAATGACCTTGGTATTGGGTTCACCCCGCATGCGCTTCACGGCATCGTTCAGGGTCATGCCCTTCACCGCCGCGTCGTCCACCCGGGTGATCAGGTCGTTTGTCTTGAGGCCTGCCCGGAACGCAGGTGAACCTTCAATGGGAGACACCACTTTAACCAAGCCGTCTTCCTGGGTGATTTCGATGCCCACGCCCACGAAGCGCCCAGAGGTGCCTTCTTTGAATTCCTTGAATGATTTTTTGTCAAAGTACTGAGAATGCGGGTCCAGGCTGGACACCATGCCCGATATGGCTTCCGTGATCAGTTTTTTCTCATCGACTGGCTCGACATAGTCACTCTTGACCATGCCGAAGACGGCGGCCAGCTGCTGCAACTCTTCCAGCGGCAAAGGCGCAAGCGTATTGCGCGCAACGGTCTGGAGCGACACCGTTGTCAATGCCCCCGCCATGACGCCCACGCCGATCCAGCCTGCAATTTTCAGTTTTTGACCCATAAGTATTCCTGTGTGGATTCAATATACACCTTGGAGGAGGGCCTCTGCTTTGAGTTCCCTCAGTTCCTGAATCAAATGCCGGGAATAGCCGGAAAACAGGTCAGAAACTGACCCGTCTTTACCTAGGCTTTACCCTGGGATGCCACTGCGGCAGCGGCTTTGGCGGCTGCTTCGGCGTCGCCGAGGTAGTAGTGGCGAATCGGTTTGAGGTTTGCGTCGAGTTCGTACACCAGTGGAATACCGTTGGGAATGTTCAGACCGACGATGTCATTATCAGAAATGTTGTCCAGATACTTCACCAGCGCCCGGATTGAGTTGCCGTGGGCTGCCACCAGAACGCGTTTTCCGCTCAGGATGGCGGGTGCCATGGAGTCGTTCCAGAATGGCATAACGCGCGCGACGGTGTCCTTGAGGCATTCAGTCAGCGGAATTTGCTCGGGTTGCAGCTTGGCATAGCGTGGGTCGGAGCGTTCACTGCGGGCGTCGGTGGGTTCCAGTGCCGGCGGCGGCGTGTCATAGCTGCGGCGCCACTGCAAAACCTGGGCATCGCCGTATTGCTTGGCCATGTCGATTTTGTTCAGTCCTTGCAGCGCACCGTAATGACGCTCGTTCAGACGCCAGGAGTGCACCACAGGCAACCAGGTGCGATCCATTTCATCCAGGCAATGCCACAGGGTACGCGTCGCGCGCTTGAGCACACTGGTGTAGGCAATATCGAACTCGTACCCCTCGGACTTCAATAAATGGCCGGAATTTTTCGCCTGTTCGACCCCGGTGGGTGTCAGATCAACGTCGGTCCAGCCGGTAAAGCGGTTTTCAAGATTCCAGGTGGATTCGCCGTGGCGAACGAGAACAAGTTTGTACATGGTGACCGAGGTAAATGCGGGATTGGGGCCGGGTGTCCGGCAGCGAAACAGCCATCATTCTAAAATGGAGGGCTGACGGTTAAGTAACTAACAAGGAACAAAGTGAAATTCATTTTCGATAACTGGATGTTGATTTCCATTGCGGTGGCTTCGGGGGCACTGTTGCTGTGGCCGGTGATGAAGGGCGCAGCGATGACCGGCCTGGACCCCGCGACGGCGGTGCAGCTGATCAATCGTGAAAAAGGGGTGGTGATTGATGTGTGCGAACCGGGGGAGTTTGCGGCAGCGCATGTGGGTGGAGCCCGGAATATTCCGCTGGGCCAGCTGGAAAGCAAGCTCTCGGGTGCGGTCAAGAATAAGACCGTTCCCTTGATTCTGGTGTGCCAGTCCGGCGCGCGTTCTGGCCGCGCTGTTGCGATTGCGAAGAAACTGGGTTACGAGCAGGCTCAATCCCTGGGTGGTGGGCTGGCAAGCTGGAAAGCCGCTAATCTGCCCATTGAAAGAGGTTAAAACCATGCAAACTGTCAAGATGTACACCACCGCTGTCTGCCCCTATTGCGTGCAGGCGAAGCGGGTTCTCCTGTCCAAGGGCGTGGAGAGCATTGAAGAAATTCGCATTGACACGCGGCCCGATGAGCGTGTGAAGATGATGGAAATCACCGGTCGGCGCACCGTGCCGCAAATTTTCATTGGTTCCACCCATGTGGGCGGCTGCGATGATCTGATGGCGCTGGACAGCAAGGGCGGCTTGTTGCCTTTGCTCAACGCAGTCTGATCGCCACATAAAAGTCACAGGGGGGGCTCGTCTTGGCGGGTTTTCGGCTGAGATAATCCCTCACAATTGCATTTCCTGTTGTCAGCCCGTCCGGCGTATTTCGGGCGGGCTTTGTTTTACTTTGAAGGTGTTTCCATGTCTGACCAAGATCCTATTTTCCAGATTCAGCGCGTCTACCTGAAGGAGGCTTCGCTGGAGCAGCCCAACTCTCCCGGCATATTGCTGGACCAAGAGCAGCCAGCGGTGGATATCCAGCTCGGCGTAGAAGCAACACCGGTTGCCGAGGGTATCTATGAAGTGTGTGTGACGGCAACTGTGCACACCAAAATCAAGGATAAAACTGTGTTTCTGGTGGAAGCGAAGCAGGCCGGTATTTTCGAAATCCGCAACCTGCCGCAGGAGCAGTTGGGTCAGATCATGGGTATTGCCTGCCCGCAAATCGTGTATCCCTATCTGCGGGGTAACGTGGCAGACCTGATCCAGCGCGGTGGTTTTCCACCGGTGCATCTGTCTGAAATCAATTTCCAGGCCATGTACGAACAGCAGAAAGCGGAAAGCGCTGGCGCGCCTGCTGGCAGCTTGCCCCAGTAAATTTTAAGTCTAATCGGCCTCTAGCCCCCGTATACATTGCGCAAGCAGCTATGAAAATTATAGTGCTGGGTGGCGGAGCGTGGGGCACAGCGTTGGCCATCAGCGCTTGTTGCAACAGCTTGTCCCGCCATCAGGTCACCCTCTGGGTGCGTGATGGCCAGCAGGGGCAGGCGATGCAGCAGCAGCGCGAAAATCAGCGCTACCTGCCCGGGGTTGCACTGCCTTCGGACTTGCAGATCAGTGCGAGCAATTTGTCTGAACTGGTCGACTCACTGTCGCAATATGACCTGGTCATCGTGGCTTCACCCATGGCCGGGCTACGCGGATTGCTCTCGCAGATGCAGGGTTGCCGCGCCCCGGTTGCCTGGTTGTGCAAGGGCTTTGAGGCAGGAACGGGCTCGGCTCCCGGCCTGCTGGGCCATGAAGTGCAGGGCGAGGTGGCCCCCGGCCTGCGCGCCGGCGTACTCAGTGGCCCCAGCTTTGCGCAAGAAGTGGCGCTGGGTCAACCCACCGCTCTGGTGGCGGCGAGTCTGCATGCCGAGGTACGCGATGCGTTGGTGGCCGCCTTCCACAGCCCGACGCTGCGTGTCTACGCGAATGAGGATGTGGTGGGTGTCGAAGTGGGCGGGGCCGTGAAGAATGTTTTGGCCATTGCAACGGGATTGTGTGATGGACTGCAACTGGGTCTCAATGCCCGCGCAGCGTTGATTACGCGGGGGCTCGCCGAGATGACGCGTCTAGGGCTGGCGTTGGGTGCCAAAACAGAAACCTTCATGGGCTTGAGTGGCTTGGGGGATTTGGTATTGACCGCTACTGGCGATCTGTCACGCAACCGGCGCGTGGGCCTGGCTTTGGCGCAAGGCAAAACACTGCAACAAGCGGTTGAAACGCTGGGTCACGTGGCTGAAGGCGTCTACAGCGCGCGTACCGTCTTGCAGCGCGCGCGCAGTCTGGGCGTGGACATGCCCATCGCCGAGGCGGTGGTCGATTTGCTGGATGGACGCCTGAAACCTGCTCAGGCCGTTGCCGCCCTGATGGGGCGGGAGCCGGCCCTCGAAGGGGCCTGATCAGCTCCCGGAACTTCCCGGATCAGCCCTTTGCCACCCGCGCCGCAATGTGGGCAAGCGCTTCTTCCACCTGATCCACCAGAATCAGGCACAACTCTCCCGGTGCCAGTTTGTCCATGGCGGTATCAATCGCCAGAAACTCGCCGTGGATTTCCATTGAACGGGTGGTGCGCCGCGCTTGGGCCAGTCCCTGGCGCAACAAGGCAATCACTTCACCATCCTGCCGTCCGCGCTGGCACTGGTCCTCGTAGAGAATGACCTCGTCAAAGGCGTCACCCAGAATCTCGGTTTGCTGGCGAATGTCCTGATCGCGCCGGTCCCCAGCGCCGCTGATGACCACTGTGCGGCGGGTCCCAGGCATGGCCTGCACGGCCTGCACCAGGGCCACCATGGCGTCGGGGTTGTGGCCGTAATCAGCAATCACGGTGGCACCCCGGTACTGAAACAGGTTGAAACGCCCCTGGGCGTTGTCCGTGTCGTTGGCGAAGAGCGCCAGACCTTGGCGGATGACATCCCAATCAACGCCCAGCGCCCAAACTGCCGCGACGGAAGCCATGACGTTTTCGACCTGAAAGCCAATGGCGCCACCCAGTGTGATGGGTATGTCAGCCAGGGCGATCTTTTGCTGGAAATCGCCTTTTGCCGCCACCACGTGGCCATCCTCAACGTACACCACCGCCTGACCCTGGGCCCGGTGGGTCGCCATCACGGGGTGGTATTTGTCCACGGCAAAGAACGTGACCGAACCGCGGCATTTGCTGGCCATGATGGACACGTTAGGGTCAATCGCATTGAGCACCGCGACGCCTTTGGGGGACACGTTCTGGACGATCACCCGTTTCAACACGGCCAGATCCTGTACCGTGGTGATGTAGTTCAGTCCCAGATGGTCGCCGCTGCCGACGTTGGTGACGACGGCCACGTCACAGCGGTCAAAGGCGAGGCCTTCGCGCAAAACGCCGCCGCGGGCCGTTTCCAGCACGGCGGCATCGACGTCCGGGTGCAGCAGTACGCTGCGTGCGCTTTTTGGCCCGCTGCAGTCGCCCGTGTCAATGCAGTTGCCGCCCACGTAGACGCCGTCGGTATTGGTCATTCCCACGCACAGGCCGTTTTGCGTCAGCAGATGCGAAATCAGGCGCACCGTGGTGGTTTTGCCGTTGGTTCCGGTCACCGCAACAATGGGTATGCGCCCGTTCTGCCCGTTCTTGAACAAGGTGGAAATGATGGCTTCACCCACCGGGCGGCCTTTGCCAAACGAGGGGCTCAGGTGCATGCGCAAGCCCGGTGCCGCGTTGACCTCCACAATGCCCCCGCCCTGTTCTTCGATGGGTCGCAGAATGCTGTCGCACACCACGTCCACGCCGCAGATGTCCAGCCCCACCATGTGGGCCGCCGCCACCGCGCGGGCGGCAACGTCCGGGTGAACATCGTCGGTTACATCGGTGGCAGAGCCGCCCGTGGACAGGTTGGCGTTGTTGCGCAGGTTGACCCGCTGTCCCTTGGCGGGAATGTCATCCGCAGAGAATCCTTGCGAGGCCAGGCAGGCGTGCGCGATGTCGTCAAAGCGCATTTTGGTGAGCGAAGTCGAATGTCCCGAGCCACGCCGCGGATCCAGATTCACCAGATTCACCAGTTCAGTGATGGTGTGTACTCCGTCGCCCGCCACTTTGGGTGGGTCCCTGCGCGCTGCCGCGACCAGCTTGTCGCCCACGACCAGCAACCTGAAATCGTTGCCCGGCATGTAGCGCTCAACCAGAATGTCATCCCGAAATTCGGCTGCTGCCGCGTAGGCCTTGAGCAGGTGCGCCTTGTCGGTAATGTTGACCGTAACGCCCTTGCCCTGGTTGCCGTCGTTGGGTTTGACCACCACCGGCAGACCAATTTCGCAGGCCGCTACCCAGGCATCTTCGGCATCTGTCACCGCGCGGCCGTTAGGAACCGGCACACCCGCAGCGGCCAGCAGCTTTTTGGTGAGTTCCTTGTCCTGGGCGATGGCTTCCGAAATGGCACTGGTGACGTCAATCTCAGCGGCTTGAATCCGCCGCTGCTTGCTGCCCCAGCCAAAGCGAACCATGCTGCCCTCGGTCATCCGGCTGAACGGAATATTGCGGGCCACAGCCGCATCCACAATGCACCCGGTGCTGGGCCCCAGGCGCACGTCTTCATCGAGCTCACGCAATTGGGACAGGGCATGGGCCAGATCAAAGGGGCTGTCATCCAATGCCGCCTGGCACAGGGCCTGCGCCAGATCCATTGCAAGTCGACCCACAGCCTCTTCGCTGTATTCGACCACGACCTGGTAGACGCAGGCATCCACGGTGGGTGTGGTGCAACTGAACGTAACCGGGCAACCGGCTTGGGCCTGCAAGCCCAGTGCAGCCAACTCCAGTACATGCGCCATGGGAATCGAGCCTACTTGGCCTGTTGGCTGAAAGAGGCTGATCTCTGGAAAACGCGCCCGCAAATGCACTTCAAAGCCGGTAATGTTCTCTATGGCGCACTCTGAAGGACTGCACGACACCACCGCCTGTATGGCGGTATGGTGACTCCAGAGGTTGGGTCCGCGCAGGGCCCGGATTCGGTTAACTTCCATGGGGTGCGATCAATCAGTAAGGAGTTTTTTTAGGGCTGGACTCGAAGGTGCGCAGGCCTGCGCCGATCAGTTCCGGCGGAATATTCAATGCCCATGCGGCGGCAACCGCAGCCATCACCATTTCAGGTTGGGATGCCTTGGCCGGCTTAAGGGACGCCAGTGGCAGCAGGGCGATTTCTTCCATTCCCTGCGCCAGCACAATTTGTTCGTCGCGCACGAAAACAATGCGTTCACCAGCGGCGCGGTGCTCGGCCATCGTCGCCTGGCTCGGGTCGAGTCCGTAAAAAATAACCTTGCCGTCACACAGCTCGGCCATCTCCACCACCTGCGGATCCGCAGAGTTGAGCACAGCGGTGCCGCTGGGCAAGATGACATCGACTTGCGTACGAACCACCTTGTACGCCTGCTCGGCGTCAAGAATGTCAAATTCGCTCAACGATTCGTGCCAGCTGACGTCCGTGATGACGCCAACGCTGCATTTGTCATAGGCCAGTCCTTCGGCAAGAATCATCTTGCTGCCGTTCTCGAAGACGGCCGCCTGCACCGATCGATTGATCAGCAGGCGTTGCCCTGCTTCCCAGTGCGCGCAGTCGGTGGCGACCACTTGCCTTCCATCCAGATACAGGCCTTCGCTGCAGGCCAGGCCCACATGCTTGCCGCTGATGTGCGCCAGCCAGGCGACCAGCCGCGCGATGCGGGCCGTTTTTTGGGTGCCGGTTATGCCAATGATCGGAATGCGGCCGTCCTTCTCCGCATGAAACAGGTGATCGATGACCGCCTTTCCGACCGGCTGGCCCTGTCCTTGCGCCGGTTTGATGTGCGCCAACAAGCCGGGGCTGGCATTGACCTCGATCACCGCGCCACGCTGGCTGTTCATGGGTTTGGAAATGTCTTCCAGCACCATGTCCACGCCGGCAATATCCAGGCCGACGATGCGCGCAGCCAAGGCCGCCGTGGCAGCGACCGTCGGGTGCATGATGTCTGTGACATCGAAGGCCACGTTTCCGTTGCGTTGAATCAATACTTTCTGATCTTTGGCGGGAATGGACTCCGGGGTCAAGCCCGCACGTTCCAGTTCCAGAATGACTTCGGCACTTTCCCGGGGGTTAACCGTGTTGAGCGGTGCATCTTCGCCAGAACCCCGACGCGGATCGATATTGATTTGCAGATCAGCGAGCGCATCAATGGTGGAAATGCCGTCGCCAATCACCGACACGGTTTCGCCTCGGGCCGCGGCGACGACACGCTTGCCGACCACCAGCAAACGGTGTTCGTTGCCCGGGATGAATTTTTCCACGATGACGCTGCCACCGCCCTTGCGGTGGGCCAATCGATAGGCGGCTTCCACATCGGCCTGGGTGTGAAGGTCCAGAGACACGCCGCGTCCATGATTGCCGTCGTACGGTTTGACCGCCACGGGCACGCCGATGTCCTGCGCGGCCTCCCAGGCCTCGTCAGCGCTGCGGACCAACTGGCCCTCTGGCACGGCTACACCGCACGACTGCAGCAGGGACTTGGTGAGATCTTTGTCGCCCGCAATTTCTTCGGCAATGGCGCTGGTCTGGTCGGTTTCCGCCGTCCAGATGCGGCGCTGGTTGATGCCGTAGCCCAGTTGCACCAGATTGCCCTCCGTCAGGCGGATGGACGGAATCTGGCGCGCCGTGGCGGCGTCCACAATGTGGGCGGTGCTGGGCCCCAGACATAGCGAATCCACCTTTTCACGCAAGTGGCTCACCGTGGTGGCGATGTCGTAGGGTGTGTCATGGATGGCTGCCATGACGAGGTCCCGGGCGGCCGCGAGTGCTTCACGCCCGACTTGTTCTTGCCGCGTGCGAAAAGCAATTTTGTAGACGCCGGGCTTGGAGGTCTGGCGCGCTTTGCCAAAGCCCGTGCGCATGCCGGCGAGATTCTGCAGTTCCAGCGTCACATGCTCCAGAATGTGGGCCGCCCAGGTGCCTTCCTGGACCCGCTGAAGAAACCCACCGCGTACGCCTGGGCTGCAATGGTGCTCAATCAGGCCCGGCAGAAGAGCCGAAAGACGTTCATAAAAGCCGGGAATGGTGTTGGAAGGGTGGTTTTCAAGTTCGCCAATGTCAACCCAGGCTTCGATGACCGGGCGGTAGGTCCAGATATTGGGACCACGCAGGTGCGTCACCCGAAGAATTTCAATGTTTTTCTTGTCCGTCATGGCTGATTCTGGGTTGGACAGTCCACCATTGTGGCGCTGACCGCGTTACATAAACTGGTTCACCTTGGCCCGATTCGAGTCAGGCGCTCAGTCTCCAAGACGTGTATCGTAAAGTATGCGCTGGCAGCAACATGCTCGCTCGGAGCGCTGGCGCCAAAGTAACAAAAAAATACCTGCTGTTTCCAATGACCCCTGAAGCTCTTGCTGCACCGCCCCAATCTGGCAATATATCTCCGTCGTGGCGCGCCGATCTGCAAACACAGCTGCGTTCGCAAGAAAACGTTTTGGCAGCCCTGGAGGTTGACCTTGACACCCATCTCAATTTTGTAAAAGGTCTGGTTGTTGTCACCAACATGCGTTTGCTTAGCCGGGCCGGGGCCGCAGCCCAGTGGCAGGACTGGACTTTTCATCCCGATCTGGCGCTGAAACACCATGATCATGCGGGTGTGGGGCATCTGGACCTGGTCAATGCGCAGGGCTTGCTGGGGACCTGGCGCTTTACCCTGGGGCAAAACCTGCAGGCAATCCGGTTGGTTGACCAGTTTCAGGGGCACCTGAAAAGTCTCGTCAGCGAGCAACCGGTTGTACTCACGTCACCCAACGTTTGCCCAAGTTGCAAGGCACCGCTGGAGCCCGGCCAGGAAGAGTGTCCCATTTGTACCAAGGTGGTCCACACGCCGCCTTCTACCTGGAATCTGCTGCGTCTTTGGCGATTTGCCAAGCCCTACCAGTGGCAGTTGCTGGCCGGTTTTGTGCTCACACTCCTGGGTACTGCAGCAAATCTGGTGCCCCCCTATCTGGCCATGCCGCTGATGGATGAGGTGCTCATTCCGTTCCAGAACGGTCAGCACATTGACCCCAATGTTGTAGCGCTGTATTTGTTGGGCTTGCTGGGCTCCGCCTTGCTGGCATGGGGCCTTAGCTGGGCCAAGACCTATATTCTTGCCTTGGTGTCCGAGCGCATTGGTGCTGATTTGCGCACGGCCACCTATGAGCATTTGATGCGTCTGTCGCTGGAATATTTTGGTGGCAAGCGGACCGGGGATTTGATGTCGCGCATTGGCAGCGAGAGTGACCGCATCTGTGTGTTTCTATCCTTGCACCTCCTGGATTTTGCGTCCGACGTGATCATGATTCTGATGACGGCCGTCATCCTGTTTTCCATCAATCCATGGCTGGCTCTGGTGACGCTGGTGCCCTTGCCCTTCATTGTCTGGATGATTCAGTTTGTGCGCCATCGCCTGGCGACCGGGTTCGCAAAAATTGACCGCGTATGGGGCGAGGTGACCAACGTGCTGGCCGACACAATTCCCGGAATCCGTGTGGTCAAGGCCTTTGCGCAGGAGCAACGTGAGGCCAGCCGGTTCCGCGAGGCCAACCGGCATAACCTGCTGGTCAATGACCGCATCAACAAGATATGGTCACTTTTTTCGCCCAGCGTGTCCTTGCTCACCGAGCTCGGGTTGTTGGTGGTGTGGGCTTTCGGTATCTGGCAGGTGTCGCGCGGCGAGATCACGGTGGGTGTCTTGAGTGCATTTGTTGCCTACATCAGCCGCTTCTACGGCCGTCTGGATTCCATGAGTCGTATTGTGTCCGTGACGCAAAAGTCGGCATCCGCGGCCAAGCGTATTTTTGACATTCTGGATCATGTCTCCAGCGTGCCCCAACCGGCCCACCCCGTTCATGTCGACAAGGTGCAGGGCCGCATTGAAGTGCGCGATGTGGGTTTTCGCTATGGCAACCGGGAGGTTAACCGCGGCATCAACCTGACCATCGAACCGGGCGAAATGATTGGTCTGGTTGGCCATAGCGGCTCGGGCAAGAGCACGCTGGTGAACCTGATTTGCCGGTTTTACGATGTATCGGAAGGCTCCATCAAGGTGGATGGGGTGGACATTCGCTCCTACGCGATCTCTGACTACCGCAGGAATATTGGACTGGTATTACAGGAACCTTTTTTGTTTTTTGGCACCATCGCAGAGAACATTGCCTATGGCAAACCCGATGCGACCCGCGCCGAAATCATCAGCTCTGCCAGAGCGGCCCATGCCCATGAATTCATTTTGCGGCTCCCGCAAGGCTATGACTCGATGGTGGGCGAGCGGGGTCAGGGTTTGTCGGGCGGCGAGCGCCAGCGCATTTCCATTGCCCGGGCGCTGCTGATCGACCCCCGTATCCTGATACTCGACGAGGCCACGTCGTCGGTCGACTCCGAGACCGAAAAAGAAATTCAGAAAGCGCTAGAGAATCTGGTGCAAGGCCGCACCACCATTGCCATTGCCCACCGGCTTTCCACCCTGCACCGGGCGGACCGCCTGGTGGTTCTGGACCGGGGTCGGGTAGTCGAAGAAGGTTCCCACGACGCCCTAATGGCCAAAGAAGGCGCTTATTTCAACCTGTACCAGGCGCAGGCCCGCAATATGGATGTTGATATGGATGACAAAGAATGAATGCTACTGACCCCCTGAAGGCCGCCGGAGTCACGCTGCAGCGCAATGCTTTTGGCAAATTGGTGCTGACGACTGCTTTGGGTGAGCAATTTGACAGTGTGGTCCCCATCCGGGCTTTCCCGGTTCAATCGCCTGACGACGGCATTGCGCTGGTGAACCTGGATGGCAAGGAAGTGGCGTGGCTGGACCGGCTGGATGCGGTGGATGAGCCCGCGCGTTCCCTGATCGCCGAGGAGTTGGCAACCCGCGAATTCATGCCGGTTATCCTGGAAATAGTGTCGGTGACCAGCTTTTCGACACCGTGCACCTGGAAGGTGGAAACCGACCGGGGTACCACCGATTTTGTGTTGCGGGGCGATGAAGAGATTCGCCGGGTCGGCACCGAAGGCTGTCTGCTAGTGGCTGATTCCCATGGAATACAGTTTCTGGTTCGCGACCACCGGACGCTCAATCCGCAAAGTCGCAAGATCCTGGACCGGTTTCTTTAGACCGTTCAGATTTCCAGGTTGTCAATCAGGCGGGTAGCGCCCAGCCGTGCCGCCGCGAGCACGACCACGGCGTCTCCGGGTTGAGGCGCTTGCAGGTCGATCTGGCGGCGCACGGCCACGTAGTCGGGCTTCCACCCCGCACTGCTGAGTGTCTGCATGGCTTGTGACTCCAGACGGCTGATGTCTGCTGCGCCCAGTGTCTGCCCTTCCCTCAAGGCGTGGGCCACGGTCTTCAGCGTGGCTGACAACTGCACGGCTTGCGCCCGCTCGGCCGGGTTGAGGTATCCATTGCGCGAGGACAAAGCCAGGCCATCGTCACTGCGCTGGGTCTCCCCGCCCACAATGTTCACCGGCATGGCAAATTGCTTGACCATGTTGCGGATCACCATGAGCTGCTGGTAGTCCTTCTTGCCAAACAGGGCGGTACGCGCCTGGGTGCAAGACAACAGCTTCAGTACCACTGTGCACACGCCAATAAAAAAGCCGGGCCGAAAGTGACCTTCAAGGATGTCGGCCAGTTCAGTCGGTGGGTGCAGCTTGAAGGTTTGCGGCTGGGGGTACATTTCCGCTTCGAGTGGGGCAAAAACCAGGTCACATCCGGCTGCCTCCAGTTGCTGGCAGTCAGCGTCCAGCGTGCGGGGGTAGGTGTCAAAGTCTTCGTGCGGTGCAAACTGCAGGCGGTTCACAAAAATGGTGGAAACCGTGATGTCGCCCAGTGGTTTGGCCTGCCGCACCAGCGCCAGGTGCCCGGCGTGCAGGTTGCCCATGGTGGGAACCACCGAGGGGTGGCGAAAGGCACTCAGGTGGCTGCGAAGATCTGCCAAAGTGTGTACGAGATGCATGGGGGTTCTTTTGTTGGCCGCAGATGACCGTTAACGTTTCTACCAGGCGTGCAAGGCGTCGTCAGGGAAGCTGCCATTCTTCACGGCGGCCACATAGGCTTCAAATGCCGCACGCACGCTGTTGGCGTCATCCATGAAATTGCGCACGAACTTGGGGTTCTTTCCCAGATTCAGCCCCAGCATGTCGTGCATTACCAGTACCTGACCGGCGGTGCCTTTGCCTGCGCCAATGCCGATGGTGGCGCACTGGGTGAGCTCCTCGGTCAGTTCACGTGAAAGGGGTGCTGGTACCATTTCCAGCACCAGCATGCTGGCTCCTGCATCTTGCAGCGCGTGCGCCTCGCGTTTGAGCAATTCTGCGCTGGCCTGGGTCTTGCCCTGCACCCGGTAGCCACCCAGCGAATGCACGGTCTGGGGTGTTAACCCCAAATGCGCGCACACCGGAATGCCGCGCTCCACCAGAAAACGCACGGTTTCAGTCGTCCAGCCGCCACCTTCGAGCTTGACCATGTGCGCGCCAGCCTGCATCAGCACAGAGGCGCTGCGTATCGCCTGTTCCCTGGATTCCTGGTAAGCGCCAAATGGCAGGTCGCCAATAAGCCAGGCTGTGGCTTGGGCCCGGCGCAGGCCGCGCGACACCATTTCGGTGTGGTAGCGCATGTGTTCCAGCGTGACGCCCACCGTGGTGTGCAAGCCTTGGCACACCATGCCCAGTGAATCTCCAACCAGAATGCTTTCGATACCGGCCGCGTCGGCCACCGCAGCAAACGTGGCATCGTAAGCGGTGATCATGGTGATTTTGTCGCCCCGGGCGCGCATTTCCAGCAGGCGCGGCAGGCTCATGGGTTTGCGGCTGGGCATGGGGGACGCAGGAGGCAGCGTGCCGTACGGCGTTGCGTGTTGGGCCGAAACGGCGCTGTCAGGTTCTTGTGCCATAGGGGTGGACTCCTTAAGTGGGGGAATAAGCCAGACGCACGTAAATGGGCGCAAAAGCCTCGGCCTGGGTGATTTCGATCAGGGTTTCTTTGGCCAGTTCGAGCAGCGCAATAAACGTTACCACCAACACGGGCGCGCCACTGGCGGGGTCAAACAAATCCTCGAACCCCACAAAGCGCCGGCCCTGCAATTTTTTGAGCACCATGCCCATGTGCTCGCGCACCGAGAGTTCTTCCCGGGTGATTTTATGGTGCTGTATCAATTTGGCACGTTTCAGGATGTCGCGCCAAGCGTCCTGCAGGTCTGTCAGCTCCACCTCGGGAAAACGCGGCTGCAGGGATTGCTCAATGAAAACCTCGGCTTTCAAAAAGTCCCGGCCAAACTGGGGCAGGGCGTTGAGCCGGGCTGCCGCCAGTTTCATCTGCTCGTATTCAATCAGTCGGCGCACCAGTTCGGCACGAGGGTCTTGCGCTTCCTCGCCTTCGGCCACCTTTTTGGGTGGCAACAGCATGCGGGATTTGAT